>RRZT011302077.1_pt1 | contig 36072 bp, 32 predicted proteins | sample 2165551 | NCBI WGS metagenome assembly RRZT01 (sample SAMN10456910, study PRJNA506462) | wastewater metagenome | biome: wastewater; feature: sludge; material: wastewater sludge; isolation source: wastewater sludge with Escherichia coli K12::gfp cells carrying plasmid... | place: USA: Moscow, Idaho...
CGGCGACGCTCGTCGACGGCGACACCGACGCCCGGCTCCTCGCGAACCTCCCCGCGGCGACGTACGTGCTCTCTCCCGCTGACGTCGACGAGGTGCTCGCCCGCGCGACGTCGGTCAGCGCGGCCTGGGCCGCCGCCGCGCCGTCCGTGCGCGCCGCCGTCCTGCGCGACGCCGCGAACCGGCTCGAGGACCTCCGCGGCGACCTCACCGCGACCGCCGTCCACGAGGCGGGCAAGACCGTCGCCGAGGCCGACCCCGAGGTGAGCGAGGCGGTCGACTTCGCCCGGTACTACGCGCTCGCCGCCGAGGCGCTCGAGGACGACCCCGAAGCGACCTTCGAGCCTGACGGCGTCACCCTGGTCACGCCGCCCTGGAACTTCCCCGTCGCGATCCCGTGCGGGTCCGTCCTCGCGGCGCTCGCTGCCGGGTCGGCGGTCGTCGTCAAGCCGTCGCACGTCACGCCGCGCTGCACGCAGGTCGCGATGTCCGCCGTCCGCGACGCCCTCGAGGCCGCCGGATTCGAGGCGGACACCGTCCAGGTCGTGCTCGCCCTCGAGGGCGAGGTGGGGCGCGCGCTCGTGACGCACCGCGACGTGGCTCGCGTGATCCTCACCGGGTCGATCGACACGGCTCGCACGTTCGCGGGCTGGCGGCCGGACGTCGACGTCCTCGCCGAGACGTCGGGCAAGAACGCGATCGTCGTGACGCCGTCGGCCGACGTCGACGTGGCCGTCACCGACGTCGTGCGGTCGGCGTTCGGGCATGCCGGGCAGAAGTGCTCGGCCGCGTCCCTCCTCATCCTGGTCGGGTCGGCGGGCACCGACGACCGGCTGCGGCGGCAGCTCGCCGACGCCGTGACGTCGCTCCGCGTCGGATGGCCGACCGACCTCGGCACGGTCGTCGGACCGCTCACGACGCCCGCGGAGGGCAAGCTGTGGCGCGCGCTCACCACGCTAGAGGCGGGGGAGTCGTGGTTTGTCGAGCCGCACCCGCTCGACGTGCCTCCCGCCGGGCTCGCCGAGGGACGCTGCCGCCTGTGGACTCCCGGCGTCCGCTCGGGCGTCCAGCCCGGCTCGTGGTTCCACCGCACCGAGGTGTTCGGGCCTGTGCTCGGCGTCGTGCGCGTCGCGACGCTCGACGACGCGATCGACGTGCAGAACGCCGTCGCGTTCGGGCTCACCGCCGGGCTGCACAGCCTCGACGAGGAGGAGATCGCCCGGTGGAAGGACCGCGTCGAGGCCGGGAACCTGTACGTCAACCGGCACACGACGGGGGCGATCGTCCAGCGCCAGCCGTTCGGCGGGTGGAAGGAGTCGGTCGTCGGGCCGGGTGCCAAGGCGGGCGGGCCGCACTACGTCGCCCAGCTCGGCCGCTGGTACGACGCCGAGGGCGTCCCCGACCGCGCGACGGAGCCCGAGGCGTGGCTCCAGCGTTCCCTCGCGTCCGATGAACGTCTCTGGGCCGAGCGCTTCTCCCGCGAGCACGACCCGAGCCGGCTCACGGTCGAGAGCAACGTCCTGCGGTACGTTCCCGTGCCGGACGCGGTCGTTCGTGTCGGCACCGGCGCGTCGGCCGTCGAGGTGCGTCGCGTCGTCGCGGCGGCCGAGAGGTGCGGTGTGCCCGTGACCCTGTCGGTCGACCCAGGATGGGGCGAGCTGCCCGCCGAGGTGCGTCCCACGGACGGTGCCGGGCACGGCGCCCGGACCGTGCGCGAGGTGCGCGTCGAGGACACGGACCGCTTCGTCGACGCCGTCGCGCGCGGGGCCGTGCGCGGTCGGGTGCGGGCTCTCGGTGAGACGCCCGGGCTGCGCTCCGCCGCAGCGCCGTGGGCCGGCCGGACGACCGTGCTCGACCGTCCGGTCGTCGCGTCGGGCGAGCGTGAGCTGCTCGCGTTCCTGCGGGAGCAGGCCGTGTCCACGACGCTCCACCGCCACGGCCACGTGCCGGCGGTCCGCTGACGGGACCGAGGGGACTCTTCGCTCGTGCTCCGGGTGACGGATCGCCTTGGTGCACTCGTCACGTGTGCACTCAAGCGATCAGTGCGCAGAGGGGGTGAGCCGGGGGCGCCGAGGGCTGACGGGTGAGGCTCAGCGCCGGCGGCGGGACACCGCCCACACGATCACGACCGCCGCAGCGAGGGCCGCGGCCCCGGCGACCGCCGACGTCGTGCGTGAGATGAAGGGGCGCAGCGCGACCGGACGCGAGAACGTCAGGTTTCCCCAGCCGTTCTCCGCCGCCTCACGGCGCAAGGCGCGGTCCGCGTTGACCGTGAACGCGTGCCCGACCGCCGACAGCATCGGCACGTCCGTGATCGAGTCCGAGTAGGCGTACGACCCGTCGAGGTCGTACCCGCGACGTTCGGCCAGCTCACGTATCGCTACCGCCTTGTTCTCCCCGTACGCGTAGAAGTCGATGCCACCCGTGTAGCGGCCGGCGACGACCTCCATGCGGGTCGAGATGACGTGGTCGGCGCCGAGCGCCGCCGCGATCGGCTCGACGACCTCCGCGCCGGACGCGGAGACGATGACGACGTCGCGGCCCGCCGCGTGGTGCACGGCCATGAGCTCGACGGCCTCCGCGTACACGTACGGGTCGATCAGGTCATGGAGGGTCTCGGCGACGATCTCCTCGACCTGGGTGACGTCCCAACCGGTGACGAGCGACGAGATGTTGGCGCGCATGCGTTCCGTCTGGTCGGCGTCGGCGCCGCCCAGCATGAACAGCAGGTGGGCGTACGCGCTGCGCAGCATCCCGCGGCGCGAGAGGAGGCCGCCGGCGAGGAACGGGCGCGAGAAGGCCGAGACCGACGACGTCGCGATCACGGTCTTGTCGAGGTCGAAGAACGCCGCGGTCGGCGGCGTCCGTCGGGCTGGCTGACGGGCGTCCACCTGCCGAGCGTATCGGGTCGGTCCCGGAGCAGGCCGGTGCTGCCCACAGTCCTGAGGGCGGACGCCGGACCCCGCACGTCCCGTCCCGCCCCGAGCGCCTGACCCCGCCGCTACCGAACCTGGCCGGTGTGCCCGTGCGGGCACGCTTCAGACGGGAGGCGGTCGATGCGGGGCTGGGCGGACACGACGGGCAGGGACCCGCGGCGAGAAGTGGACGGGCCTGCGGTGCGCGAGGCGGTCGTCGGGGTGTGCGGCGCACGCGGGGGCGCCGGCGCGAGCGTGCTCGCGGCCGCGCTCGCACGAGCACGCCACCGGCGCGGGCCGCACCCGGCGGTGCTCGTCGACCTCGACGACGCCGGGGGAGGGATCGACGTCCTCCTCGGCATCGAGGACCAACCGGGCATCCGCTGGCCCGACCTGCGTGACGCACGCGGCGACGTCCCCGCGCGCGAGCTCGTCGGGCTCCTGCCGCGCTGGGGCGACGTGCCCGTCCTGTCGGTCGACCGCACGCGACGGGAACCCGTCGACGACGACGTACGCCGCGACGTGCTGAGCGCGCTGCGACGTGAGGCGGCCCTCGTGCTGGACCTCCCGCGCCCGGTGCCCGATGCCCCGGCGTGGGGCGGCGACGAGTGCGACGCCCTGCTCGTCGCGGCGCGCAAGGACCTTCCCACGGTCGCGGGGGCGCTCGGCGTGGTCGCTCGGGCGAGGGCGGGCGGCGCGCACGTCGCGCTGGTCGTGCGCGGCCGCGCCCCCGCCGGGCTGACGGCCGCGCAGCTCGGCGCAGCGCTCGACTGCCCCGTCGCCGCCGAGATGAGGTCGGAACGGGCCCTCGCAGCGGCCGTCGAGCGTGGCGTCGGGCCGTGCGGGGCGCGGCTGCACCGCGCCGCAGTCAGAGCGCTCGACCACGTCGCCGCGTCGGCGCCCGTCCTGGGTGATGCCGTCCGAGGGCCCTGGCCCGCCCGCACGGCCCCAGCGGAGCTCTCGTCCGGCAGGATCGCGTGACGCGGCCGGCGGTCGACGCGACGCTCGTCGCCGACGTCCGTGCGCGCCTCGGTGCCGCCGCGCGCGACGGTGAGCGGGCTGACGTCGGCCTGCACGTGCGGGACGCCCTGCGCAGCCGCGGCGCCGTGCTCGGCAGCCGCGCGCTCGAGAGCGTCGTCGCCGACGTCCGCGCGCACGTCCTCGGTGCCGGACTCCTCCAACCGTTCCTCGACGACCCTGCCGTGACCGACGTCCTCGTCAACGGGCCCGGCGAGGTGTGGGTCGACCGCGGCGCGGGCCTCGACCGGGTCCAGGTCGACCTCGGCGGGCCGGCGGCGCTGCGCGAGCTCGCCGTGCGTCTCGCCGCCGCGGGCGGGCAGCGGCTCGACGACGCATCCCCGCTCGTCGACGCGCGCCTGCCCGACGGCACGCGGTTGCACGCCGTCATCGAGCCTGTGTGCACGTCCGGGGCGCTCATCTCGCTGCGCGTGCTCCGCAGCGCAGCGCTCGGCATCGACGCGCTCGACGCGGCGGGCGCGTTCCCGCCCGGGGCCCGGGCGGCGCTCGAGGCCCTCGTGCGGGCGCGCGCGAACGTCCTCGTGTCCGGCGCGACCGGGACCGGGAAGACGACGCTGCTCGCCGCCGTCCTCGCCCTCGTCCCGCCCGAGCAGCGCATCGTGTGCATCGAAGAGGCGCGTGAGCTCGCGCCCGTGCACCCGCACGTCGTGCACCTGACCGCGCGGCAGGTGAACGTCGAGCAGGCGGGCGAGGTAACGCTCTCCGCGCTCGTGCGGGCCGCGCTGCGGATGCGGCCCGACCGCATCGTCCTCGGGGAGTGCCGCGGCCCTGAGGTGCGGGACATGCTGCTCGCCCTCAACACCGGCCACGAGGGTGGGTGGGCGACCGTGCACGCCAACTCGCCGGGCGACGTCCCCGCGCGGCTCGACGCGCTCGCCGGCCTCGCGGGCATGACGTCCGCGTCCATGGCGGCGCAGGCCGCGAGCGCGCTCGACGCCGTCGTGCACCTGCAGCGGCGCGGGCGGCGTCGGGAGATCGCGGGGATCGGGGCGGTCGTCCGCGACGGTGACCGTCTCGTCGTCGAGGACGCCCTCACGTGGGACGACGGGGTGCCCGTGCGCGGGTCGGGGTGGGACGGGCTCGCCGCGCGGCTCGGACGCCCGAGCCTGGTGGGGCTGGACGATGCGGTCGTGGCCGTGGTGCGGGGGATCGCGTGATCGTGCTCGCGTCGGTCCTCGTCGGGGCCACGGCGGCGCTCGTGGCGTGGTGCCGACGCGGCTCGGCGGCGCGGATCGACGCGGTGGCACGTCCGCGTGCGGTGGCTTCGGCGTCGCGCGACCGTCGCGGCGGTGACTCGGGTGTCCCGCTCGACCGGCTCGTCACGGAGGTCGCGACGATGCTGCGGGCGGGAGCGCCGCCTGCCGCGGCGTGGGCGCGCGTGGGCGTGCTCGCTGACGTGTCCGGGGTTCCGGACGCCCAAGCGTTGCGGGCACGGTGCGCGGACGGTGCCGCGCAGGGGTGGGCGCGACTGCTCGCCCGCTCCGCCCGCGCTCCGTCCCCTGACCGCCATGTCGCGGGAGTGGTCGCCGGGTGCCGCGTCGCTGCGGACGTCGGAGCGTCGCTCGCCCCCGTGCTCGACGGTGTCGCTGCCGCGGTCGTGCGCGCCCGCGAGGGTGAGGCGCGCCGGGCGGCGGCGCTCGCGGGCCCCCGAGCGACCGCGCGGCTGCTGGGCTGGCTGCCGGTCGGCGGGCTCGGCGTCGCCGTGCTGATGGGTGCTGGCCCCGGCTCGGCGGGAGCAGGGCAGGGCGTCACGACGGCGTCGATCGGGGCGGGCGCGCTGCTCATGCTCGCGGGCCGCACCTGGACGCGGCAGCTCGTCCGCGAGGCCGCGGGAGCCCGGGGATGACGGGTGTCGTCGCGAGCACGGGGGCCATCGACGTCGTGCTCGCGGTCGTGGTCGCTGTGGGGCTTATCGCTGCGGCGGCGCCGTGGCGAGGGCTCGAGCGAGGGCGGCGGCTGCGGCTCGTCGCTTCGCCCGGGTGCACCGACGTGGCTGGCGGGGCGCCCGCGGCGGAGCAGCAGGAGGAGGTCGACCTCGGCGTCGTCCTCGAGCTGTTGGCGGTGGCGCTGCGTGCGGGCACGTCGCTCCCGCGGGCGGTCCGGGTCACGGGTCAGGCCGTCGCGGGAGCCGACGGCGCGAGGCTTGCCCGCGCGGGGACCGCGCTCGAGCTCGGAGCCTCGTGGGACGAGGCGTGGCACCGCCCCGCCGACGCGGGCGGGCGCGGGCGCCTCTGCCTCGGGCGCCGGCGGACAGCTGACGACCGCGTCGTCGCGCTCGTGCGCGACTGCCTGCGCCCGGCCTGGGTGGACGGGGCGGCTCCGGGCCCGCTCCTGCACGCGGCCGAGGCGCGCCTCGCGCACGACGACGCGACTGCGGCGCAGGTGGCCGCGGAACGTCTGGGCGTGCGCCTCGTCGTGCCGCTCGGGACGTGCCTGCTCCCCGCGTTCATCTTGATGGGGCTTGTGCCGGTGGTCGTGGCTCTCGGGCAGGGACTCCTGTGACGGTCCCCGTCCACAGGCGCGGCCGCTGCGCATGGATCGCACGCTCACCGGTGCCGCCGGAGCGGTACCGGTGAGGGCGAGCGCAGGCTCGGAGCGCGGCCGACCGGCCGCGAAGGATCGACGGAGGAACGATGACCACGATGACCACGATGACCAGCACGATCGCCGCGCCGGGAAGGCCCGCGAGCTGTCCGACTGCCACGAACGGGGTCCTGCGCGAGCGAGCCCGCCGCGAACGTCACGGAACCGCCCGGCTCGTGCGGCTCGCGGCACGGGCCAGGGCTCGATGGGCGCGGACCGTCGTGCACGGGCGTGACGCCGGCCTCGCGACCGCCGAGTACGCGGTCGTCCTGATCGCGGCGGTCGGGTTCGCTGGCCTGCTTCTCGTGATCCTCACCTCGGGTGAGGTTCGCGGGCTGCTCCTCGGCCTCGTCCAGAAGGCCCTGGCGGTCGGATGAGCAGGTCGCCACGGCAGGCGGTCGCACACCGTGGGGACGCGGGTGTCGTCACGGCGGAGCTCGCGGTGCTGCTCCCGACGGTCGTGGTCCTGCTGCTCGTGCTGCTCGTCGTCGGGAACGTCGGAATGACACGGCTGCAGGTCGCCGGCGCCGCGCGTGCGGGGGCACGCGCGGCGTCGCTCGGCGAGGACCCGGCCTCCGTGACGGCCGCAGCTCGCCGCGTCGCGGGCGACCGGGCCGAGGTGTCGACCGAGGATGACGGCGGCTGGCGCACCGTGGAGGTGAGTCGTGACATCGGGACGTCCTGGTTGTCGTTCCACGTCAGCGCCTCCTCGACCGCGTGGGTCGAGCAGTGAGCGCAGGACAGGCCTGGAGCGGGGACGAGGGCTCGGCTGCCGTCCTTGTGGTCGCCCTCCTCGCCTGCGCCGCAGCGCTCGTCGCGGCGGTCGCGATCCTCGCGGGCGCGCACACCGCGCGGGCCGACGCTCAGACCGCGGCGGACCTCGCCGCGCTCGCGGCAGCGCAGCGCCACGCGGTGGCGCGCTCAGGGGCGTGCGAGACGGGGAGCGAGGCGGCGACGCGCAACGGAGGTCGTCTCACCAGGTGCGTCGTGGCAGACGACGGTAGCGTCACGGTCAGCGTCGAACGTGACCGGGGCGGTATCTCGGGAGCATTCGGTGCGCGGTCGGTGGAAGCGACAGCCCGCGCAGGGCCGTCCTGGCTGCTGGTCGCACGTGCCGCCCCGTGATCGGGGTCTCGGCCGGCCCGGCGCGTCCGCGCCACCGTCGACACGAAGCAGGGGAGACGCATGAGGGCCGATGACCGAGACCGCCTCTGGGGCCTGGTGCACGCGGAACGAGCCGCGCTCGCAGACGACCTCGCCCGGCTCGAGCCGGAGCAGTGGCACCACCGCACCTTGTGCGGGCGGTGGGACGTCGAAGACGTCGTCGCGCACCTGGTCGCGGCCGCGCTGACCGGTCGTGGCCGCTGGATCCGCAGCATCGTCGGCGCGAGGTTCCGCACGGACGTGCACAACCAGAGGCGGCTCGACGAGCACAAGGGTCGCGACCCGGAGGAGACGTTCGCGCGGTTCCGCGCAGCGGTCGACAGCACGATCGCCCCGACAGGTCACACGGCGGCCTATCTGGGCGAGGTCCTCGTCCATGCGCAGGACATCCGCCAGCCGTTGGGCCTGCCGAAGCGCCCGAGCGTCGAGGCGCTCACCCCTGTCGCGGACTTCTTCGGGAAGCAGGACTTCGCCGTCTCGAGCCGCAAGGTTGCCGCTGGCCTGGAGCTGGTCGCTTCCGACGGGCCGTTCCGCGCAGGCGCCGGGCCTCGTGTCGAGGGCAGCACGCTCGCCCTCGTCATGTCGATGGCAGGGCGCGACGCCTACCTCGACGAGCTCGAGGGGCCGGGGCTCGAGGAGCTGCGGGCGCGGGCGTCCGCAGGGCGCTGAGGGTCGCCAGCCGAAGCCTCGGGGGAGCCCGGCCGGGCGGCGCGGCGTCGCCCGCACCTGAGGCACGACCAGGTGTCAACACATTGACAACATGAGTGTCAACGGGTTGACTTCCGGTATGAGCACACGCCTCACCTACTCGATCAACGAGCTCTCGACAGCGCTCGACGCGTACGCAGACCGCATCCTGCAGGCGCGTTGGGGCGTCACGATCAGCCAGTTCACCTTCCTCGCCGTGCTCGAGGAGGGACAACCGATCGACGTCACCCACCTCGCCGAGTGTCTCGGCGTCACGAAGGCTGCGGTGAGCAAGCGCGTCCCCGTCCTCGTCGGCAAGGGCCTCGTGCAGACACAGCCCGACCCCGCGAACGCTCGACGGGTCGTCCTCACCCTCACCGAGGCGGGCCTGCGGCTCGCGCGCGAGGCCGGAGACGTCCTCGAAGCCGAGTTCGAGGACATGTTCGTCGACCGCCCCGACCTCGACCTCGAGCGGATCCACGCTGACGTGCTCGCACTGCTCGGCACCGTCCTGTCCAAGGAGAGCGCGAGATGACCTCGACCACGCCACCCTCAACCGCCCGAACCTCGACCGCGCGACCCTCGATCCTCGTCGTCCTCGGTCACCCGCGCAGCGACAGCCTGTGCGGGGCGCTCGCAGACGCGTACGCCGAGGGCGCGCGCGCCGCTGGCGCCGACGTCACCGTCATGCGCCTCGGCGACACGGACTTCGACCTCGCGTCCCGCGAGAAGAGCCTCCAACGCTGGCTCGGCCCGGACCAGGAGCCGGCGCGCGAGCCCGAGGTCGAGGCGATGATCGCGGCGGTCCACGCCGCCGACCACATCGTGCTCGTGTTCCCGCAGTGGTGGGGCACCTACCCGGCACTGCTCAAGGGGTGGATCGACCGGGTGATCCTGTCGAGGTCTGCGTTCTCCTACCGTGCAGGCTCGTCGCTCTGGGACAAGCACCTCACCGGTCGCACTGCACGCCTCATCATGACGATGGACAGCCCGGCGTGGTGGGACACCGTCCAGTACCGGCGTGCCGCGATCCGCTCGCTCACGCACGCGACGCTCGGCTACTGCGGCGTGCGGACGGTGGGAACGACTCGTCTCGCGCGGGTGCGCTTCTCCTCCGCCGAGCGCCGCGCCGCATGGATCGCCCGGGCCGAGCGCCAGGGCCGCGCCGATGCCGCGCGGACGCCGAAGGTGAGCCGCACGCCAGCCAGGTCCGAGAAGGTCTGACCCGGTCCGGTCGGCTAGGGGCCGGCCGTCGCCGCAGCGGGTCAGCCGTGCGGGCGCCGGTTCCGGCCGCGACCCGGGTCGAGGTCGCCCTCGGCGCCCTCGCCGTCGCGCACGCCACGTGGTGTGGGGGTGCACGCGAGGACGACGTCGAGGAGCCGCACCGCCGCGTCCTTCTCGAGCGGGTTGTTCTGCGAGCCGCACTTGGGTGACTGGACGCACGCGGGGCAGCCGCTCGTGCACGGGCACGCCGCGATCGCGTCGCGGGTCGCGCGCAGCCAGGTCGCACCGAGCTCGTAGCCGCGCTCGGCGAAGCCTGCGCCGCCAGGGTAGGCGTCGTAGACGAAGACGGTCGCGTGCTCGGTGTCGACGTGCAGGGCGGTCGAGACGCCGCCGAGGTCCCAGCGGTCGCACGTCGCGAGCAGGGGCAGGAGGCCGATGGACGCGTGCTCGGCGGCGTGCAGCGCGCCGGGGACGGTCTCGGCGGTGAGCCCGGCGGCCTCGAGGACGGCCGCGGGAGCGGTCCACCACACGGCGACGGTCGACAGGGTCCGCGGCGGCAGGTCGAGCTCTTGCGACCCGACGACCTCGAGGCCGGGCAGGCGTCGCTTCGTGAAGCTGATGACCTGCGTCGTCACGTCGACCTCGCCGACGCCCCACGTCACGGGCGCCGGGCCGGAGTCCCACGTCCGCGAGCGAAGGGTGTTCTGCACGGCGATCGTCGTGACGTCGTGCGACCAGGTGCCGTAGTCGACGTCGCGGCGTCGTACGAGCGCGACGTGGTCCTGCAGGTCGAGGTGGTCGACGACGAAGGTCGCGCCCTGGTGCACGTACACGGCGCCGTCGTGCACGGACCCGTCCGCGGCGGGCTGGTCGATCGTGCCGAGCATGCGTCCGGTCGCGGCCTCGACGACGCGGACGGGCTGCCCCCCTGTGCCGCGCAGGTCGGTGAGCCGCGACGCGGGCTCGGGATGCGTCCAGAACCAGCCGGTCGGGCGGCGGCGCAGCGCCCCGCGCGCGGTGAGGACGTCGAGCACCTCGGCGGCGTGCGCACCGAACGTGTCGAGCTCGTCGGGGCGCAGCGGCAGCTCGGCTGCGGCCGCGCACAGGTGGGGCGCGAGGACGTGCGGGTTGCCGGGGTCGAAGACGGTCGCCTCGAGCGGGGCGTCGAGGATCGCTTCGGGGTGGTGCACGAGGTACGTGTCGAGCGGGTCCTCCCGCGCGACGAAGACGACGAGCCCGTCGGCGCCGGCGCGCCCTGCGCGCCCGGCCTGCTGCCAGATCGACATGCGGGTGCCGGGCCACCCGACGATGAGGACGGCGTCGAGCCCGGAGATGTCGACGCCGAGCTCGAGCGCGTTCGTCGTCGCGAGGGCGCGCAGCGCGCCCGTGCGGATCGCGTCCTCGAGGGCGCGGCGTTCCTCGGGGAGGTAGCCGCCGCGGTAGGCGGCGACGGTGTGCTGCAGCGCGGGGTCGACGGCGCGCAGGGCGCGCTGGGCGCTCAGCGCGACGGACTCGGCGCCGCGGCGTGAGCGCGTGAAGGCGAGGCTGCGGGCGCCCGCGCAGGTGAGGTCGGCGAGGAGGTCGGCGGCCTCGGCGGTCGCGGACCGCCGGGGACGGTCCTCGGCCTCGGGGGCGTCGACCCACCACTCGTCGGTCCCGGTCGTGGCACCGTCGGGTCCGACGCCGGACGGCGCGACGACCTGGAACCCGTCGACGCTGGAGTCGGCGGGAGGGAGCTCGGGCGGCTCCCACAGCACGAACGTGCGGGTGCCGGACGGCGCCGTGTTCTCCGTGACGGTGACGACGTCGCGCTCGTCCACCCCGACGAGGCGCGCGGCGCTGCGTGCCGGCTCGGCGGTCGTCGCGGACGCGACGAGGAAGACAGGGCCGGGACCGCCCGAGTAGTGCTGGCACAGCCGCTTGAGCCGGCGCAGCACGAGCGAGACGTGCGCCCCGAACACCCCGCGGAAGGCGTGCCCCTCGTCGACGACGACGTAGCGCAGGGATCGCAGGAACCGCACCCAGCGGGCGTGGCTGGGGAGCATCGAGAAGTGCAGGAAGTCGGGGTTGGTCAGGACGGTATCGGCGTGGTCCTGGACCCAGCGGCGCTCGGTGAACGGGGTGTCGCCGTCGCACGTCGCGACGCGCAGGTCGCGGACGTCAGCGGCCCGCAGGAGGCGTTCGACGCCGCTGAGCTGGTCGGCGGCGAGCGCCTTGGTCGGGCACAGGTAGAGCACGGACCCGCGGGAGCGGACGTTCTCGATGCGGCTGAACGCGGCGGTGCCTTGTGCGGCGGCGAGACTGTCGGCGCGTACGGAGGTGAGGGCGGGCAGCCAGAAGGCGAGCGACTTGCCTGAGCCGGTCGACGTGCCGAGCGCGGTGTGCTGGCCGTGCCACGCGGCGTCGGCTGCCTCGACCTGGTGGCGCCACGGGCGTTCGACGCCGAGCGCACGGTAGCCCGCGACGAGCGCCGGGTCCGCCCACGCGGGCCAGTCGGCGTGCACGCCCTCGCGGGCCGGGAGGTGGGCGATGTGCGTCGCGTTGTCGGCGCGGCGCCCTCCGGCGAGGAGGACGTCGAGGAGGTCGGGTGCGGGCACGGGCCAATCCTCGCACCCGGCCTGCGGCCGCCTGATGATCCAGGCATGGACACCTGTTGACACCCCTGGGCCCCGCGCCTAGATTGCGCAGTAATTCCGGAACGCAGGGTGTCAAACCAGGTGACCGGAAGGACTCGACAGGACAAGGTCACGAGTATCAGCGACAAGCCCCGGCTCGCTGGTCAGCAACCCTCCCGCGCGGTGGGGTGCTCCGGGTGAAGACCTGGCACCGGCTCTCGGTGCAAGAGCGCAGCCGCGAGAGCGGTTCGGACAGGAGACACGCACGATGATGGCAGGACGGCTTCGCACACCCGCGTCGATCTCGCTCGCCCCGGTGATGTGTCCGACCTGTATGCCCTGCGGGTCCGTCGCCTGTTGTCCCCGCGACTGACCCGCTGAGGTCTGCCCACGGCGGACCTTCTGCCGGCGCCCGCCGCCGCGCCCCAGGCGCGCACGACGGCGCCTGACCGTCCTTCTCGGACACCGCCGATGCCGGCTCCTCGGGAGCCCCCGGCCGTTGCAGTCACCTTGGCGCACGCTGCGCACCGTCCCGCACGACTACGTGAGTCTGTGGGGTCGGTGCTGCGCGCCGCCGTCACGCAGAGAGCGAAGACCATGACCTCGAACACCACCCGCACCACCACGTCCGACCGTCAGATCCACCTGGGTATCGACCTCACGAGCGCGGGCGCACGCCGCGTCACGAGCCGCGTGCCCGTGGCGTCGTTCGCGAGCGCGTTCGACGCCGAGCGTCTCGCCGACCTCGTCGCCGCGGCGCAGCGCGGCACCCTCGACTTCGTCGCGATCGACGACTCGTTCCGCCTCCAGCCCGAGACGGTCGGCCTGCTGCGCGGCCGCTTGGACGCGGCCGTCGTCGCGTCGCGCCTCGGCAAGACGACGCGCGGCGTGGGCCTCGTCGCGACGATCTCGCCGGAGGCGACCGAGCCGGAGCACGTCGCGACGGCGCTCCAGACGATCAGCCGGGTCTCCGGCGGTCGCGCGGGGTGGCAGGTCGACGGCAGCGCGCCCGACCGCTCGGTGACGGCCGTGACGCGTGCCGTGTCGTCGGTCGCGCCGACGGTCGTGCGCGTGCGCTCGGACGCTCAGCTCGAGCGTGCCGCCCGGCACGCGGACGTCCTGCGGATCGCCACGACGGACCTCGACTCGGCGCTCGAGCAGCGCCGTCGGGCTCGGACGATCGCCGTCGAGGCGGGACGTGCGGCCGACGACGTCCTCGTCCTCGTCGACGTGTATGCCGTCACGGGTCCGGACGCGGAGAGCGCGCAGGCGCGCGTTGAGCTGCTCGACGCGTTCGAGGGGACGGACGTCGTCGCGCAGCACTCCGACTCGCTGATCCACGTGGGCACGCCGCTCGACCTCGCGGAGCTCGCCGAGGCGTGGTTCGAGGCGGGTGCGGTCGACGGGTTAGTCGTGACGCCGTCGTCGCTCGTCGCAGACGTCGCGGGCCTGGTCGACGGCGTGGTGCCGGCGCTCCGGGCGAGCGGTGTGTTCCGCCGGGAGTACCCGGGGGCGACGCTGCGCGAGAGCCTCGCGCTCGCGCCGTCGGGCGTGGGGGTCCTCGCCGGGGTGTGAGGCACGGTGCACCGCTGCCCCGCCCGGGCTTCCCGGGCGGGGCAGCGGCGTGTGCGGGGAGTTTCGCGCGTCGTTCTGCGGCTGTGGGCGCGGCTGGGACTTTAGGCCCCTACGCCACGCCGGTGCGGCGGAGCAGAATCAACATCTAGTGACAAGGGTGTGACTCGACCACTAGATGTAGGGGAATCGAATGGCTCAGGCTGACGCAACGACGCGGACCCAGGTCGACGTGGGGTCGACCATGCGCGAATACCTGGACCGGACGGACTGGCGCGTCAACGCCAACGCCAACCAGGGCTACTCCCTCGGCGGCCTCATCCTCAACACCGCAGGCAAGGTCACCGCGAATTACTGGCTCTCCGAGGTGTACCGCCCCGAGGTCGGGCAGGCGCACCGCGACGGCGACCTGCACATCCACGACCTCGACGTGTTCGGCGGGTACTGCGCCGGCTGGTCCTTGCGCATGCTCCTGACACAAGGCTTCAACGGTGTGCCGGGCAAGGTCGAGTCGAACCCGCCCAAGCACTTCAGCTCCGCCGTCGGGCAGATCGTCAACTTCCTCGGCACGATGCAGAACGAGTGGGCGGGCGCGCAGGCATTCTCGTCGTTCGACACGTACATGGCGCCGTTCGTCCGCAAGGACGCGATGACCTACGACCAGGTCAAGCAGTGCGTCCAGGAGCTCATCTACAACCTCAACGTCCCCTCCCGCTGGGGCACGCAGACGCCGTTCACGAACCTCACGTTCGACTGGACCTGCCCCGAGGACCTCCGCGACCAGGTGCCGTTGATCGACGACACGCCGATGGACTTCACGTACGGCGACCTCCAGGCCGAGATGGACGTCATCAACCGCGCCTACATCGAGGTCATGACGGAGGGCGACGCGTCGGGCCGCGTCTTCACGTTCCCGATCCCGACGTACAACATCACCGAGGACTTCCCGTGGGAGTCCGAGAACGCGACGCGCCTGTTCGAGATGACCGCGAAGTACGGGCTGCCGTACTTCCAGAACTTCCTCAACTCCGAGCTCGAGCCCGGCATGGTCCGCTCGATGTGCTGCCGCCTCCAGCTCGACCTGCGCGAGCTGCTCAAGCGCGGCAACGGACTGTTCGGGTCGGCTGAGCAGACCGGGTCGATCGGCGTCGTCACAGTGAACTGCGCGCGCCTCGGCTACCTGTTCCGCGGCGACGAGGCCGCGTTGGTCGCCCGGCTCGACGAGCTGATGAACCTCGCGAAGGAGTCGCTCGAGGTCAAGCGGCAGGTGGTGCAGCACTACATCGACGAGGGCCTGTTCCCGTACACGCGCCGCTACCTCGGCAACCTCGACAACCACTTCTCGACGATCGGTGTCAACGGCCTCAACGAGATGGTCCGCAACTTCACCGCGACAGCCGAGCAGCCGCAGGGCGCCCTCGACATCACAGACGACGAGGGGCACGCGATGGCGGTGCGCATCCTCGACCACGTCCGCGCGCGCATGGTCGAGTTCCAGGAGGAGACGGGCCACCTCTACAACCTCGAGGCGACTCCCGCGGAGGGGACGACGTACCGCTTCGCGAAGGAGGACCGGGCGCGCTGGACGGACATCCTGCAGGCGGGCACCGAGTCGAACCCGTACTACACGAACTCCTCCCAGCTCCCGGCCGGGTTCACCGCCGACCCGTTCGAGGCGCTCGAACGGCAGGAGGAGCTGCAGGGCAAGTACACAGGCGGCACGGTCCTGCACCTGTACATGAGCGAGAAGATGAGCTCCGCAGACGCCGCACGCGAGCTGGTGCACCGGTCCCTGCAGAACTTCCGTCTGCCGTACATCACTGTGACGCCGACGTTCTCGATCTGCCCGAACCACGGCTACCTCGCGGGTGAGCACCCGACGTGCCCGCGCTGCGCCGAGCGCCGACCGGACGCCGAGCCGGTCGTGTGCGAGGTGTGGACGCGCGTCATGGGCTACCACCGGCCCGTGAGCTCGTTCAACATCGGCAAGAAGGGCGAGCACGCGGAGCGGCAGTTCTTCACGGAGGAGCGGGCGCGAGCGCACCTGCGGTCAGCATGATCCTCGCGGACGACCTCAACGTCGCCGGCTTCGAGCCGTTCTCGTCCTGCGACTGGCCAGGTCGTCTCGTCGCGACGGTCTTCCTGCAGGGCTGCCCGTGGGACTGCGGCTACTGCCACAACGCGGCGATCATCGACCCGCGTGCGCAAGGTGAGTCGAGCTGGGCGGAGGTGCGCGCGGTCCTCGCGCGCCGTCGCGGACTGCTCGACGGTGTCGTCTTCTCGGGTGGTGAGCCGACCCGTCAGGCGGGGCTCGCCGCCGCGATGCGCGAGGTGCGCGCGGCTGGCTACGCCGTCGGGCTGCACACCGGGGGCGCGTACCCGCGCCGGGTGCGTGACCTCGCCGCGGAGGGCCTGCTCGACTGGGTCGGCCTCGACATCAAGGGCCCGCGCGACCGGTTCGACGTCGTCACGCGGAGGCCGGGCGGCGCCCGGCCGGCGTTCGAGACTCTCCGCGTCCTGCAGGACGCCGGGGTGCCGATGCAGGTGCGCACGACGGTCGACCCGACGGTGCTCTCGCCCGACGACGTCGCGCGCCTGACCGCCGAACTCGCCGAGGCCGGCGTCACGGACCATGTGCTGCAGGAGGTGCGCACGGACGGCGCCAGGCCCGAGTTCGTCGAGCGGTTCGCCGATATGAGGGGTGCGGCGAACCGGCGGGCCGAAGAGCGGGCCGCCGGACACGGACCGGCGCGCCTCGACGTCGTTCCGTCGTGACGGCGCCCCGGTTGGCGATCGTCGTGATCGCGGTCGACGGCATCGCGCGCGAGCTGGAGCGCGCCGTCGCGCTGGGTGCGCATGAGCTGTCTCCCCCGGGCGCCCGGCTGTGGGGTGAGACGGTCGCCTACGTGCGCGCCCCGGGCGGCACCATCGTCGCGCTCGCTGCCACACTCTGAGCGGGGCGCTTCGCGCGAGCTCGAGAGGCACGCGTGCGCACTGCCCAACCTGCCGCTGCCCCGAGGAGGGCCCCGGCCGAGTTGAGCAGGACGTCGTCGATGTCCGCGCTCCGCCCGGCGAAGAGCTGGGTCGCCTCGATAGCGAGCGAGAGCCCCGCTCCCGCGGCGAAAGCCAGTGGCCACGACGGGACCCACGTCGCTCGCGCCAGCACCGGCACGGGGACGAACATGAGCACGTTCCCGACGATGTTCGCGATACCGAGCTCACGGTTGACGTTCCCGAGCTGGGCCCTGATCCCCGCGAGAGGGACGACGTTGACGCCGCCCGCGCTGCCGCCCGACAGGGTGACGACGAGCAGCGCGGCGACATACCCGACGAGGGTGAGCCGTAGCAGGAGCCGCCCGACAGAGCCGCGCCGTTCTCGGGGCGTCGCGAGCATCGCGACGGTGACGACGACGACCGCGCCCATGACGAGAGCGGCCAGAGCGCCGACCCCGATCGGAAGGTACCGAAAGACTGACATGTGCTGCCCCCTTGGTGGTGTGACCGCCTCGAGGCTAGTGGTGCGGAGCAGGTATGGGCTCGCTCACACGCAGGGTTGTTGGTGGTACGCCCGTGCTAACGTCGTCGACGGTGCCCATCGGCACCCGATCGAGCGTGAGCCCTTCGCCATGACGGCGCGGTTCACCCACGGCGTGCATCACCTGCTCCTCGCAGCAAGGCGGCACCAGCCAGACCTTTCTAGGAGCATCGAGTTGAGTACCGTCACGCCCGCGCGCCCCGACGCCCGCGTCACCATGACCGGCACCGAGCACGCCCCCACCCTGATCGCCGCGACCGGACTGGGCTACTACCCGCTCGCGTTCGTCGCACGCCTCCCGTTCGCGATGGTCGTCGTCGGCGTCCTCACGTACGTCGTCGCGGTGTCCGGTTCGGTCGCCGTCGGCGGCCTCGCGGCGGCTGCGGTCGGTGTCGGTGTCGTGATCGCCGGGCCGGTCGTCGGTGCGACGGTCGATCGTCGCGGCCAGCGCACGGTCCTGCCTGCTGTTGCCCTCGCGAACGTCGTGGCGGTGCTGACGCTCGCGTTCGTCGTCGGTCAGGGCGTGTCGACCTGGGTGGTCGTGGCGTGCTCGTTCTTCGCAGGTGCCACGGTCCCGCAGGTCGCGCCGCTGTCGCGGACCCGGCTCGTGACGCTCGTCGGCGAGCGCGTCGACCCGGGGCGCCGCCTGAAGACGTTCTCGCGGGTCATGTCCTACGAGTCGGCGATCGACGAGACGGCTTTCGTCGTCGGGCCTGTGCTCGTGGGGTTGCTCGCGGCGTGGGTCGCGCCGTGGCTGCCGCTCGTCGCGGCGGCGGGGCTGAGCCTGACGGCGGTCGTGGCGTTCGCGCTGCACCCGACGGGTGCCGTGCGCTCCCACGCGGCACGCGATGCTGAGCGGGCGCCGCTGAGCGAGGTCGTGCGGGTGCGTGTGCTGGTCGTCGTGGCGGGTGCGTTCGCGGTCGGTCTGTTCTTCGGGACGACGCTGACGTCGCTCACCGCCCACATGGGTGTGCAGGGCCGTGCGGACGACGCGGGCCTACTGTACGGCGCGCTGGGCCTCACGTCTGCGGCGCTCGCGCTGGGTGCGGCGGCACTGCCGCGTGCGTTCGCGGCGCGGTGGCGCTGGGTCGGGTTCGCGGCCGTGATCGCGGCGTCGGCTGCGCTGTACGCGCAGCTCGGTGCTGCGGCGTCGCCGACGGCGGTGCTGCTGCTCATGGGTGTGGGCGTGGGTCCGGTGCTCGTGACGCTGCTGAGCATGGCGTCGGACCGCAGCCCGGTCGGTCGTGCGGCGACGACGATGACGCTCGCGACGGCGGCGCTGAGCCTCGCGCAGGCGCTCGCGTCGGCGCTCACGGGCCAGGTGGCGGAGCGTGTGAGCGTGTCGGCGGCGATGTGGCTGCCGTTCGCTGCGGCGGTGCTGCTGCTGGTGCTGGGTGGCGCGAACGTCGTCGTGGAGCGTCGCGCGCGGGGGTGACCGGGCCTGCGGTCCTCGGCTGCCCGAGGTAGGTAGACAGTCTGACTAGATAGCGGTACGTTCTAGTCATGTCCGAGACCACGTGGCCCGCCGAGTGGCTCCGCGGCGTCCTCGAACCCTGCGTCCTGCGGGTCCTCGCCGACGGCGCCACGTACGGCTACGCCATCGCCGAGAAGCTCGCCGACCTCGGCCTGGGGCGGCTCAAGGGCGGCACCCTCTACCCGCTCCTCGGACGCATGGAGGCCGCGGGCTACGTCACCGTCGAGTGGCGCGCCGGCGACGGCGGCCCCGGCCGTAAGTTCTACGAGCTCACCGCGGCGGGGCGCACCGCGCTCGCGGACGCGACCGCCCGCTGGGACCTCTTCACGACGACGACCCGTTCGATCCTCGCGCCCGCGCCCGACGGCCCGGACCACACCCCGGAGGTGCTCTGATGGCTCACGCCCCTGACCCCGCGTCCCTCGCCCCCCACGTCGACGGCGCGTGGACCGACGAGTTCGTGGTCCGGCTGCGGCTGCGCGACGTCCCCGGCGACCGCATCGGTGACGCCCTCGCCGAGGTCGACGCTCACTGCGCCGACTCGGGAGAGGGCGCGCTCGAGGCGTTCGGCGACCCCGTCGAGTACGCCGACAGCCTCGACCTGCCCAGCGAGCCCGACGAGCCCGGCGTGCGCCGCACGCTCGCCGGCAGCGGCCTCCAGATCATCGGGCTCCTGCTCGCGCCGCAGGCCGTCGGAGCCCTCACGACCGGCGAGGGCCTGCCCGTCTCGGCGGGCGGCCTGACGACGCTCGGCATCATGGTCGCCGTCCTCGCCGCGTTCGCGGTACGGCACGACGCGGTGCTGCGGAGCATGATCGCGCGTCCCTGGCCGTGGTGCGTCGGGATCGGTCTCCTGTCCACGGCGTGCGTCCTGCCGATGCTGCTCTGGCAGACCGAGGTGGCCGACGTCGAACCGTGGGTCGGCCTCGCCCTCGCCGTGGCGCTGCTCGCCGTCGGCGGCATCGTCCAGGCGCGTGCCCTGGGCGCGGGGGACCCGGTCCTGCTGCCGGGCGGCGAGCGCCCGGCGCCGCGCGTCGAGCCGGTCGTCTGGATGATGCCGGCTGCCGCCGTCGTGCTCAGCGCGTTCGCGTGGTTCGTCGCACGGTGACAGGGCGACCCTTGCACTTCTCACAAAAGGTAACGATGCTTAACCTGTTATGAGAAATGCGACCACGCTCTTGCCGATCCTCCGCTCCCGAGTACAGGGCGACCTCCTCGCGCTGACCTACCTCAACCCGGAAGCCGAGTACAGCATCACCGAGCTCGCCCGCAGGATCGATGCGTCGGTGAAGACTGTCCACCATGAGGCGAGCAGGCTCGTCGAGGCGGGCATTCTTGCTGATCGCAAGGTGGGCACCTCCAGACTTGTGCGGGCCGTACCCGAGTCGCTGCTGACGAGGCCGCTGACCGATCTCCTTGCAGTGACCCACGGACCTCTTCCCGTGCTGACGGAGGCGTTGGCTGGCGCGCCAGGAGTGCTGCGGGCCTTCATCTACGGATCCTGGGCGGCACGCTATGAAGGGACGCCCGGGCCGGTGCCAGGCGACATCGATGTCCTCGTCGTCGGTGATGCCGATATCGACGCGCTCTACGCGCGAGCGCACAGCGTGGAGAGAGTGTTGCGGCGCGAGGTCAATGTCAGGAGGGTGCGGCAGCATGACTGGGACGAGGGCTCGGACCCGTTCGTCACCACCGTCAGATCGCGCCCGCTCGTCGAGCTCCGGGTAGCCAGAGACAAGGGAATCCCGAATGCGATGGAACCAGGGGCGCAGCCAGATCGACACGATGCTGGCTGACGGCTTGCTCGAGCGGGTGTCAGCGAGTCGCGAGCACGCTGACCTGCTCATCGAGCAGGCGCGCCGGCACCTTGAGTCCGCGCGGACCACGGCGCGCGCGGACCCCGAGGGCGCCTACGGCACTCTCTATGATGCGGGACGCAAGGGGCTCTGGGCGGTTCTTGCGAACCAAGGGCTACGCCCGACGCGGCGTGGCGGGCACCTTGCGGTGTATCACGCGGTGATGGCGCAGCTCGACCCGCCGATGGGAGAGGCGTTGCGGCCCTTTGACCGCATGCGGCGGCAGCGGCACGCCGCTGAGTACCCCGACCTCCACACCCCGCGCCTGTCAGCGGAGGACCTTGACGATGACATTCCCAAGGTCGAGGCGATCGTCACGATCGCCCAGACGGTCATGGACCGGATGTCGGTCTACTGACGTTCCCCGGACAGGTTGTCGCAAGCCTGCACGAGGGGCGCGGACAGTCGCCGGCGGGACGGAGGCGTCCCCTAGGATCGGATGTGGTCGCCCGGCATCCTGCCGGACGGTTGCCGCACACCACGACCACCCGGGTCCCCACCGGTGAGAGGCGTCAGCGATGTCCACAGCGTTCGAGTCCATGAGCCCCGACGAGCTGGCCGCCGAGCGTGCGCGCCTCACGGCCGCCTACGCGGACCTGAAGGCGAAGAACCTCAGCCTGGACCTCACGCGCGGCAAGCCCGCGCCGGCGCAGCTCGACCTGTCGAACGACATGCTGAGCCTGCCGGGGGCGGACTTCCGCGACGGCAGCGGCCTCGACACACGCAACTACGGCGGGACGCAGGGGCTCGCCGAGCTGCGCGAGATCTTCGCGGAGCTGCTCGCGATCCCCGTCGCGAACCTCGTCGCGGGCAACAACGCGAGCCTCGAGACCATGCACGACCTGCTCGTGTTCGCGACGCTCTACGGCACGCCCGACTCCCCGCGCCCCTGGGGCAAGGAGGAGAAGGTCCGCTGGCTCGCGCCTGTGCCCGGCTACGACCGGCACTTCACGATCACCGAGCACCTCGGCTTCGAGATGATCCCGGTCCCGCTCAACGCAGACGGGCCTGACGTCGAGGCCGTCGCGGCGCTCGTCGCGGCCGACCCGACGATCAAGGGCATGTGGACCGTCCCGACGTACGCGAACCCGACCGGCGCGGTCATCTCGGAGGAGGTCGCTCGCGCGCTGCTGTCGATGCCGACCGCCGCGCCTGACTTCCGCATCGTCTGGGACAACGCGTACGCGGTGCACACGCTCGTCGAGGACGGCGCGCCCGCGCTGCCGATCGTCGACCTGGCCGCGCAGGAGGGCAACCCGAACCGCGTGTGGGCCGTCGCGTCGACCTCGAAGATCACGTTCGCCGGCGCGGGCGTGAGCTTCTTCGGCTCGTCCGCCGAGAACCTCGCCTGGTACCAGTCGCACTACTCGATCAAGTCGATCGGGCCCGACAAGGTGAACCAGCTGCGGCACGTCCGCTTCTTCCGGGACGCTGCGGGCGTCCGTGCCCACATGGCGAAGCACCGCGAGATCCTCGCCCCGAAGTTCGATGCCGTCCTCGCCATCCTCGACGAGCGCCTCGGTGCTGCGGGCGTCGCGACCTGGACGCGTCCCGAGGGGGGCTACTTCATCAGCCTCGACGTCGTGCCCGGAACGGCGAAGCGCGTCGTCCAGCTCGCGAAGGAGGCCGGGATCTCGCTCACCGCGGCCGGCTCCGCCTTCCCGTACGGCAAGGACCCGGACGACAAGAACATCCGTCTCGCTCCGAGCTTCCCGTCGCTCGACGATGTCAAGGCCTGCATGGACGGCGTCGCGACGTGCGTCCTGCTCGCGGCAGCCGAAGCCGCCTGACCGTTCTCGACGACGCTCATCTGGACTCCTCCCCGACGAGCGTGATCGTGGTCGGGGGTGCGATGACGTGGAAGTTGACGTCCGGCCCGCCCGCATGGGCCACGACGAGGACCTCGTACTCGCCCGCCTCGAGGGGAGCGCCGTCGTCGCAGCGCGTCCCGGTGATCTCGGGGTTGAGCGTCCCCAGCGGGGCTGCGCCGTGGTGCTCGGCGTACGCGTCGCCCACCTCGTCACGCCCGGACGAGAGGACCCACATGCCGCCCGGAACCGTGGTCTTTCGTCCTGAGACCACGTGCCCGTCCTTGACGAGGTACGCCTCGACGTACGTGCCCGTGTAGGTGGTCTCGTCGCCGGGGTCTGCGGTGAGTCGGACCTCGAGCGCGGACCGGATCACGGCACCGACAGGGACCGGCTCCTGCGCCGGGTCGACCGTGATGTCGAGCGGCCAGCCACCTGCCTCAGCCACCGACTGGAGCTGAGGCGTGACTTGAGCGGTCGGGTCGGCGCAGACCAGGCCGTGGTCAGACCATCCGGTCGGCCGGAGCGGAATGCCTCTCTCGAGCGTGAGGTCGATCGCCTGGCTCCACAGGCGGATCTTCGGCCCGCCGCGCGGACCGTAGTAGCTCGACGCCTGGCGCTCGGTCGAGTTCTCGGCTACCTCGGCGTCCAGGTACACGTACAGCTGGAACGTCACGCCCTCGGGGACGGGAGCGCCGTCGCACATCGTGGCGTCGAACGGCAGGTTGAGGACCTCGGACACGTCGCCCGTGCCAGCCCGGGCCTCGCTGTACCCGCTCGGTACGCCCGTGCGTCCGCCGACCACGACGCCGTCCCGGACGAGCGCGTAGGACAGGTCGTGCTCGAAGCCTGCGACTACGTCGACCGCGGAGTCGTTGACGACGACGATCTGCGGGAGGTCTGAGACGTCTGTCGCGCCGGCTGCCGCAGCGACCGCTGCGACCGTCGCGACGGCGGCGAGGGTGCGGGTGCGGGCGCGCCGGACGCGCAGCGCGGTGGCGCGGAGGCGATCTGCGCGACCGTCATGTCCTCGTAGAACCGGAGGACGACGCACGTTCGTTCGCGCGGACCCAGGGCAGCGAGCGCCCGCTGGACGTCGATGCGTACGGGAACCGTCTCGGGCGACGCGTCGCCCGTCGGCGGCTGCACGTCGGGTGTCACGACGAGGTGCCGCAGCGCCGCCCAGTGGCGGCGGCGTCGGAACCCGTCGATGTACGTGTTGCGGATCGCCCGTCGCACGTACGCCTCGAGCGCGTCGACCTCGTCGGGGAGGTGCCGGCCCGCGAAGACGGACACGAGCGCGTCCTGGACGAGGTCTTCCGCCTCGCGAAGGTCGGAGCAGAGCAGGAAGGCATATGCCGTGAGCGCTCTGCGGCGTTGCCGCACGAGCGCGTCGAGTGCCTGCTCCCAGCCGCTCATCAGATCCCCTGTGCGTGTGTCGTCGTGCTGTCCGTCCTGCTGCCACAAGCCCAGACGAACGGTGGCCGGAAAAGGTTGGGGTCGTCTGGCGACGAGTTCACGACGGGCTGCTGGCCCCGCCGAGGTCGGTGCGGCGGTCTGGCTCGGGGGAATTCAGACGGCGCACCGACCCCGGCTTCGGGGGATGGGGTCCAGCCGCGGGGAAGGTTGGGCGGCACGCCCCCTGCGCGTGCCGCCCGATACCCAGCCCTATTCCTCTTGTGTCGCGGGCCTGCCCGGTCTTGCACTCCTGTCTCAGGAGATCTTGACCGACCCCAGGCGCCCGATCGGCGTCTGCGTCGAGCCGCCCGCAGGGGTCACCTCGATCTGTGACCAGATCTCGTACGTGCCGGTCGGGAGCGGCTCGGAGGAGCCGCACACCTTGTCGACAAGCGCGGCGGTCAGGTCGGATGTCTCACCCGGACCGAGGTCGATGCTGCGCTGGCTGCTCGCGATCGGCGTCGTTCCGACCGCTCCGACCACCCGGCCGTCGAGCGTGAGGACGGACTGGATCTCGCTCCCCAGCTGGCCGCGGAACGTGGTGCTCTGGTCCTCGTTGGTCACGACGGTCTCCACCTGGGAGGTCGTGTCACCGTTCACCACGGTCTCGTCCGGTCGGCCGAGCGTGACCGCCGTGTCGGAGTAGCCCGGCACCGCCGCGCCACACTCGGGGAAGACTGCCAGCGGGTCGTTCTCCGGCAGGGTGGGAGCGTCCCCGAGCGTGATGCGCTCGCGCGGCGCGAACACGGAGAACTGGTAGTCGGGGACCCACATGCGCGCGACGACGAGCATCTCGTACTCGCCCGCGGCGAGCGGCTCGCCCGTCTGGCAGTCGACGCCGGAGATCTCGGGGTAGAACGCCTCGGCGGGCGTGGCGCCCGTCTCTTCGACGGTCGACGCCCAGAAGTCGGGCTTGCCGATGTACCAGGGGTCCTTCGCCGCCTTGGTGGCCCGTGCCGAGACGACCTTGCCGTCGCGGATCAGGTAGACCTCGACGTCCCCGCCGAAGTACGTGTCGCCCTCGACGCTCGTGAGGTCGAGACGGACCTTGCGCGTGAGGACGTCCTCGAGGGCGAGCGCGTCTTGCGGCGGCGTGACCTCGGCGACGACGACGGCCTTGCCGTTCTTCTCCGGGTACTCGGGAGCGGTGATCTCGCTCGTCGGCATCGCGCACGACAGGGCGAGGCTCTCGGAGCCGCCGACGGTGGGGCCGACGCGGACCTTCCACGGACCGCCCCACACGCGGGAGCTCGAGGGCTGGGCGGCCGCGTTGCTCGCCGGGCCGGTGAGTGACGCGTCCACGTAGGAGTACACGTCGTAGGTCCCGGCGACCTCGGTCTCCGGCCCGTCGCACATCGCGACGCCGGCGCGCTCGAGGGGCTCGCCGACGGCACCTGGGGCGAGGGCCTCCTCGCGGTAGGGCGCGGGCATCGCGTCGGTCGCGCCGACGACGACACCGTCGCGCACGAGCACGTACGCGGCGTAGCCGGTCGATCCGACCGTCACGGTGCCGTCGCCCCGATTGGCGACCGCGACCTCGAAGAGGTCGTCGATGCTCTGGATGATGACGGGCGTGGCGTCGGCGGGGGACACGGTTGTGGCGTTGCCGTCGGCGTCCTCGACGGCCCCCGTCACGAGGCGCAGCGCGGTCGCGTGGTCGAGATCCCCGGCAGGTGCCCCGCACTCGGGGAACGCCGCACCGGGCTCGATCGACGGCGTCTCGACGGGAGTCTGGGTCGCGGGCGGCGCGGGCACGGTCGCCCCGCCGATGTTCTGCGCGATGACGACACCGCCCACGGCGATCGCGGCGACGCTCGCAGCGGCGACGAGCGCCCGGGAGCGGGTCTGGCGCCGGCGGGCGGCCATGCCGTGCCGGCGTGCGGTCGCGAGGAGCGCCTCGGGCGTGCGGCCCGCGTGCGCCTCGGCAGCCGAGTCGGCGAGGGTGTTGAGGATGTCGGACAGGTGCTCCGGACGGGACCGGTCGCGGTCGTGGTGGTTCATCGGGCACCTCCGGGTGCTGCGTCGTCCAGGTCGTCGAGGTGGGCGTCCGCGAGCGGGCCCAGGTGCTGCTCGAGCCGCGCGACGGCGTCGTGCAGGTAGCGCTTGACGCTCCCGAGGCTCAGCGAGAGCTCCGAGGCGATCTGCGGCACGGTCATGTCCTCGTAGAAGCGCAGGACGACGCAGGCCCGCTCGCGCGGCGACAGCAGCGCGAGCGCGCGCTGCGCGTCGAGCCGTGCGGGGACGTGGTCGACCGTGGCGACGTCCGACGGCGGCTGCGACTCGGGTGCGACGTGCAGGTGGCGCACGGTCGCCCAGCGCTTGCGGCGACGGAAGCCGTCGATGTACGTGTTGCGGATCGTGCGCCGCACGTATGCCTCGGCGCTCCGCACGTCGTCGGGCCCTCGACGCCGCGTGTACGCAGCGATGAGCGCGTCCTGGACGAGGTCCTCGGCCTCGGCGAGATCCCCGGTGAGGAGGAATGCCGAGGAGACGAGGGCGGACGTCCGGGTCCGCACGAGGTCTTCGAGCGCCTCTTCCCAGCTGGTCATGCCTGTCATGGTCCCCCTCGGTGCGTAGATCTTGGCGCTCGGAGCCGGGGACGCGCCGTCCGTGCCGTCGTCGGGGGCGGCAGGCACCGCTCTCAACGTCGGACGACGCGCGTCCCGGGCGCCCGGCCACGCAGCGGGGGGCGTCGGACCTGCGTCCGCTGCTCCTGCATGCACGGTGTGCCTCCCTGTCCTGGCGGGCGCGCCGTCTCCGTCGGCCCGGTGAGCGCCCTGCTGGGTGCCTCTACCGGGTATGACGTCTGCCGCGCGCAGATCGTTGGGGCGCTCGACACGGTGGCGGCGCCAGGGTCACAGGTTGATCACGCCCGGGGTTGCGGCCGAACGTTTCGTCCCCATTGAGTAGGCTGACGGCAACCCGGACGACGATGGGGTCGTTCGGGCCCTCGCACCTTCCCGCCCGGTACGGCTCCGGCCGCGCCTGAGGCGCACGGTGCGCTGACCGCCGCACGTCGAGGAGGACGCATGCAGCTCGGAAGCGCCAGCCTGACCATCGTCACCGTGATCGCCGTCGTCGCGATCCTCGCGCTCGTCGTCGCGGTGGTCCTCAGAAGGCAGGTCCTCGCCGCAGGCGAGGGCACACCTCGCATGCAGGAGATCGCCCTCGCGATCCAGGAAGGCGCCTCGGCCTATCTCAACCGTCAGTTCCGCACGCTCCTGCTGTTCGCCGTGATCGTGTTCGGGCTGCTCTTCCTGCTCCCCGGTGACGCAGGCGTGCGGGTCGGTCGATCGGTCGCGTTCCTGTTCGGGGCGGGCTTCTCGGCGGCGATCGGCTACCTCGGCATGTGGCTCGCGGTGCGCGCGAACCTGCGTGTCGCGGCATCGGCCCAGGTGGCTGGCTCGGTCGACACCCGCCGCGCGGAGGGTGCACGGATCGCGTTCCGCACGGGCGGCGTCGTCGGCATGAGCGTGGTCGGTCTCGGCCTGCTCGGCGCGTGTGCGGTCGTGCTCGTCTACCGTGCGGACGCGCCGGCCGTGCTCGAGGGCTTCGGCTTCGGCGCGGCGCTCCTCGCGATGTTCATGCGCGTGGGCGGCGGCATCTTCACCAAGGCGGCCGACGTCGGCGCGGACCTGGTCGGCAAGGTCGAGCAGGGCATCCCCGAGGACGACCCGCGCAACGCGGCGACGATCGCCGACAACGTCGGGGACAACGTCGGCGACTGCGCCGGCATGGCGGCGGACCTGTTCGAGTCGTACGCGGTGATGCTCGTCGCGGCCCTCATCCTCGGCAAGGCCGTGTTCGGTGAGCAGGGCCTCGTGTTCCCGCTCATCGTCACGGCCGTCGGTGCGCTCGTCGCGGTGCTCGGCGTCGCGATCACGCGCGTCCGCCCCGGCGAGGGCGGTCTGCGGGCGATCTACCGGGGCTTCTACCTGTCGGCGCTCGCGGGCGCCGTGCTCGCGAGCATCGCCGCGTTCCTCTACCTCCCGTCGAGCTTCGGTGCGATCGAGGGAGTCGCCGCCGATCTCGCGGGCAGGTCAGGGGACCCGCGCCTGATGACGTCGGGTGCGGTCGTCATCGGTGTGCTGCTCGCGGGCGTGATCCTGTGGGTCACCGGCTACTTCACGGGCACGACGTCGAAGCCCACGCTGCACGTCGCCCGCACCTCTCAGACGGGCGCCGCGACGGTCGTGCTCTCGGGCATCGGAGTCGGGTTCGAGTCGGCCGTGTACACGGCGGGCATCATCGCCGCTGCGATCTGCGGCGCGTTCCTCATCGCGGGCGGCTCCGTGTGGCTCGCGCTCTTCCTGATCGCGCTCGCGGGCTGCGGGCTGCTGACGACGGTGGGCGTGATCGTCGCGATGGACACGTTCGGGCCTGTCTCGGACAACGCGCAGGGCATCGCTGAGATGAGCGGCGACGTCGACGCCGAGGGCGCGCAGATCCTCACCGACCTCGACGCCGTGGGCAACACGACGAAGGCCATCACGAAGGGCATCGCGATCGCGACCGCCGTGCTTGCGGCGACCGCGCTGTTCGGGTCGTACGCGGACGCCGTCGCCACCGCGCTGCGCGACGTCTCGAACCCGGTCGGGGAGGACGGCATCGTCGCCGCGCTCCTGAGCTACCAGATCATCTCGCCGATCACGCTCGTCGGCGTGATCCTCGGCGGTGCGACCGTCTTCTTGTTCTCGGGCCTTGCGATCGACGCTGTGACGCGTGCTGCGGGCGCGATCGTGTTCGAGGTGCGTCGTCAGTTCCGCCACCACCCGGGGATCATGACCGGCGAGGAGCGGCCCGAGTACGGGCGGGTCGTGGACATCTGCACGCGGGACTCGCTGCGCGAGCTCGCGACGCCCGGCCTGCTCGCGGCGTTCGCACCGATCGCCGTCGGCTTCGGGCTCGGCGTCGGCCCGCTCGCGGGCTTCCTCGCCGGGGCGATCGGCACGGGCGTGCTCATGGCGGTGTTCCTCGCGAACGCGGGTGGCGCGTGGGACAACGCGAAGAAGATCGTCGAGGACGGCGCGTACGGCGGGAAGAACTCTGCGGCGCACGCGGCCGTCGTCATCGGTGACACGGTCGGCGACCCGTTCAAGGACACGGCCGGCCCGGCGATCAACCCGCTCATCAAGGTCATGAACCTCGTGTCCGTGCTGATCGCGCCTGCGGTCGTCGCGATGAGCGTCCCGGCGGACGCCAACCACGTCCTGCGTGTCGCGGTCGCGACGGTCGCGGCGCTCATCGCACTGGGTGCGGTCGTCTGGTCGCGTCTGCGTGCGGCGAGCGTCGACGAGCAGGGCGAGCTCGAGCACGACATGGGCTTACCGGTCTGACCAGCGGGAGCGGGGGGCAGGGGCGTAGGTCGCTGCACCCGCCTCTCGACTCGCGGGAGACGCGCCCTTACGGGAAGATGCGTCCGGGACTCCGTTCGGGGGCCTCTGTGGTGCCGTGAGACGCGGCGCCTCCCTGTCAGGAGAACCGATGGCTTACCGTTTCAACCCCGCTCCCGGATGGCCCGTGCCCCCTCAGGGTTGGGTGCCGCCGGAGGGCTGGGTCCCCGATCCTTCGTGGCCCCCGGCACCGGCTGGTTGGAACTTCTGGCTGGAGGTGCCTGACGCCGCGGCGCCCGTGAGCCCGGCCGCCGCGCCGCAGCCCACCACGCCGATGCCTGCGGTGACGTCTCCGCCGCCGCCTGCAGCCACGAGCCCCGCGTCGGCGAACCCCGCGATGACCACGCCGATGCCTGCAGTCGCGCCGGCGCCTCCTACGGGGGGTGGGATGCCGCCGCAGCCGGCGCCCGCGAGCGTTCCTTACGCGCAGTACAACCACGTTCCGGCTGCGGGTTCCGCGAGCCAGCCGGGCCTCGTCCAGGAGCGTCGCCGCAGCCCGCTCGTGTGGCTCGTGCCGCTCGTCCTGCTCCTCGTCGGTGGCGTGGCCTGGGGAGTCATCGCGCTCCTGAACGGGCCCGACGACAAGCCGACGGACTCCGCGGCACCCACGGTGACCGCGACCGCCACACCGACGCCCGACCCGGCGACGACCCCGCCGCCGGCGGAGAACCCGGCCCCCGAGGCGCCCCCGACTGAGGCCGCGCCGACGGAAGCCCCTCCCGCGGGTGGGGACGACCAGGCCGCGACCACAGCGTTCTGCCCTGCAGCACTGTCGCTCTACACGGCGTTCGGCCAGGCCACGTCGACTGAGACGGTCGCGGAGTTCATCGCGATCTACGAGCCTGCCGTCGCTGCGATGCCGCAGGCTGCCCCGCCGGCACAGATCGCGGAGGCGTGGGCGTTCAAGCACACGAACGACACCGAGATGATCGCTGCGATCAAGGCGGGCGATCAGTCGCTCAAGCCGATCGACGCCTACATGTCGTTCCAGATCCAGGCAGCGCTCGAGGGCGACGAGTTCGTGACGCAGGAGACGGCGCTGACGGAGTTCGTCTCCGACCGCTGCTACTGACAGTCTCTTCGTCGACGTCGCTCGGGCACAGCCGTTCTGGGACGGCAACAAGCGCACCGCGCTGTTGCTGGCCAATGCGGTGCTCCTCGAGGCGGGGTCGGGCATGCTCCTCACAGCCCCGATGGACGACGACGATCCGTCGGTCGCGCGGACATTCCTGGACTTGCTTGCGCGCGCCTATGCCTTCGACGAGGTGGAGGGGGCTGTGGCGATGCTCCGCGAACGAGGCCTGCGGCTGCATGCGCGTCGGTCCGCGCGTGAGGATTGGCCCTCGGGGAGTGAGGGCGTGTACGTCGTCATTCAGGAGGGGGCGGACGAGATTTGGCGGCGCATCTGAGGGGTTTCCTCCGGCACGTGAGTCACGGGGGTTGCCCAGGCGGCGTCGAGGTGGGTCCGGCGCCCTGACGATTGCCGGACTATGGCGCGCCGTCGCACCGCCTGCTGTACGCGAGCTCACCTCTTCTAGACGGCCGCCAGAACACGCCCAACGCAGATCGTCGGCTACCCACCCCAACCCCTTGACCTGCCGCGCAGGTTGGAGGCCCCTGAGGCCCCGGCGGAAGAGCCTGTGACCGCCTCGTGGTCGCGACTCGTCGGTCAGTTTGTCTGACCGACGAACCTGCGCGATCGAGACGGCCTCGTCGCGAAGCAGTCCCTTGGCGCCAGGACTCACAACAATACTATTGCTTGATATAGGATTGTTGCATGTTCGCACGCTCCCAGGGGTCGCCGGTCACGAGCGAGCTCGTCTTGACGGACCGCGCTGCGCAGATCATGGGCGTCAGCCGTCTGCGCGTGCTCCAGATGATCGAGGCTGGCCAGCTTCCGGCCGCCCAGGCGTCAGGTCGCTACCTGCTGCGCACCGAAGCGCTCCAGCCACGCAAGGCACCGGGGCGACCTCTGACGCACGACGCAGCCTGGGACGTGCTGCACCTGGCTGCCGGTGTCGTGCCCACCGGGCTCACACCGCGCACGCTGTCGCAGCGCCGTCGTGAGCTCGACCGCATCGCGGCCGACGAAGATCCCGCGCTGCGAGCCCGGACCTTGCTCAGCGCTCGGGCGCAGCGTCGCTTCTTCGCATCCGTCGACCCGTCGACACTGCTCGAGGACGATCGTGTCGTGGCCTCCGGCGCCTGGCACCCGGCGTCCGGCATCTCCACGGTGACGCCTGCGGCCGAGCTCGACCACCTGCGGGTCTACGTCCACGCGGACGACCTCGAGGACGTCCGGGCACTGCACATGCTCAGCGACGACGTCACCTACGGCGCCGTCATCATCGCGTGCGTCACCACGAGGATGCCGAAGCCGGAGATCATGCCCGCCGTCGTCGCCGCGGATCTCGCCGAGAGCATCCACCCCCGGGAGCAGCAGATGTCGCGGAACTTCTGGGTTCACGCCAGCATGAGCGCTGAAGGCTGACAGCACCCGCCCTGGGCTCGCGTTGTTGCCTCGCAACACCTATGCAGCAAGGTCAAGGATCAGTAGCATCTGCCCCATGAACGGCGAGTGGAGCGGCAGCTTGCCCCGTTCATGGAGGCAGGAGCTATGGCTACTCCTCGCGGCCCTACTCGCCATACACGCCGTCTTTCACGCCATCGGTCGTGCCCCGCACGGCCAGTAGATACGGCGGCAGCGCAAGCAAGGGTGGGGGGCGCACGGTGCGTCCCAGCTGGTCACCAAGCACTTCCACCGTTTCGTATACAGCGCAGGAGGTGCGCGATCTCGAACCCGTCCGCAAGGCGGCCGAGTCCCGTACGCAGGCGCACGACGTCTTCCTCTGCCACGCCTGGCCCGATCGGCAGGAAGACGCGAAGGTCCTCTATGACCTGCTCATCGACGAAGACGTGTCCGTTTGGTTCAGCGAGGTGAGCCTCACGCTCGGCACAGACATGCGCGCCGCGATCGACAAGGGACTCGTGAGCTCGCGCATCGGTCTCGTCCTGGTGACCCCGGCTATGCTCGACCGCCTGCGCACTGACCGGAGTGTCGCAGGAAGTGAGCTCAGCGCCCTGTTGCGCCGGAACCTGCTCGTGCCCGTCCTGCACGAGGCAACGTTCGAGGAGCTTGACCAGGTCAGCCCTACGCTCGCGTCGCGCGGTGGCCTGAGCACGGCAGAAGACTCGATGGGGGACATTGCGGTGAAGATCGCCGAGTTGGTCGCGACGCTCGACGTCGAGTAAAGGTAACGAGGAACTTCGCCCTCAGCGGCCTCGGGTCTTGTCGACCCGAGGCCGCTTCTTCGCCGGCTCGCCAGCTCGATGAACGCCTCGAACGCCTGGCGGGCGGCGAGGCGCGCCAGGGCCCGAACCAGAGCGGCGAGCGTCTCCGCCAGCAGAGTCTTGAGGCGGGCCGCCACCGTCCTCGTTCGCGCCCGGGGTGGTGTTGGCTCGGGCGGCCCCGAGATACGACGAAGACCCGGCTCCTCATCTCGGAGGTGCCGGGTCTTCGTGTTCCTCGTGTGCGTGGATCTCCTCGAGCCTCCGCGCCTCGCGGTCTTCCCTCAGACGTCTGTCGCCGTGGGCGCTGCGATCGCGCCGAAGACGTCGGGGGCCAGGTTCTCGCCCGTCAGCGTCGTCGGCTGGTAGTGCTCGGCGTCGGGCAGCTCGAACAGCTCGCCGGGCCGCAGGATCTTCAGGTGAATGCCCTCGACCGCGGCCACGCCGGAGTCGACGGTGGCGTTCGTGACGCGCAGGTAGCGGTGCGCAGTAGGCAGGTCCGCGAACTCGCCGATGGCCACCCATCGCTGCGCGTAGTCGAGCACGCGGTACAGGCCCTCGGGGCCGTTGCCTGCGGTGGCGCGCACCAGGCCCGAGACGTAGTCGTTGCGCAGCACCGTCGGCACGATGATGCGGTGCATGTGGTGCGGCACGAGCTCGGCGTTCATCGCCACACGGGCCGAGCGGCCGTTGCCGTCGAGGAAGGGGTGGACCTCGCTGACCAGGAACATCATGTACACCGCCCGCTGGAACGGGTCGGTCAGCTCAGCGCCGATCTCCCAGCCGGCCCGCAGCGTGCCCGGCACCAGGTCCGGGTGGACGAACACGGTCGCACCCGCCGAGACCTCCTCGGTCTTCCACTGCCCCGGCCCCTTGCGCCGGTGCGCGGCCATCATCGTCGCGTGCCGCCCGCGCAGCATCTCCATGAAGTCGTCCGCGTCGCGCGCCACCTGCGACATCTCCTCGACGTCGGAGACGATCTCCCAGGTCGCTGAGATGTCGTGAGCGTCGTCAGGCTTGCCGACCTCAGCCTTGTCGAAGACCACCCGCTCGGCCTCGCTGATCGTCAGCGTGGAGCCCTCGATGTAGTTCGAGAAGTACGCCTCGTAGAACGGCACGAAGGCGGCTCGAGGCTCGTCGTTGACGTAGCGCTGCACCAAGTGCTGACGTGACAGCGCACTGGCGACCTGCCGGAACAGAGCGACGCGAGCATGGTCGTAGCGCTCTCCGCGCTGAGCCGCCGCCAAGGCGTGCGAGTCGGTGGGCAGGGCCGGACCGACGCCGCGGGCAGCGTCGACGATCGCGCGGATCGTCGTCGCGGCCTGGCGGTTCGCCTGCTCGTCGATCTGCGCGAGCATGTTCTCCAGCTGGCGTGGCGTCGACGTCGTGACGATGTTTGCCACCTGCTCGTGCAGCTCCTCGGCGCTCAGGCGCCGGCGCACACGCCCGGGACGGCCTCGCTGCTCGGCGTTGTCCACCAGAGCCCTGGCCCGGCTCGCGCCGAAGACGAGACCCGTCGGGTCCAGCGGCACATCATCTGGGCGGCGGTGGTCCTCGTGGCCGTCCGGGTAGATCGTCAGACCCGCCAGCACCAGCGATCGCGTCGTCGGGTGCGAGACGAACAGCTCGCCGTTCACGGGCCGCATCGCGAACCCGCTGCGGTAGGTGACCACCGCACCCGGCATCGTGCGCGCCAAGATCTCGCGCCACCGCCGCGCCGTCACCTCCTCGGGCGCAGCCGCAGTCTCGTCGGTCCAGATCCCTCTCCCGAGCGCGACGATCTTGCCCGCCTTGAGCTGGCGCTGACGAGCAGCCGGCGAGGTGAAGTCTTCAGCGAGCAGAACAGCCACGGTCCTCCGATGCGTTGTAGGGAAAAAGACGAGCCCAGAAGCCCGAACGACGCGTTCTCTGGGAAAATAGTATCCCGAAGCGACGTGATCTTGGGGAAAAAGATGAGACAGGGGCGATCTCGACGAGCAGCGAGCACGCTGTCGTCGACGTCGACGTCGACCTCCAGCACCAGCGGGCGCTCGCACGGAGGCTCGCGCTGCGACTGCCCGCTGCGCTCACCCGAGGCACGGGTCGTGGAGAGGCGCTCTCGACGGAGCTCGAGCACCGCGAGCACCACGAGCAGGGCGGCTGCCACCGATCCAGCGACATCGCCCGGCGGGCCCCTCTCGGGACCCGCCAGGCCCCCGAACAGTGATGCAGCAGCCGTGCACGACTCGTGCGCGATCCGATGAGCCTCCATGGAGCCCCGTAGATGACCGGCGCGTTCGGTGCAGCGCTCGATCAGAGATCGAGCACTATCGGTGCACTACCCGATGATCAGGCGATGAGCGGTCTTGCACCACGCGCGCAGCAGCGATGCACGATCCGATGAGGATCGCTGCACGCTTCGCGCACTGATCAAGGCTCTGTACGGGGCCAGACAGCATCCCGAAGCACCCCTGTCGCGACCCAGGGGCGACCGCGAGTCGACCGCCAGGAACCCGAAGCCTCGACGGAGCTCGGCGCCGGGTCATCCAAGCGAGGTGCGGCGGCTGCACCGCCCTTGAGCAAAGAACGATCCATGCTTGGCGACAAGGGGACCGGGCGCGGACGCCCGGTCACTGCAAGCGCACAAGGCCTCCGACGGAGACGGATCCGGGTGGCGGGAGGCCCAGATGTGGCAACATGGCGAGCCAGAAACCGACGTGTATCCAGGGTGGCACTTCGCTTCGCGACCCGTATACACGTCGCAGCGCCTCACGCCTGCAAAACAGGGGCAACGAAGTTGACCTGGATACGGGTATAGGGGTGAGATGGACCCGTATACGGGTCACCCGTATACGACCTGTTTTCGCAGGTCAGCGCATGAATCCAGGCGTCGATCGACCGCTGATGCGTCCGATGCTCCAGAAGAGGCCACAGAGCATAAGCAAAATTGACACCTCGCTGCGCTCCGGGGGTCGGCACAGCCGACATCCGACTCGGACCCTCCTCGCTGCGCTCCGGGGCATCCTCGTCCCGGCGTCGCTGCGCTCTCTCCTTGCCCTCTCGACGTCCCTGTGGGGACGTCTCTCGGGTGCTCCCGCCTTGCGCGCGGCTGGCCACATCGCGACTGCTGCGCAGCTCGCTCGTGCGAGGCCGCGCGTGGAGAGCGCAGGTCGTGTCACGCGGATCGCGGCAAGAAGCGGTACGCCCGCGAACCTTGCCGCAAGCGCCTCTATATGTCGCCTGACCTGCTGTTTCACACGAGCGAACCAGTGCCTCAACCTGAAGTGTGTAGCACTTCTCTGCGGTGGCGATTCGCGAAAGTGTGACACCGTCTTGAACCTCTGACCTGCGGTTACGTCGGTCGAGAGGCATCGATGTCACGGATGTCACGCGAATTCTCGACGCCATGTGTGCGTGTGTGCGCGCACACGCATACACGCGTATGGCGACTCGGAAAAATCCGTGACAACCGTTACAAGAGGCCCC
>RRZT011380685.1_pt1 | contig 36062 bp, 36 predicted proteins | sample 2165551 | NCBI WGS metagenome assembly RRZT01 (sample SAMN10456910, study PRJNA506462) | wastewater metagenome | biome: wastewater; feature: sludge; material: wastewater sludge; isolation source: wastewater sludge with Escherichia coli K12::gfp cells carrying plasmid... | place: USA: Moscow, Idaho...
CAGCCAGCCCCCGGCGGCAGCGGGTGTCAGGCTGACCGGCAGTTCCTGCCCATGCCAGGCAAACCGCCCGGCCAGCCGGGCCTGGCCGTTGAGGCGCCACAGCGGGCGGGTATGCCACGGCGAGGCGTCCGGCGTCATGCCGGCCAGCAGCGCCAGTGCCAGCACTTCGGCTGCGGGCGGCGTGGCCGGCGGAAACAGCCGGACTTCCTCGCGGGCGATCAGTCCGGTATCGAGGTCGGCTCCGGCAAACGCGGGCAGGGCAATCAGGCGGGACAGGAAGGCGATGTTGGTGGTGATGCCAGCGAGGCGGATGTCCGCCAGGGCCTGACGCAGCTGGGCCAGTGCTTCGTCACGTGTGCGGCCATGCACGATCAGCTTGGCCAGCATCGGGTCGTAAAACGGAGAAACCGCATCCCCTTCGGCCACACCGCTATCGATGCGGACGGTGCTGCCGGTGGCCGGCCAGCGCAGGATGTCCAGCCGGCCGGTGGCGGGCAGAAAGCCCTTGTCCGGGTCTTCGGCGTACAGGCGCGCCTCGATGGCATGACCATGAAGCGGAATGTCGGCCTGTGCCAGTGGCAGGGCTTCGCCAGCGGCCACGCGCAACTGCCATTCCACCAGGTCCAGCCCGGTAATCATTTCCGTGACCGGGTGTTCGACCTGCAGGCGGGTGTTCATCTCCATGAAGAAGAATTCGCCCGTGGTGGTATCGACGATGAATTCCACCGTGCCGGCCCCTTCGTAGCCGACCGCGCGCGCTGCGGCGCAGGCTGCTTCGCCCATGGCGGCACGCCGGGCCGGGTCAAGCCCCGGTGCCGGGGCTTCTTCCAGTACTTTCTGGTGGCGGCGCTGTACCGAGCAATCGCGTTCATGAAGATGCACGCACTGCCCGTGCCGGTCGGCAAACACCTGCATTTCGATATGGCGCGGCCGGGTCAGGTAACGTTCGAGCAAGACCTCGTCCGAACCGAATGCCGCCAGTGCCTCCCGCTGGCAGGAAGCCAGTGCCACGGGGAAATCCTCTGCGCGCTCGACAATCCGCATGCCCTTGCCGCCGCCGCCCAGCGTGGCCTTGATCAGGACCGGAAAGCCGATGCGGCGGGCTTCCTGCGCCAGAAAGTCCGGTGCCTGTTCGCTGCCGTGGTAGCCAGGTACCAGCGGCACACTGGCGGTGCTCATCAACTGCTTGGCTGCGGATTTGCTGCCCATGGCGGCAATCGCTTCGGGGGGCGGGCCGATAAAGACCAGTCCGGCACGTTGGCAGGCGCGGGCAAAATCCGCGTTTTCCGACAGGAAGCCGTAACCGGGGTGGATGGCTTCGGCCCCGCTGTCGCGGGCGATGGTCAGGAGGCGTTCGGTATTCAGATAGCTTTCGCGGGCCGGTGCCGGGCCGAGCCGCCAGGCTTCGTCGGCCTCGCGGACAAACAGGGAGTCGGCATCGGCATCCGAATAGACGGCAACGCTGCGGATACCGAGCCTGCGGCAGGTGCGGATGACCCGGCAGGCGATTTCGCCACGGTTGGCGATCAGGATCTTCTGGAACATGGCGGACCCTTTCTTACATGCGGAACACGCCGAAACGGGTATCCGGGATGGGGGCATTCAGGCTGGCCGACAGGGCCAGCGCCAGGACGTCACGGGTTTGCGCGGGATCGATGACACCGTCATCCCACAGGCGGCTGGTAGCGTAATAGGGGTGGCCCTGCCGCTCGTACTGTTCGCGGACCGGCGCCTTGAATGCGGCTTCGTCTTCCGCGCTCCAGTCATTTCCCAGCTGGTCGCGCTTGACGGTGGCCAGCACGCTGGCGGCCTGTTCGCCCCCCATGACCGAAATACGGCTGTTGGGCCACATCCACAAAAAACGCGGGTTGAAGGCGCGGCCGCACATGCCGTAGTTGCCGGCCCCGAAGCTGCCGCCGATCAGGACGGTGAACTTGGGTACCTGGGCGCAGGACACGGCGGTGACGAGCTTGGCGCCATCCTTGGCAATGCCGCCGTTTTCGTATTTCTTGCCGACCATGAAGCCGGTGATGTTCTGCAGGAACACCAGCGGAATCTTGCGCTGGCAGCACAGTTCGACGAAATGCGCGCCCTTGAGGGCCGATTCGGAAAACAGGATGCCGTTGTTGGCGATGATGCCGACCGGCCAGCCATCCAGATGGGCGAAACCGGTGACCAGTGTGGTGCCGTAGTTGGCCTTGAATTCGTCAAAGGCGCTGTCGTCCACCAGACGCAGGATGATTTCGCGCACGTCGAACGGTTTTTTCGGATCGGCCGGAATCACGCCGTACAGTTCCTCGGCGGCATGGCGGGGCGGGCAAGATGGCTGGCGGAGCGGGCCGGCCGGGCGCTGGCGGTTGAGCCGGGCCACGCTCTGGCGTGCCAGCGCAATGGCGTGGGCATCGTTGAGCGCGTAGTGGTCGGCTACCCCGGAAATGCGTGTGTGCACGTCGGCCCCGCCGAGTTCTTCGGCGCTGACCTCCTCGCCAGTGGCGGCTTTGACCAGCGGTGGCCCCCCCAGAAAAATGGTGCCCTGCTGGCGCACGATGATGGACTCGTCGGCCATGGCCGGCACATAGGCGCCTCCGGCGGTACAACTGCCCATTACCACGGCAATCTGCGGGATGCCCATGGCCGACAGGGTGGCCTGGTTGAAGAAAATGCGCCCGAAGTGGTCGCGGTCGGGAAATACCTCGTCCTGCATCGGCAGGAAGGCGCCGCCGGAATCGACGAGGTAAATGCAGGGCAGGGCATTGTCGCGGGCGATGTCCTGCGCGCGCAGGTGCTTTTTGACCGTCATCGGGTAATAGGTACCGCCCTTGACGGTGGCGTCGTTGGCGACGATGACGCATTCGGTGCCCGAGACCAGACCGATGCCGGTCACGACGCCGGCCCCCGGCGCTTCATTGCCGTACTGGCCAAAGCCGGCGAGCTGGGAAAACTCCAGAAAAGCGGTGCCCGGATCGATCAGCAGGTCGATGCGTTCACGCGGGAGCAGCTTGCCACGGGCAATGTGCTTGTTGCGGGCGGCGTCACCACCTCCCAGGGCCGCCGTGGCGACCCGGTCACGCAGGTCGGCCACCAGCATCTGCATGCGGTCGGTATTGGCAAGAAAATCCGCCGCGCGCGGAGAGAGTTTCGATTCGAGGATCGGCATGCGCAGGATTCCGTAGCGGGCGCGCCGGCCGGGCCAGCGCGCCGGGGTGGATTACCGGTATTCGGCCATCAGTTCGCGGCCGATCAGCCAGCGGCGGATTTCGCTGGTGCCGGCGCCGATTTCGTAGAGCTTGGCATCACGCAACAGGCGGCCGGCCGGATAGTCGTTGATGTAGCCGTTGCCACCGAGGCACTGGATGGCATCCAGTGCTAGGCGGGTAGCGTTTTCGGCGGCGTAGAGGATGGCGCCGGCGGCGTCCTTGCGCACGCTGCGGCCCTGGTAGCCGGCATCCAGCGCGCGGCCGACGGCATAGACGTAGGCACGGCTGGCAGACAGGGTGACGTACATGTCGGCGAGCTTGCCCTGCATGAGCTGGAAGTCGCCGATCGGCTGGCCGAACTGCCGGCGCTCGGCCAGGTACGGTTCGGCCACGTCAAGGCAGGCCTGCATGATGCCGAGCGGGCCGGCGGCCAGTACCGCGCGTTCGTAATCCAGCCCGCTCATCAGCACGTTGACGCCACTGCCGACACTGCCCAGCACGTTTTCTGCCGGGATTTCGACGTTGTCGAAGAACAGCGGATAAGTGTTGGAACCGCGCATGCCGAGCTTGTCGAGCTTGGGACCATGGCTGAAACCGGGCATGCCCTTTTCGACGATGAACGCGGTGATGCCGCGCGGCCCGGCTGCCGGATCGGTTTTGGCGTAGACCACCAGCACGTCGGCGTCGCCGCCATTGGTGATCCACATCTTGCTGCCGTTGAGGATGAAACGGTCGCCTGCCGCTTCGGCGCGCAGCTTCATGCTGACCACGTCGCTGCCGGCATTGGGCTCGGACATGGCCAGTGCGCCGATACGGGTACCGGCGATCAGGCCGGGCAGGTAGCGGGCTTTCTGGGCGGTAGTGCCATGGCGGCGGATCTGGTTGACACACAGGTTGGAATGGGCGCCGTAGGAGAGTGCCACCGAAGCCGAGGCCCGGCTGATCTCTTCCATGGCGACAATATGGGCCAGATAGCCCATGCCGCTGCCGCCATCAGCCTCGGCGACGGTGATGCCAAGCAGGCCCATGTCGCCGAACTTGGGCCACAGGTCGGCCGGAAACTGGTTGGTGCGGTCAATGTCGGCAGCACGCGGGGCAATTTCGGCTTCGGCAAATGCCCGGACTGCGTTGCGCAGGGCAGCAAGGTCTTCACCCAGCAGGTCTGGCAGAGAGTTCATGCAGTGTCTCCTCGTTGGAAAAGCCGCTCTGTTGGCGACTGCTGGACTGCATGTTGAATAACGTTTACGTGAACGTCAACTTGTTTGGAGGGTAGGCCATGCACGAGGGCAACACCGCAGCGCGGTCCAGTCGTTCATGCCACGACCAACCGGTGACAGCCAGACAGAAAATGTCTGCTATGGCAGGCTGGCAGCCAGGTACGCCCATGGCTGCCGGAAAATGCTCGCTAAGCCTGCTGCGGGCTGACAGAATCAGGAAGACACTGACCGAGCGGAGAAACCATGTTGCTGGCGCGCATTCGTCCGGGACGAAAGGGCTGGATTGCCTTCGGGTTGCTGCTGGCCGCCATGCTGGCTCTATGGGCCTGGCAACCATGGGCCGGACCGCGCACAGGGGTGGTCCGGTTGGCCGAGCATCCGCTTACGCATACGGTAGTGGCAACCGGCTACGTGTCCAATACCGAAGAAAGCGTGCTGGGCGCCACGCTGACGGCGCGGGTGGCCAGCACGCCGGTGGAAGAAGGGCAGAGCGTGCGCGCAGGCGATGTCCTGATCCGGCTCGAGTCCGCCGAGGCCGCTGCGGCAGTGGAACAGGCCCGCGGCAATGCTCGCCAGGCCGACGCCACCCTTGCCGAAGCACGGCGCCAGTTCCGGCGTCAGCAGCAACTGTTTGCCCAGGGCTTCATCAGCCAGGCCGCCCTGGATGCCGAAGACAAGAAAGTCCGGCTGGCTGCGGCGCTGGCCGACACGGCTCATGCCGCCGTGACACAGGCCGGGGCGCATCTGGACGAGTTCACCGTGCGGGCACCGGCTGACGGGCGCCTGGTGTCCCGGCAGGTCGAAGCCGGGGATCTCGTTACGGCCGGCAAGCCGGTGCTGACTTTTGCCCGCCAGGGCCGGGGCGAGGTGCGGCTGGACGTGGACGAGCGCTATCTGGCACGGCTGGCCGTCGGGCAGCCGGTGGTGGTGGCGCCGGATGCCTTTCCGGACCGGCAGTTCCGGATGCGCATCGTCCGGATTGCACCGCAGGTGGACCGTGACCGTGGAACCGTCGAAGTACGGGTGGCCGGCGCACCCTTGCCGGCCGGGCTGACCCACAACATGACCGTGTCGGCCGAAATCGTGGTAGCACAAAAGCCGTCGGCACTGACACTGCCGGCAGCAGCCATCTGGGAAGCGCAGGGGCGGGAATACGTCTGGCGTGTCGAGAACGGCCGGGTCATGCCCGTTGCCGTGATCGTCAGCCCGGCTGCCGAAAGCCGGGTGGAGGTGCTCAAGGGCCTGAAGGCCGGTGACCTGGTGGTCAGCTCTGCGCTGATGCCGCTGACTGCCGGGCAGCGGGTGCGGACGGACGGGCCGGCACCATGAAATTCGTCTGGACCGTGGCATGGCGACTGATGCGCGAAGGCCGTTTCCAGAGCCTGCTGATTCTGGCCGGCGTCACCATCGGCGTAGCCGTCGTGGTTTACATCACGGCAGTGGTGAACGGCTTGCAGGCCAACATCATCGAAAAAACCCTGTCCACCCAGGCCCACATCGTCCTGAAGCCGCGCGAGGACCGCAACCGGCGCCTGATCGACCTGCCGGCCCGGGAACTGATGACCGAAATCGAAACCCGCACCCAGCGCGAAAACACCATCGACGACTGGGAGCGCCGCCGGCAGGTTGCCACTGGCATTGCCGGCATCCGCACCAGTGCCGCCATTGCCAGCGGGCCGGGCTTTGCCACCAAGGGCGGCGTGCGCAAGTCCGTGTCGCTGATCGGGGTCGAGCTGGAGGACTACCAGCGCATCGTGCCCCTTGAGGCCAAGCTCCAGGCCGGCAAGGTGCAGCTGCCACAAGGCACGGTACTGATCGGCAACGAACTGGCCCGCGAGCTGGGCATCCGTCCGGGCGGACGCATCCGGCTGGTGGCGGCTACCGGCGTGGCAGAAAGTTATACCGTATCCGGCATCCTCGATTTCGGCATCAAGGACCTGTCGCGCCGCTGGGTGCTGATGCCGCTCAGGGCGGCCCAGTCGTTGCTGGGCTACCGGCTTGACGTCACCGAGATCTACCTGCAGACCGACGATCTTTTTGAGGCCGACCGGCTGGCCGCCCTGGCTGCTGCCCGTACCGGGCTGGATGCCGACAGCTGGCAGGCCAGCAATTCCCAGCTGGTCACCGCATTGCGCAGCCAGACGGCTTCAACGTGGATGATCAAGATTTTTGTCACGCTGGCCGTGGCGCTGGGCATCGCCAGCGTACAGGTGGTGTCGGTGGTGCAAAAGCGCCCGGAAATCGGCATCCTGCGTGCCATGGGGACACCTGCCAGCCGCATCCGGGCCATATTTCTGGTGCAGGGCGGCCTGTACGGGCTGGTCGGATCATTGCTGGGTACCTCGCTGGGCGCCGTGCTGTCGCTCGGATTTTCGCAGCTGGCGCGCAACAGCGACGGTTCGGCGCTGTTTCCGGTGGTGATCACGCCCTGGCTGTTTGTCTTTACGGCGCTGATCGCCACCGTGGTCGGGGTGTTGTCGGCATACCTGCCGGCAAGACGGGCTGCGGCGCTGGATCCGGTGGAGGCCATCCGTGGCTGATGTCCTGCGTCTGTCCGATGTCCGCAAATCCTACGGCGGCGGCAAGGCGCCGAGGGTCGAAGTGCTGCACGGCATTGACCTGGCACTGGCCGAGGGGGCGTTTTCCGCCCTGACCGGGCCTTCCGGTTCGGGCAAATCCACGCTGCTCAACATCATCGGCCTGCTGGAATCCCCCACCTCCGGCGACATCATGCTGGCCGGCGAGGTGGCAGCCGGACTGGATGACGACCGGCTGACCCGGCTGCGCAACCGCTATCTCGGTTTCATCTTCCAGTTCCACCACCTGTTGCCGGCGTTCAGCGCCCTGGAAAACGTGCTGATGCCGGTGTTTGCCGGTCGCGGCCGGATCGAACCTGCCGAACGGGAACGGGCAAGACAGTTGCTGGAACGGGTCGGGCTGGCAGATCACGCCCACAAGCAGCCGGTGCAGCTCTCCGGCGGCCAGCAGCAGCGGGTGGCCATCGTGCGGGCGCTGATGGCACGGCCGCGGCTGGTGCTGGCCGACGAACCGACCGGCAATCTGGATACCCGCAGTGCCGCCGACGTGTTCGGACTGCTGCACGAGATCAACCGCAGCGACGGGGTGACGTTCCTGATCGTGACCCATGATCCGCGGCTGGCCGATACCTGCGCGCGCCGGATCGAGCTGGAAGACGGCCGGGTGGTGCGCGATACGGCACTGGCCGGCTCCGGCCGGAACTGACGCCGTCAGGACAAAAACACCCGGCACAAGGCCGGGTGCTGTCCGAAGCAGGGCGGTTGCGGGTCTGGCTCAGAAAGCCGGTACCACGGCGCCCTGGTACTTGTCTTCGATGAACTTTTTGGTGGCCGGGCTGGTCAGCGCTGCCGACAGTTTCTTCATGGCCGGTGTGGCCTGGTTGTCCGGGCGCGAAACCAGGATGTTGACGTACGGCGACTGTTTGCCTTCGATCGCCAGTGCGTCCTTCATCGGGTTCAGCTTGGCTGCCAGGGCGTAGTTGGTGTTGATCAGGGCCAGATCAACCTGGCTCAGCACGCGCGGCAGGGTGGCGGCTTCCAGTTCCTTGAACTTCAGCTTTTTCGGGTTGGCGCTGACGTCCTTCACCGTGGCCAGCACGTTGTTCGGGTTCTTGAGCTTGATCACGCCGGCCTTGTCGAGCAGCATCAGCGCGCGGCCGCCGTTGGTCGGGTCGTTCGGAATGGCGACGGTGGCGCCTTGCGGCAGGTCGGCCAGTTTCTTGTGTTTGGTCGAGTAGGCACCGAACGGCTCGATGTGCACGCCGACCACGGTCACCAGATTGGTGCCCTTGCCCTTGTTGAATTCGTCCAGGTACGGCTTGTGCTGGAAGAAGTTGGCATCAAGACGCTTTTCGGCCACCTGCACGTTCGGCTGCACGTAGTCGGTAAAGACTTTCACGTCCAGCTCGACACCTTCCTTGGCCAGAGCCGGTTTGACGAACTCGAGGATTTCGGCGTGCGGAACGGCGGTGGCGGCCACGGTCAGCTTGTCGGCGGCGTGGACGTTGAATGCGGCCACGGTGGCCAGCAGGGCGAGCAACTGTTTCATGATGGAACCTTCTCTCTCTTTTGATGGATGGAATGCCCGGGGTGTCCCGGTGTTACTTGCGCGAAAAATGCTGGACCAGACGGTCGCCGACGCTTTGCAGCACCTGCACCAGGATCAGGAGCAGGACGACGGTGACGATCATCACGTCGGTCTGGAAACGCTGGTAGCCGTTGCGGACGGCGAGGTCGCCCAGGCCACCGCCGCCCACGAGGCCGGACATGGCTGAGTAGGACACGAGGGTGATGGCGGTGACGATGACGCTGGCCAGGATGCTGGGCAGGGCTTCGGGCAGCAGGGCCTTCAGCACGATCTGGCGGGTGGAGGCGCCCATGGCCTGCGAGGCTTCGATGATGCCGCGGTCGACTTCGCGCAGGGCGGTTTCCACCAGCCGGGCAAAGAAGGGCGTGGCACCGATCACCAGCGGGGGAATCACCCCGGCCACGCCGATGGAGGTGCCGGTCAGCAGCACGGTGATCGGGATCATGGCGATCAGCAGGATCACGAACGGCAGCGAGCGCAGCAGGTTGGTCATGAAGGCCAGCACGCGGTAAAGGCGCGGGCTGTCCAGCAGCTGTTGCCTGCTGGTGAGGAACAGCAGGACACCCAGCGGCAGGCCGAAGGCAATGGTAAACACCAGCGAGACACCTACCATGATCAGGGTGTCCTGGCTGGCCAGCCAGATGTCGAGCCAGTCGACGTTGGCAAACAGTTCGTTCAGCAGTTCGGCGTTCATGCGCGCAGCTCCTCGACGGTCACGCCGTGTTCGACCAGCTGGGCGATGGCGTCATCCTGGTTGCCGCCCACCAGTGACAGGATGAGCTGGCCGTAGGGTGTGTCCTTGATGCGGTCGATGCGACCGGAAAGAATGTTGAAGTCCATGCCGGTATTGCGGGCCACCCGGGTCAGGAACGGCTCGTAGGTCCGCTCGCCGACGAAGGTCAGGCGCACGATGCGGCCAGGCACGTTGGCAAAGTCGGCGTACTGGTCGTTTTCGTCGATGTTTTCCGCTTCCTGCACGAACCGGCGGGTCGTGGCGTGCTGCGGATGCAGAAAGACATCGGAAGCACGGCCGCTTTCCACCACATGTCCGGCATCCAGCACGGCGACCTTGTCGCAGATGCTGCGGATCACGTCCATTTCGTGGGTGATCAGCACGATGGTCAGGCCGAGTTCGCGGTTGATTTCGGCCAGCAGCCGCAATACGGAGCGGGTGGTTTCCGGATCGAGTGCGCTGGTGGCTTCGTCGCACAGCAGGATTTTCGGATTGGTGGCCAGCGCGCGGGCAATGCCGACCCGCTGCTTCTGGCCGCCCGAAAGCTGGCTCGGGTATTTGTCGGCCTGCTCGGCCAGTCCGACCCGTTCCAGCAACTGCGCTACCCGCTTGCTGATTTCGGCCTTGCTGTGGCGGCCGGCGATCTGTAGAGGAAAGGCGACATTGGCGGCGATGGTCTTGGACGACAGCAGGTTGAAGTGCTGGAAGATCATGCCGATCTGCTGGCGTGCGGCGCGCAGTCCGTCGCTGTCGAGGCGGGTGATGTCGTTGCCGTCGATCAGCACGCGCCCGGCGGTCGGGCGCTCCAGCAGGTTGATCAGGCGCACCAGCGTGGATTTGCCGGCGCCCGAGCGGCCGATGATGCCGAAGATCTCGCCGCGCTCGATGGTCAGCGAGGTGCTGGCAACGGCCTGGAACTGGCTGCCGTCGGGTTTTTGGTAGGTTTTTTCAACCTCGAGTAACTCAATCATGAATCTGCTTCTGGCTGCCGGACTTTGGCAGCGGTCAATGTAAAAAGCCCGCCGGGACATCAATCACGGCGGGCTTGAATCTGTGGTTGTGGAATGACGGAGCATTCCGTAACGCTTTAGCAGTTTAACGCCCGCAAGCTGTGATCAAATCGGCGTAATCAGGTTTTGGAATATCCTGCCGTTCGTGATCGGTGTTGTCAAATAAAAAAACGAAAGGTTTTTATAACGAAAAACCGGACGCCAACGACATGGCAAACTGCCCTGAACCATTTTCTGCCTGTCGTGTTGCAAAGGCAATGGCATGGTTTTCCGGACAGTTTTCATGCTTTCAGGATTGCGGCGAAACCGGGTCGGCATGGCTGGTGCAGCAGGGGCGGTCATGGATCATGAGCCGGGCCGGTCGATGCCGCCCAAAGAGCCGAAATGTAGTCAGATGCCGGGATATTTCCGGCTGATCCGGCTGGTCAATGCTGCCTGTGCGGGGGCCGAGCCAATGTCCCAGTCGGCAAAAGCGTGCAGGTCACCGGCGATTTCGGCCAGTACGCTGCGCAGTTCGAGTGGGGCAAGCCAGGATTCCGGGATGGCGGCCTCGCCAAGCAGCGTGCCCAGCAGGTTGCCGGTGATGGCACCGGTCGCACCGGAGTTGCCGTCGTGGTTGACCGCCAGCAAGACACCATGGGCAAAGTCTTTGGCCACCAGGGCACAGTACACCGCGATCGCCAGGGCTTCCTCGGCGACATGACCGTGGCCGAGCGCAGCAATGGCCTCAAGCGGGGGCAGGGCCGAGTGTGCCAGTGTCTTGGCGTGTTGCAGGGCGGCCAGCACTTCCTGATGGCCGTCGGCCAGCGGCAGCCAGGCCAGGGTGGCATCCAGTGCCTGGGGCAGGCTGGCGCCATCGGCCAATGCCAGTATCAGCATGGCCAGAGCGCCGCCGGACACGGCTCCGGTCGGATGGCCGTGAGTCAGGGCGGCCAGCCCGGTACCGAGTGTCAGGGCATCCTGCAATCCGGCTTGCCCGCGCAATCGCCAGACAAACAGTCCTGCCGGGGCCGAGCGCATGACGCCGCCGCAGTCCTTGCTGTCGTTGCTGGCCGGTGCGCCCAGGTATGGCATGGTCTGCAGGGCGTGCAGGCAGGTGTGGCCGGGGGTGCGCTGCTGGTGCAGTCCGAAGCGGGAAACCAGCCAGCCCGGGGCATCGGTTTGTGGTTCGCGGATGGTTACGGAAGTGAGGCCTTGTGTGGCGAGCCAGCGCAGGTAGGCATTGGCGGTGACGCCGGTGTAGCTGGTCTGCCGGTGCAGCCGCAGACGCACCCAGCCGCGGATCAGTCCTTCGGCGGTGAAAAGTGACAGCTGCGTGCCGTCGGTGATGCGGCCAGGTCTGCCGCAGGCCGGAGCACAACCGGTCAGGCCGTCGGGTCCGAACTGCAGGCAGATTTCTGCGTGACTCAGTTGCTCGACTGGAGTGCCCAGTGCATCACCGGCTGCACCGCCCAGCAGGCAGCCGCGAAAACGGGAAAGCGGTGAGGACAAAGGCATGGCAGCTTCCGGCTCGGCATGAAAATGTGTTTGCAGACCGCTCCGTCCGGTCGGGCTGGAGGCCAAGGCTGCGTGGATGCCGAGTTTACGCGCTTTGCGTATTGAATATCAGTGAAAGCTGTTGTTTTGGCCGGGCAGAAACGGAGGGGCCCGATATAGCCGGATGCCGGCAGGAAATCAATCCGCCTGATACAGGAAACGCCAGCGCGACTGGTCTTCGCTTTCCATGCGCAACAGGGCGGTATGGTCGGCCCGTTGCCCTTCATATGCCTGCATGCTGTCGATTGCGATCATCAGGACGTGTACCAGATCAAAGTCCTTGGAAAAAGGTTTGGTCGTACAGCAGGCCATCCAGTCGATGTTGCGCGTCCATGGCGAGGCATCATCACCGTCAGGGTTGATTTCCCATTGCTGGTTCGGATTCAGTGAACTTTGCAGGTGGACGTATTTTTTTCCGACCGGGCGGGCCGGAAAGATTTCAATGACGTCTTTGGCATGAAAGCGGCTGTCATTCTGGAGATGGCGCGCCAGCGGGAAGCCCAGGCGCTCGAAATAGGAGGCCAGCAGGTCAGCCAGACGGCCTTTGCGCGCAACAGCATTGCTGGGGGTGCGGCCGTCGGATTCGTAAAAAGGATTCTGCTGGCGCGGAATCAGGAAGCCCTTGAATTGAGGCTGAAGAATCAGGTCAAAAACCGGTTTGCTGGTCATGTAAGGAATAGTCGGGCTAGTTCAATTAAACGGCATGATAATCGATGCCGGAATGATTCAGGCGAAATATCATGTGAATCAAAGGGTTTGTTTGCTTTTGGCGTGCTGGCAATTGACTGGGGGATACAGTAGAGCATGCCGGGCGGTATTGCCGTGGCTGGCGTGCCGGCAGACAAGACAAAAGCCACCCCTAGGGTGGCTTTCAAAACTGGTGTGGCGTCCCCACGGGGATTCGAACCCCGGTTATCGCCGTGAAAGGGCGGTGTCCTAGGCCTCTAGACGATGGGGACCTTGTCCGGTGCTGGCTGAACGCCAGTAAAATCAAACTGTGGTGGAGGTAAGCGGGATCGAACCGCTGACCTCTTGCATGCCATGCAAGCGCTCTCCCAGCTGAGCTATACCCCCACGTCCGGTACATCCACAGGCTGCAAAAGCCTGTGCCGTCGAAGTGGGGCGCATAATATAAATGCCGGTTTGGACCGTCAAGCATTTTTTGAAAAAAGTGACATTCATTCATTTCGGCTACAATTTGCCGCCTTTTTGCATTTTCAAAAGCGAGCCCGTCTTGTCGGTCGATCATTATGAAAACTTCCCGGTCGGTTCCTGGCTGTTGCCAAAGCGCGTCCGCCATGCCACTCATGTGATCTACCGCTTTGCGCGTTCGGCAGACGATATTGCCGACGAGGGCGACGAACTGCCGGAAACCCGGCTGCTCCGCCTGCGCGAATACCGCACACAGCTTGATTGCCTGGCGGCCGGGCAGGTTCCGGACATGCCGCTTTTCCGCGATCTGGCCCGGGTCGTGGAGCAACACCGGCTGCCGCTGGAGCCGTTTTATCACTTGCTGGATGCATTCGAGCAGGATGTCACCGTCACCCGCTATGCCACGTTCGGGGACGTGGTCAGTTACTGCCGGCTGTCGGCCAACCCGGTCGGACGCCTGATGCTGCACCTTTTTGGCGTGACTGACCGGCAAAGCATGGCCATGAGCGACGGCATCTGCACGGCCCTGCAACTGGTCAACTTCCTGCAGGATGTGGCCGTTGACTGGCAAAAAGGACGGGTATACCTGCCCCAGAGCGCACTGGCACAATACGGCCTGACCGAGGATGCCATTGCCCGCGGTGACACGGGCGGCCTGTGGGGCGTGATGATGCGCGACCAGGTGCGGCGGGCACGCCAGTTCCTGGCTGCCGGTGCGCCGCTGGGCAAACGCCTGCCGGGCCGCTTCGGACTGGAACTGCGACTGATCATTCTCGGCGGCGAGCGCATCCTGCAGAAAATCCACGCCAGCAACGGCGACGTGTTCCGGCAACGGCCGGTACTGCGGCCGTCCGACTGGCTGTACATGCTCTGGCGTGCCGTACGTGCCCGCTGACGGCAGGTTTTCCCGTCCATTTCATCCAAGGAGCCTGGCGCGTGACGCCTGATGAGTATTGCGAAAACAAGGCGGCCGCCAGCGGCTCCAGTTTTTATTCCAGCTTCCGCTTTTTGCCCCCGGAACAGCGGCGTGCCATTACCGCCCTGTACGCGTTCTGCCGCGAAGTGGATGACGTGGTCGACGAAACCCGCGATCCGGCCCTGGCGCGGCGCACGCTGGACTGGTGGCGGGCCGAGCTTGCCGCACTGTATGCCGGGCAGGCCACCCATCCCGTACTGTGCGCGCTGGCGCCGCACGTCACAGCGTTCGACCTGCCGCATAACCTGCTGGCCGAAATCATCGACGGCATGGAAATGGACCTGAACCAGTCCTTTTACCCGACCTTCAAGGACCTGCAACTGTACTGCTACCGGGTGGCCGGAGTGGTCGGACAGCTTTCCGCCCTGATTTTCGGTTTCGACGACAAGCGGACCTTTCATTATGCCCATGATCTGGGCATCGCCTTCCAGCTGACCAACATCATCCGTGACGTGGGCGAAGATGCCCGGCGCGGCCGTGTCTACCTGCCGCAGGAAGACCTGGTGCGCTTCGGCGTGCCGCTGGGGGACGTGCTGGCCTATCGCGAATCTCCGGCCTTTGAGGCACTGATGCGCTTCCAGATCGACCGGGCACAGCATTTTTACGACCAGGCCCTGCGTACCTTGCCGGCGGTGGATGCCCGCCGGCAGCGGGTCGGACTGGTCATGGCCGCCATCTACCGGGCACTGTTGGACGAAATCGCCCTCGACGGCCCGGCCAGAACCCTCAACCAGAAACTCTCGTTGCCGGCCCGGCGCAAAGTGTGGCTCGCGTGGAAAACTTGGACCTTCGGCCTCAAGCCCCGCGCCTAGCCGTCATCGGTGCCGGCCTGGCCGGTGTGGCAGCAGCCTGGCGTCTGGCCGGGCTGGGGGCGCATGTCACCCTGTACGAGGCCGGGCGGGTCGCCGGCGGGCGTTCCCGGCGGGTGGGCGAGGGCCGTCTGGACAACGGCCAGCACATCCTGCTGGGCGCCTATCGCGAAACCCTCGCCCTGATGCGGGCTGTCGGTGTCGATCCGGAAACGGCCCTGCTGCGTCTGCCTCTGGCGCTGGACGTGCAGGATGGCATGTCGCTGGTGCTGCCGGCCTGGCCTGCGCCATTGCATGTGCTGGCCGGACTGGCGCGCGCGCGCGGCATCACCGGCACCGACAAGCTGCGACTCATGCTGGCGCTGATGCGTTTGCAGCGGGCCGGATTCCGCGTTCCGGCCGGCATGACGGTTGCTGCGTGGCTCAGCCAGACCCGCCAGTCGCCACGGCTGGTGACGGGCTTCTGGCAGCCTCTGGTTCTGGCTGCCCTCAATACTCCCCTGGGCGTGGCCGACATGGCCACGCTGGCGCGGGTGCTGCGTGACAGTCTGGCCGGCGCCCGCGATGCCAGCGACCTGCTGCTGCCGCGTGTCGACCTGTCTGCCTTGCTGCCCGAACCGGCACTGCTGCGGTTGCAGCAGACCGGCCATGCCGTGCGGCGTGCTGCCCGGGTCCGTACGGTCCGGCCGCTGGCCGGTGGTGTGGCAGTGGATGGCGATGTATTTGCCGGAGTGGTGGTTGCGACTGCGCCGTACCATGCCGCCGGCCTGTTGCCGCAGTCGGGTGACTGGCAGGCATTGCGGCAATGCATCAATTCATTGCCCGTGCAGCCGATAACGACGGTGTACCTGCAAGCCGGACCCGGTGTCCGTTTGCCGCGCCCCATGTTGGGCATGAGCGGTTCGATTGCCCAGTGGGTGCTGGATCGGGGACAATTGGCCGGTCATGACGGCCAGCTGGCCGTGGTGATCAGCGGGCCGGGCGAACACCAGGCGCTGGCGCCGGACGCACTGGGGCAATGGGTGGCGGCCGAGCTGCTGGCGTGCTGGCCGCAACTGGGGCCTCTGGCAGTGGAGCAGGTGATTACCGAACAACGTGCAACTTTTTCCTGCGAGGCCGGGCTGGAGCGGCCGCCGGCCGCGACTCCCGACTCGCGGATCTGGCTGGCAGGAGATTACGTGGCCGGCGAATATCCGGCCACGATTGAAGGCGCTATCAGAAGCGGAACCCGCGCAGCCGATGCGCTGGCTGCTTCGCTGACCCAAACCAAAAGAACGATATGAACGAATCCCTTCCGACTCCGAAACCCTTGCAGGATCGCGTGATCCTCGTCACCGGCTCGTCCCAGGGCATCGGCAAGGCCGTGGCGCTGGATCTGGCCCTGCATGGTGCCACCGTGGTCCTGTTGTCGCGCAATGCCCGCCGGCTGGAAGCCGTCTACGACGAAATCGTTGCCGCGGGCGGTCCCGAACCGGCAGCAATTCCGATGGATCTGCTGGAAACCTCTGACGAGCAGTTCGAACAGCTGGCCTTGCAGATCTACAAGGAGCTGGGGCGGCTGGACGGGATCGTGCACTGTGCGGCGCACCTGTATGCCCTGTCGCCGCTGCGGGACCAGCGCATCGAGGAGTGGATGAACCAGTTCCGCATCAACACGGTGGCGCCGTTTGCGCTGACCCGCGCCTGTCTGCCGCTGCTGGCCCGCTCGCCGGATGCCAGCGTGGTGTTTGTCGGTGAAACCCACGGCCTGAAGGCTTCGCCTTACTGGGGTGCATTTTCGGTTTCCAAGGCCGGTCTGTCGCACCTGACGCAGATTGCTGCCAGCGAGTGGGACTGCTACCCGAACCTGCGGGTCAACCTGCTGGTGCCGGGACCGGTGCATTCGCCCCAGCGCACGCGTACCCATCCTGGCGTGGCCAAGACGGAACTGCCGTCGATCGATACGCTGCTGCCGGCCTTCCGCTACTGGGCCGGGCCGGAAAGTGCCGGTCGCAGCGGTGAAATCGTCGAACTCAATCCCTGACCGGGTTTTTTTGCGGAGCTAACTTCATGCGAGCCTTGTTTCTGCTGAGCGTCAGCACCTTGCTGGCCGGCTGTAACTGGATTGGGAACGTGACCGGCCTTAACAGCGAAGCCAACCAGGCCATCGGAGCCGGCTGCCGCCAGACCGGCCGGTCGCTGGAAGAGTGTTACATCCGTCATCCTGACGCTGACCGGGCGCAGATTTTTGCCGGCTGGAAGCAGATGAACGAATACATGTCGAAGCATGAACTGCCGACCATGAATCCGCCCGCCGATCCCGCACCGCCCAAGCCCGAGGTCAAAAAGGCCGAGGCCAAACCGACCGTGATGCAGCCCAAACAGCGTGACCCCGAGGTGGAGCAGTTGATGCGGGCCATCGAGGACGGTAATGCCAAGCCGCAATCGGCTGCCAAGGCCATGGAAAAGATGCTGATCGAAGGCAATGTTCCGGTGTCGCCGGACAATGCCAGTTCGGTGACCTTGCGCTGATGGGCAAGAGCAAGACGGTCTACGTCTGTAGTGACTGCGGTACGCAGTCACCCAAATGGCAGGGGCAGTGCCCGGGTTGCGGTGCCTGGAACACGCTGGTTGAAACCGTGGTCGAGCCGGCCAGGGCCGGCGGGCGCTTCGAGTCGCTGTCGGTAACCTCCACCGTGCAGACGCTGGCTGATGTTGAGGCCGTGGAAGCGCCACGCGCGCCCACGGGCATCGACGAACTGGACCGGGTGCTGGGGGGCGGGCTGGTGCGCGGTGCCGTGGTGCTGATCGGCGGTGATCCCGGCATCGGCAAGTCGACCTTGCTGTTGCAGGCGCTGGCGACCATCGGCTCCAGCCGCAAGGTGCTGTATGTCACTGGCGAAGAGTCGGCCGCCCAGGTAGCGTTGCGTGCATCCCGGCTGGCGGTGGACGCACGTTCGGTACGCCTTTTGGCGGAAATCCGGCTGGACCAGATTCTGGCGACGCTGCGGCACGAAGCGCCGGAAGTGGCGGTGATCGACTCGATCCAGACCATGTATACCGATGCCTTGCAGTCAGCGCCCGGTTCGGTAGCGCAGGTACGCGAATGTGCGGCCCAGCTGACCCGCGTGGCCAAGCAGACCGGCATCACCATCGTCATGGTGGGACACGTGACCAAGGAAGGGGCCTTGGCCGGGCCGCGGGTGCTGGAGCACATTGTCGATTCGGTGCTGTATTTCGAGGGCGATACGCATTCGAGCTTCCGCATGATCCGTGCGATCAAGAACCGCTTTGGTGCCGTCAACGAACTGGGCGTGTTTGCCATGACCGACCGCGGCCTGCGCGGGGTGTCCAATCCGTCGGCGATCTTTTTGTCCAGCCATCGTGATGACGTGCCGGGGTCATGCGTACTGGTGACGCAGGAAGGCACGCGTCCCCTGCTGGTGGAGATACAGGCGCTGGTGGACGAGGCGCATGCGCCGCAGCCCAGGCGGCTGTCGGTCGGGCTGGAGCAGAACCGGCTGGCCATGCTGCTGGCCGTGCTGCACCGGCATGCCGGTGTGGCCTGCTTTGACCCGGACGTATTCCTCAATGCCGTCGGCGGTGTGAAGATTTCCGAACCGGCCGCTGATCTGGCGGTATTGCTGGCGATTGCCTCGTCACTGCGCAACCGGCCGCTGCCGGCCAAAATGGTGGTGTTTGGCGAAGTCGGGTTGGCAGGTGAGGTGCGTCCGGTGCAGCGCGGGCAGGAGCGGCTGAAGGAAGCGGCCAAGCTGGGATTTACCCGCGCAATCGTGCCGGCGGCCAACCAGCCCAAGGGTGGTATTGAAGGAATGGAAATCGTGGCGGTCGAGCGGCTGGACGAAGCAGTGGCAGCCTGCCGGGATGCCTGACTGGGCGAGCCGGCGCCGTTTCAAGGTCGGTGGTCTGGCGGCTCTGGAGGAGCTCCCGGTCGATGCGGGGCGCGAAACCGGCATGGATTGCTATGATCGGTTTATGCCTGCCGGGGTCGCCTGATCATGAATCTGCCTGCTTCGTACTTTCCTTCCGCCTGGTTGTGGGGCACCAATGTGGCTTCGGTCGCCCTGATCGGGCTGGCTGCCTGGCGCATCCGCTGGCGCAGCCTTGATCCGGTGGCGCTGAATGCCTGGATGGGGGCCTGCGTAGTGATCATGCTCTTCTGGCGCATGAACGGCGGGCTGACGCCTGGTCTGGCTTTTCACCTCTTGGGTTCGACGGCATTCGCCTTGCTGGCAGGGCCGTGGATGGCCCTGATGGGCATGGCGATCGTGGTGGCTGCGCTGGCTGGCTGGGGTACACTGGACTGGCTGTCTGCCGGACTGAATTACCTGATTTTTGCCGCGTTTCCGGTGGCGACCTGCACGTTGATGCTCCGGCTGGCCCGGCGTTACATGCCGGCAAACTATTTTGTCTACATCTTCTTCAACGCATTCATGGTGGGCGGTGCCACGTTTTTTGCATCCAGCCTACTGGGCGTGCTGATGCTGTTTCTGGCCAAGGCTTATGCGCTTGATTACCTGCTGACGGAAGTCCTGCCGTTCTATTTCCTGCTGTCGTGGTCGGAGGCCTTTACGACAGGCATCCTGATCGCCATTTCGGTGGTGTACAAGCCGCACTGGGTGGCGACATTCGACGACCGGTTCTACTTCTACAACAAGAAAAATCCCGGCGGATCATGACAAAACGGGCACCGGATGCCGGTGCCCGTCCGAGATGCTGACCGGATGGCTTTTACTGGGGTTTTTTCTGGTGCGGGTATTCCTTCATGCAGCGTTCGGCCGCCAGCTGCGCGAGGAGGTCGTTGACCCGCAGGGAGGCTTCCTCCATGGCATCCAGAGCCTGACGGGCCTGGTTCATGTCACCATCAACCAGCGCCTGCATGGCTTCGCGCCCTTTCTGGTGCACGGTCTGGTGCGGATTTTCGAGTTGCCGGAAAATATTGCTGTCAATGCACTCTTGTGCGCCGCGTCCTTCGTAAAACCATTTGCCCAGCCGGCAGTTGTGATGGTCAGAAATGCCGTCCGGCTCCGGTTGCTTCATGCCGATGAAGGCTTTGTAGATTTCCAGCTTGAAGGTAAAGTGATCGAGCTTCACCACGTCGAGGAAACTGCCGCGGGCAGCGTTGGAAATGGCCGTGGCCATCTGGCCGCTTTTTGAAACCAGGCTGGTAATGGTGTCCGAGGTGTTCCGGCTCTGGGTCAGGTAATGACCGGCCTGGTCCGCAGTGGCCTGGACCTGCTGTTTGGCATCTGCCGTACCGTTGGTGATCGAGTTGACCAGGTTGGAGATTTCACTGGTCGCCTGGGTGGTGCGCTCGGCCAGCTTGCGCACTTCGTCGGCTACCACGGCAAAGCCCCGGCCCTGTTCCCCTGCGCGTGCGGCTTCAATGGCGGCGTTCAGTGCCAGCAGGTTGGTCTGGTCGGCAATATCCTTGATCAGCTGCACAAATCCGCCGATATGGCCGGAGTGCTCGCTCAGTGTATCCATGCGGCTGGCAGTTTCGCTTTGTGCGCTGACCATGTGCTGGAAATTGTCGGTCAGTCCGGCGAGCGCCTGCTGGGTGTGGTCCAGCATCTGGGTGGCATCGCAGGCAATCTCGAAGTCTTCATCGAGCTGGTTGGCCAGGGAGGCAAAAGACTGGCGGATGACTTCGACACTGTCGAGGCTGTGTGCCAACCCTCCGTGATATGCCTGTCTCCGGGTCTGGTGGAATTCGTGTCCGGCCAGTTGGGTCCGGAGCTGTTCGGCTTCGGCCCGGGCCTGTACCAGAGCCTCTTCGAGTTCCTGCTGGCGCAATTCCAGTGCCTGGTTACGGGTTTGCAGTTCTTCACGTTCGCGGCGGCCAGTAAACAACATCGATCCGTCTCCTCAAAATCAAGCGGCTTTTATTTCTGAACGGTGGATTGGGACACTGTTCATGACGATGGGTAACATCCTACCGCTGTTGTGGTTTTCCGATTTGGATATTTGTCAGACGAAAGCAAAATAGTGCTTGTTTGTTGTCGTATTTGGTTGTAAGTCGCAACTTTATGCGTATGTAATTTATCGCTCCCGTAGTGCGGGGAGAGCGGTACCCGTGTACCGGAAATGCGAGGGCTTCCTGTGCGCACGACTGTGCCTGAGGCGGGTCAGACCGATCAGGGGCCGTTGCCGGGAAAACTTGTCCGGAGGGCGTACACCCGGTCTCGTACCGGCCGTTTACCGTTATCATCATGCCGGTAGCAGCCAGCTCTCGGGACGAGGGCCGGAATGGCTGCGACGTGATTCCATTTTCAGGGGAAACAGCATGGCAACTGTACGCATGGCTGGCGGAGAGATCACCGTTGGCAATGTTTTCTGCATCGGCCGCAACTATGCCGCTCACGCTGTCGAGCTTGGCAATGCCATTGAAACCGAAGAGCCGATGGTATTCCTCAAGCCGACTTCTTCGGTGCTCAAGGTCGGCGAACCCTTGCGGCTGCCCGCCTGGTCGCAGGATGTGCACCACGAGGCCGAACTGGTCCTGCTGATCGGCCGCGATGCCCGGGACATCGGGCCGGAGCGTGCCCTGTCAGTCGTGGCCGGCTACGGCATCGGGCTGGACCTGACTGCGCGTGACGTGCAGGCCCAGGCCAAGCAGAAGGGGCATCCGTGGACCAAGTCCAAGGGCTTTCCGGGCGCTGCCTGCATCAGTGATTTCGTACCGGCCGATGATGTGGCCGGAGCCAGCCGTTTCCGTTTTTCCCTGACGGTCAACGGTACGGTGCGCCAGTCGGGCGATACCGACCTGATGCTGTTCCCGTTGCCGGTGCTGGTCAGCTACCTGTCACGCCAGTACGGCCTGTCGGCCGGAGACATGATCTATACCGGTACGCCGGCCGGAGTCGGTCCGCTTCAGGCCGGGGACTGCCTGCTGCTGACGCTGGACGGCCTGATCGAAGCCCGCTTCAAGGTGACAGAATGAGCGACATGCAGGACCGGGTCCGGCTGGACAAATGGCTGTGGGCTGCGCGTTTTTACAAGACCCGGGGGCTGGCTCAGGACGCCATCGAAGCCGGGCATGTCAGCCTTAACGGTGAACGGGCCAAGCCTTCCCGGCTCGTCAAGGCCGGTGACCGTATCGAGTTGCGCCTGAACCAGCTCGAGTACGTGCTGAATGTGCTGTTGCCGCTGGACCGGCGGGGATCGGCCACGATCGCCCGTACCATGTACCAGGAAACCGCAGAAAGCCAGCAACGGCGTGAGGCCCGCCAGTTGCAGCTGGCGGCCGAGCGGGCCAGTTTTCCGTTCAGCGAGGGTCGGCCGACCAAGAAGGCCCGGCGCGACATTGACCGTTTTCGTCACGGGCAGGACTGACTAGTCACCGGCGGCGCTGCATGGCGTGACGGCCCTGTCGGTTCCCGGCCGCTTCAGGGCTGCACCAGCCGTTATTCCTGCGGGCGTATCCGGACGGGTTGGTGCATTGCGGCCGTCTGGCAGCATGCCCGCAGCCCGCATCAGTCTGCCGCCTGGTGAGGAGTGCGTCCCAGAATAGCAGGATCAATGGCGCCGGCGTGCCGGCCATGCAGCCATACGGCCAGACGGGCGGCTGCCGCAGCATCAAGCCCTTGTGCCAGCAGGGCGGCGATCATGCCGGTCAGCGTGTCGCCCTGTCCGGCCTGTGCCAGTCCCGGGTGACCGGTCGGGTTGACGGTGAAAAAGCCGTCCGGCCCGGCCACCAGCGTGCCGCAGCCCTTGAGCACCACGACCGCCTGCCAGTTGCGGGCCAGCTGGCGGACAGCTTCCGGCCGGTCAGCCTGAATGCGGGCGGTGCCGGTAGCCAGCAGGCGGGCGGCTTCGCCCGGATGCGGCGTCAGGATGGTTGGCAGGCCGCGCTGGCGACAGGCCTCTGCCAATGCCGGGTCCTGCGCCAGCAGGTTGAGTGCGTCGGCATCCAGCACCAGCGGCAGCCGGCATGCCAGTGCGCGGGCGAGCAGTTCTCCCGCTTCGGTACTGCACCCCAGCCCGGGGCCGACGGCCAGTACGCTGACATCCGGTGCGGCCAGCACGGCCTCGGCCCGCGCCAGCATCAGCTCCGGGTACAGGGGGTCCAGCGCCGGAAACGGGGCAACAAAGCCGCCCCGCACCTTGCCGGCTCCGTGGCGCAAGGCTGCCCGTGCCGCCAGCAGCACGGCACCGGTCATGCCTTCGGCGCCTCCGATGATGCCGACGCCGCCAAACACGCCCTTGTTGCTGTTGTGCTGGCGTGGTGGCAGCCACGGCTCGGGCGGGACATAACACGCCGCCACGGGGTCGGGCAGCCAGTCCGGCGGCAGGTCCAGCGCGTGTACGAACACCTCGCCGGAATGGTCAGGGCCGTCGGCAGTCAGCAGTCCTGTCTTGTCAGCCAGAAAAGTCAGCGTGTGCTGTGCCCGGACGCAGGGCGCGTACGCCACGCCACGTTCCGCGTCGAGCCCTGACGGCAGGTCGATGGCGACCACCGGACCGGGATGGGCATTGATGCGTTCGATGGCCTGCGCGGCTTCACCTTCCGGTGCCCGGGTCAGGCCGATGCCAAAGAGGCCGTCCAGCAGCACGGCGGTTTCGGGCCAGTCCTCGTCTGCCTGGAGCAGGCGCACGCCGGCTTGCCGGGCCTGCTCCAGTACCTGCCGGGCAGCGGCGGTGTCCGGAGTGCCCAGCGGCAGCCGGATGGCAGCCGGAATGCCCCGGCAGGCCAGCCGGGCAGCTGCCAGGATGGCATCTCCGCCGTTGTTGCCGCGACCGGCTACAGCCACGACCGGCCGGTCAGGGAAATGCTGTTCGACATGCGTGGCAATCAGGCCGGCAGCGCGGTCCATCAGGGGCATGCCTGCCTTCTCGGCCCGGCTTTCCAGCATGCGCAGGCCGGTAGCAGAAAAAATCGGGCGGACCGGGTTCATTCGGGTTCTCCCCAGCGAGGTTGCAGCTGGTGTGGCAGGCCCAGCTGGTCCAGGATGCGGGCTACCACGAAGTCCACCATGTCTGCCACGGTACGCGGGTGGGTGTAAAAGCCCGGCGCTGGCGGCAGGATGACGGCGCCGGCCCGCGCGAGTGTTAGCATGTTTTCCAGATGGATGACCGACAGGGGCGTTTCGCGCGGCACCAGCACCAGCTTGCGCCCTTCTTTCAGGCTGACATCGGCCGCCCGCTCGATCAGGTTGTCGGACAGGCCGTGGGCAATCGCGGCCAGTGTGCCGGTGGTGCAGGGGCAGATCACCATGGCGTCCGACGGATTGGAGCCGCTGGCGACAGGTGCGAACCATTCTTCGCGGCCAAATACCCGCAGCCGGACGTCGTCCGGGCGTTGCATCCAGGCCAGCAGAGCCGTGCGAGCCTCGTCCGGGCGGCTGGCCAGCCGCAGGCCCAGTTCCTGTTGCGCCACGATCTGCGCAGCCTGCGAATACAGCAGGCGGACTTCCAGGTCGTGGTCCAGCAGGCAGTCAAGCAGTCGCAGGCCGTAGGGCAGGCCGGAGGCACCGGTCAGGGCAAGGGTCAGGCTACGCGGGGGCATCATCGGGACGGGTTTCTGTCAGCAGTCGGGCACAGATGATACCGTTGACCGTGCCGCTGACGAAGGCGGCGGCCAGAAACAGAGGGACAAAATAGCCCAGTCCGTCGCTGGGGATCAGCCACAGGCGGGCCAGCAGCAGCTGCCCGCCGATATGGGCAAAGGCGGCCAGCAGCGACAGGCTGACCATGCCGAACCAGCGGCGTGGCAGACAGTGCGCCAGTGCCAGTGTGGCCAGACTGGCAATGCCGCCGGCAAGGCTGAAGAAAAAGCCGGGAGTCATCAGGCTGCCGAGGAGCAGGGCAGCGGCAAATACCCGGATCAGGCTGACGGCAACCGCGGCCCGCAGCCCCAGCCGTTCCAGTGCAACAAGGGTGACGATGTTGGCAAATCCGGGCTTGAGGCCGGGCAGGGGCGAGGGAATACCGGCATCAATCAGGGCCAGTACGATGGCAATGGCCGCCAGCCGGGCTGTTTGCCGGTCGGCGGGTGTGGCGGTGAGGGTCAGTGAGGTGCTAGTAGCCAAGGCTGTCGTAATCACGCTGGGCACGCAGGATTTCGATGCTGGTGCGGTTGGGCAGGCAAATGGCCATTTCACCCGGCCGGGTCAGCCAGCCGTGGCGGACACAATACTGGCGCGGACTCGGGTCGGCGGCAATCCGTGCCCGTCCGGCACGGATTTCAATGGTGGTGTGGCCCAGCGGGCCGGGAATGTCCAGGGTACGGTTCAGCCGCAGGGGATAGTCACCGAAAACCTGGCCGTTGGCGCGGATCCGCAGCGTATCGCCGATGCCGTCACGCCAGAAATGCAGTCCGCTGGCGATGACCAGCAGCAGGGCGGTCAGCCACAGTCCCCAGTCTCCCGGACGCCATGCCGGCAGGAAGCGCTGCATGGAGGTCAGCGGTCAAGCTCGCGGTGCCGCAGCAGCACCGTTTCGCCGGTTTCGCGCAGCCGGGCTGCCAGGGTTTCGGCCAGATAGACCGAACGGTGCTGGCCGCCGGTGCAGCCGATGGCAAAAGTCAGGTAATTGCGGTTGTCGTGGCGGAAGACCGGGATCCAGCGCAGCGCCAGTCCGCTCAGCTCGTCGGCCATGGCCTGGACCAGTGGTTCGGCTGTCAGGAAGTTGATGATCGGAGCATCACGACCGGTAAAGGGGCGCAGGGCCGGGTCGTAGTAGGGATTGGGCAGGCAGCGCACGTCAAAGACAAAATCGGCATCCAGCGGGACGCCGTGCTTGAAACCGAAAGACTGGATGACGACCAGCATGCGTCCTGGTGCCTGGGCGATGACATCGCGCAGGTAGCGGCGCAACTGGTTGGGAGAGAGGTCGCTGGTATCGATGCGGTGGCCCAGACCGGCGATGGCTTGCAGGAGCTGCCGCTCGCGGGCAATGGCTTCGGGGATGGTCAGGGCGGTGCGCGACAGGGGGTGACGGCGGCGGGTTTCGGAAAAACGGCGGATCAGCGTATCGGTGCGGGCTTCGAGAAACAGGAAGCGCACGTTGTGGCCGGCAGTTTCCAGTGCGTGGATGACCTCAAGCAGACGGCTGGCACCGTCGCGGGTGTCGAGGCTGATGGCAAGCTGTTCGTAGCCCAGCGGGGCCAGCCGCTCGACCGTGTCGGGCACCAGGGTCAGTGGCAGGTTGTCGATGCAGGAATAACCGCTGTCTTCCAGCACGTTGAGGGCAATGCTTTTGCCGGAGCCTGCCAGACCGCTAATCAGGATCAGCTGCATGGTTTTCCTGCTCGCGCAGCATGCGCGTCTGCCGTTCGATGAAGTCGCGGGTGCTGTCGATGCCGCGCAGTTGCAGGATGTAGTTACGCACGGCGGTTTCCACCAGTACGCCAAGGTTGCGGCCGGCGGCTACGGGTATGGTGACCTTGCGGACCTTGACCCCCAGCACTTCCTGCGTTTCCGACTGGATGGCCAGCCGGTCGATGTCCTGCATGATCTGGTCGGTAGCCTTGACCAGATGGATGATCAGCTTGAGCATCTTCTTCGGCCGGACTGCTGTCTCGCCGAATACGGTACGGATGTTCAGGATGCCCAGCCCGCGTACTTCCAGAAAGTCACGCAGCATTTCCGGGCAGCGGCCTTCGAGTGTTTCCGGTCCGATGCGGTAGAGGTCGACGGCATCGTCTGCCACCAGGCCGTGGCCACGCGAGATCAGCTCCAGTGCCAGTTCGCTTTTGCCCATGGCACTGTCGCCGGTGATCAGTACGCCGACTTCCAGTACGTCCAGAAAGACGCCATGCAGGACAGTCGAGACTGCCAGTACCCGGGCCAGATAGATGCGCAATACGTCCATCAGGTAGGGGGAGGGCTGGGCGGAAGTGACCAGCGGAACGCGATTCTGCTCGCAGGCAGTCTTGAGCGCTGGCGGAACTGCTTGCCCGTTGGCCACGATGATCAGTGACATGCGCAGCTGGAACAGCTGGGCCAGCGTGTCGTGCGCCTGGTCCGGGGGGAGGGCGTTGAAGTAGTCGCACTCGGCGACGCCGAAGACCTGGATGCTGTTGGGGTGGATGAAGTTCAGATGGCCGACCAGTGCCAGCGTGGGACGCTGCTCGTCGGTACTGATCAGGTTGTCGATGCCACTGGAACCGGCCACCCAGCTCAGGCCGAGTTTCTGGCGGTTGTCCTGGTAAAGCTTCCTGACCGTTATGCTAGGCATGGCTGTCCTGTGCGGGCGTAAGCAACTGGTAGATGGTCTTGGCGTCCGGTGCGGCCAGCAGGGCTTCGCGCAGCTGGCGGCGGCTGAAGAGCTGGGCCAGTTCGGACAGCACCTGCAGGTGCAGGTCAGTGGCCTGCTCGGGAACCAGCAGGACAAACAGCAGGTTGACGGGCTTGCCGTCGGGAGCATCGAAGGGGATGGCTTCCTTGAGGCGGACAAAGGCACCGGCAACGTCCTTGAGGCCTTTGGCCCGGCCGTGCGGAATGGCTACACCGTGGCCGAGGCCGGTGGAACCCAGCTTCTCGCGGGCAAACAGGCTGTCGAATACGGCACTGCGGGCAATGTTGTACCGGTTTTCAAACAGGATGCCGACTTGCTCGAATACGCGCTTTTTGCTGCTCACGTCCAGATCGATCAGCAGATGGTCGGGGCCGGGCAGGATTTGGGCGATCAGGCTCATGACGGTTTTGGAACAGGCGAAAGGCACAATCCGTCATTCTAGAGCGACTCGCCCGGCCGGTCACGACTCCCGTGTGATTTGCCCATAAAAAACGGGAACCGCAAGGGTTCCCGTTCAAACGGACCTGAAGGAAATCAGACTTCCGAGCCGGCCGACAGTTCGTTGGCTTTATGGGCCTTGTCGGAGAAGTGGGTCGTTTGTTTTTCCTTGTATTTCAGAACCTGACGGTCGATCTTGTCGATGACGAGGTCAATGGCGGCATACATGTCACTGGCAACTTCCTCGACATGAATATCTTTCCCCTTGAGATGCACGTCCACTGCAACCTTCTGGTCCAGCTTGTCGACAGACAGGGCAACGTTGACTGCAATCACGTTGTCGACGTGACGGGTAACGCGGTCAAGTTTCTCGGTCAGGTAGTCGCGCAAGCTCGAAGTGACCTCGAGGTGGACGCCAGTAATGTTCAGGTTCATACCCTAACTCCTTCTGGTGGGGAACGTGTCTCCATACTGCTGGAAGACACCGGAATGTGCATTGATGCACGTTAAAACATCAAATCATCTTGCGCTGGCTGGCGGGGGGGATCAGCAAGGCTTCACGGTATTTCGCCACGGTCCGGCGGGCAACCTGGATGCCTTCTTCTCCCAGGAGATCGGCAATGGTGTTGTCTGAAAGCGGCTTTCTGGCGTCTTCTTCGGCGATCAGGCGCCGGATGCGGGCCTTGATGGCCGTAGCCGAACATTCTTCGCCGGAATCCGTATCAAGCGCGGATCCGAAAAAATACTTCAGCTCGAAAATGCCGCGCGGACACAGCAGGTATTTGTTGCTGGTCACGCGCGAGATGGTGGATTCGTGCAATCCCAGTTCCTCTGCAACATCACGCAGCACCATCGGTTTCATCAGCAGCTCGCCCTGTTCGAAGAAACCCTGCTGGCGCTCCACGATCACACTTGACACCCTGAGTATAGTGTCGGCCCGTTGTTCGATATTGCGGATCAGCCATTTCGCTTCCTGCAGGCGTCCTGACAGCTCGCCCCCCTCGCCCCGGCAACGGCCGAGCAGGTTGGCGTACATCTGGTTCACCTTTAATCGGGGCTGTGACGCGGGATTCAAGTGTGCCTGCCAGATTCCCTGACGGTCGCGCCGCACGATGACGTCTGCCATGACGTAATGTGTGTCGCCACTGGCAAAGCCGGCCGCCGGGCGCGGGTTGAGCGAAGCGATCAGCGCCTGGGCCTGTCTCAGCGCCTCGTCGTCGGCACTGGTGGCGCGGCGCAGGCGGGTAAAGTCACGGTTGGCCAGCAGTTGCAGATGGTCACGCACGATAGTGTGTGCCAGTGTGCATTCGTCGGTGCCGGAGCGGGCCCGCAACTGGAGCAGGAGCGATTCGGTCAGGTCACGCGCGCCCACGCCGGCCGGCTCGAACTGCTGGATCAGCCGCAAGGCGATGGTCAGTTCGTCCAGTTCCACTTCCAGCGATGCAGGCAATTGCTCCGCCAGAGATTCCAGCGAGGCCGGCAGGTAGCCATCGTCGTCGATTTCCTCTACCAGAAAGGTGGCGACTGCCCGGTCGCGGGCCGACAGCGGCACTTCGGCCAGCTGTGCCAGCAGGTGCTCGCGCAACGATTGCGGACGGATCAGGTTGGCATGCGGGTCCCAGTCGTCGTCCTCGTCACTGCCGCGGATGCCGCTGCTGCTCCAGTCGTTCAGCGTGTCCAGGTCGCGGGCACTGTCATCGTGCTCGCGCGGATCGTCGCTGCCAGCGTGCTCGGCCGGAGCCAGTTCTGCCGGTTCGTCAGCACCATTGGCACTGTCATCGTGTTCACCATCTTCGACACGCTCCAGCAGGGGGTTGTCGGCCAGGAACTGCTCGACTTCCTGCTGCAAGTCCAGTGTCGACAGCTGCAGGAGCTTGATCGACTGTTGCAGTTGCGGGGTCAGCGTGAGTTGCTGGCTGAGTTTGAGCTGGAGGCTTTGTTTCATGCTGGGATCACAAGTGGAAGTGTTCGCCGAGATAGACCCGGCGGACATTTTCGTCTGCGACCAGTACGGCGGGGTCGCCCGTGGCCAGTACGCTGCCGGCGCTGATGATGTAGGCACGATCACAGATGCGCAGGGTTTCACGCACGTTGTGGTCGGTAATGAGCACGCCGATGCCGCGCTCTTTCAGGTAGGCAATGATTTTCTGGATGTCGATGACGGCAATCGGGTCCACCCCGGCAAACGGTTCGTCCAGCAGGATGAAACGCGGCCGCATGGCCAGTGCCCGGGCAATCTCGACCCGGCGGCGTTCGCCACCGGACAGTGACAGGGCCGGGTTTTCCCGCAGGTGGGTGATGTTGAGGTCGTCCAGCAGCAGGTCCAGTTCGCGACGGGCTTCGTCGCCCTTGAGTCCGGATACCTCGAGGATGGCAAGGATGTTTTCCTCGACCGTGAGCTTGCGGAAGATCGATGCTTCCTGCGGCAGGTAGCCGATGCCAAGCCGCGCCCGCTGGTGAATGGCGAGATGGGTGGCGTTGGTACCGTCAACCCAGATTTCTCCTGCATCGGCCGAAACAAGCCCGACGATCATGTAAAAGCTGGTGGTTTTGCCGGCACCGTTGGGGCCGAGCAGACCGACCACTTCACCGCTTTCGATATCCAGGGAGACATCCTTGACCACCGTGCGGCTTTTGTAGCGTTTTTGCAGGTTGCGGACCTTGAGATGACTGTGCGGCAGGCTCATTTCGTCCCCTGTTGCTGCTGGCGCGGCTGGATGGTGACGGTGACCCGTCCCTTGCCCTGAGGTTGTCCGTTGGGGCCGGCCTGCTGGCCGCTGGCTTCGAACTGCTCGGTCTTGGCGTTGTAGACGATGTAGTTGCCGGTAACGACGTCGCCGCCGCGGGTGACACGGCCGTTGTCCCAGATGCGGACGAGATCCTTGCCGCTGTCGTATTCGATACGCTGGCCCTTGCCGTCCACCCATTCCACCTTGCCGTCCTTGTCTGCGTCCAGGCGCTGCTTGAAGGTGGCCGGGTTGCCGTAGACGTTGGCAATCTGCTGTTTGGCGTTGTCCTCGGTGACAACCAGCCGGTTGCCGGTAATGCGGGCCGTGCCCTGGGTCAGGATCACGTTGCCTTCGTAGACCGTCACGCCCTTGAGCTGGTCGAGATTGGCACGGTCGGCTTCGATCACGATGGGTTTGCTGCGGTCGGCCTGTTCGGCATGCGCCGGGACAGAAAGGCCGGCCAGGCCGGAGATCAGCAGGAAGCCGGCAAGATTATTGCGGGACATGGGTCATCCTTACTCGCGACTTCAGCGTCAGTTGCTGGGTCACGTCGTTGTAATGCACACCGGTTGCGGTGACGCGGTCCGCACCCTCCTGGTAGACCGTGGGGGCGTTGGTGTCGGCGGTGCGTTTTTCGGTATTGACGGTCAGTTTGCTGGTATCGGCCGTGGCAACGTTCGGGCGCGTGGGCGTGGGTTCGCGACGCAGGTGGACATCCTGGTCCAGAAAGGCAATCTTGCTGTCGCTGTCGTAATGGCCGGTTTTGGCCGATACCGACAAGGTACGCTTGCCTTCCTGGTATTGCTCGAGGGTCGAGTCGGAAAAATGGATGCGCTTTTGCTGCGGGAACTGCCACAGCTCCTTGCCGAAGGCCGATTTGTCGATCTGTCCGCGGGCATTGAAGGCCGTGCTGTGATAGTCGGTCGCCAGATACTCGACCGTATCCTTGTTGATGCTGTTCTGGCCGCTGGGCAGGTTCGTCAGCAGGTATTCCAGCCAGAATGTCAGCAGGACCAGGATGACTGCCAGCAGCACCGGAAACAGGCGCGACAGGTTGCGTTGCATCTTGTCCTAGTCCTCCAGGTAAGGACGCAGTGCTGCATCCAGCCGGCCCTGCGCCTGCAGGATCAGCTCGCAGACTTCGCGCACGGCACCCTCGCCGCCCTGGCGGCCGGTGACGTACTGGGCGTGGCTGAGGACGATGTTCGGCGCTGCCGGTACGGCGACCGGAAACCCGACCCGTCGCATGACAGGCAGGTCGATCACGTCATCACCGACATAGGCGCATTCTTCGGCTGACAGGCCGGTTTTTTCCAGGATGTCGAGAAAAGCCGGCAGCTTGCCTTCCGATCCCATGTAGAGATGGTCGATGCCCAGGGCGCGCGCGCGGTGTCCGGTGGCGCCGGATGCGCGGCCGGTAATGATGGCCAGCTGGACTCCCTGGCCTTGCAGCATCTTGAGTCCGTGACCGTCGAGGGTATTGAAGGCCTTGATTTCCTCGCCTTGCGGGTTGAACCACAGTTTGCCGTCGGTAAGGACACCGTCGACATCCATGATCAGCAGCCGCACGCGGGCGGCCAGAGTCAGTACGTTCTGCATAAGTCGCTCACACTACGCCGGCACGAAAGAGATCGTGCAGATTGAGGGCACCTTCGACCCGGCCCTGGTTATCCAGTACCAGGAGACCGTTGATCTTGTTCTGTTCCATCTCTTTGACGGCCTCGGTGGCCAGCCGGTCGGAAGCGATGGTTTTCGGGTGTACGTGCATGACTTCGCCGACCGTCATGTGATGAAAGTCCACCACGCCGCGGTCGATGAGCCGGCGCAGGTCGCCGTCGGTGAAAATGCCCAGGGGCCGGCCACCGGTATCGACAACCGCCGTCAGCCCCAGTCCCTTGCGGCTGATTTCCATCAGGGCATCGCGCAGGCTGGCTTCGGGCGGGACGGCTGGCAGGTCGTCGCCACTGCGCATCACGTCGGCAACCCGGACCAGCAGGCGGCGGCCGAGGCTGCCGGCCGGATGGCTCATGGCAAAATCTTCCGCCCGGAAATTGCGGGCGTCGAGCAGCGTGACGGCCAGCGCGTCGCCCAGAGCCAGTGCAGCCGTGGTACTGGATGTGGGCGCCAGACCCAGCGGGCAGGCTTCACGCTCGACGGCGGCGTCCAGATGGATGTCGGCTTCGCGGGCCAGGGTGGAGCCGGTACGGCCGGTCATGGCGATCAGGGTGACCTGTTTGCGGCGCATGGCGGGCAGCAGGGCGATCACTTCGTCCGACTCGCCCGAGTTGGACAAGGCCAGCACCACGTCGCCCGAGAGGATCATGCCGAGGTCGCCGTGCGCGGCTTCGGCCGGATGCACGAAAAAGGCCGGCGTGCCGGTGGAAGCCAGCGTGGCCGCGATCTTGCGGGCAACGTGGCCGGACTTGCCCATGCCGGTAACTACCACGCGGCCGGTTGTGGCCAGCATGGCGTCCACCGCAGCCAGAAATGTCTCATCAAGTCGGCTCGACAGGGATTCGATGGCCTGAGCTTCGGTGCTCAGTACATCACGGGCAAGCGCAAGACGATGGGCGGATAAGTTTGCATTCATGCTGATGATGAACGGCGATTTCATGCCGGTGTAGATGGAATTAGGTGGGCAAGTATACCAAGCGTTAAACTCGTCTATCCTTAGTCGTTGCTGTCTTTTGCCCGGACACCCTTCTTTATCGATGCATTCGCTCGCTCCGCTCGTTGCCATCCTGTTTGCTTCTGTCGTCGTGATCACCCTGTTCCGGGTGGCGCGGATTCCCGCCATGCTGGGTTATTTGCTGGTGGGATACATCGTTGGCCCGGGTGGGCTGGGTCTGATTTCCGATTCGGCCGAATCGCAGTTTTTCGGTGAAATCGGCATTGTTTTCCTGATGTTCACCATCGGACTGGAGTTCAGCCTGCCCAAATTGCGTGCCATGCGGCAGATCGTGTTCGGGCTGGGCGTCGCACAGGTCGGCGTGACCCTGCTGGTGGTGATGCTGCTGTGGATGCTGTTTGGCGGCTCGATGCTGACCGGTTTTGCCCTGGGCTCGATTGCGGCACTGAGTTCGACGGCCATTGTGTCAAAACTGCTGACAGAGCGGCTGGAACTGAACGCGCCGCACGGGCAGATGTCGATCGGCATCCTGCTGTTCCAGGATCTGGCGGTGGTACCGCTCCTGATCCTGCTGCCGGCCCTCGCAGGGGATTCAAGCGCGCTGCTCTACGATCTGGCTCTGGCGCTGGGCAAGGTCGCCGTCGTGATGGCAGCCCTGTTCTTTGTCGGGCAGCGGCTGGTGCGCCCGTGGTTCCATCTGGTGGCCCGGCAGCGCTCCAGCGAACTCTTCATGATCAACGTGCTGCTGGTGACGCTGTCGGTGTCGTGGCTGACCGAAATGGCCGGCATCAGTCTGGCGCTGGGTGCCTTCGTGGCCGGCATGCTGATCAGCGAAACGCCGTATCGCTACCAGGTCGAGGAAGACATCCGGCCGTTCCGCGATATCCTGCTGGGATTCTTTTTCATCACCATCGGCATGCGGCTGGAAATCGGCGCGCTGGCCGAGCGCTTCTGGCTGGTGTTTGCCTTTGTCGCCGTGCTGATCCCGCTGAAGCTGGGGCTGGTGTACGCCATTGCGCGGGCTTTCAAGTACCGCGCCAATGACAGCCTGAAAACCGCCATTGCCCTGGGGCAGGGCGGGGAATTCGGTTTTGTGCTGATTGCACTGGCCGGCAACCTGCGTTTTTTGCCACCGGCGGTGGAGCAGGCCGCCATTGCTTCGGTGCTGATTTCCATGCTGGCCGCACCTTTCCTGATCCAGCAGAGTGCGCGGCTGGTGCGCCTGCTGATCCGGTCGGACTGGGAAACCCAGGCGGCAGACCTGCATTCGATCCTGGTGTCGAGCATGATGCGCAACGAACACGCCATCATCTGCGGTTACGGCCGCAGCGGACAGGCGCTGGCCCGTTTGCTGGAAAAAGAAGACATGCCGTTTTTTGCTCTGGACACCGATCCCGAGCGGGTACGGGAGGCGGGCGCGGCGGGTGATGCGGTGGTGTTCGGTCATGCCGGCAAAAAAGAAGTCCTGCTGGCGGCCGGGCTGATGCGGGCCAAGGCGGTGGTGATCACTTTTGCCGATACCCACGCCAGCATGCAGATATTGCAGGTGGTGCACGAACTGCGGCCGGACCTGCCGGTGATTGTGCGCACCATTGACGACTCGGACATCGACAAGCTGCGTGATGCCGGTGCCGACGAAGTGGTGGCCGAGGTGATGGAAGGCAGCCTGATGCTGGCATCGCAGGCGCTGATGGCCATGGGCGTACCGTTGAACCGGGTATTGCGCCGTATCCGCAATGTGCGCGAGGAACGCTATAACCTGTTCCGCGGTTTTTTCCATGGCATGACCGATGAAACACTGGCAATGGATGACGGCTTGCAGCCACGGCTGGCAACCGTGCTGATCCGGCCGGGCAGCGTGGCTGTAGGGCAGCCGATTGCCGCACTGGAGCTGGATGCGCTGGATGTGCAGATCCGGGCGGTCAAGCGCCGGCTGGCACGCATCAGCCTGCCGGAACCATCGCTGGTGCTGGAGGTCGATGATGTGCTGGTGCTGCTGGGTACGCCGGACCAGCTGGCGGCCGTGGAGCTGATGTTGCTGGAAGAAAGCGATCCGGCAGGGAAACGGGGTTTCTGATGAAAAACATTGCTGACATGCGCAAGGATTACAAGGCCCGGGAACTGGATGAAGCTTCCTGCCTGGATGATCCTGTCGTACAGTTCCAGATCTGGCTGGACGAGGCCATTACGGCTGATGTGGACGAGCCGACCGCCATGCTGGTGTCGACCGTGTCACCGGAAGGGCGGCCAGCCGCGCGAGTCGTGTTACTGAAAGGTGTGGAAAACGGCCGGTTCGTTTTTTTCACCAATTATGAATCGCGCAAGGGGCAGCATCTGGCCCATACCCCCTTTATTGCATTGACGTTCTTCTGGCCGGGTCTTGAGCGGCAGGTGAACATTGAAGGCCGGGTAGAGAAGCTGCCCGCCGATGCATCCGATGCCTATTTTGCCAGCCGCCCGTACAAAAGCCGGGTCGGGGCGTGGGCCAGCGAGCAGAGCCGGGAAATCAGCGGCCGGGAGGTGGTGATGGCGCGGTTTGCCGGGTTTGCTGCCCGCTATATGGGCAACGTGCCCAGACCTCCGCATTGGGGAGGATTTGCTGTTACGCCTGACCGGATGGAATTCTGGCAAGGGCGGCCTTCGCGCCTGCATGACCGGGTCTTGTACCGGCTGGATGACAGCGGTACGTGGTTGCGTAGCCGGCTGTCCCCGTAAGGATGGTTGCGAAGAGCTGTTGGAGCGCTTGAAGCATGGCATAATGCGCGCCTTGGCATGGCAGGAAATCACTCCCGGTGGGGTGGCCGGTCTTCAAAACCGGATTGGGGGCGCCAGCGCTCCCTGGCAGGTTCGACTCCTGTTTTCTGCCGCCATTCAAGACAAAATGCATTAATTGATTAGCGGTTGAAATCCTAGCAATGACAAGGGTTTCAGCCGTGATTTGTATAAATCAACAGCAAGATGTGCTGTAAACAAATACGCAATTTTGTCGCACAAAACCAATAGCCAAGACTCATGTTCCAATGAGTAAAAAAACCGGACAGAAATCCGGGTTTTTCATTTCATGCTGTACAGTATCTTCTGCACGTATATCCCACTGGACAGAGGCAATAGATAGGTGCACTCAGGTGCAAGGAAGCTAATCCAGACCTGCGACTAACCGATGGTGGTTAGATGGTCTGGATTTCAGTGACTTTGCATTTTGCACATAGTCCGGGGCTGGATGCATAACCAAGTCAGATGTATTTGATTACATCGAAGCTTTCTACCGTCA
>RRZT010536125.1_pt1 | contig 36018 bp, 40 predicted proteins | sample 2165551 | NCBI WGS metagenome assembly RRZT01 (sample SAMN10456910, study PRJNA506462) | wastewater metagenome | biome: wastewater; feature: sludge; material: wastewater sludge; isolation source: wastewater sludge with Escherichia coli K12::gfp cells carrying plasmid... | place: USA: Moscow, Idaho...
CCCTCGGACAGGCAGCGGGCGTTGGTCAGGATGCGGCACTCGCCCTCCCCGACGGGGGCTTTCAGCCAGGCCAGTTCTGCGTTGCGGCGCAGCGCGTTGTAGGTGCCGTCGACGTGGTGAACGTCGCAGAACAGGTCGCGGTTGGTGTCAGAGACCGGGTGGCCTTCATTTTCCTGGGCGTCGAGGGCCTGTTGGTAGGTGGAGACCACTTTGGGGAACATCTCGGCCAGCTGCTTGGAGGCGGCGATGTCCTTGGCGAAGGCCACGGCCCGCTGCATCGGCAACTCGCCAGGGGCGAAGTTCAAGGTGCCATCAGCGGTGGCCCCGGCGCGCTTGGCCAGACCGTTCCAGCAGCCGACGATCTTGGACGCATCGTCGAGCTGCAGCTCCCCGAAATTGGACAGCTGCTGCTGCATCGGGGCGGCGATCACCGACTCGTCCACGGTGAGCACCAGCACCTTGTAGTCCGACAGCAGACCGCGCTCGACCGCCTCCCCGAAGGACAGGTGGTGAAACTCCGGGCCGTAGCGGGTCTCGTCGTCCATCGACACCAGCTCGGCGGAGTACTGCTCGGCCTTGTCCTTGACGGTGTCGCTGTAGATGCGGGGGGTGGCCGTCATGTACAGCCGCCGTGTGGCGTGGATGTAGTTCGGGTCGTGGATGCGCACGAAGTTCGACTCGTCATCACCTGACACAGTGACCCCGGTGGTCCGATGGGCCTCGTCGCAGATCACCAGATCGAACGCATCGACCCCGAGCCGTTGGGCCTCGGCCACCGCGGGCAGCGACTGATAGGTAGAGAAGACCACCGTCAGGCCCTTGGCTCGCTTGCGGTGACTCATTTCGTCGCGCAGTTTGGCCGGATCGGTGGTCACCGGAACGGGCACGTCATAGACGTTGAAGTCCTCGATGTTGCGCAGCTTGCCGACCTTGGTGTCCGAGCAGACCCCGAACGCCCGCATATCCAGCTCGCTCTGCGCGGTCCACTCCCGCAGGGTCTGGCTCAGCAGCGAGATCGACGGCACCAGGAACAGGATTCGGGCCGACCCACCGTTGTCGGCGGCCACGGCCTCGGCGATCTTCAGCGCGGTAAACGTCTTTCCCGTGCCGCAGGCCATGATCAGCTTGCCCCGGTCGTTGCCGACGGCGAAGCCGCTCAGCACGGCCTCGATGGCCTCCACTTGGTGGGGGCGCGGTTGGTTCTTCTCGGCCGGGGACAGCTCGATCGACAGCTCACCCTGCGGCCAGGCGATCTCCCAGTCGACGGGCGACTCGGCGATGTCGGCCATGCCGATGCGCTGGACTGGGATGTGCTGATCGCCCAGGGCGTCCTCGGCGTTCTTGCCCCACTTGTCGGTGGTGGAGATGATCACCCGGTTGGTAAACGGCTTCTTGCCCGAGGCGGTGAAGAAGGAGTCGATGTCGGCCTTGGCCAGGGTGTGGGTGGGTTCGTAGAACTTGGCCTGGATCGCCGTGTATTCGCCGGTGTCACGTTCGCGGGCTACCAGGTCGATGCCGGTGTCGGGCTTGCCGTTGCGGTCAGGCCAGTCGCTCCAGCGCCACACCTGGTCGTACTGCTGGGCCAGGGCCGGGTCGAGCTGGAAGTAGCGCACCATCAGCTGCTCGAACAGTGCACCCCGGTCGTAGTTGGTGGGGGCGCGGCGGAAGGCTTCGATCACATCGTTGATCGACCCCACTGCCACCCCCTCCAACATGCATGTCCGGTTCGCCTTCGAATGAAGATAGTGACCCGGCACCCAGAAGGGGGGATTTAGCTGCCGAGCCGAGCCCCGGCGGAGCCCCTGGTCCGGATCTAGGATGCCGCTGTGGGCAGACTCAAGCAGGTCTTCAAGATCACGTACCCGAACGGGATGATCTATGTCGGCATGGACCTCACCGGAGCGATCACCTACTTCGGCAGCCCCAGCGACAAGGCGCGCATCGCTGCTGATCTCGCTGAGCACCGGCTCAACCTGACCGTCAGCAAGGAAATTCTTTGGGAGTCCGACACGGCCACCGACAACGAGGTCCGCGAGAAGGAGCGGCACTACATCCGTTTACTCGGCGCGAACGACCCCACCGTCGGCTACAACCTGGTGCCCAGATTCACCGAGTAGCTAGGCGTCGAACTCTTCTTCGTCGATTTGTTTCAGCTCAAACGTCTCGCGTACCTGGACACATACGTTGTAGCGCACCATGAGTTTGGTCAGCTCCGGCCCGTCTATCAGCCGCAGCCGCATGCCCACTCCGTCGGCGAACTCCCGCGCGCCGCTGGAGAACCGCCCGGTGGTGACGAACACTCCCCGGCTGGTCTGCGCCCCCTGCAGCGCGCCGACGAATGCCTGAATCTCGGGCCGGTGCACGGGGTTGTCCCGGTCGTAACGCTTGGCCTGCACCCCGACCAGGTCCAGCCCCAGGGCGTCCTGGCGGACAACCCCGTCCAGGCCGCTGTCACCGGACCTGCCGGTGTGCTCCAACAGCGCCTCCCGGCCGCCGTAGCCCATCGCCCTCAGTAGCTTGAGCGCCAGCATCTCCAGAAAAGTCGGCGGCTGGGCCAGGATGCGGCCGAGCAGGTCCTTGGCCAGGGCATCGTAGGAGTCCTCGACGATGGCCCCGACCGCCTCAGTCGGCGAGAGATCGCCCGCCGCCGCGCTGGTCTCGGAGTCGGCCAGCGGCGTCTCGCTCTTGCGGACGCGGAACTCCTGGTACTCCGGGAACTGCCCCAACACCGAGACGTCGACCCGGTCGGGGTGCTCCCGCAGGACCCGCTTGCCACGCTCGGTCAGCAGGTACCGGCCACGTTGGGGGCGAACCAGCAGACCCGCCTGAGTCATGTGGGTCAGCGCCCAGGCCACCCGGTTGGTGAACAATTCCTGCCTGCCACTGGGGATCAACAGTTGGCGCTCCTCGTCGGTCACGCCGAGGGCTGCGGCCACGCTGTCACGAATCTGGGCGTGCGACTTCGGCTCATCGCCGTCGATGGCCACCAGGGCGGGGCGCATCGCCGTCTGGAAATCAGGTATCGGCACTAGACAATCCCCCCGGCCAGATGACACGTGCAGAGGGCAGATTACGACAGCATCACGCCATCGGGGCCGAATACCGGGCCGGGATCTGGACATAACGGCCAGGTGGGCGCTGGGGCAGTCCGACTCGTGTCTAGTCGCCAGACACCGTGCGGCGCTTCCGCGGATCCAGCGAGTCCAGGGCCGCCTGCAGCTCACGCTCCAGTCGCGCGCAGTGCCGGAGCACGGCGACGTTGGTGCCGTAGTGCCGCTTGGCGTGCCGCCACAGTGTGCTGTAGCTGATCTTCCGGCTGATCGGGAGGTGAGCCAGGACGTCGGCGTAGGTGATGGTGCGGAACCGGCCAGCGACGGGGACCGGCGCGCCTCGCCAGATCAGCAGTCGGTCGACCTGACTGCGCAGGCCGGGGTCGGCACAGATCCTGCACCGCGGCTCGATCACCATCAGAGTCCGCGGCGTCGGTGCAGCCAGCGCAGTGGAATGGCGGATGCGGTTGGTGATCACGTCCGCCAGGACATCGGTGGTCACGTCGAATCCTCACTTGCGGAGGAAGTTTCGCACCGGGTACCGGTGATTCTTTGTTCAAACTTGGGCATTGCTATAGCTACTTTGCCGGCGGCGTTGATGTATCCCCAGGCCAGGAACGGTGAGTCGCATAGATCGCGCAGTACGTAGTCGGTCAATCTGATTGCCACTTCCGTCTCCGGAAGTGGGGATGGAACGCTACCCGGCGCTGTCATGGACGCGACTCCGCGGCGAGTCCCAGTAGCCAAAGAGCTTGGGCTCCTGGGCCTCCCGGTTGTGGGTGATGTCGGCCTGGATCTGGGCAACGCGATCGGGCCACTGCCCGCGCTGCGTCATTATCGGTGGGCTCATCGGGATCTCCTCTGGCTGACGTGGTGGGCCCGCACCCTCGGTGTCGCTCTGCCGCACCACGATCCGCGGTCAGTAGCCACCGATTTCCGGGATGGCCAGCTCAAACTTCCGCTGGGTCTCAACCCAGTGGCCCACGCCTCAACGTCCGGCGGTGCGACCAAGTGGGTGCTTCTTGCTGGGCTCCATTGTCCCACAGGTGGGCGTCGAATCGATCGAACCTGGGTGCATGGAGACTGCTGTCGTGTGGAGTGATTTCTATACGGAGTCTGCGTTAATCCTTTACCTAACAACAGGTTTGATGCCCCACCTGAGGAGTCAAGCGTCGGCGACGAGCTGAAATGTGCCGTAGTGACCCCTGCTCGGCACGCTGCACGACGAAGTTGACCAATCGATAGAAAGCCCTTGAGGGCGAGCGCCGATCGCTTACAGGGGCGCTGAGAGCTTCGGCCGGTTCGATACCCGTCGGCGGGCGTCGTGACAAAAGATCCTCCAACTACTCAACCAAGAAGGTGTCCGCGCTGAGCTACCACGTCAGCGATATCGTTCGAGCATCGAAAGCGCTGCTGATGCGCACTCGCGGCTGTGAACTCCCGCCACCGCTCGTAGCCCTCACCGGTGTCCGCGAGATCCGCCAGCACCTCCAGGTGAGTACGGCTGCCGTCTTGCCGCTGCGACAGCGGGCGGATGTTGGTGTGACTCTTCGTCAGGTAATGAGCCAGTTCCCCGGCGGTGCCCTCCCGCATCTTGAGGTCTTGCGCATGCGCGGATGCTCGGCCTCCCGCCTTCACGACTGCGTCAGTGAAGCGGTCGGCAGTGCGTGCGCGAAGGTCTGCAATCTGATCCAGGCCGAGCGGCCGAGCCAACAGCAGCGCAATGTGGCAGTGCGGATTCCAGCAGCCCTCCGCGGTCTCTACGACCTCGGTGGCCCATGCGTATGCCGCAATCCCGTAGGTCTGCTTGTCCTGAGTCCACCCGCCCCGCATGGTTGCCTGCCGTCCGATCTGCAGGTGCCCCCACAGTGGGGCGAGACTTTCGTCCGGCGAGTGAGCAGGCCCGAGCGTCAAGATCCCGAGTGATCCACCCGCGGACAACCACGCCCCAAAGTGGCCAGCTAGCTTGCCCCGGATGCGACGTCCGTCGAGGTAGGCGCAGACCGGACAGGGCCAGGACTTGTCGCAGTAATGCTCGTGATACTTACCATCCAGAACAAGGTCAGAATCGCGTTCGAGTCGGGGATCCCGGTCCGGGTCGGTGCGCTGTCGGCGGGGAACCGGTACCAGTTCGCCGCAGGTACGGATGCGGTCTTCCTCGGGTGCAACCAATTGGGCGACACCTCGATACCGATCGCGCGCCTGCCTGTCGGTCTCGCTGACGGCGGGGACTGGACCGAGGTCGCTACGCTGCCCTGCGCTGGCGACGAGCGACATGGTTAAAATCAAGGTCAGTGCGGGTCAGCACGACATGCAGTTCCAGGGCCGCCTCGTGATCAGCGGGGCGGCCTTTTGGTGGGGTCAGCACGTCGGCATCGCCACCCCGGTGGCCTCGGCGGTGCGCTGGTGAGCGTCGATCCAGCACGAGATCGCGTCGGACGAGTAGTAACGGCGACGCCCGATCATGACGTGCGGTATCCAGTCGGGGTCAGAAGCCGCTCGGCGGCGTTCCTCAGAGTCCGATACCGGGACGCCCGCGTCGGCGAGCTGGGTGCGCGGAATGAGCTTGGCCACAGGTGTCTTCTCCTCAGGTCGGGGCGGGCGTTGTTCGCCACCTCTCCCCTCTTCTCACGCGGGAGAGCGCTCCCTACAGGTTGTGAGCGCGACCGACCTCCACCGACCCCCTCGCACAGTCGGATAGCGCTGCGACTTTTTTGGCTCAGGATCCCCAGGACCGCCCCACATGGCGGGCGTAGCCGAACAGCTTCAAGAGCGTCTGCGACTGGTGCGGGGTGGCCTCGGCTGGCCCACCGCGCGACCGTCCGCCTTGGTCACGCCGGAGTCGCCACCGTGTTGCTGACCGCCTGATCGTCGAAGTCGTCAGTCACACTTCCGATTTCAGAAACGGACAGGATCACGTCGTCGAGGAAATCGCGGGCGCACTGGTCCAGATGCGGACGCAAAACTGTTGAGATCACTGCTGCTCGTTGGCTTCCTGAGCTGCGATCCAGGTCTCGACGCTCATCTACAGACACTCGCCTGCATGCTCGGTCCAACAGGACGGGCACAGTGGGATCGGTTTTGGCCCCGGGGGCTTCGGGGTTGACGCAGTCCGGCGGCGCATGCGGCAGCCCGCATGGACGGGGAACGGGTAGTCGCCGTGGTAGCGGACGCGCTGTCCGTGCCGCACCGGTCTGCCACATCGGGGGCAGGTGCCCCCGCGCGTGGCGAGGAAGGTCGATGACCGCAACGCCTCGGCACGGCCCTTGCCCAGCACCTGGGGCGCCCGCTTCAGCTCCTGCTTGGCCGTGGCGATCAGCCTGCGATCAGACTGATAACTCATGAGGGAAACCGAGTCCGCAGGTACTCGATTCCGGACTGCGTAAACTTGATTCTGTCGTCCCGCGGCACGTTGCTGAAGTCGCCTACGCCATGCCAGCACGCCATCAGCACTCGCAACTCGGCCTGGGTGAACCCGAGGATGACCGGCTGTAGGTCGATCAGGACCGTCACATACGCACCATCAGCGGTGATCTCGAAGCACACGATCGGAGTCGCGGTAAAGCCGCACGAGTTCATGAGCCGCCATCCAGGTCGGCCGCCCGAACCAGCTGCGCCCCGGTGTAGTTACCGACCTCCGGCACCTCGTCGTCAACGGGATCGTCGATGCGGACATCGAACGTCGGATACATCGGGGTAACCCGATGATCGAAGCTGACCCCCGTCACTGTGCCGATGCCGTCGTAGAGTCCCCTGGCCGTGAAGGCCGCGACCCGGTCGCCGACCGTGAACGGGATCGTCAGCGACAGGAACTGCATGGCGCGGGTCACCGAGCCGATCGGCAGCTCCCGGGCGCAAGGGATGCAGTAGCCGTGTTCGATGGGATCGACATAGGCGATCTCGCGCAGCTCGCGGCACGAGTAACACACCATGGTGGCCATCACGTCGCCTCCAGGGCGTCGAGCACGTCAGCGGCCAGCGTCAACGCCCACACGACCGCGGTGCGGTCATCCCAGGTCTCGCGGCCGACGGCCACCGTCTGGGCTCGGTGACGCATGGTCGCCGGACCGTCGGGGCGGCCAGCATCCGCCGACAGCGCGTCGGCGACGTCGCGGGCGTCCGGCCAGCTCAGGTTGTCGAAGACGCCGGAGCCCGCCAACAGTTCGACCAATCGAGCCCTGGCGGTGTCGTCGTCCGCCAGCCTGTTCGAGGCGGGCAAGTGGGTGATGCGCAGCAGCGCGCGATCTTCGACGGTGTACATCAGGCCACCGCCGGATCCGTGCCACTGACATCGACCTGGGCATTGTGCTGCACGTCGCCGACCGAGTCGCTGGTGGTAATCACGTCTGCCGCATTCTGTGCCGACAGCCGCTCAATGTAGGCGGCGATCGACGCACCGGTGATTACGGCCCGTGTGCCGATGTGCACCCGAGTCAATTCTCCGCTGTCCACCAATTCGTAAATCTTGGTCCGGCCGATATCGCCCAGGATTCGCTTGACTTCCGAAATCGAAAATAACGTCATGTCTCTCCAGTCCGTATGAGTTCGTATCGGCTCGCTGGTATTCGTGCGTGTCGGGGGTTAACCTACATCCGCGCGAAGAGCCTGTCACCTGCATGAATGATCGTCGAAGAGGTTAGGTTTACGACAGCAAATCCGGTTCATCAAGCTTAGATAAAGGATAAACAAAGTCTCTTTCTAGTTATCCAGCGGAGAAATGCTGGTCCCCGCCAGAGGGTCATCGCGAATGGGTGATTTCGAAGAGTAGAGCAAGCTAATTGCAGAATTTTCTGTCGGTGGATGCACGTACGCTCACCGAACTCAAGGAGGGGACATCCCGATGGCACGACAGCAGCTGCCGCCGCAGATCAAGAAGGTTGAGGTACTCGACCGAAAGACTGGTAAGGAGGTGGTCCGCTACGAACTTGTGTGCGACGCGGGTGTCGATCCGCAGACCGGGAAGCGTCGCCAAATCCGACGCCGTCACGCGACAGAGAAGGAAGCCCGTCGCGCCCTGAGTGAGATCGCCGACGCCGCCGACAAGGGGACGTTCGTTCCGCGGCACACGGTCACGATCGGGCAGTTGATCGACAACTATCTCACCGGCCGCCACGACCTCCGCGACACCGCCAAGGCGAAACTGGTATACGACCTGGCGCCGCTGAAGGAGCGGTTCGCTGAGGTGCCCGCCCAGCGGGCCGTCAAGGCCGACATCGACAAACTCGTCGCTGACCTCGTCGCGGGCGGCACTACCACCGCCAAGGGCCGTCGCCGCAAGCCGTGGTCACCGGCGAGCGTTAACAAGGCTTTACAGGCAACCGCAGGGCTTTTCGCCGACGCGCAGCGGCAAGGCCTGCTGGCCCGCAATCCGGCGGCACTGGTCAAGCCGGTACCGACCGCCCACCGCGACGTGGATACCTATAGTCGCGCCGAGGTGGACCAACTGCGGGCCAGCTTCGCAAGAGATCGGCTGGCGCACGCCTACGAGTTGGCGCTCGTCGGGCTCCGCCGCGGGGAGATCGCCGGGTTGCGATGGTCGGATGTCGATCTGAAAGCCCAGACGTTGACGATCGCCAATAACCGTGTCAGCGCGGGCGGTCGGGTCGTTGAGAACGACCCGAAAACGATGGCGTCCCGGCGAGTGTTGTGGCTGCCCGATCGCATGGTGGACGTCCTCAAGGCTGCCCGCCGCCGTCAGTCGGCCGAGCGGTTGAAGCTGGGCGCCGACGCCGGGCCGTTCGACTACGTCGTGTCCAACGAGGTTGGAGAACCGTACGCGCCCCCGGTGGTCTACCGGGCGTGGGTGGCCGCGATCAAGAAGTCCGGGCTGCGGCACTTGAAGCTGCACGGCGCCCGGCACACCGCGGCAACTCAGTTGGCGCTGGACGGGGTTGCGCCAGCGGTGATTGCGGAGTGGATCGGGCACACCGACGCGAGTTTCACCATGAAGCTGTACACGCACTCACAGCCGGACGCCCTACGGGCGGCTGCGGCCAGCTTCGATCGAGTTGTGACATCCTCGTGACACCGGGTCCGATTTTCGAACGGTCCGAGTGGGCGTATGTGCTGGTCAGACCTGGAGCCGATGACGGGAATCGAACCCGCGTATTCAGCTTGGGAAGCTGATGTTCTGCCATTGAACTACATCGGCACTGCTGAGGAAGGATAGCAACCACCAGCGCGCCGGTTGTAATGGCACGCGTGGACTACCCGCTCTGCCGAGGATCAATACTCGACCACCTCGGCCCGGGGCCGATCCAGGTGCCGCCACGGTCGATCCACATCCCGTGGTCACGGGTCTCGGTGAATGCCCGACCCGGTCCCGGCCCTCCAGCAATACCACCGAGTGTCCGCCCTGGCGGCGTATCCGTGTCGCGGTCAAACCGGCGAAGCCGGCGCCCACCACGCAGAAATCGAGATCGGTCATGACGGACCCGGCCGGTTCCGTTGTGTGTTCGGGACGATTCCCGGGCAGCCGATACGCTCACCGGGTGCTGCTCTCCGATCGCGACATCCGCGCCGAACTGACCGCCGGACGCCTGGGCATCGACCCGTTCGATGACAGCCTGATCCAGCCGTCGAGCGTCGACGTCCGCCTCGACAACCTGTTCCGGGTTTTCAACAACACCCGTTACACCCACATCGACCCGGCGATCCGGCAGGACGACCTGACGACGCTCGTCGAACCCAAGGAGGGGGAACCGTTCGTCCTGCATCCGGGGGAGTTCGTCCTCGGTGCGACGCTCGAGCGCTGCAGCCTGCCCGATGACCTGGCCGGCCGGCTGGAGGGCAAGTCATCACTGGGGCGTCTGGGTCTGCTGACGCATTCGACGGCGGGGTTCATCGACCCCGGTTTCTCTGGGCACATCACGCTGGAACTGTCGAACGTCGCGAACCTGCCGATCACGTTGTGGCCGGGGATGAAGATCGGCCAGCTGTGCTTGCTCCGGCTGACCAGCCCGGCCGAACACCCTTACGGCAGTGCGAAAGTCGGCTCCAAGTACCAGAACCAGCGCGGCCCGACGCCGTCGAAGTCCTACCAGAACTTCATCAAGCTGGATCGGTGAGTTTGGTCAGATCGACCACCTCACCACGATTGATGCTGACCCAGTCCCGGCCGTCGATATAGGGCTTGAGGCTGCGTCCGATCAGTGCGGCGTCGGCGGCCGTCTTGGGCCGCTGCAATTCGTAGACATGCGGCAGCTCAGCCATTCCGGACACGACGTCCCACAGCCGCAGCGCGGCCGGTCCGGTCGGCGGATCCACCAGGACGGGCCCGAACAGGCACTGGTCGCCGAAAAACAGGGTTGGGACGCCGAACCCGCCGGCGTCGATCACTCGTTGATGGTCGGCCCGCACCTCGTCGTGGGTGCTCGGATCGGCCAGCGCCGCGTCGAACACGTCGTCGCCGGCGCCGATCTCCCGGAGCAGCCGCCGCGCCACCTCGGGATCGTGCGGCTTGCCGCCCAGCGTGTGCAGCTCGTTCCCGATCGCCGCGTACCACCGATCCAGCAGCTCCGGATCGATGCGCCCCAGCAGCGCGCCGATCCGCATCAGCGACCAGCCGTAGGACCAATCACGCTCCCACGGATGCTTCTTGCCCTCGACCCGGTTGACCTCCTCGAGGCTGAAGAACCGCCAGTTGACCTCGATGCCCAACTGCGCGCGAACATCGCGGATCCACAGTGAGGTCTGGTAGGCGAACGGGCACATCGGATCGAAGTGGAAATCCACCCTTCCAGCATCGCACGGGTACGGTTGTAGCTACCGGATTTCGGGGGTTCCGGTGGCCGCGCGGAAGATCGCGGATCCATCGCCGATGCTGCTGTAACGCTGCAGGTGGCGGCGTCGATATGGGTTCAAGGGCCCGTGTGCCCGAAACGTCCGAAGCAGATCATGCAGCAAACACGGATGGAGGGATAGTGGACATCGCACTCGGAGTGTCGATGACGCCCACGACAGTCCGCATGGCGCTGGTTGAAGGGGAAAACGCCGACGGCGTCACGGTCGATCATGATGTCTTTGACATCACCTCCGAGGGGTCCTCCGCAACCGCCCCCGAGCAAGTTCTCGCCGCCATCCTGGGCACCCGGGAGAGCGCCGCCGAAGGCGGCCATCGTCTGGCCGCCACCGGGGTTGCGTGGCGCGATCATGACGACGCGGCCCGGTTGCGCGAGGCCCTGGCCGCCCAACACATCGACGACGTTCTGCTCGTCTCGGAACTGCACGCCGCCGGTGCGCTGGCCGAGGTGGCGGGGCGCGCCGTCGGCTACCAGCGCACCGCCCTGATGCTCCTCGACGGCGATGCCGCCACCGTCGCGGTGGTTGACACTGCTGACGGCGCGATCACCCGCGTCGAACGCCAGGATCTGCACACCGACGACGCGGTGGCACGCCTGACCTCGATGGTCGGTGCACTGGAGAATCTCGACGAGCCGCCGCAGGGTGTGTTCGTCGTGGGATCCGGGCTCAGCGTCAGCGCGCTGAAGCTGCAACTGGAATCTGCCACGTCCCTGCCGGTCAGTGCCCCCGACGAAGCCGGTGTGGCCCTGGCGCGCGGCGCCGCTCTGGCCAGTGCGCGTGCGCCCAAGTTCGAGGCCGCCACGATTGCTGCGGGACAGTCGAACGACGATGACGGCACCACCGCCGGTGCCGTGGCACTGGCGTACAGCGACATGGGTCCCGACCCGGACGACGTGGCACTGGCCGACGAGCCGATTGCCGTCGAACCGATTGCCCTGCAATCGCCCAACCTGGCCGCACGCAAACCGTTCCTGCTGGTGGGCAGCGCGATGACGGCGCTGTTCGTGGTTGGTGTCGCGGCGCTGGTGATCTCGCTGGCGGTGAGTATCCGCCCGACGGTCGACCAGCGGCCCAACCCGGCCGAGTCTGCCGTCGTCGCGCCGCACACGCCGCTACCCGCCGCTGCGGTACCGGCCGCTCCCGTCGCCCCGTCGGTACCGCCGGAAACCATCCCGGCGCCCGTGCCGGTGGTGCAGGAAGCGCCTGAACCGCAGGCACCACCGCGCACGGTGTTCGTCGAAGCGCCGGCTCCCGCGCCCGTACCCGCTGCGCCGGCTCCGGCCCCCGCTCCCGAAGCTCCGGCCCCTGCGCCCGCGGCGGTCCCGGCGCCCGCCCCCGCGGCGCCGGCCCCGGTGATCGCTCCGGTGCCGGTTATCGCGCCCGTCATCCCAGCGCCGGTGTTCGTGCCTCGGTTGCCGGCCTTCCGGTGGCCGTGGGAGCAGCAGCAGACTCAGCCGCAGCAGCAGTGGCCCGGCCAGCAGGGCAACTCGCCACAGCAGCAGTGGCCGGGTCAGCAGGGTTCGTCGCCGCAGCAGCAGTGGCCGGGTCAGCAGGGTTCGTCGCCCCAGCAGCAGTGGCCCGGCCAGCAGGGCAACTCGCCACAGCAACAGTGGCCCGGCCAGCAGAGCCCGCCGAAGCAGACAGTGCCGCAATGGGATCCGCCGAAGCAGAGCACCCCGCAATCGGATCCGCCCGAGCAGCAATCGCCCAGCCAGCAGTGGCCGGGCAGCGGTTCGGGTGGCCATGGCTCCGGCGGCGGGCATGGCTCCGGCGGCGGGAACTCCGGCGGCGACAACCCGTTGTGGCCCTGGAACTGGGGCCACTAACCGGCTGGTCATCTTGCGTTAGCCTGCCGATCAGTGTCCCGACGCGGTTAGCTCACCCGGCCTGCCTATACAGGAGCCATGCGCTGCACCGTATTCGGCACGGGCTACCTGGGGGCCACCCACGCAGCCGGGATGGCCGAACTCGGCCATGACGTGATCGGTGTCGACGTCGACGCCGGCAAGATCGCGAAGCTGGCCGCCGGCGAGGTGCCGTTCTTCGAACCCGGTCTGCGAAAGCTGCTGAGCGACAACATCGCTGCCGGCCGGTTGCGTTTCACCACCGACTACGACCTGGCTGCCGAGCATGCCGACCTGCACTTCCTGGGGGTCGGAACTCCGCAGAAGAAAGGCGAGTACGGCGCCGATCTGCGTCATGTGCACGCGGTGATCGACGAACTGGTCCCGCGCCTCACCCGTCCGTCGGTGATCGTGGGCAAGTCGACCGTGCCGGTGGGCACGGCGGCGGATCTGGGCAGGCGAGCGCGAGCCCTGGCTGCCCATGGCGTCGACGTGGAAGTCGCCTGGAACCCCGAATTCCTGCGCGAAGGATACGCCGTCCAGGACACCTTGCATCCGGACCGAATTGTGCTTGGGGTACAACGGGATTCGGTGCGTTCGGAGGCGGCCGTGCGCGAGCTGTACGCCACGCTACTGGCCGAAGATGTGCCGTTCCTGCGGACCGACCTGCAGACGGCCGAACTGGTGAAGGTATCCGCCAACGCCTTTCTGGCGACCAAGATCTCGTTCATCAATGCGATCTCGGAGGTCTGTGAGATCGCCGACGCAGACGTGACGGTGCTGGCCGATGCGCTGGGCTTCGACCCGCGCATCGGCCGGCGATTTCTCAACGCGGGCCTCGGTTTTGGGGGAGGCTGCTTGCCCAAGGACATTCGCGCCTTCATGGCGCGCGCCGGTGAGCTCGGGGCCGGCAACGCCCTGGCCTTCCTGCGTGAGGTCGACAGCATCAACATGCGCCGACGCACCCGAATGGTGGAGCTGACCACCGCCGCGTGCGGGGGCTCGTTGCTCGGTGCCAACATCGCGGTGCTCGGGGCGGCGTTCAAGCCGGAATCCGACGACGTGCGCGACTCGCCGGCACTCAACGTGGCGGGCATGCTGCAACTCAACGGCGCTGCCGTCAACGTGTATGACCCTCAGGCGCTGGAGAATTCGCGAAAGGTCTTCCCGACGCTGAACTACTCGACCTCGGTGGCCGAGGCCTGCGACCGGGCCGATGCTGTGCTGGTGCTCACCGAATGGCGCGAGTTCGTCGACCTCGACCCCACCGAACTCGCCGACGTGGTGCGCGCCCGGGTGATCGTCGACGGCCGGTACTGTCTGGATGTGGCGCGCTGGCAGTCGGCCGGCTGGCAGGTCCATTGTCTGGGTCGCCGGCTGGAAACCGTCTAGCCTGAGAGCTGTGGATTTCGCAGCCGAGTTCCTCGACCAGAACCGATTGTTCAGTGAACTGATCGCCGCGGGCGATCCCACCACCCCGGTGCCGACGTGCCCGGGCTGGACACTGAAACAGCTGTTCCGTCACGTCGGCGGGGGTAACCGCTGGGCCGGGCAGATCGTCAGCGATCAGATGCAGGACGCGCTGGCGTTCGACGCGGTGCGTGATGCCCGGGCGCCCGCGGACCCCCGGGAAGCCATCGATTGGCTCGATGCCGGTGCGCGGATCCTGGTCGACGCCGCCGCGGCGCATCCGGACACCCAGGTGTGGACGTTCACCGGTCCGCAGCCGGCCCGCTGGTGGGTCCGGCGCCGCCTGCACGAGGTCGTCGTGCACTGCGCGGACGCGGCCATCGCCATCGGCGCACCCTTCGATCCCTACCCGGCACTGGCGGCCGACGCGATCAGCGAATGGCTAGAGCTCGTGGTCACCCGGATTCCCGACCTCGGCGGCAAGTCGATCCACCTGCACGCCACCGACGCCGGTCTCGGCAAGGCCGGTGAATGGACCATCGCGAACGGGACGCTGACCCAGCAGCATGACAAGGCCGACCTCGCCCTGCGCGGCCCGGCCAGGGACCTTCTGCTGGTCACCACGCGGCGGGCCCAGATCGGCGACACCGCTGTCGAGGTGTTCGGCGATCGGGCGGTGCTGCAGACCTGGCTGGACGGGATGAAGTTCTGACGAGATAGGTTGCTCACCATGAGCACATCCGAGATCGCCACCGTGCTGGCGTGGAACGATGCGTTGAGCGAGAAGAACCTGGGCACGCTGGCGGATCTGTCCAGTGACGACATCGAGATCGGTGACGCCCGCGGCGCGGCGCAGGGGCTGGACGCATTGCGGGAGTGGGCGCGGGCGTTCCCGTCGACCGTCACCGTGGGCCGGCTGTTCGTGCACGACGGCATCGTGGTGGCCGAGCAGGCGCTCGGTGACGGCACCAGCGCCGCGTCGGCGTTCCGGGTGGTGCACGATCAAGTGACCTCGGTGTTCCGCCACGACGACCTCGCGGCGGCCCTGGCCGCTACCGATCTGTCCGAGGACGACCAGGCGTAGCCAGCGCGGCGGCGATGGCCGTGGTCAGCGGCACCGACAGCGCCAGCACGATTCCGCCGACGGCGGACCGGGCGATCTCGATGGCCACGCTCGCACTGGTCAGCACGTCGCCCAGGGGCCGGTTCGCCACGCTGAACAGCAGCAGGGCGGCGCCGACGACGACGAACCCGATGGCGACCAACGGCCCGACGACTACGTTGGCGGTCCAACGGCCCCAACGGAATTGGAACGTTGTGGGAGTGTGAATTCGAGTGGGCCACGCTACTGGCGGTAGGACGCCAGGAAGTTGCCGAGCCGTTCGATCGCCTTGGCCAGATCGCGCGACCACGGCAGCGTCACGACGCGCAGGTGATCCGGGTTGGGCCAGTTGAAGCCCGTGCCCTGGACCACCAGGATCTTCTCCTGCAGCAGTAGATCCAGCACCAGTTGCTCGTCGTCGTGGATGTCGTGGACCTCGGGATCCAGCCGGGGGAACGCGTACAGCGCCCCTTCGGGCTTGACGCAAGAAACGCCGGGAATCTCGTTGAGCTTGGTCCATGCGACGTCGCGCTGCTCGAGCAGCCGCCCGCCGGGCAGGACCAGGTCGTCGATGCTCTGATGACCGCCGAGCGCAACCTGAATGGCGTGCTGCGCAGGGACATTCGGGCACAGCCGCATGTTGGACAGCAGGTTGATGCCCTCGATGAAGCTGCTGGCATGCTCCTTGGGGCCGGTGATGACCAACCAGCCGGACCGGTATCCGGCCACCCGGTAGGCCTTCGACAATCCGTTGAACGTCAGGGTCAGCAGGTCCGGGGCGACCGAGGCCATGCAGACGTGCTTGGCGTCGTCGTAGAGGATCTTGTCGTAGATCTCATCGGCCAGGATCAGCAGCTGGTGCTTGCGGGCCAGCTCCGCGATCTGCTCGAGAACCTCGCGGCTGTACACCGCGCCGGTCGGGTTGTTCGGGTTGATCACCACCAGCGCCTTGGTGCGTTCGGTGATCTTGGATTCCAGGTCGGCGATGTCGGGCTGCCAGCCCTGGGTCTCGTCGCACAGATAGTGCACCGGGGTGCCGCCGGCCAGCGACGTCGACGCCGTCCATAGCGGGTAGTCGGGGGCCGGAATGAGTACCTGGTCGCCGTTGTCGAGCAGCGCCTGCAGGGTCATCGTGATGAGTTCGGAGACGCCGTTACCCAGGTAGACGTCGTCGATGTCGAACCGGGGGAAGCCCGCGACCAGTTCGTAACGGGTGAACACCGCCCGGCGGGCGCTGACGATGCCCTGGGAATCGGAGTAGCCCTGCGCGTTGGGCAGCGCCTGGATCATGTCGCGCATGATCACGTCGGGCGCCTCGAAGCCGAACGGGGCGGGGTTGCCGATGTTGAGTTTGAGGATGCGGTGACCCTCGGCCTCCAGGCGGGCGGCGTGGGCGTGCACCGGCCCGCGGATCTCGTAGAGAACGTCCTGCAGCTTGGTGGACTGCGTGAAGACCCGCTGGCCGTTGGTGTGGCCGGTATGTTGCCACGGCAGCTGGTGTGTGGTCACGCGATCGATTCTCCCATGATGGACCAAGTGGTTTTTCCACACTTGCCGCCGTTGGTCGCTGCCCGGTTTCGATTCGGCGACGTCCGGGATACAACGCGGCGTTTCGTTTGCTCGACCGTGTTTGGGGCGGAAATCGCCTGCTAATTTTCAGCCAGCAATAGCCACATGAGTCGCAGGGGACCCACGGTGAACGTATCTCGAATGCTCGTCGCAATGCTGGGCGCGGCTTGTCTGGCCGCCGTCGATTCCCCAGCGATCGCCCAGGCAGACGCGGCTCTCAACGGCCAGTACACCGTCGTCGGCGGCGATGAGGCCACCTTCGGCTGGACCGCGGCCTCCGCGTGCGGCGGCAACGGCTGCACCGCCAATATCGCCAGCAACCGCGGTTGGACCAGCGTCGGCACCTATACCAACGGCCGGCTCGCCTTCACCGTCACCAAGCCCGACGGATTCGTGTGCGCCGACGGCAGTTTTGCGCCGGTGGTGATCTCCTACGAGATCGACGCGGCGTCACTGGCCGGTGTCGGCGCCGCCGACTCCAACGGTCAGTGCCCGGGCGGTGTGATCAACCGGGTGCCGTTCCAGCTACGCAAGATCGCCTGACCGCAGTCTCGGCTCCGCCTGAACAGATCAGGTAGTCAGTCGTCGGTCAGCGCTTGCCGGGCCGGCGGGTGCCGGGGGCGATCCCCAGTCCGACCACCGGCGCCTCGTCGGCGATCACCGCTGGCTCTGCCGCTGGTGCCTCCGCTGTCGGCTCCGGCTCGGCCGCCGGTGCGGGATCGGCGGCCGGTGCGGGCGCAGCAGCAGCAGCAGGTGCGGCCTTCTTGGCGCCGGGCCGCTTGGCGCCGGTGGCCATGCCGAGTCCGACGACGGGCGCCGCGGGCTCGGCCGGGGCCGCGGGTTCTGCGGCCGTCGCCGGTCCGGGTGCCGGAGCAGCGGCAGCCGGCGCGGCGGGTGCGGGTGCGGGTGCGCTCTTCTTGGCACCGGGACGCTTGGCGCCGGTAGCCATACCCAGGCCAACGGCGGGTGCGGCCGGAGGCGTATCCGCGGCGGGAGCCGCGGCTTCAGCGGCGGGAGCGGGGGCAGCCTTCTTGGCGCCGGGACGCTTGGCGGCACCGGCCATGCCCAGTCCGGTCACCGCCTTCGTCTCGGCGGCGGGCGCGGCGGCGGCGGCCTCCTCGGCGGCAGGCTCGCTGATCGTCTCGGTGACGACCGGCGCGGCGGCTTCGACCTCACCGGCACGCTTCTGGAATTCGGCTGCGGCGGTGCCCTTTTCGGGCAGCTTCACATTGGTCAGATCCAGCGAGCCCAGCAGCAGCTGAGCGACGTCCAGAACTTCAGGTTTTTCGGCGACCGTGTCGCCCTTACGCGCCGCGGCCACTTCGTCGACGCCGTCGGTCATCATCACGCGGCAGAACGGGCAGCCGGTCGCGATCTTCGCCGCACCGGTGTCGATCGCCTCTTCGGTGCGCTCGGTGTTGACGCGCTTGCCGAGGTGTTCTTCCATCCACATCCGGGCACCGCCGGCGCCGCAGCAGAAGCCGCGGTCGGCGTGCCGGGGCATCTCGGTCAGCGTGGCACCGGAATCGCCGATCAACTCACGCGGTGCGTCGTAGACCTTGTTGTGCCGGCCCAGGTAGCAGGGATCGTGGTAGGTGACGTTTTGTTCCAGCGAGTTGACCGGGACCAGCTTCTTGTCGCGGACCAGCCGGTTGAGCAACTGGGTGTGGTGCAGGACGGTGTAGTTGGCGCCGATCTGCTTGTACTCGCGGCCCATGGTGTTGAAGCAGTGCGGGCAGGTGACCACGATCTTGCGGTCGACCGTCTCGACACCCTCGAACAGGTCGTTGATGGTCTCGATGTTCTGCGCGGCCAGCTGCTGGAACAGGAACTCGTTGCCGGCGCGGCGCGCGGAGTCGCCGGTGCAGGTCTCGCCGTCGCCGAGCACCAGGAACTTGACCCCGGCCACCGAGAGCAGCTCGGCCACGGCCTTGGTGGTCTTCTTGGCGCGGTCCTCGTAGGCGCCGGCGCAGCCGACCCAGAACAGGTACTCGAAGCCGTCGAAGCTCTCGACGTCCTTGCCGTGGACGGGGACGTCGAACTCGACCTCGTCGATCCAGTTCAGGCGCTCCTTGGCGTTCTGACCCCAGGGGTTGCCCTTGTTCTCCAGGTTCTTGAACAGCACCCCGAGTTCGGACGGGAACTCCGACTCCATCAGCACCTGGTAACGGCGCATGTCCACGATGTGGTCGATGTGCTCGATGTCGACGGGGCACTGCTCGACGCAGGCGCCGCAGGTGGTGCAGGACCACAGCACGTCGGGGTCGATCACACCGCCCTGTTCGGCGGTGCCGACCAGCGGGCGGACGGCCTGCTCGGGACCCGAGCCGGGAACGCGGCCGAAGCCGGATTCGGGAACGTGGTGACCCTCTTCCTTGACCGTCTCCATGTCCAGACCCTCGAGCTCATGGGTCTTACCGCCGATGATGTACGGCGCCTTGGCGAACAGGTGGTCGCGCAGGTCCATGATGACGAGCTTGGGCGACAACGGTTTTCCGGTGTTCCACGCCGGGCACTGGGACTGGCAGCGACCGCACTCGGTGCAGGTCGCCATGTCGAGGTTGCCCTTCCAGGTGAAGTCCTCGATCTTGCCCTTGCCGAGGATGGCGTCCTCCGGCGGATCGTCGAGGTCCAGCAGCTCACCGTTGTACTCCAATGGCAGCAGCGGGCCGAGGCCGTTGGGCAGGCGTTTGAAGGTGACGTTGACCGGCGCCAGGCCGATGTGCAGGTGCTTGGAGTGCAGCACGATCAGCAGGAACGCCAGCATGACGCCCAGGTGCGCCATGAGGGCGCCGGATTCCAGCCACACGTTGGCGGTCTCACCCAGGGGGTGCAGCAGCTTTGCCATTCCGTCGGAGAAGAACGCGCCCGACTGATAGGGGAAGTCCTTGCCCAGCACGTTCACCGCGGCACCGCGGAAGACCGCGTACGTCGCGATGACCAGGAAGATCATGAACAGGATCAGCCAGGCGCCACCGGTGTGCGAGCCGTAGAACCGCGACGAGCGGCCGATGTCCTCGGGCTTGGAGCGCAGCCGGATGATGGCGAAGACGATGATGCCGGCCAGCACCGCGACGGCGAAGAAGTCCTGAAGGAAGCCCAGCGCCGGCCACCGCCCGACGAACGGGATGTGGAACTTGGGGTCGAACAACACCCCGAACGCCTCGACGTACACCGAGCCCAGAATGAAGAAGCCCCACATCGTGAAGAAGTGTGCGATGCCGGGGATCGACCATTTCAGGAGCTTCGTCTGAGCGAAGACCTCCTTGTTCTGGTTGATCATCCGCGTCAGGAATTCGTTCTTGCGGCCCTTCTCGTCCTTGACGGGCTGCCCGGAGCTGATCAACTTGGTCAGCCAGAGGACGCGCTTGGCGGCGAACGCGAGCACGATCACTGTCGCGGCCAGGGCGAGGATCATTCGCCACAACCCCAGTGTGTGTTCGAGATTCTCGAGACTCTCCACCGAACGCCTCCATATCGCTGGTTACCCGCGGGTAACTTAAGCATGGTTACTCGCGAGTAACTTGGCTTCTGTCAGCTCATAGTGACATTTGTGAATATCGGGGCGCTACCGAGGCTTACCTAAGTTGGGGCCGAATGTGGTGGCCCTCTCAGGATTGCGGCATACCCACGGGGGCCAGGATCGCGCGCAACATCGACAACATCTCGGACCGCGATTCGGCACCGAGCCGGCGCCGGATCCGGGCGACGTGATGTTCGACGGTCTTGGCCGAGATGAACAGCTGGGCACCGATGTCGCGATAGGGCATGCCGAGCAGCAGCAACTCGGCCACCTCGCGCTCGCGCTCCGACAACGGCGACTGTCCGGGCGTCGTCGGTCGGTGGGCAGCCGGACCGGTGGAACGGCCGGGCTCTTCGGTTGGATCGGTCGCCAGCTTCATGTCCCGGGCGATCTGCAACATCGACCCGGATGTGCGGGCGTCGTCGGCCTGTAGCGCGGCCTCGCCCGCCAATCGGGTCGCGTCCCAGGTCAGGCCATGGACCGCCAGGCCCTTCGCGGCGGCACCGACGTCGTCGGGATCGACCTGGCGGGCCAGCACACGCAACCAGGCGCGACCGGCCGTCGCCAGGACCGTCGCGAATCCGCTGTCCGTCGCCGCGCTCGCCAGCGCCTGCCCGTGGGGGGTCATCGCGCCGGGTGAGCCCGCCAGGATGGCGGCGTGCACGCCCGCCCAGTGCAGTGGCAATGACCAGGCCGGCGGGTCACCGAGCGCGCGCAGCACCGCGAACGCCTGGTCCACCGCGTAGCGGATCCGATCGGGTTGCTGCAGCCGCTCGGCGCAGATCCACAATTCGCCCAGGGGCAGCAGGCAGTACAGGTCGACGGAGTAGTCGGCCAGCTCCTCCATGGCACTGAACCAGTGCTGCGGCAGCGCTCCCGTGTCGCCGGTGCGCCTCGCCAGGGCGGCCCGCAGGGTCGACAACCACAGGGCCTCGCGTCGATGCAGCGTGGCGCCACCGGCGGCGGCCGCCTCGAGGTCGAGGACCGCGGCGCCCAGTTGGCCGTCCTGCATCCGCATCCAGGCCCGCAACAGCCGATGCCGCGGCCCGAACACCGGATCATCGTCACCGAGCTCCACCGCCCGGCCGATCACCGCCCGGGCCCGCACGGCGTCGCCGGCATGCAGCGCTGCCAGGGTGGTCAGCGCGGCGGCGCTGTCCGGCATCGCGAGGTCCGTTGCGGCCGCCGGCCCCAGCGCCTGCCCCAGCCGGGCCGCCGCGGTCGAGTACGGCTGGTCGAGCGTCATCAGGAGGCCGTCGGCCAGGCTGCGGACGGCCCGCGCCGTCGATGTCGGCGGACCGGCGCTGGTGCTGGCGGCCAGCTCCCGGGCCGGGCCGGGCTGGCCGGCACCGATCAGGACGACGACGCCGGCGGCGCTCGTCTCGGGGGCGGGGACGGGGGCGGTGCCGTCGGCGACCAGCCAGTCGAACAGGTCAGCGGCATGCCCGGTGTTGCCATCGTGGGCAGCGACGCTGGCGGCGATCCGGACCGCCGCGCCCCGATGCGCACCGTCGGCGGCGAGCAGGCCGTCGGCCAATACGGCCGCAGCGGTGCAGTCGCCGCTGCGCGCAAGGGCATCCGCAAGGCCGGCTTCCAGGTCCGGTCCGTCGGCCCCGGCCCGAACGGCGGCTCGCAGCAACCGCGCGGTCGCGGCGGGCCGGGTGGTCTGCCGGACGCGGTCCTGCAGGGTCTGCACCAGGTGTGGGTCGCGCAGTCCGTGCTCGGCCAGCGAAAGTGCCAGATCCGTTGAAAGAGAGTGCTTTTCGATCTGCGTCCGCAGGAGTTCCGACTCGATCGCCCGGTGCCTGGTGGCGCCACACACCAGTGTCGCGCAGCGGTGCACCATCGCCGCGAACCGGGCTCCGTGCAACGGATCGAGCAGGCCCGTCGCGTGGCAGCGGTCCACCACATCGGCGGCCGTGCCGGCCAGCAGCTCCAGTGCCGCAGCCACGTCCGCCGCGCCCAGGCCGGATGTCAGCGACAGGATCACCAGCGCCGAGAGCACATCGGCATCGAGTCGCCGCAGCCGCTCGGTGAGTGCGGTCTCCACCACGCGGGCCGGTCCGTCGAATGTCCAGCCGGCAGCGGTGGCCGTCACCAGGAACGGCAGGCCCGCCGTCAGCGCCATCACGTCGTCCATCGCGTCGGGGTCGGTGGTCGCCAGCCGACGGGCCACCTCCGGACGCGGCCACGGGGCCAACGGGATTCGGGGCCGCTCTCGTTCGATGGCCGACATCAGCGCGCGCAGTTCGGGGTGCTGCTCCCGGGGTTCGCTCGTGATGATCACGGTCGCCGCGGGATCCTCCACCGACTCCTCGAGGTCGCGCAGCTGGGCGGACGTGAGCAGCTGCGCATCGTCGATCACGGTCACGGCGGAGGCGTCGCCCGGGTGAGTGCGCACGGTCCGCCCGGCGGCTCGCAGCGCTTCCCGCACGGCGGCGACAACCGTGGACTTGCCGGTGCCGACCCCGCCGGTGATCAGGATCTTGGCCGGGGCGGCCGGATCTGCCGTGAGCGTGCCGAGCAGTGCCTGCGCTGCCGGTGGCAACTCGGTCACGCCGGTAACTCGGCCCCGGGCAAGGTCGTCACGATCTGCGGCGCTTGGACGGTGGGGGCCGCCGGAACCGTCAGCTCGGGTTTCGGCATCGAGATCGTCGTGGCGGGAGCCTGGGGGGTCACCGGTGCCTGCGTGGTGACCTGAGCCTGGGTGGTGACCTGAGCCTGGGTGGTGACGGGTGCCTGCGTCGTGACCGGCTGGGTGGTGGTCGGGGGCGCCTGTGTCGTGGTCGTCGGCGGCTGGGTGGTGGTCGGTGGCGTCGTGGTGGGCACGGTGGTGGTCGTGGTCGGCGTGGTGGTCGTCGTTGTCATGGTGGTGGTCGTCGTTATGGTGGTCGTCGTGGTGGTGGTGGGCGAGGTGGTGGTCGTCGTGGTGGTCGGTGGCGTCGTCGTCGGCACGGTGGTGGTCGTGGTCGGCGGCGGTACGACCGACGAGGTGACCTCGCCGTTGGTCCCGGTGTACGTCATGGTGGCGCTGGTCGCGGAATCGAAGACGGTGGTCAACACCTCACCGTTGGGCAGCGTGATGGTGGTGGTGACCGGACCCGAGATTCCGCTGCTGCCGGAGGTGAGCGTCACGGCGAGGCCGCCGCCGGCCAGCAGCGCCGCCGCGGCCGCGGCACCGAACAACAGCGCGGGCCTCTTGTGCCAGCCCAGCGAATCGCCGCCGGTGGCGTACTTCTCGGTCTCCTCCTCGAACTCCATCGGCGGGCGGGCCGCCGCGGTTCCGGTGGCCGCATCGTAATCGAAATCAGTTTCAGCACTGCCGAATTCGTCCGAGTAGGGCGGGACCGGCGGGCCGCCGGGTTCGTCATCCTGGGACCACGCCAGTGCACGGAACGTCGCGGACGGCGAACCATCGCTGGAGGACTGCGAGGCGGCGGCGCCGGCCGTGCCCGCGGCCCATGCCGCGCTGGACAGTCCGGTCGGCATGTCCGCGGCCTGCGCGAGCCCCGTCGGGGCATCCGGCGAGATGGCCGGGTCGGCCATCGCCGCGGCGCCCAGCGCGGCGGCCAGGCCGGGGTCGGGCAGGGTCACCACCGGGGCGCGCAGCTCCTCGGACAGTCGCTGGGTGATCAACGGGATCGCGGCGCCGCCACCGACCGTCGCCACCGCCGAGAGGCTGGCGGCCGGAATTCGGTTGCGCTCCAAGGCATCTGCGAGCGCGTCGAGGAAGCCAACCAGGGGTTGTTCGAGCACGGCCTCGAGCTCGGGCCGGGTGATCCGGAAACCCGTTGCGACGCCTGGCAATTCGACCGGGATGACGGTGGCGGTCTCCGCCGACAGGCGTTCCTTGGCGGCCCGGCACTCGCCGCGTAACTTGGTCAGCGAGCCCACCGCGGCGGTGCTGGCCGGGTCGGCGTCCGTGGCCTCGGCGGTGCCCTCGAGTACGTGACCCAGGATGGCCTGGTCGATCTGCTCACCGGAGAGGCCGCCGTACCGGACGATCTCCCCGATGGGCTGAAGTTGCGCGCCCGCGTCGGCCAGCGCGATGGTGGTGCCGCTGCCGCCGAAGTCGCACAGCACGACGACACCGCTGCCGGGCAGACCCGGGCCCGCCTGCAGGGCGGCCAGGGCGGCGGCGGAATCGGGGACCAGCACCGGGTCGACGCCGTTGACCACCAACGACCGTTGGGTGCGCAGCGCGCCGCGCAGTGCGCCGACGGTGGCCGGACCCCAGTGCGCGGGCACCGCGATGGTGATCCGGTCCGGCTCCGGGGGTGCGCCCGCGCCGACGTAGGTCCCCATCGCGGCCAGGGCGTCGGCGGCCAGGGCGTCGCCGCGGTAGGAGCTGCCGTCCTGCGCGACGAGCGGAATGGGGTCGCCGACGCGCTCGACGAACCCCCACATGACGCGTCCGTGTTCGGTGAGACCCGGGTTCTCGCTGGGCAGTCCGACCTCGGGGGGCCGGTGATCGAAGAGGGTCAGAACGGACCGCCGGCGGATCGGCGCGCGCCCGCCGCGGGCCGCGGCCAGGTTGGTGCTACCGATCGACAACCCGAGTGTGTCGCTCATGTGCTGCGATTGCCCCTCACCTCTTGCCCCGACACGTCACGATAACCGGTGTATCGCGCATTCCCGGGGAACCGTAACCACCATCCCCCTACGTGGCGACACCCCCTAACGGGCAATCCCCTAACGCGGTGCCGGCGGGGATGGGTTTCGCACCGATCCGTCGGGCGGCGATGATCGCTAGCATTCGTGCCATGGCCAACGAGCTGCTGGACTTCGTGATGTCGCTGGTACGCGACCCCGATGCCGCTGCCCGTTACCACGCCGACCCCGCCCGGACCATCGCCGATGCTCACCTCAACGGTGTGACCAGCGCGGACGTCAACAATCTGCTGCCGATGGTGTCGGAGTCCCTGACCTCCACGACCCCGACCCCGGGGGTGTCCGGTCACGGCGACGCGAGTGTGTGGACCAGTGGCGCAGCCACGGCCGCGTTCGACGCGTTCACCCCGCTGGTCCCCGCCGGCCATGACGTCGTCGCAGTACCGGCGGTCGTGGACCCGGGTCCGCAGACCGCCGATCTCCCTGTCGACCATGACCACGCCGCGGCGTTCAGCGACGTCGCAGCGGTGCCGGCGGGGTTCGACAGCGATTCATACCAGCCCCTCGCCGACGGTCCGGACGCCGGCCATCCGGTGGGCGGCGGCTGGGAGGCCTGGGAGCACGATGGTGCCCATGCGGACGATTGGCCGGGCTCGCACCACGCTGCCCACCCCGGTTTCGACCACTTCGCATAGCCTCCGAGCTGCCTGAATTCGCAATTTCCCCCATGGCAGAGCTCTGCCCCCAGTAACCCCCTAATCCCCTAATGCTCATCTCCGCAATGCCCCTAGGGATGGCCGTCGACGAGGGGCGGGAACCCCGTTTCAGCAAAGTCCCGGCGCCCATAACGTGGGTTTCACCGACGCCGGACGAGCCGGCGCAACCCGAAAGGCACTCCCGTGATCAACCTCATCGACTGGATCCTGAACCTCTTTCGGCACGAGGACGCCGCCCGGGCGTTCGTCGCGGCCCCCGAGCAGACGCTGCGGGACGCCGGCCTCGGCGCCGTGACCCCTGCCCAGCTCTCCTCGGTCGCGGCCACCGCGGTTCCCGGCATGATGCTGGGCGGCGGCGACCCCGTCGTCGGACTGCAGCGCGCCGTGTCCAACCACTACGGTTTCGCGCCAGCGACCGAATGGGCCTCCAACAACGACTGGGCGCCCAACCTGCTGTCGCCCACCTATGCGCCGTCGCCCACCTTCGCGCCGCAGACCGATCTGGCCAGCCACAACCAGACCGACCTGCTGAGCCACAACGCCACCTCGATGCTCAGCCCCGAGCAGAGCTCCGGTGCCAACGCCCAGCAGGGCGCGTTCAACCTCGGTTTCGGCGACGTCACCCTGTTTGGCAGCAAGACCACCGCCAGTGACGGTTCGGTCGTGGTGAACGGACAGGCGCACGGCGACATCGTCAGCGGTGACGGCGCGGTGCTGGGCAACGGCAACGACGTCAACAACGGCCACATCTCGGCCGGCACCGGATCGAACGTCGCCGTCGGGCACAGTGCCATTCACGATCAGGGCACCACCAACACCGGCAGCGGTTCGGTGATCAAGGACAACGGCGGCCCGGTGTTCCAGGACGTCGACGCCAGTGGCGGGTCCGGTGGCAGCGCCAGCGGCGGCGACAGCCTGCTCGGCCTCGGCAGCGGCAGCGCACACGCCGGCAATGCCGGTGGTGGCGGGATCGTCGTGGTCAGCAAGGAGACCAGCAACTCGACCCACGTCGGTGGCAACAGCACCAACGACAGCGGCAACACGTCCACCTCGGTGATCACCCATTCCAGCACCAACACGTCCAGCATTGCGTCGAACAACACCACCGACGCGCACACCAGCGTCGATTCGCACGCCAGCACCGTGACCGACTTCTCGGATCACTCGACGGTGGTCGACAACTCCACGCAGCACAGTGCGTCGCTGTTCGACGGCGGACACGACACCTCGCTGGTGAACAGCACGGTCGACGCCAGCCACGACATGGCGGTCTCCGGCAACCACCTGCTCGGTTTCTGAGCGACACGCACCGCGGCGGCGGGGACCCCAACACGGTCCCCGCCGCCTTCGGCTTACCGTGAACCAGACAGATAGGACCCGGCCAGTGACGCAGCCCGACGACCCCCGGCGGGTCACGGTGATCGTCGAGTTGATCGACCACACCGCCCGGATCGCCGACCTCAACGAGCGCGGCGACCTGCGGACCCGGCTCGACGTCGCCAGGACGCGCATCACCGATCCGCAGATCCGGGTGGTGCTCGCCGGACAGCTCAAGCAGGGCAAGAGCCAGTTGCTCAACTCACTGCTCAACATGCCGGTCGCCCGGGTCGGCGACGACGAGACCACCGCCCTGGTGACCATCGTCGGGTACGGCGCCACCCCGTCGGCGCGCATCGTCGTGAACGCGGGGGACGGGCGGACCGAGTCGATCGAGGTGCCGATCGCGGACGTGGCCCGCGATCTTCGCAATGCCCCGCAGGCGCGGGGCCGCCAGGTGCTGCGGGTGGAGGTCGCGGCGCCCAGCCCGATGCTGCAGGGTGGACTGGCGTTCGTCGACACACCCGGGGTGGGTGGGCACGGTCAACCGCACCTGTCGGCGACGCTGGGCCTGCTGCCCGACGCCGACGCGATCCTGATGATCTCCGACACCAGTCAGGAGTTCACCGAGCCCGAACTGCGGTTCGTCCAGCAGGCCGTCGAACTCTGCCCGGTCGGTGCGGTGATCGCCACCAAGACCGACCTGTATCCGCACTGGCGCCAGATCGTCGAGGCCAACTCCGCGCACCTGCGGCGGGCCCGCGTCGACCTGCCGGTGATCCCGGCCTCATCGCTGTTGCGGTCGGCCGCGGTTGCTGCCGAGGACAAAGAACTCAACGCCGAATCCAACTTCCCGGCCATTGTGTCCTTCCTGTCCGAGAAGGTGCTCGGTCGCGAGAACGACCGGATCCGCGATCAGGTTGTCGACGAGATCGGTTCTGCCGCAGAGCATCTGATGTTGATGGTGCAGTCCGAGCTGGCCGCCATCAACGACCCCGACGACATCCGGCGGCTCACCGAGGACCTCGAACGCCGCAAACAGGAGGCTTCTGACGCGCTGCAGCACACCGCGCTGTGGCAGCAGGTGCTCAACGACGGGATCGCCGATCTGACCGCCGATGTGGACCACGATCTGCGCGCCCGATTCCGCGCCATCGTGCAACACAACGAGACCGTGATCGACGGCTGCGACCCGACGATGCACTGGGCCGAGATCGGTGCCGAGGTGGAGGACGCCGTGGCCACCGCCGTCGGCGACAACTTCGTCTGGGCATACCGGCGGGCCGAGGCGCTGGCCCGCGAGGTGGCCACCACGTTCGTCGACGCCGGCCTGGATTCGGTCAAGATGCCCGACGTCAGCGCGCGCGAGATGGGCGCCGGATTCGACGGCCTCCGATCGCTGGCCCGCCTGGAGTCCAAGCCCAGCGGCCTGGGCCACAAGGCGATCACCAGCATGCGCGGGTCCTACGGTGGCGTCCTGATGTTCGGCATGCTCACGTCGGTGGCCGGGCTGGGCATGTTCAACCCGATTTCATTGGGGGCCGGCTTGCTGCTGGGCCGCAAGTCCTATCGGGAGGACATGGAGAACCGGATGCTCCGGGTGCGCAACGAGGCCAAGACGAATCTGCGGAAGTTCATCGATGACACGTTGTTCGTGGTCGGCAAGGAATCCCGGGACCGGCTCAAGGCGATCCAGCGCAAACTGCGCGACCACTACCGCGAGATTGCCGATCAGACCACACGTTCGCTCAATGAGTCGCTGCAGGCCGCCGTCGCCGCCGCGCGCCTCGAGGAGACCGAACGCAATACCCGCGTGCGCGAGCTGGAACGTCAGCTGGACATCCTGACCCAGGTGCGCGACAACGTCGCCAAGCTCAGGGGCTGAACGTACGGGTTTCGTTGAGCCGCGGCCGTTTTCGGGTGGTGGTTCCCTCTTCGCCGGAAGTTGCCGGTGCCGTCACCGTGGTCCCCGTGGTGGTGGTCCCGCTCGTGGCCGAGCTCGTCCCGCTGGTGTCCGACGTCGTGGTGGTCAGGTCGGTGGGTCCGGCGATCTCGGTGGTGGACACCGGGACGCTGGTGGTGAACGTGGTCGAGGTATCCGACGGCGTGATGACGAACGGTGCCTGGCCACTCTCGGTGGTCGGGACGGGCGGGGGAGCGCTACCGGTGGTGAGCATGGTGGGTGCCGGGTTGGTCCACTCGTCCGACAACTGCACGATGGCGAATATCAGGGCGGCCAGCAGGAGTGCGCCCAGGCCGCCGGCGGTGAAGGTGGCAGCGGTGGTCCGGTACCAGGGCTGGTTGCCCGGTTCGCCATGTCGCGCCACGGGCGCCGATCCTAGCCGGGGCGTGTGCGTCCGTACACTCGACGACCGATGAGCACGAGCGATCAGGTGCGCGCCATCCTGGCCGGGACCCTGCGCGCCTACGAGGACGATCCGGCGTTTCGACGACGTGGTGACGTGTTCGCTGAACTCGACCGGATCAATGCCCGGTTGGGTGATCCGATCCGGATCGCGTTGGCCGGCTCGCTCAAGGCGGGCAAGTCGACGTTGGTCAATGCGCTGGTGGGGGAGTCCATCGCGCCCACCGATGCCACCGAGGCCACCCGCATCGTCACGTGGTTCTCCCAGGGGCCGACACCGATCGTGACGGCGATCCACTACGGCGGGGCCCGCAGCAACGTACCGATCACCCGGGACCCGGGTGGCGCGCTGGGCTTCGACCTGGCCGAGATCAACCCCGACGACGTCGCCGACCTGGATGTCCGGTGGCCGGCCGCGGAACTCGCCGACGCGACGATCGTTGATACGCCCGGCACGTCATCGTTGTCGCGGGACGTCTCGGCACGCACCCTGCGGTTACTGGTGCCCGCCGACGGGGTCCCGCGGGTGGACGCGGTGGTGTTCCTGCTGCGTACCCTCAACGCCGCCGACATCGGCCTGCTCAAGCAGATCGGTGAACTCGTCGGCGGGTCGGCGGGCGCCCTGGGCGTGATCGGGGTGGCCTCCCGTGCCGATGAGATCGGGGCCGGCCGGATCGACGCGATGCTGTCGGCGAAGGATGTCGCCGCGCGGTTCACCGCCGAGATGGACAAGACCGGGATCTGTCAGGCCGTGGTTCCCGTCGCCGGGTTGCTCGCACTGACGGCGCGCACCCTGCGCCAGGACGAGTTCGTCGCACTGCAGAAATTGTCCGCCGTCGACCCTGTCGAGCTGAGCAAGGCGATGCTGAGCGCGGACCGCTTCGTCCGGCCTGTTGTTAGCGCTGATGTCACACTGCCCGTCACCCCTGAGGTGCGGGCAAAGCTGCTGGACCGTTTCGGGATGTTCGGGATCCGGATGTCCGTGGCGGTACTGCGGTCCGGGGTCTCCGACGCCGACGGGCTGGCCGACGAACTGCTCGACCGCAGCGGACTGGTAGCGCTGCGCGACGTGATCGATCAGCAGTTCGCCCAACGTTCGGAGTTGCTCAAGGCGCACACCGCGCTGTTGTCGCTGCGGCATCTGGTGGAGGTGAATCCGATTGCTGCGACGCCGCGCATCATCGCCGACATCGACCCGCTGCTGGCCGACACCCATGCGTTCGAAGAGCTCCGAATGCTCTCCCAATTGCCCTCTCGGCCAACGACTTTGACCGACGAAGAGATGGCTTCGCTACGCCGGATCATCGGCGGATCGGGAACGGACGCGGCCAGTCGGCTCGGCCTGACGCCCGAGGCGCCCTATGACGGCCCGCGCGCGGCATTCGCGGCCGCCCAGCGGTGGCGCCGGCGCGCCGAGCATCCGCTCAACGATCCGTTCACCACCCACGCGTGCCGGGTGGCCGTGCGCAGCGCCGAAGCGATGGTCGCGGAGTTCGCGGCGCGCGGCAGGTAGCCGATTCCTAACGTGCGTTCCTAGGAGAGCTGGCGGACCACGTCGCCGACGAACAGGTCCAGATGGTCCAGGTCGGTGAGGTCCAGCAGCTGCAGATAGACCCGCGTGACACCGGCTTCGGCGAAGGGTGCCAGCTTGTCGACGATCTCGGCTGGCGAGCCGACAAGGGGACTATTGGACCGCAGTTCGTCGATCTCGCGGCCGATCGCGGCGGCCCGGCGGGCGATCTCGTTCTCATCGCGCCCGGCGCACACCACGAAGCAGGCCGAATACGTCATGGAGTCGGCGGGGCGACCGGCCGCGGCGACGGCGTCGCGCACCCGTTGGTACTGCGTGGTCACGGTGTCCAGCGGCGAGAACGGAACGTTGAACTCGGTCGCGTACCTCGCGGCCAGTGCCGGGGTCCGCTTGGCGCCCTGCCCGCCGATGATGATCGGTGGATGCGGATCCTGCGCGGGCTTGGGCAGTGCGGGCGACGCGGTGACCGTGTAGTGCGAACCGGTGAAGTCGAAGGTCTGTCCGGCCGGCGTGGTCCAGAGTCCGGTCAGGATCTCGAGTTGTTCGGTCAGCCGGTCGAACCGCTCGCCCAAGGGCGGGAACGGGATGGCGTAGGCGGCATGCTCTTGTTCGAACCAGCCCGCGCCGATGCCGAGATCGACTCGGCCACCACTCATTTCGTCGACCTGGGCCACCGAGATGGCCAGCGGACCGGGATGGCGGAAGGTCGCCGAGGTGACCATGGTGCCCAGCCGGATGGTTGTGGTCTCCCGGGCCAGGGCGCCGAGCGTCACCCACGAGTCCGTCGGCCCGGGTAGGCCGTCACCGCTCATGGCCACGTAGTGGTCGGACCGGAAGAACGCGGAATAGCCCAGCGTTTCGGCCGCATTGGCGACGGCGAGTTGATCGGCGTACGAGGCACCCTGTTGTGGTTCGACGAACACCCGGAAATCCATGGTGGCAACTTTAGGCGCCAACTCGATAAGGACTGCACGCTCTCCACAGCGACGAACATCCCGCGCCCGGGGCGAAGTCGAGACGCGTGAATGACAGGGGGGTGCGTGTGACTACCGCCCGTACACCGGGCGGCCTAACATTCCACGGTCCGTCGTTGTGAGGGTTGTTGTTGCGAGGGGGTGCCATGGCTGCGAAGTTGAACGTCGATGTCGACGGATTGACCCGCGGCAGTTCCGATATCGGTGAGCAGGCCACCACCTTGTCGGCGTTGCATCGGCAATCCATGATGGGCCTGAGCGACGCCGAACTCGAACAGCTCCGGGCGCCGTCAGCTCAGTAAGAGAAACGGCACGAATACCACTTCGAACACGAGCATGCCCAGGCATGCGTAGGCGGCGCCGCGAGCGACCTGCCGATGGTTCTTGAACGGCAGGACGAAGGCGATCGCCGCGACGACGGCCGGGAACAACGGAGCCACCGGCCACAGGTATCCGAGCGTCAAGATGATCGATGCGAAGCCGGCGAACAGCCCGGCCAGCAATGCGACCGGACGTTGTTCGGCAATCGGTGCACTCATCGTCGTCACCCTCCCCACGAGATCGCTTTGGACAACACGCCGAGAACCCATACGGCGAGAACCGGTGCCACACCGGTCAGCGGCGCAAGAATCAGGCCCACGCCAGCGGCTCGAGTCGGTGGCCGACCGCCCCGCCGAAACAGCAACGTGCCCATCATCACCAGGGCGGCCGCGGCGATCACGATCGCAATGACCGCGGCGGTCGAAGCCTTCGAGGCGTAGATCACGCCAGCGGCCAGACCCCAGAAGGCGCCACCGGCCAGCGCGCCGATCAGGGTGGCCCTATGCCAATCCATGAGTGGGCCGGAGATCTCGGTCTCCGTAGAACTTGCCATCGGCAGAACCTCCTCGGTACATGTCAACGCTGGGCAGTGTGGGGTTGCCAGGTCAGCGCGCCGGCAGGAACTCGTTTCCCTGCAGGGGCTGGTAATTGCGTACCACCGGAGCGTCAGCTACGGTCGGCGGCCCGAACGGGGTGAAGTTGCCCGGCGCCACGATCGACATCGGCGGCATGATCTGGATGGGCTGGGGGCCATGGGGGGTGCCGGGGCGTGGCTGTAGTTGTCGGATTTGTCGACTGTGACCTGGAGATTCTCGCCTTGGTGTCGCGAGGCGAACCTCAGTTGGGGTATCGGAATCCTCAGCTGAGGTTCGCGGTGCCGATGCGAATTCGGTCCTTGCGCGCGAATCCCAGACCGTTGAGGGCGCTATTTGGTTCAGAACGCGTCGACACCCTCGGTGGCCACGAACATGCCGTGGCCGGTGGCGTCGTTGGTGAATCGGGTACCGCTCGGGTCGGCCGCGATGGTCCAGCCCGCCGCCTCGTAGGTCTGGTAGTCCAGCGTCACCGTGGGGATATTGCCGAGGTTCCCGACGATCCAGGTCAAGTTGCCGCCTGCCGTCACCTTGACGCCGTTGGCGCGCTCGCCGTCGATCTCCGGCGAGTTGTCGAAGTCGGACTCACATCCGACGGCGTCGCTGCTGAGTTGGCAACGGGTCTTGCCGGACTTGGTCTCGACGTACACCAGGCCGGAGTCGTCGGTCGGCAACGTCTGCTCACCGCCCGGACCCGGGGCGGCGGTGGCGGTGGGCCCGCCGGTCGGCGATTCCGGGGGGGTGGGCGTCGACACCGAGGGAGCCGGTGTGGAGAAGCTCGGTTCGGACGCCGTCCCGCAGCCCGGGCAGACGCCCCGCCCGGTGACCGTGCTGCTGCAGCTGACCAGGCCGGCCACCGCGACGGCGGTAGCGCCGATCAGCGCCAAGCGGGTGGTGGGTGCGCGCAAAGAAACTCCTCGAGCCGTCCGCTCACGATACCCAGCCTGTTGCCCGAGTGAAACAAGTGACAGTCGATGTTTATGAAGCTGTGAGAAACGCAAACGGCCCGCCGAACGTGAAGCTGTTGCGTCTTAGGGCCGGTTTTCTCGCGCAGGATTCACGTTCGGCGCACGTCACAGTCGTCAGGAGTAGAGATGCAACGCTCGGCCCGCCGCGGTGGCCACCTCACCGGCCAGTTTCGTGATCGGCGGGCCGCCGCGCTGGTGGATCACGTTCGCGAGCACCACGACGTAGGTGTCCGAGCCCGGATCCATCCACAGCGACACCCCGGTGAAGCCGGTGTGGCCGAAGCTGCCGATCGGGAAGGCCAGGCCGCGCGGTCCGGAGAGCGGGGTGTCGATGTCCCAGCCGAAGCCGCGCTGGGCCGTGATGGGCGGCGGCTGTTGCGGCGTGCTCATGGTCAGTACGGACGACTGGGTCAGCGGGAACGCGCTGGCGTTACCGGCCCGTCGATCGAGTAGCGCCTGCGCGAACCGTCCGACGTCGTCGGCCGTCGAGAACACTCCGGCATTGCCGGACACCCCGCCCAACCGTCGGGCCGTCGGATCATGCACGGTGCCACGCAGCGGCCGGCCGAAGTCTGGGTTCAGTGCCGGGTCGGCCTGATTGTCCTCGTCGAGCGCCGTCGGTGCGATCCGGGCCAGCAGTTCGGTGCTCCAACTCCCCGGCGGACAATCGGCCGGCTGCGGCAGATCGTGGTCGAGGGCGGTCGCGTTACCCCGGATGCGTTCGGGCCCACAGGCTTTGGCCGGCGGGAGGTAGCGGGTGTCGGCCATGTCCAGCGGCCCGAACACGTGCTCGGCGACGTACTGGTCCTCGGGTTGCCCAGTGATCTGTTCGAGGATCTCGCCCAGCAGGATGAAGTTGATGTCGTTGTAGTGGAACCCTTCGCCGGGTCCGAACTCCAGCGACGAGACCTCGGCCAGGTGGATGCCCGTGGCCTTGTCGGCCGGGTTCAGGCCCCAGGGGCCCTGCATGCTCAGGTCGCCGCCGATGCCCGAGGTATGGGTGAGCAGCATCCGGATGGTGACCTGGGCCCGGCGGGGATCATCGGTCGGGTTGAAACCCGGCAGGTAGGCCTGCACGGGTTGGTCGACGTCGATCCGGCCCTGCTCGCGCAGTTGCATGATCGCGGTTGTCGTCGCCAGCGCCTTCGTCATGGACGCCAGGTCGAAGATCGTGTCCGTGGTCATCGGTTCCGCGGGGGCGGCGTTGCCGTCCAGGCCGGGTTCGCCGGGCAGCTTGCGTGCGCCGAATGCCTGGCGGTAGACGACCTGGCCGTCGTGGCCGACCAGCACTACCGCACCGGGCAGTCGATGACCGGCGATCTCGGCGTTGACCAGGTCGGCGATGGGCGCGAACTCGGCCGGGGTGATCGGCGGGGGTGGGGGTAGGGCTGGCGGTGGTGTTGTCGTGGTGGTAGCCGCCGACGTGCTGGTGACATCCGGCTGCTGGGTCGGATGGCCGCAGGACGTGAGCGCGACGAGCACGAGCGCGGCAGCGCAGACCCGGATCACGCCGTTATCGGTCGAGGCCGACATCGACGCGGTGATGTTCGAGGTCGTGCAGGGCGTACGCGGCGAACGACTCCACGGTGAACGCCGAGCCATTGCTGCGCAGTCCGCGACGGTTCCACTGGTCGTCCTGTACCGCGCCGTAGGCGAGCGCAAATTCTGTTGCAGCGGAGGCTAATTCGGTATATACCACGGCCGGATCCTGTTCGCTGTACCGGTCACCGACGGCGGTGGCGTCCTGATCCCAGTTCTCGAACGTCGCACCGTCGGCGCTGGCCTGGTCGTAGGTCAGCATCAAACCGAGGCGTGCCCGCATGATCCGGTGCACGTCGCGCACGTGACAGCCGTACTCGAGCACTGACCAGGTGCGTTCGTCGGGCCGACCCCGGGCGTCGGGGCGGGCGAGCGCGTCGCCCCAGCCGTGGGCCGAGCGCGCGATCCGGTCCGCGACGTCGGCGCGGCGGACGGCCGCTGGATCGAATCCGCACTCCGGGCAGGGCTGCGTCATCACCCATGTCCAGTCCTTGGTGTCCGGCGGGATCGCCACGTCGGTCACCCTATCGGTTGTTGAGCAGCAGGAGCAGGTTGCGCAAGGGACTTGCGGGATGACCCTCGGCGGGATAATTGAATCGACGGGCGATGTGAGGGAAAGGGTCGCAATGGGAACCGTGCAGCCTCCTGTGCAGGTCAAACGGATCTACGATGCCCCCGACGGTGCCGACGGCACGCGGGTCCTGGTGGACCGGCTCTGGCCGCGCGGTATTTCCAAGGAACGCGCCGCGCTCGACGAGTGGTGCAAACAGATCGCGCCGTCC
>RRZT011635577.1_pt1 | contig 35863 bp, 45 predicted proteins | sample 2165551 | NCBI WGS metagenome assembly RRZT01 (sample SAMN10456910, study PRJNA506462) | wastewater metagenome | biome: wastewater; feature: sludge; material: wastewater sludge; isolation source: wastewater sludge with Escherichia coli K12::gfp cells carrying plasmid... | place: USA: Moscow, Idaho...
CAGTGACGATACTATTCTCCGACAGTTGCTACGCGCAGCTCAAGTTGTTCCACCACGCGCACGGATCATCGGGATCGATGATTGGAGTTGGCGAAAGTCGCAGAACTACGGGACGATCATCATCGACCTCGAGCGTCGCGCCGTCATCGATGTTCTCGAAGATCGTGATGTCGTCACATGCACCGACTGGCTAAGGCGTCATCCTGAGGTGGAAGTCATAAGCCGGGATCGCTGCGGTCTCTACGCCCAAGCCGCCCGAAAAGGAGCGCCGCAGGCGGAACAGGTCGCCGACCGGTTTCATATCGTGCAGAACCTTCGCATGGCAATCGAGGAGCAAATGAACTTGCACGGTCGCGCGACTGGCAGAGCATTGCTCTCCGATGCAGACAACATCAGCACGGCCAGTAACCTTCTGAAGTCACGTCTTGCGCACCGCAAGTCTCGCGAGGAGATATACGAGACAATTCGGGCACTTCGGCAGCAAGGGCTGACGTGCAGCGAGATCGGGCGGAGGACGGGGTTTCCCCGACGTAGCGTCGCGAAATGGCTGCAGTTCGAGACGCCACCGGACCGAAAGCGCGCGGTCCTCAAACGCTCGTCTGCATGGTATTTTGAAGAGTACCTGAAGCAACGCTGGGAGAACGGTATTCGCAGCGGCAATGCACTGCTCCCTTTGATCCAAGAACGTGGTTACGAGGGCAGCCTGTCAAACTTGCAGCGGCTCTTGGCCGGATGGCGTAGAGCCGAAAAACAGGAACAGGAGGGACCCACCAAGGAAGATCAGATCCTTGCACCGGTCCGGGACCCGGAAACCGGGCACGCGATTTCCCCGGTTATCGCGGCCGCACTCTGCATCAAACCAAGAGGAAAGTTCACCTTGGAACAGGCGAGAAAAGTCGAAGTTCTCAAGGAAGGCTCGCCTGCCTTCACAACAATGCGGCGCCTCGCCATGCGTTTCAATGGCATCTTGCGTGGTCGAAAAGCAGACCCGCTGCCCGCCTGGATCGACGATGCGATCGAAACGGACCTAGCGCCCATCGTGCGGTTCGCCCGAACCTTGAACAGAGACATTGATGCGGTCAGGAATGCCATCGAAATGGAGTGGAGCAATGGTCAAGCCGAAGGCCAGATCAACCGATTGAAGACCTTGAAGCGCGCGATGTATGGGCGAGCCGGCCCGAACTTGCTCAGGGCCCGAATGCTTCCTCTGCACCACACAAATTGAGGATGACCCCCTTTAAGGGCAACGCGACAGAAGGCCTGTGGCTGATGTATGGCCCGGACCTGGAAGCGAACCCGCCGACATCGTGGGCGGACTTCTTCGATCTGGAAAAATATCCGGGCAACCGGGGCATGGGCGCAGGCGGCCAGGGCATCATTGCCAACATGCAATATGCGCTGATCGCCGATGGGGTGAAGCCGGAAGAGCTCTATCCGCTCGACATTGAACGTGCGTTGGCCAAACTTTCCACCATCAAGGACAATCTCGTCCTGTGGGAAGCCTCGCCAAAAGGCATCGAGGCTCTGGTTGCCGGCGATGTCGTGATGGACTGGGGTTATGGCCCGTCCGTCTTCAAGGCACTCGATGCCGGCAAGCCGATCCACCTGGCAATTGGCGGCTTCTCGACCGCCGTGGACCGGACCCGCGATGCGGTGCTCGCGAATGGTGCCAATCAGGCGAATGCCCAGATCTTCCTGGCATGGTGGAAGCAGCCCGAAATCCAGGCCGCCTATGCCGAAGCCACCAAGGGCGGGCTGATCGTTCCGATCCAGCAGGTGATCGACCTCGTTCCCGCCGCGATGCAGGACAGCCTGCCGTTTTCGGCCAAGTATCCCGAAGGCACCTTCTTCTTCCAGGACAATCCCTGGTTCGGCGAAACGAACGAAGCGACCGGCCGGTCCAATCTCGACACGGTTCTGGACGCCTTCAACGCCTGGCGTACCGGCCTCTGAGGCTGAAACGACGGGGGGCGGCTTGTCGCCGCCCCCTTTTCCAAAACGGCAAGTCATGCCCATCGGGGCCGATTGGAATAAGAATGAAACTCCGCGCTTTTTTGCCAGTTCTGCCGTTGATCGCACTGATGCTGGCCGCCTCTCTGCTGCCGATTGCAATGTTCCTGGTGAACGGCTTGCAAAAAGCCAACGGTGATTACTCCCTGATCCAGTTCCAGCGGGTGATCGACAAGCCTGCCTATCTTCTGGCGGTGTGGAACACGATCAAGACCTCGGTGCTGGTGGATATTCTGGTTCTGTTGCTGGCCTATCCGGTCGCCCTGACAATTCATATGGCGAAGGGCGGGTTCCGCAACGCGCTGATGATCGCGGTCCTTCTGCCTTTCTTCACCTCGGTTCTGGTCCGCAGCTATGCTTGGTCGGTGGTTCTGGGCCTCAAGGGTCCGGTCAACCAGTTCCTGGTTGCCACGGGTATCCTCGACGAGCCCTACCTTCTGGGGCATTCGACGATCGGCACCTTTGTCGGGCTTGTTCACATCCTGATGCCCCCTGCCGTCCTGTCGATCTACACGATCATGAGCCGCATCGACGAGAACCTGATGACCACGGCGCGCAGCCTTGGCGCAGGTAAACTGACGGCGTTCTTCACCATCTTCTTTCCCCTCAGCCTGCCGGGCGTGCTGCTTGGCGGCCTCCTGACCTTCGTCATGGCGCTTGGCGCATTCGTCATCCCGCAACTCCTGGGCGGTGTCGGCAACCTGATGTTCGGTCAGGTCATCGTCATGATCGCCACGATTTCGCTGGACTGGAATTTCGCATCCGCCCTGTCGCTGATCTTCCTTCTGATCATGGCGCTGCCGATCTATGGGCTGGTGCGCGGCGGGCAATTCGGCGATGCCACGGGCGGACGCCCGGCGCGCTCACGTCCTACGGCCCTGTCGCGCCTTCTGGCAATGTTCACTGCGCCCGCGGGCCGGATCGTGACCCCGCTCTTGCGCGCCGCCGACCGGCTGCCCTCGATCCTGCCGCGCGGCCTGCGTATCTTTGTGGCGACGGCTGTCATCCTTTTCCTGGTGGTTCCCGAGCTTCTGATCGTCCTTTTGTCCTTCGGCGATCCGAACTACCTGTCCTGGCCGCCGACCCGTCTGTCGGGCGAGGGTTATGCGCTGTTCTTCCAGTCCGCGCCCTGGGTGCGCGCCCTGGGGCAAAGCCTGCAATTCGGCTTGCTGACCATGGCCATCTCGCTCGTCATCGGAACAGCGGCCGCCTATGGGATCGCGCGCGGCGACTTTCCGTTCAAGTCGCTGATCGTATCACTGGCACTGGTGCCGCTGATCCTGCCCGACATCATTCCCGCAATCGCCTACTATATCGCTGCCTCGACCTTCCACATGTCCGGCTCGGTCATCGCCATCGTGGCCGGCCAGGCGGTCACGGCCACGTCGATGGTGCTTTTGGTGATGTTGGCGGTGTTCCGGTCCCTGAAGGTCGAGGTCGAATTGGCGGCACGGGCCTCCGGCGCCGGACCGGTGCGCGCCTTCTTCAACGTCGTGGTGCCGATCGTCTGGCCAAGCTTCATCGTCGCGGGGCTGTTCAGCTTCCTGAACGCCTTCGACAACCTGCTGACGCCGCTCTTTGTCGGCGGCAAGTACCAGACATTGCCGGTCTACATGTGGCTACAGATGCGCGAGGCGACCAGCCCGCTGATCACGGTCGTCGCCTCGATCATGGTCTTTGCGGTGGTCACGCTCGGCTTCGTGGCAACCTACGCACAACGGCTGCAGGCAAGGCAGCTGGAAAACAGCAAAATCTGATGGGAATCCGAGGGCATGTCTGACGGCGTCGAAATTCAGGATCTGTGCAAATTCTACGGAAGTGTCGTAGCACTCGATCATGCCTCACTGTCCATTCGTGAAGGAGAGTTCGTCACCTTGCTTGGGCCATCCGGCAGCGGCAAGACGACACTTCTGCAACTTCTGGCCGGGCTGACGCAGCCCAGCAAGGGCGACATCCGCATCCGCGGCAAAAGCATCATCTCGCTTCCCATCGAAAAGCGCGGAATTGGCCTGGTCTTCCAGAACTACGCGCTCTTTCCCCATATGACCGTTGCGGGCAACGTCGGCTATCCGCTGCGCATGCGCGGCGTCGCGCGGGACGAGATCTACGACCGCGTCGCCAAGGCGCTGAAGCTGGTCGAGCTTGAGCGATTTGCCAACCGCAAGCCCAACGAGATTTCGGGCGGGCAGGCGCAACGCACCGCCATCGCCCGCGCGCTGGTGTTCGAACCGTCGGTCATGCTGCTCGATGAACCGCTGTCGGCGCTTGACCGCCGCCTGCGCGAACATATGAAGTATGAATTGCGGCGCCTGCACGACCTGATCGGCACCACAACCATCTTCGTCACCCACGACCAGGACGAGGCACTTGCCCTTTCCGACCGGATCGCAGTCCTCGACGGGGGCAAGCTTCAGCAGTTCGGGACAGCCGACGAGGTCTATCGCCACCCGCGGACCCGGTTTGTCGCCCAGTTCATGGGCGAAACCAACCTGATCGAGGCAACGGTCGTACGCGATGCGGATGGTGCTGCGGCCGTCGACGTGGCCGGTCGCCGGATCGACCTTGGCGAAGTCGATACCAAGGGCCTTGAGGCAGGTATGAAGATCGCCATCGGCCTCAGAGCAGAGCAGCTGGCAGTCGCTCCGAAAACCGCGGCATCCGGCGTTTGGACCGCAACGGTCACATCCATGTTCTATCTGGGCAATGGATACCGCTATCTGCTGGATTGCGCGCCGCATCAGTTGACCGTCCATGTCGCCGCGCCGCATGCCGACACCTCGATCCGGTCCAATGATCAGGTAGAAGTCCGCTGGCAACCGGCCTCGGTCCAGATCCTGCCTGGATAGAACCTGATCGGGCAGTTCTGCCGACTGCGCTGCAACCGGCAACCCACTACTCTCCGGTGATCGAAGAGACCGGCTTCGAAGGCAATGCCCCACACAGGGTATTTCCCTCGGGCAAGAAAGTTCCATTCGCTGAAGCCGAGGTCGGTGGTGATCACGACTCTGGTGCGGTCGTTGAGTTTGCTCGAGAGGTGGAACAGCAGGGTGCCGCCCGGGGCGCTGAACGACAGGTAGCCCAGTTCGTCCAAGATCACGAGGTCGAGCTAGAGCGGGATGACTCTACACGGAACCATACCCTGCGTTTCGGATGTAGTTTTGGCATTCCTGCGGGGTGAACTGGTCGAGCAGTGAGCCGATCCTGCGCCAGACGGCTTCCTTGGTGCGTTCGGCGGCCTTGCGCAGCAGGTGCTTGAGTTTGGCGACGACCTGCTCGATCGGGTTGAGATCGGGCGAGTAGGCGGGCAGGTAGAACAGCTTTGCACCCGCCGCGCGGATCGCCTGACGGATGGCGGGGGTCTTGTGGCTGCCGAGGTTGTCCATCACGACGATGTCGCCCGGCCGCAGTTCGGGGACCAGGACCTGCTCGACGTAGGTTCGGAAGCTCTCGCCGTTGATCGGCCCGTCGATGACCCAGGGCGCGATGATCCCGTCATGGCGCAAGGCACCGACGAAGGTCATGCGTCGGCGTGACGCTCGAACCTTTGGCGCCTCACGCCTCCATCCAGTGTCCGAACGGCGCGCGACCGATCAGCCGCTGGCCCCGCGCCGCCCAGCCGCGCAGTGGGGCCATGTTGGTCTTGGCCCAGGTCTCGTCGATGAACACCAGCCGCTTGGGGTCAATGCTGCCTTGCCGCGCCTTCCAGCGTTCCCGCTTGCGGGCAACGTCCGGTCGTTCCTGCTCACGGGCGAGCGCGGTTTTTTTTGAAGCTGAGCCCCTCGGCATGGGCGAAGGCCCACATCGTGCGGTAGTCGACCTTCAACCCGCGCTCGGCAAGTTCCGCGACCAACCCGCGCAGGGTGAAGTCGCCCTGCGCCATCCGGGCGCGCAACCAGTCGGCCTCAGCCCCCTTGATCTTGCGCGGCACATGCCCGCCGATCTTGCCCGGCGCGACACTTCCCGTCTCCCGCCGCCGCTCCGACCACTTCACCACGCTCGACGGGGCCACGCTCAGGGCCTCGGCGATAGCGCGCACCGTCTCACCGGCGTCGAGCCGCGCCATCGCGCGCTCCCGGATATCCATCGAAAGGGGTCTTGTCATGAAGGCTGGCCTCCATGCCCAGCCTCCATGGTGAATCAGAAATCCCCACCCGTGGGAATCCCCCGAGATTCACTCAAGCGTCATCCCGCTCCAAAAAAAGGGCTGCCCGCGAACCCGCGCAGGCAGCCCGATCTGGTTCGGCGAAAGTGGCCGATCAGCCGCCGAAACGCTCGGTCTTGACGCGTTCTGCTGGGATACCCGCGCCGACGAAACAGCCCGCCAGAGCCTCGACAAAGTCATTCGACCCGCAGACGAAGACCCCCGAGGGCTGCGGCGTATGCTTCCGCATGAACCCCAGCACGCCATCGCAATCGAACCTTCCCTGAATGTCGCCCTCACGTTGGGGCCGGTCGCGGGTAATCGCGCGGATATAGGTCAGGTTTGGATTTTCCCTGGCAAGGTCCGCCAGCTCCTCGCCGCCCACGACATCCATGTTGCTGCGCGACGAATGCAACAGAAGCATCCGCCCCTCGTGCCTGGCCGCCGTGTGTTCCCGTGCCATGGAGATGAACGGCGCCACACCGGATCCGGCGCCGAGCAGCACGACATCGCCCGGCATTGACGGTTCCCAGATGAAATGCCCGCCCAGGGGGCCGCGTATCTCAACCTCGGTGCCGACTTTCGCATAACCGTGGAAGAAGGTCGATACTTCCCCCCCGGTCAGCAGTTCGATAGCCAGTTCATAGCGTCCCGGCGCGGACGGGGCCGAGGTTACGGAATAGCTTCGCTCGGCCCGGTAACCGTCGGGCGCGGTCAAGCGGATGTCGATGTGTTGCCCCGCGATATAGGGCCGAAATTCTTTCGGCTCGAACACGACGCGGTTGACCATCGGCGTAAGCGGGGAAAGCTCGGCGATCCTCGCGGTTTGCCATTTTGCGGAATGGGGAGGGATCGTCATCATCAATCGTCCGAAAACCGTTGCTCAGTCCATGGGTCGCCGTAATTGTGATAGCCGCCGCGCTCCCAGAATCCGGGGCGATCAACATTGGTGAAGGTAATGCCGGTCAGCCATTTCGAGGATTTCCAGAAGTAGAGATGCGGCACGACCATGCGGATGGGGCCGCCGTGATCAGCCGTCACCGCTTGCCCGTCATACTGGGTGGCGGCCATGGCCTTGTCGCCACGCAGATCTGCCAGCGGCAGGTTGGTTGTATAGCCGTCCGCGCCGTGGAAAGTGACATGTCCCGTCGCCGGTTCGATCCCGAGTGCGGACAAGATGTCGTCGAACAGCACGCCCTTCCATTTCATGTCGAGCTTGGTCCAGCGCGTGACACAGTGAATGTCCCTGGTGAATTCGGTCTGCTTCAGTGCGTTGAAGTCGGCCCAGTTCAGGGCGCCCAGTTCCTCGCGTTCATGTCGGACGACCAGCCGCCACTTCGTAAGGTCCATCCTTGGCGTCGGGCCGAAGGACAAGACCGGATAACTGTCGGTGCGGCTTTGCCCGGGCGGAATTCGACTCTCGTAACCTTGATCTCTGCGCCGGCCGAAGAAGCCATCGGTGATCATGTCTTGCCTCCGTGTTGCATTGTTCTTACCTCTTTCATTCATGTGGGCTTCGCCCTCCACCCCTGCCGGAACGATCCGGCATCCCGACAGGGTGAACGGTTATGTACCGCGTCGCAAGAAATTCCGCTCACCCGGCCAACAGCCGCGCGCTTTCGTGAACCGCCAGCATATAGGCAGCCGCCGCAATTGCGGCGTCCTTGATCAGGAACTCTGCGCCTTCGCCAAGGAATGGAAACCCGTTCTGTTCCTGCCAGCGGTCGGTGAACAGAAGCATGGATAGCGTGATCGACAAAACAGCCACTGCCGCCCAGGCACCCAGAAACCCAAGGGTTGCCGAGAAAGTGCCCAGGAACAAGAGCGCGGCGACGGCAAGCTCGGCCAGTGCGACAGCGATGGAGAAAAGTCGCGCCCCGAGAAGACGTGGCCCCCATCGCAACACCGGGGGTTGCCGGACATAATCGGCGAACCCGGCGCCTTCGCTTTTCGGAAGTTTGGCAATGGCAAAACCGACAAAAACGACGATCAGCGTCCAGCGCAATGCGAGAACAGCGATCCATTCCGCCGTCAAGAACTGTAGAATTCCCATCCTTTCCTCGATATTTTGGCCAGTCAGCGCGGCTTAGAGAAGCGGGTCGATGATCGCTCGCCAGTTATCGAGTGCGGACGCACTGCCAAGATCGCCGCGCTCGCTGTCATTGATGAAGATCGTCGGTGTGCTCCAGACGCCGCGCAACGCCGCATAGCGTCCAGGCTGCTTCGCGGTCGCAATGACGGCATTGTCGGCCATAAGTTCGGCAATCCGTTCCCTTGATGTTCCGTCGAACTCGTGCCCGAAGTCTGCCACCAATGCCTTAAGATCGTTATGCGTCCTGTCGGCGAAGGCCCCGTTGAAGTAGCGTTCCTGTCGGGTATAGAAGAAATCGAGCAGGCTCATGAACCTTTCGTCATCGTCCCCCGCCAGGCTGAACAGACCGAGCGTCACGTCCCATGACTGACGATGATTGGACAGTACCATCATGTTGACCGCAAAGCAGATATTCGCAGCGCCATAGTGCTCGGCGACCTGACGGACTATCGGCCACGTTTTCGCCGAATAGGGGCACTGGGTATCGAGAAACAGGTCGACATAGACAGGGGCTGCTAGACTGCCGATGAACCGGCCGCTCCGGCGTCTTGCGAGGGGAATTGTCACGCTTGCTCCTTGGTAGCGGGTTTGGTGTTGATCGCAGTCACCGGGCGGCAACGCGTTCGCGCAAATACCGAACGATGTCTGCGGACTCCGGCATCCAGCGATCCTTCCCCTTGCTTGTGATCCTCAGCACTGGAACGGTGGCGCGCCCGCGCGCCTCCAACAGCTCTTCATAGTAGTCAGGATTATCCCAGACATGGCGCAATTCGACTTTCGCCCCAGTCTCCCTGATCGCATGCAGGACACGCTGGCAGAAAGGACATTGAGGATAGTAATAAAGTGCGAGACCAGTTTCGTTCAGGGGGTCAGGCAAGCTCAGCCGCTCGATGAAGTGGTCGGCGTACATCGGTGGCCAGGGATGGGTCTTGCCGAACCGTGCGAGACGCTCTTCCTCGACAGAGATGAGGCAGGTTACAATCTCGGCTCTGGACAGATTGCGGCCGAGGATCCCGCTCAGGGGTTGCTGAAGAAAGCCTGCATACCAAAGCGCCCAGTCAGGGTCTTCGCCGTCGACCTGGATGAAGGCCATTGCATGGGCTTCAGAGGCCTTTTCGAACGCTTCTATCAGCGCCTCACGCATATTCTTCAAGCTACCTCTCCTTCCGTTTGATACCGCAAAGATAGACCGTCAATGACACGCGCAGTCAATGCTGCAAACCTAAGCTAGGCGACCGGAAAGGGCTGGCAATTTCCCACCCGCGCTCCATATTAAAGGCATGTCACACACATCCTTTCTTGAACACCGCGAACTTGGCGAAATCCTCTGGCAGCGTGACTTCGATGTGGCTCACTCACTTGCCGCAAAGAAGGATCTTCCCGTCCTGCTCCTGTTTCAGGAGATACCGGGCTGTTCGACCTGCGTGAATTTCGGCCAGGATGTACTGAGCAATCCGCTCTTGGCCGAAGCGATCGAAGAGAACTTCGTCCCGCTGGCCATCCACAACAACAAACCCGGTCGGGATGCTGAAATCCTGGCCCGTTTCCGCGAGCCGTCCTGGAACAATCCGGTGATCCATTTCCTCAGGCCCGACGGGTCGCAGCTGATCCCCAAGCTGGCCAACCGCTATGATCCCTTGGCGGTTCACAGCAAGATCGTCGCGGCGCTTGAGGCAATGGGGCGGGGGGTTCCGGAATATCTGCGCCTGCTGCGCGACGATCTTCTGGCGGATTACGGTCTGGCGCGCAGCGCAAATATCGAGACGCCATGCTTTTGGTCGGGCGAAACCTCGCTGGCCCAGCATCCGGCGGTGCTGACGACCGAGGCTGGCTGGATCGGCGACGAAGAAGTGGTCCGCATTGATTATGATCCCGCAAAGGTAGACATTGTGGCCTTGGCCAAATTCGCTGAAACCGAGGGCTTTGAGGTAGGCGAACCCACGGGTTTCCTCACCGACAAGGCACCGCAATACTATATCAGCAAATCGCGCTTTGCGCATCTGCCGCTCAGCAGGGCGCAACGGACGCGGATCAATCTGGCCATCCCCTATCGGGACCGCCCCGAACGCTTCCTCAGCCCCCGCCAGGCCGCATGGCTGGCCAGGCCAGACCTGACCGCGCTGTCCCCGGCATCGACCTATCGCGGGAATTTCCGCGCCGAATGGACGCGGATGGGCGGTTTGGACAAGGCGGTGGCGGAATAAATCCGCCACCTGCCAGTTCACCTTTGCCGGCCACTGTCAGCCCTTGGTTGACAGGCTGGGGTGGCCGCCGAACTTGTTACGCAAGGCCGACAGAAAGCGGTTGCCCAGTTGATCGGCGTCGCGTGATGCAAAGCGTGCGAAAAGTGCTGCCGCCAGAACCTGCGCCGAGGTGCGCTGATCAATAGCGGCCTCGACGGTCCAGCGCCCCTCACCGCTTTCGGCAACTTCCGCCGAATATAGATCCAGCGACGGATTTGCTGCCAGCGCATCAGCCCCAAGGTCCAGAAGCCAGGAACTGACCACACTGCCACGCCGCCAGACCTCCGCAATCGCGGCAAGATCAAGGTCATAGCGATAATCTTCGGCAACCACCTCGTTCCTGGCCGAGGCGAACAGCGCAAAACCTTCGGCCATAGCCTGCATCATGCCGTATTCGATGCCGTTGTGAACCATCTTGACATAATGACCCGATCCGGCCTTGCCACAGTGGAGCCAACCTTGTTCGCCGGGCGCCACTGGCCCCCCGATGCGTGCCGGGGTGCGTTCGGCGGCGCCGATACCCGGTGCCAGCGTGGCAAGAACTGGCGCGATACGGACCATCGCCTCATCCGTCCCGCCCAGCATCAGAGAGTAGCCGCGCGTCAGGCCGAAAACCCCACCGCTGGTACCGCAATCGACCATCAGGATGCCCGTCTCGGCAAGCGCCCGTGCACGCCGGGCGCTTTCCTTGAAATGGCTGTTGCCGCCATCCACAATCACATCGCCGGGGCTGCACAAGCTGGCCAATTCGCTAAGAACCCTCCCGGTAACCTCGCCTGCTGGAACCATCACCCAGATCACCCGCGGTGGGGAAAGGGCGGCAACCAAGGCGGGCAATTCGGGCCATGACGTAGCACCGGTCTCGCCAGCAAGCTCTTCGCGCGTCTCGGCTGAACTGGCGTAGATATGGCAATGGTGCCCCGCCTTTGAAAGCCGGCGCACCATATTTCCACCCATGCGGCCAAGACCCACAAAGCCCAGTTCCATCCTTTTCTCCTCCTTTTGTTGAAACGGTAGGGCAAGGCCCGCAGACGGCATTCAACCAACCTGCACGCCCCGCCAAAAGGCGACACGGCCCTTGATCTCGGCCGCGGCATCCTTCGGGGCCGGATAGAACCAGGCGGCATCGGCATTCGTCTGACCGTCCACGTTCAGCGAGTAGTAGGAGGCGGTACCCTTCCAGGGACACACGCTGTGGCGCTCGCTGGTCACCAGATATTCGGGTTTTACGCTTTCCAGCGGGAAGTAGTGATTTCCTTCGACCACGACCGTGTCATCGCTTTGCGCGATTATCTTTCCGTTCCAGACTGCCTTGACCATGATTTCCTCCGAAAGTTAGGGTGAATTATCCATTACGGCGCGCACCCTCAACCGCAGTTCGGGCAATAGCTCTGCCTCGAACCAGGGGTTCCGGCGCAGGAAGGCGTTGTTGCGCCAGGAAGGATGGGGAAGCGGAAAGATGGCGGGTGCGCTCCGACGCCAGTCCGCGACGGTCGCGGTAACGCCGGCCTTGCGCGCCGCCTCACCCAGATGCCACCCCTGGGCATAGCCGCCGATGACGATCATCAGGGCGACCCGGTTGAGGGTGGCAAGCGTCGCGGCGCGCCAGGCAGGTGCGCAGCGCGGCTGCGGTGGCAGATCGCTGCCCTTGGCGTCATACCCGGGAAAGCAAAAGGCCATGGGGACCACTGCCACGCGGTCGCGGTCATAAAATTCGTTGCGCGTCATGCCCAGCCAGTCGCGCAGCCGGTCGCCGGAACGGTCATCAAAGGGTACGCCGGATTCATGAACCCTGAGGCCGGGTGCCTGCCCGACGATCAAGATCCGCGCACCGGTGCGGAACCACACCACCGGGCGCGGTTCATGTCGCGTCACGGTCAGGGCGAAATCCGCCGCGCACAGGCGGCAGGCACGGATCCGGCCGGTGATTTCGGGCTCGTGCGATGTCATCCCCGGTACCGCTGCTCCTTCCAGGGATCGCCGTAATTGTGGTAACCGAGCTTTTCCCAATAGCCCTTGTAATCGAACTGGCTGAAGTGGAGCCCGCGAAGCCATTTCGCGCTTTTCCAGAAGTAAAGGCCGGGGACCACCAACCTGGCCGGCCCGCCATGGTCCTCGGCCAAAGGCTTGCCGTCATAATCGGTAGCAACAAAAGCCTTGTCACCCAGAAGATCGACGAGCCGCAGGTTCGCGGTGTAGTTCCCGTCCGCGCGGGCCTGAACATAAGCCGCTTCCGGCGCCGGCCCGACCAGATTGACCAAGGTCTGGACCGATACGCCCCGCCAGCGAGTATCGAGCTTCGACCAGCGGGTCACGCAATGGATATCCACTGTGAACTCTTGCTGCGCCAGGGCCGTCAGACCCTGCCAATCCAGCGTAAGCGGTCGGGCAACTTCACCATCGAGCGTCAGCGACCAGCTGTCCTTGCCGGCCGTGACGGGGGTGCCTGCCGTCATCACCGGAAACTTGCGCGTCACCACCTGATTGGGTGGCAGACGCGGACGCCCGTCCTTGAGATATTCGGTCATTGTCGCGGCCCCGGCTCAAAGCACCTCGTCGATTCGCAGTTTTCGGCCGCGGAATTCGCAGGTCTCGCCCGCCCGCTTGCCCTCGAGCGCCGCATAGATCGGCGCGGCCTGTGAGATGCCGACAAACTGCTTGCCCTGGCAGCTGAATTCCGCGGTGGAAACGCCGATCACCAGATAACGATCACCTATGCGCACCGCGGCGCCGGGGGCGACTTCGTCCTTCGGGCCAAGATCCAACGCCTGCAGCGCGGCTATCTTGGCCTGGGCCTCGTGTTCGCGATCGTCGAAGGCCTCGGCCAGATCGGCGGCGGTTTCGGCCTGGGCCTGTTCGTCGTTTTCGATAGGCTCCGACCGATCCAGCCGCGCGGAGGCAAGGAAACGTTCATAGGTCTTGTGGGCCTGGGTCAGTTCAGCTCCGGTTAGGGCCAGCATCGTAGTGCGGAGGTGGGACTTGTCGATCATTTTCATTCCTTTAGTTTGGCTTTCAGTCTGGGATCGGTCTGGACTGCCGTCGCCACCGGAAAGTGCGGCGGGCATGGGGGAGTGACGAGATATGGGCGCTGCTTTGTCAATTGTGATCCTGTTCACGGTCACGACCACTATCGTGCGCATCGCGGGGCTCGCACTGGAACACAGCGGCATCCCGCGGCATGTGGTGAGGCTTCAGGCAGTATCCGCGCAGACGGGTGCGGGTTTCACCACAAGCGAATCCGAACTCCTGCTGCAAACCCTTGAACGACGCCATGTTCTGGTTACTCTTATGATTACCGGCAGCATCGGGCTTGGTTCCCTGATCGCAACGATGGTCGTAGGCGCCTTTGGTGTCAGCACTTCGATGACAGGGTTGCTCGGGCAGTTGGACGCGGTCGCCGTCGCCGCCGTCATCATCTATCTGCGTTATGTGCTGCTGACGCCTTGGGCAGAACGGCTGATCTGCAGCTTGGCCTCGCGCTGGCTGTCGCGTGCGGGCGCGGGCAAGTTGCCGTTCCTTGTACTTCATCGGTTGGGTGAGAATGCCATGATCGCCGAACATAAGTTGGTCCGGCAGCCCCCCGCCGACCCTTCGGACTGGGGTGCCGCCGCTGCGCTGATCCCGCTCGCGCGGCGCAATGCCGATGGTCTTGTCCGCCCCAGTTGGAGCGATTTGGCCGGTAAGGGGCACAACGCCATCCTCTGCGGCCCACTTGAGGCCCATGCCGCCTTTGCCTCGGCCTTTGGCGGCCCGATCGCAACCCGGGAGCACTGAACACATATGGATACCGCCCGCAAATCGCCCGGCTTTCTGCACCTCTTGCCATTGAAGGGTGGCGGCGAGTGGCTGCACATGTGCATCCGCCACAAAGAGACCTCGACCTATCTGATGGACGAGGTGGCGCTGGACGATCTGATCGTCGATGCGCTGATGGAAGAGGACACACGTTCGCGTCTCAGGGTGCGCGATGAGGGGATCATGGTGCTTCTGAAGGCCATGCATCTGCGCGGCGAGGACATGGCGCGCCCCGAAGACATGATCTCGATGCGGTTGTGGCTGACCCCCGACCGCGTCATCAGTACGCGCGAGGCCGATGTCGATCCGATCCTTGAAATCGCGAGACGGCTGGCCAAGGGCGATGGCCCCGCCACGCCCGGCGCCTTTCTGGCCGATCTGGTCGAAGAGCATCTGGACGAGGTCGAGACCCAGGTCGAGATGATCGAGGACGACGCCACCCGGATCGCCCAGATGATCGGCAGTCACAAGCTGGAATTCGCCTGCCCGAACATGGCCGATACCGAAACCCGCATCAGCGGTTTCCTGCGGCATCTGGCGCCGCAGCGTCCCGTGCTGGCGACACTTTCGACCCTGCACCACCCGGTTCTGGACGGCCGCCACCGCGCCCGGCTGGACGACGGGTTGAACCGGCTGCTGCGTTATCTTGAAACGCTGCAAAACCTGCGCGAACAGATTGCCATCCTGAACGATCAGGTCAGCCGTATCCAGGACCGTCGGTTGAACCGCTCGTCCTACGCCTTTGCCGCGGCGACGACGATTTTTCTGCCGCTTGGCTTTGTCACCGGCCTGTTCGGCGTGAATCTGATGGGGCTGCCTATGGAAGACAGCCCGCGGGGATTCTGGATCCTGACAGCCATTTGCCTTGCGCTCAGCCTTGGGCTGCTGGCGCTGTTTCGCTGGCGCAAATGGTTGTGACGGGATCTGGCTGATCACGAAGCGACCCGCGAGGGCTTGCTGTGGCGTTCCACCACTTCGGCCACGATCACATCGTATTCGGTAAAGACATCGGCCTTCCCACGCTCCTTGGCGTACTTGTGTTCGGGATGAACGTCCCATTCCTCGATCGCGTCGAAGCTTTCGAAATAGCCGAGCAATACTCTTTCACCATCCTCGGCGGTGAAGACCTTGTGGCTGATGTAGCCTTTCAGCCCCCGGACGACGGTGACCATCCGCGCGTAAAGGTCGTCGAACTCCCCCTGAAAATCTGGATCGACGCGGTGGCGGAATACCTCGACATGCATTGCCATTCTTACTGTCCTTTCTGGATCGGATTGCGGGTTTGCCCGATGCGACGGGCCAAGGGATTTGCGGTAATGCCGTGCATGAGGATCGAAAGCCCGACAGTCAGCGAAACGCACGCCAAAAGCTCTTCCTCGTTTGGGAAATCGAATTCAGCCATCATCAGCAGGGTGAACAGGATCGAGGCCAGGCCGCGCGGGCCGAACCAGCCCAGGAACAGCTTTTCGCGCATGGGTAGACCGGTCCGCGACAGCGAAATCACGATGGGCAGGATACGGATTACGGTCAGGAATAGAATTGCCAGAAGGGCGGTCCTCCAAGTGGCGTGGGCCAACCCGTCGGGCAGCAGGAATGCACCGAAGACCAGAAAGGCCATCATCGTCAGAAGCTGGCCCACGCCTTCCATGAATTCACTGACAAAGTGGATGTCATGGCGATAGGTGTTGCCGAAGGCCATTCCTGCAACGAAGGCGGCGATGAAACCGTTTCCACCCAGCAGCGATGCCATGACATAGGCCGCAAGGGCCGAAAGCAGGAACAGCACGGCACCAGCGGATACCTGCATCAGGTCACGGGTCTGTGCCCAGTCCATCACCCTTGCCGTTGCCCAGCCTGCCGCAAGACCGGCCATCACACCGAAGGCCAGTTCGGTCAGGGCTTCGCCTGCAAGATGCAGCGCCGAAACCGGTTCTTGCCCGATGGTCATTGAGGCAAGCGTCGCCCCCAGCAGCACGAAAGGCAGCGCCAACCCGTCGTTCAGCCCGCTTTCCACGTTGATCGTCTGACCCAGATGCCCTGGCACTACCGGGTTCGCCACCACCGCTTGCCCCAGGGCCGCATCCGTAGGCGTCAGGACGGCTGCAGTCAGCAGCGCCATGGCCAGATCCGAACCGGGGTTCAACCCGTAGACCAAGGCCGTTCCGAACCCAATCGTCAGGGGCATGCCGATAACAAGCATCCGGGCGGGCAGGGCCCAGTCCATTCGCAACCTGCGAAACCGTACGTGACTTGCATCGGCAAAAAGCACGAGGATCAGCGTCACCTCGGCCAGGACGATCTTGCCCTCATGGACCGCATCGGGTGGCAAGGTGGCCTTTAACGGTACGCTAAGTGCCAGCCCAAGGCAGGCGAAAAGGATCGGCATCGACAGCACCGTTCGTGCCAGGCGCTTCGAGAACAGCGAATAGACCGCACAGGCGGCAATAACAGCCAGCATTTCAATCAACGTGGCCTACCTCCCGGCGCAGCCCTGCAAAGCGTTGCCGCAGCAAAGCCAGCTTCGGTTCGATATAGGCGGCGCAGAACGGGCCTTCCCGATTGCGGTCATAATAATTCTGATACCGTTTATCAGAGGCCTTGAAGGCGCGAAAGGGCAGCACGGCCGTCACAAAGGCACTGCCGGTCTGCTCGGCCAGTTCCGCGATGATGCGGCGCGCATGATCTGCGCGGGCGTCACTCTTCACATAGACCGCGCTGCGGTATTTTCCGCGCATTTTATGCTGCGACATGCTGGCGTGGGTCGCCAGATGCACTGCGATCAGGTCGTCGAAACCGATCAGATCGGGGTCCCAGGTGACGCTGACCGCTTCGGAATAGGCCTGATGAGGCGGATCGGCGGCGATGAAGCCCTGTGCGACCTCAGTCACCCCCCGCAGCGACTGGAACACCGCCTCGGTGCACCAATGGCAGCCACCGCCGAAACCTGCATTTTCCAGCATCCTCTACACCTCGACCGGAACGGCACCCTGGGCCAGTTTCAGCCGGGTCCAGACGTTCATGTTGATCACGACTGCGGCGATTTCCGCTATTGCTGTCTGGTCGAAATGCCCCGTCAGCGCCGCGTGCCGCGATGGGAAGGCGGCCAGATCATAGGCGGTCAGTGCCTCGGCATAAGCAAGCGCGCAGCGCTCAGCGTCCGAAAACATCGTACTTTCCCGCCAGGAGGCAAGATGAGCCACTTTTTCGAGGCCAATACCGCGATCCTGCGCCGCCTTGGTGTGTGTAATCAGGCAAAAGGAACAGGGGTTCATCTGCGCCACGCGCAGCCGCAGCAGTTGCAACAGCTGTGCATCAAGCGACAGTTCAGCCGTATATCCCACCGCCGCCGCCATCTGCTGGGCAAGCCCATGGAACGGCGTCAGGTCAGGGTCGAAGCGGGTGTTTTCAAACTTGATGGCCATCTCAACCTCACAGGGTAAATTTTTGCCGCCACTCGGGGCGGGTGGCGGCAACCTTCCGCAGGAAGGGGCAGGTCAGCCGTATTTCATGCGGGCGATCCTGCACCGCCTCGAAGACTTCGGTTGCAAAACATGTTCCGATACCGGTGCCGCGCAATGAAGGGGCGGTCTCGATATGCCCCATGACCATGCGGTCTCCTTGCCAGTGATAGCTGACAAAGGCGTCGCTGGGCGCCATGTGGCGGACAAAGCGCTGGCTGCGTTCGTCGTGGATCAGGCCGGGGTCGTAAAGCCCGGCGCGGGCCAGTTCCTTGTCTAGATCAGGCAGAAGCGGGTTGCGCAATTTGCGGCCCCTGATCTGGAAAGTCGGGAACTTGTCCGCGCTTCCAGCCAGTTCGGTCAGACGCCGTGCAGCCTCGGCGTCCTTGTCCACCTCGGCCAGTTCGTAGTCCAGACCCCGCTCGTCAAGCGCGGCCTGATAGAAGCGTGTCTTGTGGCAACGGGTTTCGCCGAACAGCGTGATGTCAGCCATCCGTCGCCCCCAGCGGCTTCAATCCGGCAAGGATCGTCGGCAGGAACTCAGCCACCGTGGGATGAACCGGCAGCGCCTGCTGCATGATCCGGTAGCTCGCACCAGTAGCCATGAAGTTGGTCAGAGTGGCAATGATCTCATCCCCCGCAAAACCGAAGACCGTGGCGCCGAGGAACTGTTCCGTCTCGGCATCGACGATCAGCCGGATCAGGCCGGTGGTCTCGCCCTCTTCCTTGGCGCGGCTGACGCGCTCCATCGGCAGGTCCGAAATCAGGATGCGGCGACCCTGGGCCACCAACGCCAGCGCCTCGGCACGGGTCAGCCCAACCCGGCCCAAGGGCGGATCAGTGAACATGGCATAGGTGGTGACGCGGGCGTCCGCGCCCTGCCACTGGTGCAGGCCGGTCAGACCGTCACGGTGAGCCAGCACGATTTCATGGTCGTGATAGGCGGTGTGCGTAAAGGCACCGCGCCGATTGATGTCCCCCAAGGCCCAGATGCCCGGCACGTTTGTCTTCAGTCGCGCATCGGTGGCGATATAGCCGCGCTGGTCAGCCGCAAGTCCGACCGAGGCAAGGTTCAACGCATCGGTATTGGGCACGCGGCCCGTGGCAAAGAGGATATGGCTGCCCGAAAGCTCTGTGCCATCCTCCAGCACCGCCAGCACTCCGCGCATGGATTTGCCGACCGAGGCCAGGCCCGCATTCAGCCGCAGGTCGATCTCTTCCGCGCGCATGATATCGGCGATGATGCCCGACACATCCGCATCCTCCCGCTCGGCCAAGCGGTCGGCGCGATGCAGGATGGTGACGGTAGAACCAAGGCGGCGCAAGATCTGGCCCAGTTCCAGCCCGATGTAAGAGCCACCCACCACGATCAGATGGTCCGGGCGTTCAGTCAGGGCCAGAAGCCCGGCATTATCGAGCGGCGTGATGGTGTCGATCCCCGGAACCGGAGGCAGGAAGGGCCTTGTGCCGGTATTCAGATAGACTTGGCGCGCCAGCAGGATCTGGTCGCCGACCATGACGCGCAGGCGGCCATCCGCCTCGCGCCCGTCGAAGCGGCCCCAGCCATGGATTACGCTTAGCCTTTCGGTCCCGGCCAGCCAGGCGGTCAGGCCATCGCGAGCGGTAACCACGCGCGTGCGCATCCGCGCCATGGCAGCGGGAAAATCCACCTCGACCGGGCCGGTTGTTACGCCGAAATCTGCGGCGCGGCGGGCCAGATGGGCGATGCGTGCCGATTTGCGCAGGGTCTTGGTCGGCGTGCAGCCGGTGTTCACGCAGGTGCCACCCAGCCTGTCGCCCTCCACAAGGGCTACGGTCTCACCTCGCCGGGCAAGGCCCACCGCAAGCGAAGGGGCGGCCTGCCCCGAGCCGATGATGACGCTGTCGAATTCCCGCATGTTCTTTCCGTTCCCTGTTTCCCGTTCCGTCATTCGCTGCTTGCCCACACCAGCACCTATCCTTCGTAAGGCAGGCGCTGCAGGCGTTCGCCTTTCAACACCGCGGTCACCAGCCAGAGATATTCCTGCGCGGCCGTGTCAAATCCCAGCATGGTGAACCCCTGCCCGAAGGGAAACGGCGGGAAATCGGGATAGTCTAGGCGCAGCACATGGCGGCCCGGAGCGGCGTTGAATTCCGCGTTGCGCACCTTGCGCACGCCGTAACGCCGATCGTCCGCCTCGGTGCCTTCGGTTTGAACCGCAGCTTGGTCACGACGACAACCTCGGCCGGAGCGACCGGAATGCCGGTGCTGACATCCATAACTCTGCCGTTCTGGATGCGGAAACCGTGCGTGAACCCCATTTCCGACAGCTCGCTCAGTGCCGCGACTGCGTCCTTGGCTTCGACCCTCATCGTCTTTCTTCCTCTACCTGGATTTTACAGGCCCGTAAGCCGCGCAGGCTTCAGGTGCCGCAATAGGTGGTGAACTTGCCGAAGCTCTCGGGTGCCGGGCGCGCATATTCCTCGGCGTCCGCCTGTTCGGTGAACGGCGCGGACACAAGAGCGAGCAGCCGGTCGAAAGGTGCCATGTCGCCCGCCACTGCCGCCGACAACGCGGCATCGACCAGATGGTTGCGCGGAATATAGATCGGGTTCACCCGGTCCATCGCGTCGGCCCGTGCCGTCTCCGGGATGGTTTCGTCGCGCATCCTTCGCAGGTAGCGATCCATCCAGACATCGAAGGGCGCGGGGTCGGCAAACAGCGCACGCACAGGCGTTACATTGCCGCGCACGAAGACCCCCATGGCCCGAAACAGGCCGGTGTAGTCCACACCCTGCGCCTCAGCCGCGGCAAGAAGATCGTTGGCCAGATCCAGATCGCCGGGCAATACCTTGAAAAGACCCAGCTTGGCCCGCATCCCGTTCAGCCAGAGCGCCTGGTAGTGGGAGGGGAAAGCGTTGATTTCGTTTGTCAGTTGACGAACGGCATCCTCGCTGTCTTCGGGGTTCACCAGATCAACCAGGGTCTCGGCGAAGCGCGAGAGGTTCCACTGCATGATTGGCGGCTGATTGCCGAAGGCATAGCGCCCGTACTCGTCGATCGAGCTGAACACGGCTTTGGGATCATAGGCGTCGATGAAGGCGCAAGGGCCGTAGTCGATGGTTTCGCCGGAAATGGTGGTGTTATCGGTGTTCATCACCCCATGAACGAAACCGACATGCACCCATTGTGCGACCAGCGCTGCTTGCGCATCGCGGACCCGGCGGAACAATTCCAGATACTTGTCGTCGCGGGCAGCAATCTCTGGGAAATGACGATTGATCGCGTAATCGGCCAACTGGCGAACCTTCTCGACCTCGCCCCGCGCGGCGAAAAATTGGAAGGTTCCCACCCGCAAATGCGAGGCGGCCACCCGTGCCAGAACTGCACCGGGTTCCGGTCCGGTTTGCCGTTGCACCGCTTCCCCAGTCAAAATTGCAGCCAGCGCCCGGGTAGTGGGGATGCCTAACGCATGCATCGCCTCGCCGAACAGGTATTCGCGCAGGACAGGACCAAGGACGGCCTTGCCATCTCCACCGCGTGAAAACGGGGTGCGGCCCGAGCCTTTCAGATGGATGTCGCGCCGTCGTCCCTTGCGGTCGATCACCTCGCCCAGAAGCAGCGCGCGGCCATCGCCCAACTGTGGCGAGAAGCCGCCGAACTGGTGCCCGGCATAAGCCATTGCCAAGGGCACCGCGCCGTCAGGCGCCGTGCCGCCGCTCAGCATGGCCGCCCCTGGCTTCGAGGCCAGGGACGGGTAATCAAGACCGAGTTCGGCCGCAAGGGCCGTGTTACGCCGCAGGACTTCGAGAGCCGGTGCTTTGGAGCCTGCCCAGGGCACATAGAACCCTTCAAGATCGCGGGCATAGCTGTTGTCAAAGGCAATGGCGGGTAGATCGCGCATGGGAACTCCGGCGGCTTGGTCTGTTGTGATGGGGGCTCAGGCAACACTCAGATCGGCGTCATCCGCGCCGAGCGCACCAAGGAAACGCCGGGCATCAAGGCGGAAATCGGCGAAGACGACGTTGCCTGCGGGGTCGATGATGGTGAACCAGGGCGTCCCGCCAGAACGGTAGTCTTCCATGAAGGTCGGATAACGTTCACCAGCGGGGGGCAGGTCCTGACCGAAGGGAATGGCCAGCCCGTAGCGCTCCTGATTGAGCCGCAACTTGTCGAAGGTATTCACATCGGCGCCCTCAAACACGGTCTGAATCACGGCAAAGCCGAAACCCTTATCCTTCAACGCCTCGTGCAGGAGTTTCAGGGTCGGAAAGCCGCGGGAGTGGCAACCGGGACACCAATCCTGAAAGCAGAAGATCACGTTGTAGCCCGACCCGAGATCAGCCAGACGCACGGGCCTTTCCAACGGTTTGCCGGCGGCGTCGATCCAGTCGTTCACCCGCAGCTCACGGGCCTTTTCGCGCAATCCACCAAAAGCCATTGTCTTGCCTTTCTGCCCCTCCGGGGCTTTATGTAACTTCGAACGGATTATCCCTGAATGCCTCGACAAGATTCTCGAAGCGTTGCCCGTTGGCCTCCCACGGCTGGCCATCCAGAAGGGCGATCGCGTCCGAGGCATAACGAACCCCTTCGATCTCAGTCGCAAACCCCGCTCCGATACTGATACGGTTTCGTGTTTGGTCCAGCTTCAGCCAGCCCTTGGCAATCATTCCACTGACCAACAGCTCCAATAGCAACTGGTCTCCCGGTCCCGCGGTATTGATCGCGAGACGCACCGCTTTATCGACGTTCCCGCCGGCGTTTCCGGCCATTCGTAACTGTACAAGTCCCTCGGCCTGAGCATAGACCCGGGTCAGGCGACCTTCTTCCTCGATGATCCTCCCTTCGGCGCGAAGGCGCCGGTATTCGGGATCACCATCCAGGTGGGGTGCTGCGCGATCGCGCAGCACCCGCAGTCGCAGCTCAGCGCTCGGGCAGGTCGAGCGAAGGTAGTGCATAACGTCGAGCACCTCTGGTGAGGCACCGAGGCAGGTCACCTCCCACCCCGGTTGTAGGACCTTGGCAATTGCCTCTTCATTGCCATGAAGTGTCGTGAACGCCGTCGGACCCGCATCCGTGCCAAAGCGTTGGTTTGCGGCCCCCCCAGTGGCCACGTCCACCCGGTCCACGCGGATCACCTCGCCACCGGCAAGAATGATCCGTATCTGTTCATCTGCCCGGGACATGTCAGTTGCCAGCCCTGGAATCAACCGAACCTGCACTCCATCGTCCAAGAGTTGAGCCAGTCGGACAGCGCTGCGTTTAGCCAGAAAACGGCCGTAGACCGCCCGAGGTGCGGTTATCGCACCGAAAGACCCTGAAGACAGCATTTCCGACCAGCGCAAAAGATGGAGAGGTTGCAGGGCGGCGATTTCGGGACGCAACCCTTGCCACTCCGCTGCCAACCAATCGGCGAAGCCGTCAGCCATCTCATCACTTGGTCGATCTAGCAAATAGGCCAGCCGCCATGGATGATGCGACCCATGGTCTGCATGGAATCGTCCAACCCCAAACCTGCCGACGTTCGGTCCGATCAAGGTCAGACGATCACCCGGCGCCAGTCTGGCTGCCGCCAGAAAGGCCGCTGCGACAGTGCCGTCACCGACGATCGCAAGATGCCGCCGGTCGCCCACGGTCATTCTGCTGCGCGTTTGGGTAGAACCCAGGTTGCCCGCGGAAAGTGACAGGTATAACCGTTCGGGAAGCGCTCCAGGTAATCTTGGTGCTCCGGTTCGGCCTCCCAGAAATCGCCTACGGGTTTCAACTCGGTCTTCACGCTGCCGGGCCATAGGCCCGAGGCCTCGACATCCAGGATCGTATTCTCGGCCACCCGTTTCTGGTCGTCCGACGTATAGTAGATGCCTGAACGGTAGGAGGTGCCACGGTCGTTGCCCTGCCGATTCAGCGTGGTCGGGTCATGGATCTGAAAGAAGAACTCCAGCAGTTGACGGTACGAAATCCTTGCCGGATCGAAGATCACTTCGATCCCTTCGGCATGGCTGCCATGGTTGCGATAGGTGGCAAATTTAACATCGCCACCGGTATAGCCGACCCGGGTGTCAATCACGCCGGGCAGCTTGCGGATCAGATCCTGCATCCCCCAGAAGCAGCCACCAGCCAGAACAGCACGTTCGGTCATTACTTGTCCTCCACCTGGCTCAGATATTGTCCGTAACCTTGCGCTTCCATTTCGGCCTTCGGCACGAAACGCAAGCTGGCGGAATTGATGCAGTAGCGCATACCGCCTTGGTCGCGCGGTCCATCGGGGAAGACGTGGCCCAGATGGCTGTCGCCGTGCTTCGAGCGGACCTCGACGCGTCGCATGCCGTAGTTTTCGTCGACATGCTCGGTCACGTTGTCGATCGGCTTGGTAAACGACGGCCAACCGCTGCCAGAGTTGAACTTCGCGGACGACGCGAAGAGCGGCTCGCCTGAGACGACATCGACATAGATTCCCGACTCAAAATGCTTGTCATATTCGCCGGTGAACGGCCGTTCGGTGCCGCTCTTCTGGGTCACTCGGAATTGCTCGGGGGTCAGCTTGGCGACGGCTTCTTCGGTTTTACGGTAGGTCATCCCATTTCTCCCAATTCAGCTTCGTTGAATGGAAGATGGGGGATGACACGAAAAAACGCCAATAGCCGTAGGCTATAGTTGTGATAGCCTCCGTGCGGGAGGTGTTTCAGAGTGACCAATCGAACTGGCGGGCCATGGACAGGATCTTTCGCACCTCGCGTGGATTACCTGAGCCCGATACGGCGACAAGCGAGACTTCACGCGATAGGTCCAACCCTTTGACCGGGCGCAACACGATGCCGTCAACGATGATTGAACGGTCTGGAAGCGCGCAGATCCCGGCGCCAATGGCAACCATCTGCTGCACCCAATCTTCTCGCTCAGAATGGAAGCGCGGACGCATCACAATATTGCGATCCATGAAGTGTTTGATAAGTGTCGATCTGAACTCGCAGTGCAATCTGTCGAGATACGGTTCTGCCGACATTTCGACCGGCGTAATCTCGGTCTTGCGCGCAAGCGGATGTTCTGAAGCCATGGCCAGGCGGAGGGACTCGCGATAGATCGGGAGCGTGGTCAGTTTGACATTTGGCTTCGGTGGATTGGTCAAGAGACACATGTCATAGCGACCCGATAATACCTCGGTCGCAGCTTCACCGGGCAGCAAAGGAAAGAACTGCAGCTCCACCACCGGCAACTGGGTCAGGACGTAGCGCCAAAAATCAGCCGTAGTCACAGGTGCGATGGTTGTCGCAATTCCGATCGCAAGGCGTCGACGCTCACCGATGATCGAGTTATCTGCTATTTCGGCCACGGCGTTAAGACTTGCTTCAATTTGCATGAACTCAAGCTGAATATCGCGACCCAGAGCCGTGAGCCGGCTGTCTTTTCCGTCGCGATAAAGTAACGGAGCCCCTAGTTCCTCCTCCAGTCGCTGAATGGCACGTGTCAGACTCGGTTGGGACACGCCGCTTTGCCGCGCGGCCTCAGTGAAGTTTAGAGATTGCGCGAGATTGAGAAAATAGCGGATTTGGTTCAAGTCCATAGTTCCCGTCCGTTCTCCAAGTCGTTTACGGTCAGGCGTTTATGACAGATAATCGACGTACTTCCAGATGCGACAATCGGCGCGGCCTGGCAGCGGCTTTGGTGCCAATATGCAGAACGATTTCCCATCACTAGTTGCTGATGACGATCTGGCAAGAGTCCACGTCAAATGGCCGCCTGCCTGACTTGACGCCGCAATGTGACCGGCGGGTCGATCAAGGGCCTATCAGGCATGGCGGCTGCGGGTTTCGGCCCAGGACAGCAATTCGTGGATCAGCACGGCCAGTCCGGCGATGATGAAGCCTCCCTGGAGGATGAACGCCGCATTGTCCGACAACAGACCGGCAATGATCACTTCGCCCAGGCTCTTGGCTGCCACGGTGGAGCCGATGGCGGCGGTGGAAAGCGAGATCACCGTGGTCAGCCGAACACCCGCGATGATCAGCGGAAGCGCCAGGGGCAGCTCGACCTGCCGCAGCACCTGCCCTTCGGTCATGCCCATGCCACGGGCCGCCTCGACCACCGGGGCGGGCAGGTTCGACAGCGCGGCCAGGCTGTTTTCAAAGATCGGCAGCAATCCGTAGAGCGTCAGCGCCAGAAAGGTCGGGGCGGCGCCGAACCCCATCATCGGCACCGCGAGCGCCAGCACCGCCACTGGCGGAAAGGTCTGTCCGATACCGACCAGCGTGCGCACCAGCGGCAGGAATTCGCGTCCCGCCCCGCGCGTGACCCAGATCGCCGCCGGCACCGCAATCAGGACCGAGACCGAAACCGACAGCGCGACGATCGCCAGATGCGACAGCGTCAGCCGCAGCAGGCTGGTATGGGTATACATCGCCGGGGCGCCATTACGGGTCAGCGGCGCGAACAACCAGTCGAACCACGCTGGATTGAGGATCAACGCCGCCAGCAGCAGCGCCAGCACGACCAGACCCGCCGCACGCCTCATGCCTCCGCCTCGCCGGCCGCATAGGCCCGGATTGCAGCCAGGGTCACGATGCCGCCGCCCTCGACCGGAAGCGCCGCGCGCCCTTCCCACATGCAGCGCGACAAGGCCGCGTGCAGGCTGGCCGTCGCAGAGATCGGCGGCCCCCCGGCATTGCCCGGCTCGCGCAGCTTCGACACAGGACACAGCGCCAGCAGCCGGAAGGGCCGTTCAGTGCCCCCGATCAGCGCGGCAACAAAATCGGAAACCGGTCTGCGCATCAGGGTCTCGGGCGTGGCCACCTGTAAAATGCGCCCTCGATCCATGACGGCGACCCGGTCGGCAAGGCTGGTCGCCTCGGCCAGGTCATGCGTGATCAGCACCACCGTGGTTCCCAGCTCCAGACGGATTCGCTGCAAATCCGCCTGGGCGCGTTCCCGCGTCAGCAGATCAAGCGCACCGAAGGGTTCATCCATCAACAGGATATCCGGCCGCGCCGCCAGCGCGCGGGCCACCCCGACCCGCTGTTGCTGGCCGCCCGACAATTCGTGCGGCCGGCGGTCGCGAAAGGTCGCGGGGTCGAGCTGCACCAGTTCCAGCAATTCGTCCACCCGGTCCGCGATGCGGGCCGTCTTCCAGCCCAGCAGCCGCGGCACGACGGCGATATTCTCGGCCACCGTTCGATGCGGAAACAGGCCATGACCCTGGATCACATAGCCGATGCCCCGCCGCAGCAGATGCGGCGGCAATTGCGCGGTATCGGTGCCGTTGATGCGCACCCGACCGGCGCTTGGCTCGATCATGCGGTTGATCATCCGCAAAAGCGTGGTCTTGCCAGAACCGGAGGCACCGACAATGGCCATCAGTTCCCCCCGGTCAATGGTCAGGCTGACCCCATCGACCGCGCGAATCTCGCCATAAGTCCGGGTCAGGCTCTCGATCTCGATCATGCAGGCCCCCTTGCGGTGCCGCCCGTGGCCTCCACCGCCAGATCCAGTGTCAGCCCGGCCAGAACCGCCAGAAAGATAGTCGGCAGCGCGCCGAGCAGGATCATATCGGTCGAGGCTTGGTTGAGCCCCTGAAACACGAAACTGCCAAAGCCGCCCCCACCGATCAGCCCGGCAATCACCGTCAGCCCGATATTCTGCACCAGCACAATCCGGGTGGCCGCGAGGATGGCCGGCAAGGCCAGCGGCAATTCCACCTGCCACAGGATCTGCAACCTCGTCATGCCCAGGCTGACGGCCGCATCGTGCACCGGGGGGCTGACGGCGTCGAGGCCGGCGCGGGTATTCGACACGACCGGCAGCAACGCATAGAGAAACAGCGCCACCAGCGCCGGAAATCGCCCGATCCCCGCAACACCAACCGCCGCCGCGCCGGGTATGGTGCTTGCCACCCAGCCAAACAACGGGATCAGCAGGCCAAACAGCGCCAGCGACGGGATGGTCTGGATGATGTTGAGCCCAGCCAGAAGCGGCCCGCCCAGCCGTCGGAAGGCATGGGCCGCCACGCCCAGCGGGACGCCCACGCACAGCGCGAGGGCCAGCGAACCAAAGGCCAGTGCGACATGCTGGTGCAGGCTGTCGCGGAACATGTCCTGCCGCAAATGATACTCCACCATCACCGAGACATGATCGAACCAGCCCGATGTCAGCAGCGACAACAGCCCGCCTGTGCCCAGAACCAGCGCCGCCAGTCGCCATCGCAACGCCAGCCGGACCCGCGCGAGGGCATCGACCAGCATCATCGCGAACACCAGAACCAGCAGCCAGAACCCCCAGCCGGGGGCAATACGGATAATGGCGTTGCCCTCAGGGCTGAGCTGGCGGGCAGCCAGGCCAAGGGACAGGATGGTCAGCCCCAAGCCGATCAGGGCCAGACCGACCAATTGCATGGCGCGGCGCCGGCGGCTCAGGGTGGCGGCGGTCAGCGCCAGCAGCGTCGCTGAGATCACCCAGCCGATCGGCGCGTTCAGTGCCAGTGGCAGCGCCAGCCCCTCGCCTGCCAGAATGCGGTTCGGCTTCACATGAACCAGGGGGGCGATCAGCGCCACAAGGCAGAGGGCACCGAACAGAAGCCCCGTTCGCGAAAACGTCGCCTGGTCCGTCGCGGGCAAGGTCGCGGTCGTCTGATCCGTCATGCCATCCCCTGTCCGTGCGGGCCCTTTCCGGCCGGATGGCCCCCGCGCGGAAGCGGGGGCGCCGCGCACCGCCTATTTGATGAAACCGTTCCGCGTGAGGTAATCCCGAGCCACGCTCGCGGCAGGTTCGCCGCCGACCTGCACCCGGCCGTTCAACCCCTGTAGCGTCACCAGATCAAGCGAGGCGAAGATCGGCGCCAACACCGTCGCGATTTCGGGATGCGCGGTCAGCACCGCCTCGCGCACGATCGGCGCGGGCTGATAGACCGGCTGAACGGATTTGTCATCTTCCAGCACCATCAGACCGACCGAAGGCAAGGCGCCATCCGTGCCATAGACCATTGCCATGTTGACGCCCGAAGTTTGCTGCGCAGCAGCGGCAATGGTGGCGGCAGTGTCTCCGCCTGACAATTGCACGATCTGGTCCGGTTGCAGGGTAAAGCCATAAGTCGACTGAAAGGCCGGCAGCGCCGCAGGCGCAGTAACGAATTCGGTGGAGGCGGCCAGCTTGGCCGTGCCGCCCGCCGCGATGAAGCGCCCTAGATCCGACATGGACTTCAGATCGTTGGCCTTGGCGAGATCATCGCGCACGGCGATTGCCCAGGTATTGTTGGCCGGCGCCGCGCTCAACCAGACGATCTTGTTCGCCGCCAGATCCAGCTCTGCCGCACGGCTGGCCCCTTCCGCTGCGTCCTTCCAGATGGCGCTGTCGGCCTCATTGAAGAAGAAGGCGGCGTTGCCGGTATATTCCGGATAGATATCGACCTGTCCGGTGGTGATGGCATCGCGCAGGATCGGCGTGCCACCCAGTTGCAACTTGTTCTCGACCTCGATCCCAGCGTTTTCCAGCGCCAGCAGGATCATGTTGCCCAGAACCCCGCCCTCGGTATCGATCTTGGACGAAACGACCACAGGTTCGGCCAATGCCGGCTGTGCCAGAAGCGTCAGGCCAAGGGCGAGCAGGATCGGATGAAAACTGATCATGAGATTTCTCCTGAAAGGGTCGTTTCCTTGACCACATGATTGACTTTACGCGATAAAAGGCCGTGTCCGGGAGACTATCCCGATCAGGCTAGGGGATCGGGGCGGCGTTTTCCAGCCGCTTGTCCGACGAACCGGCCCGAACGCCATGCCAGACCGAGCCGGCATGTCTCAAACCACGGCCGACGCGCGGCCCAGGTCGGATCGGCACGGGTGATGCCGCTTCCCCGTCGTTCAGGCATCGGCCTTGTTTCCAGTGGCGGCCGCCACCTGCAACCTGGCAAACCGCTGGCGCAGCAGTGCAAGCTTTGGTTCGATATAGCTTTCGCAGAACGGGCCTGCGCGATTACGCAGATAATAGTCACGGAACCGTGGGTCCGATTCCCGAAAGGCGCGAAAGGGCAATACCTCTGTCACGAACGCACTGCCCGTCTCGTGGCCCAGCCGTTCAATGGCCGCGCGCACGGCGATGGCGGTCGCAGGTTCATGCACATAGATAGCGCTGCGATACTTGCCGCGCATCTTGTGCATCGAGGTGCTGGCATGGGTGGCCAGATGCACCGCGACAAGATCCTCCAGGCTGATCCGCACCGGATCCCAGGCGACGGCCACCGCTTCGGAGAAACCGTCATAGGGTGGATCCGCGGCGATGAAACCCTGCCGGACCCGCACAATACCGCGGAGCGACTGGAACACAGCCTCGGTACACCAGTGGCAGCCGCCGCCGAAACCGGTCTCATGTGCTTCCATTGCCTAACCCTTGACCGGAATGGCCCCCTTCGCCTGCTCGTGACGGCCCCAGGCAACCTCGGTGCGGGCCACTCTACGATATCAGCACTCGCCGTATCGCCGAAAGACGATACAGGCGCCGCCTCCCGCGCCGACGGGTCGTCCTATCCTTTTGCGTTTTGTGGCAGTTTCCAGTTTGGTCTTGGGAAATGGCAGGTATATCCGTCCGGTCGGCGCTGGAGGTAGTCCTGGTGTTCCGGCTCGGCCTGCCAGAAGTCGCCGGCGGGCTTTACTTCGGTCACCACCTTGCCCGGCCACAGGCCGGAGGCATCGACATCGGCGATCGTGTCCAGCGCGACGGCCTTCTGGCTGTCGGAGGTGTAGTAGATGCCCGACCGGTAGCTGGGGCCAAGGTCGTTGCCCTGGCGGTCGAGGGTGGTGGGGTCGTGGATCTGGAAGAAGAATTCCAGCAATTGCCGGAAGCTGATCCCTGCGGGGTCGAACAGGATCTCGATCCCCTCGGCATGGGTGCCGTGATTGCGATAGGTCGCATTGGCCACATCGCCCCCGGTATAGCCCACCCGGGTCGCGATCACCCCGGGCAGTTTGCGGATCAGATCCTGCATGCCCCAGAAACAGCCCCCGGCCAGAACGGCGCGTTCGGTCATTCTTCGTCCTCCACCTGATCGAGATAGGCCCCATAGCCCTGCGCCGCCATCTCGGCCCGGGGCACGAAACGCAGGCTGGCCGAGTTGATGCAGTAGCGCAGCCCGCCCGTCTCGCGCGGGCCGTCGGGGAAGACATGGCCCAGATGGCTGTCGCCATGTTCGGAGCGCACCTCGACCCGGCGCATGCCGTGGCTCGTATCCGCATGTTCGGTCACATTGCCGATCGGCCGGGAGAAGGCGGGCCAGCCGCATCCTGAATCGAACTTCGCCGACGAGGCAAAGAGCGGCTCGCCCGAGACCACATCCACATAGATGCCCGGCGCGAAATGGTGGTCATATTCGCCGCTGAACGGCCGCTCCGTGCCGCTCTGCTGCGTCACCCGGTATTGCTCCGGCGTCAGACGCGCCAGCGCATCGGCGGATTTGCGATAGCTCAACCCAAATCTCCCTTCTCATCATCACTCCGCACCAAAATGGGGCCGCAATACAGAAAATGCCAATAGCGGGTCGCTATAGTTCCGATAGCTGGTGCGGTAGGTGTTTGATCCCTGACCTGCAAAGTCTGGTACCAACTGCACCGCGAAGGGCACGATATCGCCCGTTGCAGGGTTGAGCGACTGATGAAGGTGATGGAATTACAGGGCGTTGCCCGGGGCAAGAAGGTCATCACGACCAACCCCGATGCCACGCAGCCGTGCCCTGACGACAAGGTGAGCCGGGCCTCCGTGGCACAGATGCCGAACCAGCTGTGTGAACTGATGCCGTTGGGTGGGGCATCCACCGCATCAGTTCAGTGTCCTCTGCTCCATTTTAACCGTACTCCAGCACTGCAAGCGACGCCCTGCATGGTTTCTTTATCGCACTGTCGGGCAATACCCAGCAGGTCTGCTGTCCCTGATCATCCACATCCGATAGCTGAGCTACTCCCCGAAAATCGGACAGTGGCGGAAGCTACGATCTGACGTTTGCTGGTCTCCAAGGACGAGGAGATCAGGAATGCGGAAACGCAGGAACCATGACGTGGGCTTCAAGGCTCGGGTTGCGCTGGAGGCCGTGAAGGGCGAGCGCACTGTGTCGGAGTTGGCGGCCGAATACGGCGTGCATCCGACGATGATCCATCAATGGAAGAAATCGCTGCTCGACGGGGCTGCGGACATCTTCGAGCGCGGCGGCAAGAAGCCCGCGACGGAGGTGGATGAAGAGACGGTCCGGTCATTGCACGCCAAGATCGGGGAGCTGGCTGTCGCCAACGATTTTTTGTCACGAAAGCTCAAGCCGTGGACCGGAAAGTGAGGCGTGGGATGATCGAACGGAACCACCCGGCGCTGTCGATCGGAGCGCAGTGCCGCCTGCTGTCGATCTCGCGCTCGTCGCTCTACCACGAGCCGGCTGGAGAGACGGATCAGAACCTCGGCCTGATGCGGCTGATCGACCGGCAGTTCCTCGACACGCCGTTCTATGGGGTTCGCCAGATGACCTGGCACCTGCAAAACGAGGGGCATGGTGTGAACCAGAAGCGCATCCGGCGGCTGATGCGACTTATGCGCTTGATGCCGATCTATCAGAAGCCCAACACCAGCAAGCCGAGGAAGGGGCACAAGACATATCCCTATCTTCTGGCCGGGCTGCGCGTGGATCGCCCCGGCCAGGTTTGGTGCGCCGACATCACCTATCTCCCGATGCGGCGGGGGTTCCTGTATCTGGTTGCCATCATGGATTGGTTCACGCGCAAAGTTCTGGCCTGGCGTATATCGAACACCCTGGAAGCGGACTTCTGCGTCGAGGCGTTGAACGAGGCCATCCACCGGTTCGGCGCGCCCACAATCATGAACACTGACCAAGGCAGCCAGTTCACGTCCTTCGCCTGGACAGATCGGCTGAAACGCGTCGGCACCCTAATCTCGATGGACGGCAAGGGGCGGTGTATAGACAATGTCTTCATCGAGCGCCTGTGGCGGTCCCTGAAATACGAATGCGTCTACCTGCATGCCTGGGAGACCGGGTCTCAGGCAAAGGCTGCCATCGGATCTTGGGTCACCTTCTATAACCATCGGTGGCCACACACTGCCCATGGCGGGTTGCCCCCCGCCGTGGTCTACTTCAACAGGATCGAAACCGACCGGCAGGCACAGGCTGTAGCTTAAACATCCTCGAAAACTGTCCAAACATCGCGGAGTAGCTCAGTTGGAGCACACCGGAATGGGAAGGTGTGTACTGTGATTGATTTCTGCGACCAGATGCTATCGCCATCGCTTGCAGACTTCTCAATTGCGCACAGATGGTTTCTCGGACAATGTTGAGCGGCTGATCTGCGAAGCCAGTTGGACCTGGACGCGCAGCAATCGGGTCAGGTAGTGATCAGGGCGTTCTCGATACAGATTAAACGGAGCGCCGCAAGTCTTCGGCCAGGGCGGCGAAGGGTGCGTTCGATTGCTGGGCAAAGGCGATGACCCAGGCCCCCTGCAGTTTGATGTGCAGCACAAAGGCCGCCGCGCGGGGATCGGGGTGGCCCAACCGCACGGCATGTGCCTCGAGACAGTCGGTCCAGCGGCCATAGACCTCCTGCGCGGTCGCTTGAAGCGCGGGCTCCACCGGAGCCGCCTGAAGGATGCTCAGAACCGGACAGGCCGGCACATGGCTTTCCGAGGCCACCGCCGTCGCTATCGCCTCGCAGGTCGCAAGCGCTCCGCCCTCGAAGCGCGTGGCCGCCCCGAAGGTCCGGTTCAGAAGCCCTTCGAGCCAGGCCGCCGCCCAGCGGGTTGCGGCATCCGCGAGCTCCGCCTTGCCGCCGGGAAAATGGTAATAGAGCGAGCCCTTTGGCAGCCCGGCTTCCTTCAGTATTTCCGTCAGCCCGACCCCCGAATAGCCCTTCTGACGAAAGAGCCGGGAAGCCGCGCGGACCAATGTCTCGCGGGAATTGTGATCGCTCATGAAAAAGGGATAGCGCTATTGGACCGATTGGTCTACACCCGGAATAGACCAATCGGTCTACGGACCTACTGCTAGGCGCGCATAGACAAGCTCCCACACAAGATCGAGATCCCCGCTGAAGGGGCGCGGCTGAGCGGAACCTGGTCGCCCGCGACCGGGCCCGCCCGCGCGAATCTCGTGCTGCATAGCGCGGCCGGCGTGCCGCAGCGCTTCTACCGCCATTTCACCGCCTGGGCGAACGCACGGGGTCTTGGGGTGCTCACCTATGACTATCGCGATTTTGGCGATTCTGCGTTCCGGCCGCTGCGCGAGAGCGACACGATCTTCGCCGACTGGGCTGTGCGCGATCAGGCTGCGGCGCAGGCGGCACTGGCCGATCTCGCGCCAGAGGGGCCGCTGTGGGTGCTTGGCCACAGCCTCGGCGGCCTCGGCATTCCGTTCCACGGCTATCCAGACCGGGTCGCGAAGATCGTCACGGTCGGCGCGGGACTAGGCCATTTCACCGACCACCCCTGGAGCTACCGACCGAAGGTCCTGGCGTTTTGGTTTCTGCTCGGCCCGCCCGCAACTGCGTTGGCGGGCTATATGCCCGGCAAACGTCTGATGCTGGGTGCCGACCTGCCCGCCGGCGTCTACTGGCAATGGCGCAAATGGTGCACACGGCGGGATTTCTTCGACAGCGACATCGGCGTGAGCCTGCCGGCGCCAAACTATGCGCTCGAAGGCCCCGAGATCCGAATCTGCGTTGCCAGTGACGACGTGGTGGTGCCCCCGGTCGCGGTCAAACGCTATGCGAAGGCGCTGGCGCCCTCGGGGGCAAGCTATCACGCCTTTACCCCGGCGGAATACGGGCTCTCAACACTCGGACATATCGACTTTCTCGCACGCGACAAGGAGCCCATCTGGGCGGACCTTCTCGGGCTGAGCGAAGGCGACAACCTATGACCAGGACCGGTCCTGAACAGAACCCGGCATGCAAGATGGCGGAGCTGGAAATCAGCACGTGACCAAAGGGTTCACGCCAGCGCAGCTCGGGTGGCAGGTCGGGCAACTCGCGATCCAGTTCGGGGTCAGAGCGATCCTTCGCCATCGCTACACCCCGTAAAGCCGGAAGGTATCGCGCCCGGTCAGCTCGCGCACCGCGCCGAGGTCGACCAATCGGTCGCAGAACCGCCGCGCGGCACGGTCCGGCAGGGGTAGCGCCGAGGGAGCAACAGCATCGCAAGTCAGGAACATCTCGGCTGCGGCGCCAGCACCCTTGGCCCGAAGCTTCGGCGCAACGGCCTTCAAATGCGCCGCCCGCCGCGCGAGGTCGGTGGAAAGGCGCGCGGCTTCGATCACCGACGAGACAAGCGCCCGATGGCAGACGCGCCGCAAGTCGTCCGCATGCTTGCGCAGGTCCGTGCGTTTCAGGCCTGCAGCGAGTAGCGGCACGACATGATCCCAACCGAGCGCCTGAGCCAGGGCCACATCGGCGAGGATCAGTCCTGCTACCTCTGCGCGCGGCGCGTCGCGCAGTACTGCCTCCAACACCATCGCGGCCCGGGTCACCGGCGCCCCTTTCCCGGCATCGAGCCACGCGGCAATCTGGCCCGGCTCGAAGGCCGGCAAGGCTCGGCCAAGCGCCCTGATCGACACCGGCCGCTCCACCGCGCGCCGCCAGATCAGACAGGTTTCCCCCGCCGGTCCGGGCAGATCGCCTGGACGCAGCAGGTGCACCGCGTCGCGCAATTCCACTGCCCTTTCCGATCGACCAGCAAACGCGACACAAGCTTCCGCCGCGCGCAGCGCCAGTCGATCCCGCAACAAGCCGTGGGGCACCTTCTCGTGCCCCAACACAAGATACAGGTGGTTCAGCGCAGCGCCCGACAAAAACGCAACATCTTCAAAGGCTTCAGCACGCATGGAGGTGACCCACGAGGGCATACGGGGTAACGTTTCCAAGTCGCTGATGTGATCCGGTCGGGCAAATGTCATGCCCAGAGCCTACACTTGGGCGGCGCTTTTTACCAGAATATAGCGCACTAACCGCCCCGCCTTGCCGATCTGCTTTACGTCCAATAAGATTGCATTATCGGACGTGCCGGGAGTATGCTCGACGGTATGACCGAAACGCCCGAGAAATCGCCTTCAGAACCCCCGGAACGTCCCGATCGCCATGAGCGGGACGACAGCGCTGATACGGAGCGCGACACGATCGCCCTGCC
>RRZT010517775.1_pt1 | contig 35830 bp, 39 predicted proteins | sample 2165551 | NCBI WGS metagenome assembly RRZT01 (sample SAMN10456910, study PRJNA506462) | wastewater metagenome | biome: wastewater; feature: sludge; material: wastewater sludge; isolation source: wastewater sludge with Escherichia coli K12::gfp cells carrying plasmid... | place: USA: Moscow, Idaho...
AAATTTTCTCAGCACTGTCACTGACAATGTTTTTAATCATTTCTTCTCGTGATTCTGTGAGAGAGGTTATCTCTTTCATATGCAGACTTCGAATTTTAGCCACTTCAGCATCACGCTCAGTTCGAATTGCGGTTACCAATTCGCTAACTTGCGCCTCTCTTAAATTAGCATTTTTCAAAATTTCTTCGATTTTCATTGTTAGTTTCTCCTATACCAAGCTCAAAATATATTCATATAACTGTTTGGCGCTTGCATCGTCAAGCCCATTGACAGTCGCTGACTTATTATTTACCATATCTTTTATTTGATCTTCTATGGGTACGAGTTTACCTCCCGCAAACGCCCACTCTTTACCTTCCATCAAATTGGTAAGGAAGGCGTCAGGGGCGGAGGGATCACTAACAATGTCTCCAGGGGTAGTGAGTTTATAATTCCCCACCACCTCAACCACCCCATCTGACCTGCGCCTCGTGTTGCCCGTTGCCCTACTAGAAATCCCCATCTTCACGCCCTCGTCCATAAGCCCAGCAACGATAGCGCCCATTGGCGTTCCTTTGGTTACAACCGCCTTTCCAATCCAATTATCGCCATTCTCTACCAAGCTTTCTACTTTGTGAGAGACGCGTTCATAATCGATATAATTTCTAGCTGGAAAAGGATGGTTTAATTCCCCGCAGGAACGATTGTCATTGATGAATTTTTCGATATGGGCAAGAATACCAGGCCGGACCGCTTCCTTTAAATAGATACGGCCATTGTTATTCAATACGTTTGTTTGGATAAAAATTCCTTCAATAACGTATTTCTTTCTAACGCCTTCATCTAAAATTTCATTAGAAATATCGTTTCTAAATTCAACAAGAAAGTGGTCCGTGATCATCATTTTTTACGTCCTAGCCCATATGCGGCTCTGAATTTCAAAGCCTTTTTGGTTTTAATAGCAGCACGCTTTTTCAATGCCTCGCCGCCTGCCTTACGCGTATTCAGTGCCCTAATCATCGCTTTCCGATGAGTAGCCAATTCAGCACCACCGATCTTAACGCAAGCATGCGTCTGTGCATCGTATTTGAAGCCTTTTGGACATTGCATTTTCACGCGCTTGCGCCCTTTACTATTCACCGCAATACGCTTCCTAACCTCATCCAACTCTTCACCATCGTCATCAACGGCTTTAGCAGGCGCTTCGTCTTGCTCTAACAAGAACTCCCCACGCGTATTACCTTCCTTGTCTTTAGCCTTGTAATACTTGCCAATCTCCCCTGTCTTGGAGGTGGCTTCAATGACTTTCAACTTCATCTTATCCGCTTGGGCTTGCCAGTCAGTCAAATTCTTGAAAGTAGTATCGACATCGTCAATAGTCCCTTCGCCCTTCGTCTTCTTGCTTTCTGTCAGCTCCAAGTCTTCTGCTTCTACTTCAGAGGGAGCATAAACGACGTTGTCTTCGTCAAGATAGAAGGTTACTAAGAATTCAGCATTCTCACCATAAGAAAGCAAATCATCAACCTCTTCCTCTTCTCCATCCTCCCCCGTTGTCAGAATATCGTACGCTTCGACAGAATTTTCATTATCGAGAAAATCGAGAAATTCTTGGGTGGCTTCAGGATTTTTGAAATAGACACTACCGACGCCTTCACTGCAAGCAAAATCTGTACCTCCCAAATCTAACGCAAAGGCTTGGATTTTGTTCATCTTAAAGCAACCAGTATCAGAAATGCCTTCAAGCAATGAGGCATTGATAGTGGCGGCTAGAATTTTTTTACGCATAATATACTCCGTAAATTGATAATGATATTATTTACCGTCGATTTAAAATTCCGGTTCAACTTCCGGCGGATTCTCTTCTTTTTCTTTCTTAATAAGTTCTTTCTGCTCTTTATATTCTTCGTCTGTCATTTTGAATATATTTTTAACCGCCCATTCTTGGGAAACGATTTTTCCGATAATGTCAGCAGCATCACGCATGATACTGATACGGGAAGAAAGAACTTCAGCCTTTTTCCATTCGACGAAATTATTGTCTTCTTGGAATTTCCAAACAATATCCGTCTTTATGTTTTCCCATTCGTCTTTCTCAATAATCCCTTTCAATACCAAATTAGTGTGCATCAAGTCTAAGAACAACGGCATAAAGCGCTGTCTCAATGTGCTTAAAAACTTGGTAAATCTATACTCTTCTCTGTCAATCTCGACGCCTTTGCCGAAATTAAAACCGGCATTTTCTTGATCGAAACGACTACGGGGAACGGCTAAAGAAGCATAGAAGCGGTCTTTGTAATATTTGACTTCTTCTATAATGTTAGAAGTGTCTTGACCATCTAAATTCGAAACCTCTGTTCCTCTACCTTCACGGCGGGGGAGCCAGAAATCTTCGGTAATGGCTAAAATAGATTTCTTATTAATCAGTGAGCCCGTCTTGGGATCATAAACCATCTTGCTTGCAAACTTCTTCGCCAACCCGTCCACGTAAGCTTGTCCGGAAGCTTTCCCTAACCCACCACAATCGATATAGAAGGCACGTCTTGAGGGAGCACGAGCAAGACGATAAATCATCATAACGTCTTCCATGCCTCTGAGCTGATTTAAAGGCGCGATGGACTTATGTAGGTACCCAATGTTCTTGCCCGTTATTGCATCATATTCGCCTGAATCAACAAAGGTTATATTTTCAGGAGAAATCTTTAATCCAGAAATCCTTGCGTCATATCCTAAAGTCAGAATCCCCATTTTCTTCTTATTCTCGATATTGGTGGGGTTGTAGATATAGAATTCGCGTATCAAATCAGGGTTATAAAGCCCTTTAGCATCTGGTTTAGGTAATTGACGGATCTTTCTAATCGTAACCGGATCCAGCCTCATCAATTGCTGTATGCCCTCGTTTGGCTTATCTTCATTGATGATTTTATGAAAAACTAACCGGCTATCCACATACCAATTCTTGAATAAATCACTGCCTTTGTTATTGAAGTCAAGAAGCTTGTAAACTGTCTCGAATTCTTCAACAATCTTGGTTCTCACTTTATCGGGGATTTTAGAACTTTCTGCGAAATCAATTTCAAAGGGTTTATGACCCTCATTGAAAACGAAAATTTCATTCCTTATTTCAGAGAAGGCTTCGTAAACTTCAGCATCTAAAATCATGCTTCGATAATTATAGATTAACTCAAGCTCGTCGCTGGGAATGTTAGCAAACAAGTATTCTGATGCAACAATATTGCCGTCAATTCCTTGGGCAATAACATCAGCGTCTGTCTGCAAGTCATAAGAAAACGCCCGTTTTCCGGGCGTATCCTTTTCTTCTACGTTCAATATATCCCAGTTTTTAGGCTGGAATATATTGCCGATATTTGAGAAAATATTTTTCATTCTTTATCGGGTGCTTTCGCTATTCCAACCGTTGATGGCGAAGGTGACTTGTTGCTCCATAACTTGGTCATTTTGGTCATAACCCAAAGTGACTTCACCGACGTTGGTAGGCCAAATTCCTTCAACATCATAGGTCCTAGTAACGCGGTCATATCGGTCAAGAAGCATCACGGTTGCGCGGGCAAAGCACATAACAGGGTCTTGGAACCCGTCCGAGGCGACGTTGCTATCGAAGCCAAGGATTTTGTTATGCCACTCCTCAAACACCCCACGCCCAATCCAGTCTTGGTCAACATAGCAAGTCACGTTCCAGTCAGAGAACTCTTTATCGCCGGGTACCTTAATCGGTCGCCCCATGTAGAAAAGAGAAATCTGACCCAATGTACTTTCTGGAATAGAAGAAGCCTTGCACGTAAACCCCATCTTGGTTGCAGCGGCAAGAGAACCGCTGACGCCAGGTGGAAACGTCAGCACCACCTGGTAACGGTTAGGGCGGGCGCCACCACCCCTAAAATTAGCTATAAAGTCATGTACGGATGCTACCATCATTCTCTCCCAAATTATTTAAGTAAACCTGACAACCAATCAGACAATTTCTTAACTTCACTATCATCTAGATTGAACTTATTGCCAGGTACCTTAATCAATAAACCTAATGAGGCGCTATATGACATTTCAATAACGTCAATGCTAAGCTTCTTACCATCAATATTTACCTTGTCGTTAGACTCGTAAAGATTGACAGAAGGCTTTAAAGCGCCAACATAATCTTCGATTTTAAAATTGCCCATTTGTTTTCCTTAGAATGTTAAGTTGACTACTTCTTCGAATCGTACTTCACGACGGATCGCTACGAAGTTCAACGAAATCCAACGAATTGAATACATAGGTTTGATGAAGATGGTAGCAATGAACTCGCCTCGCTGTATAACTTCATCTGTATTATTTCGTTCGTCGCACTGTACATAGTAGTCATGAACACCATTCCGCCCTTTAACATCCCTTAGTCTTGGTTCAACCATATTGACAAAGGATGCGCGGGTGTAAGGAGTGTTGAAGTCGAACAATGTATACTTGGCAGCCGCGCCAATCATTTTCTTCAACACAATGAACAACCGTCGGACACCGATGTAGGAGAAGGCAGAAGATTTTCCTTGCAGTGTCTTGTCACCGAATAAAATCGTACCGTCATTTCCGAAAGTAGCAACTGGGTTGATATCATTTTTGAATAACTTGTCCCGTGCTGCCTTATCGGGAGAGAAGACAAGAGAAATGATATTCTTAATGCGGCCACGGTTATAACCACCTGGGCTCCACCATGGATCGTTGGTTTGATCTACTTGTGCGCAAAGCCCAGCAACGTCAGGATTGAGCGGAACCATGCGTGTCTTGTTGTTATAGACGTCAAATTGTGTCTTCCACCCTGAGTCCATAACACCGTAAGAAGTTGAACGGTTTAAACCTTTTCGGAATTTAACAACGTTGTCAGCCGCTACGCTCATCGTCTTACCACGGATGTCTTCCAAGTTAGGTGAGCAGAAAGCTAAACAATCTTTTCGCGCTTCAGCTACCTGGTCGATAACATGCTGATAGACTAGTTTATTGTGTTGCTCACCACCACCGGCGCCTACAAAGATTAAGCTAACATCAGAAACCTCAGCATTGGAGAAGAGGTTGAAGGCTTCTACGCGTTCAGCACTGGTAACAGATTTAGAATCGACACCACCGTTTAGGGAGACTGTCAAGACGCTATTAAGAGGGACGTAGTGAGTAGGCACACCGTTGACAATGATTTTCTTGCCCCAGTCGCTTACTGTCAAAGCAGGAGCAAAAATCGCATTAGCTACGAACCCGCTACCCCCTACCGCTGACAATGTTCCTGAAGTATAACCTAACCCTGGTTTAACAATATTGACAGAAGTAATCACACCGTCTTTTATAATAGGCGTTGCATCAGCGCCCGTTCCTGGACCGCTGAATGTGAACGTAGTGCCTGTCGTGTATCCAGTACCACCGTCAATAACAGTAATCCCAGTTACCGCCCCGCCCGCCACCGTTGCAATGGCGTTAAACCCCGATCCTGGACCGCTGGCGACGATGAAAGGAGGAGCGGTGTAACCCGAACCACCATTCTTAACCACCACGTTCACAATAACACCATTCTTGACATTGGCTTTACCTAAGAACCCACCTGCCCCTACGTTTGCACTGATAATGGTTACGTCAGCATCTTGTGCATACCCTGCGCCACCGTCGGTTACATGGATAAGTTCTACGCCTGAACCGCCGTTGCCTGCTTTATTGATTTCGGCGAACTCGTTATTGGTAATGGGTTTCAATTGCCATACATAACGAGAATATCGATTCAATTGTTCTAGGAAGTAGTTTGGGCCGCCGTTGATGTCTTTAGCATCCATGGCTTTTGAAGCATACGGATATTTCTCAAGCACGCTACCTGGAACGCCTGTGAATTTCCCTAGCTTGTCAACCACCACCACATGCAATTCATCATTCGAACCGCCTAGCTGTGCAGTGTATTCTGAGGTACCAGGAGCGGTGTCGAAAAGATCATTGTATTCCCAGTTATCGAATGTGGATGCGTCAGCAATAGATATCATGATGCTGTCGCCGATAACGCCTGGGTATTTAGCAGCAAAAGAACAATCTGGGGTTCCTACACTAGTAACTAAACCGAAATGATCATCATTTTTAATGACAAGAGGAGTCTTATCGGATGAATTACGGGCAAATTCATCGATGGCTCGTACCAATTCCAAATTCTTAGTATAGGCTAAGAAATTGTAAGCAGAGAACCAGTCTACATAATTGGCGTCGTTAGGTTTATGAAAATACGATTCCAAATCTGACGAATCGGTAACCGTGGTTCGTTCATCTACAGGACCCCAGGCAAAATTACCAACAAACCCGCCCCCAGACGTCGATACAGCGGGGAGGGAGGTGGTCATATCAAATTCGGTAATTCCTACACCAGGGCTTAATTGATTCATGTTTGAAGGCATTTAATTTTCTCCTTTGAAAGCGCTCTCGCATTTATTTAGAGGCGTCATTAAAAACATTAGAAAAATGGCATTTCGTCTTTAACGCGCTCATCATTATCACGTTCATATATATCTTCTCTCTCTACCACATCCATGCTCAAACTTCTATCAAGCCCATTGTCAGAATAGAAATCCTCTTCCATCCCATTCGTGATTATCATATCCGGTAAGCCAATGCTATCATTAACCCTTAACTCTCTCAACAAAGTGTTGATAGGACTTGTCACATATTCGTCGAACATCGTTTGCTGAGTAAACCAAGCGAATATCACTAAACACATAACTAAATCGTCATGCTTGTTCTTCTCCGCTTCCCAGGAGGTGCCTTTGCTAACAAAAGTGGAGAGCTCATTAATAATCCCTAAATCATTTATTATCATCAAATCGGTCTCAATAAGAGACTTCAATGTAGAGCAGCCAAGGCGCTTGGTAGATTTGGTTGTCTTTACGCCCACTTTTGATGTACCCGAAAAGCTCGCCAATACCCCTTCCCCATGATCGGCGCTTCTCAACATATTCTCATACTCGTACTCGAACCATAAGTCTTTCGCTACCGTATAGCCCACGGAGTTGGTTTCGACAATCAATAAAGCGTTGTTAAAGCGTTTTCCGAGTATGTTAAGGATACCCGAATAGACTTCCGGGGGTACTATATTGCTCTTATAAATGGCATCAATAGTGAAAGGCTTTTGGGTGACGTCAAATACTATCGCAGCGCTATAGTCTGAACCCACGCCTTCAGCGGAATCGACGCAGATGATATATCGGCTATCTTTCTTGGGAGGAGCATAAATTAAGTATTCGCCATTCTCGCTCACAATTTGGGGATCGATTGCTACTAACTTCTGCAATTTATCACCCGAAATCAACGTTCCCGAACTTCCTAAGAATTCACAATTATGATTTAGGACACCGCCGGCCAAATAAATATTTCCATAATCGACGTTAAGAGGGTCGAAGGCGAAACCAGTCTCTTTATCGTCCCAAATGTCTTCTACACATACGCCGGGGTCTATATGCTTTCCGATTTTCAAATTCTTAGCTAATACTTCACGGCCTCTCACTATGAACTTGTGGTCAGGGGTTGCCTTTATAACATTCTTCTCTGTCTTGATGGAAATGAATTTCTTTTTCGTTACTCTTAACCCAGCGAAATTCCTAAACCCTTTAGGCGTATCAATCTCATATTCTTGATTAATGATAATCAAATTATCGGAAAGCTCTCGCTGATAAAGACGTTTAGCTAATTCGAAAAAGGTTAAAGTTTCGTCTTTGAAAGTTCCAATCTTTCTTACCCGCAATTTCGTATCGCCATGCAGACAAGAAACTTCTTGACGAAATTTCATTGTTCCGAGAATCTGTCTCTGCTCTTTCTCCCACTTCGCATCCCGTGTTGGGTTAGCGGTCCAGGGGAAGAATACGTTAACGAAGGGATTGGTTTTGTTAACTGAATCTGACCAAAGTTTATAAAACAAATTCATACCCCTGGGGGTGGAGGTGATGATGACTTTGGTTTTCTTTCCCGAAGAAATTGTAGGGTATGCGGAAGTCCAGAACTCCACATCCTTATCCACATGGGCGAACTCGTCTAAGTAGAGGCAGTTATGGCTAGGGACTCCGTTTGTTAAATATTCGTGACCGTCGCTAACATTAACTGCGTCAAACACTTCCTCTTTATTCAATTCCTTAAAATCTTCAAAAGAATCAGCATTTTTCCACACATCATTAAAAAATACTCTATGTTCTGGAGTACATCTTATTGTATTTCCATCTATAGAAATTTCGCCAACAGTTTTCACGCCATTGGAAATCACTCCATCAAAATCTCGAAATCCTTTAGATGTCAAAATTTTCATCGAATCATTCCCTTAACCCAGCCTTCTGGCTGCTCACCTGGCTTGAACTTCTTCACCACCAGCCCGTTATTGTACATAACCGTGCCTTTAGAAGAAATTCTAGGATTTCCATGTAGCCATCCATCAGGAATCTCATCCTTTGATTTGAAGCGCTTGATGACTCCTGTTAAAGGATCATTTGCATATATCCAGCCATTTCCGACCAAATCGCCGCCACCTCTGTCAATTAACGCTTTTCTCGCCAAAGACATTTTTAACCTAGATTCCTCTGTGCGCTTAGATCCTGTATTCTTCTCCGCTGTTTTTCTTATTTTTTCAGAATCCTTATTCAAAATTTGATTATAAGGACGAGAACGACCCTTTAATTTATCGGAAATCTTTTTACGATGCTCTATCTCTTTAACTTTTCCTGTAAATCTCTGTTTCGCTGTAATGCTTAATTTTTTCGAGTTTTCAATTCTATCAAAAGCCTTTCTTATTTGTTCTTCATGATACTTACTTTGAAGCTCGACATCTACAAAACATAACATTCCTGATCTAAATGCTTCTGTAATTTTCTTAGTTTTTGAAAACTGAGAATTTTCGTTTATTAACTTATAAAAACTAGGATATTGTTTCCCATTAAATGATATTTCAATACCTCGGCCTGTTACCATTCCTCTAGTTTTATTAGTAATCCTATCTATGGTTTCTTTTGTATGCGTCTTTCCATAAAATGGATTATTTTTGCCTACCATTATTCTAACATTCCCGCCAAGGCAAATGTTATATGTATCATCTCTAAGAGTAAATTCTCTATTTACGATTTCCGCTTCCAAATTTTCAGCGGCATCCCTATTGTCAAAAATTCCAAGGTATCGCTTAGAGAAAGCAGCGGGTCCATGCTTTGCCACAGCTCTCTGTATTAGCTTACCGCTTCCAAGATATCCGTCCTCTAGATCATTAGTCTGATGGTACCCGACATAAATTTTCCCGTTTACTTTATTCGTAACCTCGTATACAGTATAATACACCGCGACCCCTTCTTGTCTTTGGTGTATGTATTTATGATTTGACGAAGAATCTGCCCACCTTGGAGCCTTCTCAATATTCGTGTAGTACACAGAGTCCGAATCATCAACTATTGTTACCATTGTATCGCCAGTAACACAGTTAACAGATCTCCCTCTAATCGCGGAAAGGGATGTGGCGGCGGTGAAAATCTTGGACCCATTGTCGAATTTAATATCACCTTTATTCCATGTCACCACGCCCGGCTGGAGCCACGAGGGGAGGGAGGAATACATAAATTGAATCCTATCCAACACCTCCACCGCGCCGTCTTCTTTGTTGGCAAGGATAGCGATTCGATTATGCTTGTTGAATATAGCTTGATGGAGAAGAAAGCCCGCGGTTGTTTGTGTTTTCCCCATCTGCCTTGGTAGCATAATGATGGAAAATCTATTCGTCGCCATCGTGGCAACCATGTCCTCTTGGTATCGCCACATTTTGAAAGGTATTTCACCTTGATCGAGATTGACGATTCTGCAATAGGTTTTGATGAAATAAACAGGGTCGTCTGCGCACCTAACAAATTCGTCCACCATCTCTTTGGTCCAGGGCATACTGACGCCGGACTTCTTGAGACCAAACATGCCCATATAGCACTCTTGCTTTTCGAGATCCCTACTCTGAATCCTTGCCACTATTAAATCTCCTCATCCTCATCTTCTTTCACTTCACGCTCTTTCTCCCGCTTTATTAGCATATCAAGCACATCACTACTCTTTCCGATGAACAATACGTTATCAGATAATTTCTTGTCAGGTTCAATAACGCCAGCATCGTTAGTCTTACTCTTATTCCCCTCCGCCAGCACCTTCAAATCAATGTTTATCAAGTCTGTTGAAACCTTCGATAAAGCTGTAAAGAATTTAGAGCAGCTATCAATTAAATCAGGGTCTTGGGAGGAGGAAGCAAGGGTGACGAGAACGGGTAATGTGCTGGTGCCTTTCGTTATTACATCACGCATGGCCGTTCTTACCAATTCAACATCGCTCATAATTGCTTGTTTCTCAACATCTCCCATTTGGATCTTACTGTTCTCTATATTGAAAAAATCATCTATGGGGTCACTCATTATATTCTTCCTTTACTATATGGGGCTCAGTTTCAAGCGCACTCTTAGGAACCACGAATGCTCTAAAATACTTCTCTAACTCTCCACTCTCCATATCTGCTAGCTTCACAATAGCGTCTTTAATCTTTTCACGTCTATTTACTTGGGGATAAATATAACCCTTTAGCGTAAAATTCAACGTCGCTTCCATTCGTCTGAAATCCGTAAAGTCCCCCAAATAATCGACATTAAAAGAAATCGAATTCAAAACCACCGATAAAATTGTGTCAAAATCAATATCACCAATCTTCTCCGTTATGGGCACAGAGAAATCGGGTGTGAACATAGGGACTATCTGTTCATAGATTTCAGCCATGTCGTCAAATTGTTTGGTGGCTATGTAGAGACTGAAACTGAAATCGTAGGGCACTCGGTTATAGAGTGCATTGTGTGAGCTGGGGGAGGAGAGGACGGAGATGGGGTTGACGTGGCGCTCGGGCGCGTAGTTCAAACCAACAAGCTCATAAGCCATACGCGGCAAAGTCATTTCGAAATCAGTTATATTCTTATCATAATCAGTATCGACGATTTCGAGAAATTTTTGCTTTTGCGCATACATTAAAGGAACTGGGGTATCCTCTCCCCCGTCAGTCTTGCAGAAAACGCCGTCGAACAAGGCGGCGAATGCAAGCATATAAAGGCGGGTGGTGCCGTGGTAAAAGTGTTGTCTCATATATTCGATAGGGGTGATTTAACGGGTCTAATAACGGATGTCTTGGTTTTCTCAACGGCTTCATTTATAGCGTCTTGCATGTCTGGAAGGATGTCGTTATTGACAACGTCGTCGAGTTTTGTTCCGGTGTTGAACTTCTCGTGACTGGACATCCAAGAGGCTAAGGAGATTTTGTAATTAAAGCGCTTTCCAAAACTCCATGTCGAATTTGCAAAATCTACATGTGTTATTTCGAACATTTGGTTGACTTGAGACTTGTAAGGTTTTTCGATATCGCCGATAAATATTAAATCGCCTTCCCGCGGTCTGAGCAATTTAAGCGCACTCTTACTCATCACCTCATCCCACCGCGTCTTGTTCAAAAGTAAATCCATCCTATCACGCTGGGCGAAACCAAACTTGCTCATCAACTCTCCCTCCCCGTCCATCTCACCGCCATGGAGCATGAAGGCTTCAATCTGCACAACGTTTTCGAAAATTGTTGAAACGCTTTCCCCCAAAATCTTATCCACCACTTTCTTATAAGGGATATAGCTAACATCTACACCGCTAAGCTGGATCGTCTCAATACTCAATTTATCGAAAAGTTCTTGCTCAGCAATGTTTTTGTCGTGGTTGAAGTATTGAGAAATCGTCATTTTAAATTTCCTTAAGCCATGAAGAAGTCAAGAGGTTCAGCGAATTCATTGTGTAGTCTATCAATCAATTTCTCCCTCTCATCTTTCCCTTGTTCTAATATCGCTTCCCCATTAAGCGTTATACCTGTAGGAAGCTGTACTCCACCGTATTTACTCAAATTGTTTCCCCACTGAATCCGCATCAGCGCCACCGCAAATTCTTTAAGCCATATATCATTCCAAATGACATCCGAACTATCAAAGTCAATATTGCTATAGACCTCGAACAAATACGCATCTCCCTCTTTCAAATAAACATCCGCATTGAATGTGACCGTATTGGTTGAGCGGCGATAGGTGGGGATTTTCTGATTTTGGAAAAGGTATTTATAGGTTTCGTTGGTTACCTGATAGGCCACATAACCCTTTACGCTGAAATCAAATACGTTAGAGGGAAGAGAGGGGACGAAGGGGAAATTGACAGCGGCTTGAGGATAGGTAGAGAGTGCGTGGTCGAATTCAGAGAGATAAGGCACGCTGCGCTTGACGTTATTGATGTAGCTTGGCATCGGAATCGCTTGCTTTGTTTCCATCTCTTTCGTAATAACCGCTTTCAGAATTTCGAACTCTACACCGTCTTTATGATATTGTCGAAAATACTCCAAAGCGTCATCCACACAAGCATCTATCTGGAGCGGATCCATGTTGATCTGTATAACCGGATGCCCCAACTTTAACATGCAATAATCAATGAACTCTTTTCTATTTTTCATCTTTATTTCCTGTCAAAATCGCGTAGATTTTATCGAGAACACTGCCCATCTCTTCAACCTTATTCTCTAAATTAGCTAAGCGCTTTTCGTTCTTTAAAATTGCAGCTCGCCGAGACACCGCATTCTTATACTCCTCTGTATCTCGGCTCACAATCGCTCCTCCCCGTCTTACCAAATTAGGCATTCCCTTCACTACTAAGTCACGGCCATTATCCTCAGGTTTTTGAAAATAGGTGGTTTGCATGAATTGTGGCTCCTTCCGACAATCTTTAATTTAAAGGCGATAAAGGGTTCGTTTACCCATCCGGGCATATCATCATGCGTTATCAAATCATGCTCTTTCATGTCTGATAAATCAACAGAGGGAACGAAATCCTTTAATTTGAATTTCTGCCAAGGTTTGTCGTCAATGCTGCCTGAGTCACTAGGACCGAAGAATTTGACGTATATATCGAATTCGGCATTGACGTCGCAGTAGGCATCAAATAGAACGCGCAAATCTTCTGCTGGATTTTGCAAGCGTGCTACCACGGTAGGATATTTATAAGCCGAGGTGCCGTTGGTGGGGTCGGTCTCGGGTATAAACCGTCCTGCGGCATTGGGGGCGACGTTTATAATATTCGCATCTTCAAAGTCTATATTGTTGGTGATGAGGATGCTGGAGAAGGCGGAAGCATTCACAACGGGGGAAACGTATTCGGTAGGATAATTTTTGAATAAACAGGTTGAAACAATGGATTTAACATTGTTAACCTTCTCCCCGTTGCTATTGGCAAGCTTGGAGGGCTGTGATAAGTGAATATCGCTACCAAGATTGAAATAGATAGGCGGGAGCTGTCTGTAATTATCATTAACGAATAGAGAACCCGCTTTCCCATGCCCTATCGTCCTTAATTCCCACGTCTCGCTCGCTCCGTAAGCTAATGTGGAGCCTGAAGTATTGATGACGTCAAATCGGACGCTCGTGTCTTCTATGCCACAATCTTTCCCACCGCTCCTTCCTGATGCAAGCGCAGGGGTACCGACTTCGATTATATAAGAGCGGGTGGAATCCACTGCCACCACCGTATGCTCGCGCTGTAGTAGATCGACAGGGATGCCATTTACCGCACCGCCTATGAACTCTTTATGGCTTCCTGTAATAACCGTTCCCTTGCCTCCTGGGATGCGGGGTTGTTGGGTTTTGGTTTTGCTGACATCGTCGAGAAGGTAAGAGAAGGTGAAGGGGACGATAGAATCGGTTGTCCAAGCTTGCGTGGGTTCGAATTTCCCAAATACCTTCTCTAACTTGATTATATAGCGTTGTGTAGAGCTCTGTGGCAAAACTTCTTTAATTTTTCCCGTTCCTGTCGATGTCGATATAGTCTGACCGATATGGGGAGGAGTAAATCCAGCATCTGTCTCGACCTCAAACTCCATCAATGCTTTTAGGTTTAGCTTAACTTTATCATTCTCAACAAAGCCGTGGCTAAGATGGTGAATACGAACACGGGAAGAGCCTGTCTGTGTTTCGATAGGATTTTCTTCTAAATTCTCATAATCAACCTTCTCGCTCTCGAATACCAATTTCATTTCGCCGTCTTTGAATTTGGCAATATGAATGTTATGTTTAAGATCTTCGAATTGCTCTGCATTCCAGGTTGAGCCGTTTTGTGAGCGGAAAGAGGAACCTAGGGAGGGTTGTGTTTCGACGGTCTTGTCAGGGTTCGTCACATCCCGCCCTCCCATCCGAGCCACCCAAAGCCGTGTGTCAGGAGAATACCCACCTACCACAAAGCAATACTCTGTTTTGGAGCGTACAAAGACAGGATAGTCGAAAACAGTTTTGAAAACTGCCGTCGCATCTTCTGACACCTTCACGTCGTCGGTCACGAAATCTTTATGACTAAGAACTTCGGTGCTTGGGTAACCGTTTATCATCGATCTTAGCTCGACCCAGAACTTATTGTTCACCTTATCAACCTGACTGAAAAACACGTCAATTTGCGTGATGAAACAATCGTCGGGTAAAACAAAACTCTGAGCAACGGGGTCGACGCTTTCCCAATGTCTAACTGAGACACCAAGACTCTCTGAGCTCTGGCTGAGAATGTTTCTTACTTGAGAGGTAGACGTTTGGGTTCGGGCATCGCTGCGGGTTTCGCTAACTTGTTTGGAGTTATAAACGGGAGTGATGATATTGAGCTTAGCTTCTTGCTTGGTTACGTCTAAGCCTCCCGCAAAGTATAACGCCTCACTATACGTCGTCTCATCATCCTCGTCCCCCTTATTGTTGCGGGTAAGGTTGAAGTTTTTATCGGAGGTCAAACGTAGCGATTTCTGACCCGTAAAGAACTTCCCTTTAGGAATCTTAAATTCGCCGAATAGTTCGCCATTCTTGTCAGTATATAGTGGGCTACCGAAAGCCATAAATTCCCGGTCAATAACCAGCTTATCGCCCGTTGCAACCACCGTTATCGTTCTACAATGCTCGCTTATAGGTTCGCCATCGAAAAACGCATATACGCGCGTATTCGGCTTCATCGACGTGGCATAGAATTTAACAATTCCTTCACGGACGAAAGGAGTGATTTTGACATCCCGTACCGTCTCCCCGCTCGTGTAAGTCTGTGTTCTGGAATCGACCGTCTTGGCAAAGCCGGTGCGTGCATAATTGTCATTGAAGACGTTGGTGGTAGTGGTGTTGACGATTTCGTCTGTACGGTTAGTCTTGATAGTTTCGACGGTTGAGGTGAAATAGCTTACTTTATTCTCTGTATAACCCGACTGACTCAAAATTTTGTTATTAATCTGAGAATAACTTTCAACCTGGGAGGACTTTTTGACATCAGAGGAAACGAGTGTGGTATTCTGGAAAGCCCAGCTCCCCCACGTCGTCCCTAAAATGCCTGCCGCCTCCGCGACACCTCGCATCGCCTCCACCCCAGAGTCAATCTCCGTGACTACAGGAGGCAAAATAGTATCATCACTCCACACGTCCATGTTGGGCTCAAGCACCAATTTCCCCATCTTCGCTACTTGGAAATAAGGATTGATGGAGACGGTTTTGGTGGCGAAAGGTTGTTCAATAGCAATAATACTGTCGTAATCTCGTAACCCAATATCGCCCAACCATTTCACATTCTGGCTCAGGGCGCGATTGATAGCAAGCTTAACTGAACGTGTTTTGAAACTCGGTCTCAGCTCCATGCGTTTAGTATCGACCCCAGCTCGGTATTCAGGGCTCTGTAAATCTGATGCTTTCAGCCCGCTGAAGTCGTCGACAAGGAATCCATTTTTATATCTATCTAAGCCAGCGCTGTCTTTAGTTGTCATCGACGCCGTTTGCTGCTCTAGCATGGTGAGGAGCGTGTAGTACTCAAGATTTCCGATGCGCTTTTCTAGATTTCCTATATCGCGCATGGTGTATCGTTTATTCTCGATAAACTTTGTGCTTATGTCTGAAAGGTTATATACATAAGGTTTAGACCAAATTTGATAAAGCGCCATAGCGTCGCTATCAGGGTCAGGGAGTTGGGGTGAATCGCTCGATAGACCGAGCTTAACATACATCGTCCCATCCCGTTTCAAGCACAACAAATCTGCCCGCCCCAAATAGTACTCGATAGCGTAGATGGCGGTGGAGGAGTTTGCGGGCACCACGGGCTCTAAGGTCGAACCTGCTAACAAGTCTGGACGGAAGTCAAGACAAGAGGAAAGCACATATTGAGAAGAAGTTTTCGATTTATAAACAGGAATCGTCTCATAGCTCAGAACCGATTTCCCTGAAGCATCTGGAACCAGCATTTGAGCATATGAGTCCACCGTGTAGAACCCCGCATTCCCGCTATGGGTGAAGGACTTAAATTCCATCCTTAAACGGTAGGTGGAATTGAATGGGGTGGAGGTGGATTGTTTGACGATGAAGCTTTCGTTATAAGAGGAATCGGTTGAGCCGTTCTCAAGCTTCCAATCGGACGTAACGTCATTTATCTTGAAAGGTTTGGCGGGGTCGTTGTAATCGTATAGAGAAACTTTTGTAAGCTCATAAACGTCGACCTCGCCCAGCTTAACCTTACTTCCAGTGTCGTGGGGAGGTGGTGAGGCGGTAGTCTTGATATGCGGGGAGGAGGTTTTGGTATTCTGTGTCTGATTAGTGACCAAAACGTCGATAATAGCAGTCACCGTATTCCCTGCCTCCGCGGCGCCAAGGCTGAAAGAGATTTCGTTGGAGGAGGAAGCGACACCCAGTCCCGTCATGTTCAAGGGCTTGGTGACGTTGGCAGGAGTGGTCAAGAAACCGATGGAGGAAGAGGAGACGGCAGCAAAGCTCTGATTGGTGGCAGCGGTTATCGTAGCGCTTCCCGATGCGTTCAATGTAGCCTTAACCTTCTTCCTCACCGTCATAATCATCGAACCGGGGTTGGCGGGGTCTGTCGTTCTCAATGTTTTCACATTAGAGAAGGGAAGTTTATAGATCAATTGTGTGTTAAGAGGATTCTTGACTTCGAATTTATTATTCTCAAGAACGGGTGAGGCTTGGAAATTGGTTGCGATGGCTATGGCGCTCTTAACATCGTTCATCGTCTTTCCGGGTGCCATCTGCAAGTCGGTGAAATAATATCGGTAGGCAGCACCGGGTGTATTAGGTGTTCCTGAGTGTAGAGAAATATTGTAAACTAGGAAAGAACCGATTTGATTTCCGCCCCCTGCTACCGCGTCCATTAGGGAAACACGCTGTGCGGAGAAGAGGCCAACATCCGTGGCAGGGTTCGGCCACACAACGTCGCCGGGTGTCATGACAACATAAGCACGTTCAGAGAAACCGATAATAGAACCGTTATTCCGTTTGGTCTCTCGGGCTTTAGGGAAAATCACTGCGGTATCTGCGATCGTCTCTGTTCTGTACCCAAGCACATAACCCACGCTCGGCGTCACCACCGCAACCAAGTTCTTATCGTCACCTGTCTCTGACCATCCAAAGGGGTCACCAGCGAATGCGCGCTTATGGTTTAGGAAATTGAGTTTAAAGGGTCTGACCGTATAGTTCCCATTCGTCTCAAATGTGCGTCTTGCAATGTCATCCATGATAGCTGAATACTCAGCATCACTCTTCATGTACTCAATCCGCCCCTCCTCATCCACCTTTGCAAGCACAATAAAATTGTCACCACTCTCAGCGGTGTAGGGCTTCATGGTCAGAACGAAATCCGCTTTCAACCTATCCGCGCCCGGCAAGCCCTCATTAGCATACCCTAAGCAATTGTCGAGCAATTCAGCATCTTTATCAGAATCAATATATTCTTCAATATACTCTAACCCAATCTTAACTCCTGAGAAGATTTTAGTAGAAGCGGGTGCATCTTTATCGGGCCAGGGGTACTTGACTACAATTTTCTTTTGACGGTCGCAGGTTACGAAAGCACCGTTGTAATAAAAAATCCCCTCATCCACCACGAACTGCAAAGCCTTCCCTAAAGGATAGATTTCACCCGGCTCCGAGTCTGGGCATCCGGGGCACTTGACTACCACTTTCCCTGACGGGGTAGAGAGTGTTTCGCCGGGTACGAATGTAGAAGTTTCACCATCTATGGCTGTGGTTTGGTATTGAACAAAGAGGGTATGAGGATCGGTGGAATCTTTTTTAGAGAAATCAACTAGCACAGCTTTCACGCCCGACACGTCACCAACAATCTGCTCACCCTCTTTCAGCATAGTCAAATCTACTTCACTGCCGTCGGGGCGCTTGTTTTGAAGACGCACATAAGAGACCTTCAACATATTAGAACGCGCATTGCTTACTTTGCTTCCGTTCTTAAAAATATGGTCAGCGAACATCGAAATTTGGTCTTGGGTGATAACTTGTGCGTCATTTAGCTCACGGGCTTGGACGGCGTGTTCTGGCTTGAAGAGAACTCGAATATATTTTTTTGATCTTTCGAAACTCCCGAAATAAGGAGACTGAGGGGTTTTATTGATGGTCATTTAAATCTCCATTTCAACTTCGACATCAATTTCGGTGTTCGGCGATGTCGTTTGTCCTATTCGTTTAATTACAGTGAATTCGCTAATGTTTTCGTTTATCGTATTTATCATCGGATTCTCACACGCCACCAGCCATATAGAAGCGGGAGCGGATTGGAAGAAGTATTCGAGGGAGGTTTTGGAGGAAATTAACTCGTCTATATCGCTGGGGGCGGCAGGGAATACTTTGCATTTTTCACTCCCGACAACCAAATCGCACCAATCGTAACCGCTACCACCGTCAATCACATCGACCGTCTTTACCGCTCCCCCTACTACATTTATTTTGAATTTAGCGCCGTTTCCATTTCCGAAAATATATTCTTTAACCTTACTAAACCCTGACCCTGGATCAATGACATCTACTTTATCGATAATTCCGTCTTTAATATGAATGTCGAATTTGGGAGAAGCGCCTACAAAGCTTTTGGATTCAACAATAGCATAAAGACGTTCGTTCGTTTTGATACCCGGAAACCAATGAAAAACACCCGTCAAATTAGGTCCGTCACGCTTTTCGATGAAAGGATAAGGAGTAGGATGGATTTTAACTATCGTGTCTTTATCACCCTCAACCCCTACATAGCTAATCACGCCCAGCTTGGGGAGCTTGGAGTATTTTACTCTTTTATCCTCTCCCTTCTCGAAAACCTTTAGCCACGTATAACCATCATCCCCGAATACCATATCAGCATTTTGGGGAATCTGCGAAAGCGCATTCACTCCCTTCCCTAAGCACATCCAAACCGCACCGTCTTTTCGATAAAGAGAATTCTTATTGGGATAGACATTGATGGGGTCGGTGAAGGAACTTAGCTTGCAGCAATCTTTTATAAAATTTCTCTCAATTCTCAAAAGCTTATTGCTGACGTAGCGGGGGTCTTTGCAGTTCAAAGGCGCTAATACAATCGCCAACCTTTTCGTCTCCGCCAATGCCCGTAAAAGATAGAAACTTATTCTCATATCGCCCCCTCAATCCCTTCACCGCAATTCAAATTGCCTTTAAAATCTTCGAAAAATCTTATCTTCAAAGTCTGTATATTTAACTTTGAAATATAGGATCGCTCAACCCTCTCTCTTAACTCCACGCACCGTCCTGCCGTGTGATGCGTTGTCAAGAACCCACTCCCCCAATCGAGAATAGATTTATTCGCTTTCGCAATATAGGAGCCTGAGCGATATAAAGCGCTATCTGTCAGTACCGAACCGATGCCGATAATGCCGTTGGGTAATTCGACGAAATTTCTTGTGTTATTATTGGTTACGATTTTGAAATTCGGTGGATAGCTAATAATGCCAACAAGCGGTCGGGGGAATTTGGTTTTATAAGGGCGACCCCACGGAATCGAAAGAATGGGTGGCCTTTTTGCAGCAATATACTGCCATTCTGCTTCACCATCTATCTTCCCTTCTTCGAAAACGCCTAAGGCTAAAATTTCTCCCTTTGTTCCTATCTTCCTCACCACCAAGGAGGCAAGGGAGTTCTTAGCGCAAATTATATCTCCTTCTTTGAACCCCTCACCTCCATCTATAATCATGACTTCGTGGGCGTAAGAAGGAAATGTGGAAATAACCTCCCCTTCCACCTCCCCCAGCATATCGACCACCTTTACCCTATCGCCGATCTTGAAATTCGAACCGTTCGCCCCCTCCAGTCCCTGCTCCTCTTTTATCTCTATCATATTTTCTCCCAATACCGCTTCTCCCTCTTTCAGCCACCCTGGGTGACGGGGATGATAGAGAATTTCATAAAGATTGGGCTTCACGGCTTCAGATGAAACAATGTCCGCACCCAGACCGTCTTGAAACAATACCCCGTTGAGCCTTTTATCGGAAATCGCAAAGCACCTTTTATATCTCTGTGTGATGGCGCTGGAGGGTTCAAGAACGTACTTGTAGGTGGGGTCGATGGTGAGGGGAGCGTTATGGAAGAGGTATCCGTAAGCGCTTGCACCGTAAGGAGTTCCCTTAGACTTCAGATAGGTGGAAGAGCAAGCAAAGAATTCTCGTAATTTCGAAATTTTGAAATTGAAATTCTCCCCCTGTCTCTCTAACCCATTCTTGTCTATATCAATATTGTCATAGTAACCCCAAAGCGCATCTATTAGCCCATTAGCATCATTTTCGTAGTATTCTCTGAATAACTGTACGGTGCGCGGGTATTCATGTACGAAAGCTGGCAGGTCGTCGAGCATGACTTCGACTATGTGTTTATACTTCATCTTCATCCTCCAGTATAACTTGTCTCAATGTGTAGAAGGATTGACGGGGACTAGTGAAATCTGATACCTTCGGTGTAACCGTCACCTCCCCACCCTTACACCTCACCCTCATCCCATCCACATACTCTCCACCCCTCTTAACCTCTACCGGGATTCCGAAATCAATAACTTCCCCAGCCTTCCCGAACGCAATCAACTCTACACTGACCCCAATCGCTTCCACCCCCTTCACCTTCCCCGCTTCCCACATCGCATGAGTGGAGAAAATGACATGACTTCTCGTCTCTCCCCAATATTGCTCGATCTTCTCTTTAACTTGTGCGCGCACAGCGCTATCACTCGTCTTCACTACCACATTGACATTCACTTCGAAACTTCTGGCGTCGACAAAAATAAATGTTTCCCCATTGCGCCCCATTTTTTGAAGCTTTACGCGGATCGCTTCCTTGCTCCCCAGGGTAAGCACACGGGAGGACTTGGGAACCACGCAGATAAAGACTTTACCGTTATATCTACCCCCTGAATCCGCTCCCCAAGTCTGGATAGCTCTGCAATCACCCCATTCTTCTTTCAAAAAATCTTCTACATCTTTCGCGCTCAGAATTCTGTATTGACGTTTATAGGAAGCGTCAACAAGGTGTCTGAGCTCGTCAACTGTCTGGAACCCTGCGCCCCCTTGGCTGGGTTCGCTTAGGCATTGGACGGAGGTGGCTTTCCAAATCCCGTTGATCACGCCCGTGGGGGCGGGATTGATTTTGAAAATCTTGGCACCATTTCCGCTCTCGCCGTTTGTAGTAAGGAAGGTGAGCTTGACTTCTTTATGGTTGGAGTCGAAAGGGATTTCGATAAACCTTCTATCTTCGAAATCCAACCAGCTCCACCAACCGGGCTTTCCTGAGGTGGTTACGTCGAAGGCGGGAGGGAGTTTGGTGAATTCAGAAAGCGTGCTATCCCTCACCTCCACCTCTATCGTCTCATGCACCGCACCGGTATCATTAATCGTGACTATTTGATGGTCGAACGCGGTGCTGACGTTCGTGGTTGTTGAGTTCAGCTCCCCCTCATACACCAAGCAGGTTCCCTCAAACGTCAAAGCGGAGGTAGGGTGGAGGATGGTGTCGCGTAGTACGGTGAACACTCGATTGTCTTGAGTGGAATTGGATGAGGTGAAGGTTTGGCCGCGCTGTACTACTACCTCCTTCCACTCCCATCCTGCTGGCATCACAGCTTTCAACTCCAACGTGGCTACCGCGGGCACCATCCCCCTGACCTCAACTCCTCTACATTTCGCATGGGCTCTCAACGCGGCCATCGTGTGTGACGTATCACGGAAGCTCTCGTCGAGCAGCATTTTAGCCATGTATCCCATTTTATGAGAATTCTTAGCAAGCGCATTGATTAGGGTTGAGATGCCTGAGCTGTCTATATTCGTGTCATTAAAGACCCCCTCTCCCAGCGCCTCCACAATGCTTTTTCGTATTTCTTCATAACTTAAATTTTTCATCGTACTCTCTCCAAGAACTCCCGTACCGTCTCTTTGATATCTAAACTCTTAATCTCATAAGTCACGAAAGCTTCATAGCCATCGTGCTCTGTGGAATTGTTGGCCATTATAGGATTCACTTCGACTTCGAAGGTGGCACGGATTTCCATACTCTTCAACGCCCACTCAATTCGGTCTTTAAGCGAGGCGGCGGTGGAGACGGAGACGGGGTCGAATAAGAATTCTTCTATATGCGCGTGTTTATCTGAGGAGTAGGGAACATCGAAACGTCTTAATTTGAATATGGTTCTTATACTTTCACGTATTGCTTGAGCATCTACCAGCCTCATCATCTCCTTCGACATGGGATTGATAGCAAGCTTTAAGGAAAAGTCAGAATAAATGGGCGCCATTCTCTCCATCTTATTCTCCTTAACCGCAAAAAACGTTCGATGAGCCTGTCACTACCACGCTCCCGCACTTTACCTTATCTGTGACCCGTCCTGCTCGTCTCCCATTAACGAACACCGTTTCCGAGCCCGTTGCAAGGGTGGAGGCATGACAGGCCACGCCACAGCAATGTGATTGCCATGCGTCTCCCACTCGGTGCCATGGGATTCCGTTAACGAAAACGTTAGGGGAGCCTTCCGCAGAAGGACGGGGAGGCCAGCACTGGTGGCCACTGCACATATCTCCCTTTCTACATACTTGCAAAGTGTCACCCATAATAACCTCCTAAAGACATCTATAAATTCTATTACAAGCCTTATCCTTTATCAATCCTTCCATAGCGCCTAAGCACAGTGATCTTTTCTTTACCGCGTCTTTGACTTTGACAAAGGTTTCGTCTTTAGTCAAAGGAAAAGCGCAAAGAGGTTCAATTTCTTTGCGCTTGGGTGGTTCGGGACAGGAAGGGCATAAAGAGATCTTCATACCCTTACTTATCAGGATTTATCTGTAGGGGTAAGAGGGAACGTACTCTCGCTCGTAAAAGGTGCGGGGGCTGTAGTAGGGGTAGGGTTGTGGGCGATAAACGGGTGCGGGCACTACGTAGACAGGTGGACGGTAGTGGTGATGGTGCGGGCGTTGGTAAGCGTAAGCATAGCGTGGATTATAGGGGGTAGGGATGGGGTAGCTGGAGATAGTGATGCTCCCGTTACCGAAATCAGAATGCACGAACCCTGAAACTCTCACATCATCTGCGTGAGCGTTTATAGAGAGAAGGGCAAGGAGGAGAAGAAGCTTTTTCATTTTTGTTTCCTTTCTAAAAAGAGGGTATCGATAATGACGCTGGTGATATCTATATTCCTTGGATTTATGTCGAAGCGTAAAATTCTACCATGGCTATTTACTAGCACAGCGTTAGCAAATTCATCCATTCTCATTCTCCTAAGCTATCAAGAAAATCTTGAAAGCGTGTATTGTGTTCTGTTAAATCAGGACCGTTGTAAATTTCTTCAAATTTATCTACTGCGGACTGAGAAATCTTCATCGCCTTCACTAAGTTATTCTCAAAGTCCGTGAAATAATTTTCGAAGAAAAGCGCTTCGGTAAGGTTATAAGTGTAGTAATCAGCTTGGCAGGATTTAGCTTCGCGCTCATCATCACTCATTAAGCTCTCATCAATATCACGAACCGGAATAAAGTCCCACATCTTCCCGCTTGCAATATCTCCAATAACCCGCTCCTCAATATTCTTATTACCAATCTTAATTTCCAAAGAGATTAAGCGATTGGGAATACCGATTACTAAGACGGACGTATTGTAGGCCATTTTGTTCTTCCTTTCATTGCGCTTTGTTTAATGTGACTTAATTATATAAAAAAGTAAGTTATATGTCAAGATATTTTTAAAATTATTTTAGAGTGTTTTTGGGTTAGCAGTGGGGCGTCCCTTCTGCACAGATTGGCACCATAACTTTATTATATAAGAAAGTGTAGTAAATGTCAAGTGTTTTTGTTTTTTGTTTTTGGGAAGAAAAGGGGCGCCAAAATTTGAGGTAAGATTTCTTAGTTTAATTATATAAGAAAGTCCATAAAAAGTCAAGCATTTTGTGCAAAAATGTCAAAATCACCATTTTTCAGTTTATCTTTATTAACATGGACTTAGGATCGGGTTCGCTAGATCGATCTGGAGAGTTTTTTGGGGACTTCTGGGCGTCAAAATTTCAGTACGATTTCTAAAAATTCTGCCACAGCTTAAAGAAAAAGCGCGCTAGCAATAGCACGCTTTAAGTCTCTAACAATTGTTGCTCATGTATGCTTCAGCCAAGCTCTGTAAGTCTGAAGGGGTTAAGGTTATTGTAAGCGCTTGCTCGCCCTCCCAGCTTGTTAGCTTATAGACGCCGTCTTGTGCGTAAAATAGTTCATAATCGTCACCGTCTTTCATGAAAACTTTAGACGAATATAGGTTATAAAAGTAGCATTCGTCAAGCGTAGCTAACCCCTCAAGCAAATTCATTTGCACGAAATTTCGTGCATCCCAACTTGTGTCTTGACTTTCAAGAATTGCCATCGCTTCGTCAAGCCCCATCAAAAAACCTTCCTCGTCATCTGTTTTAAACAAGAACATTTTGTCCTTGCGTGTTAAGCGCTGTACCTTCCCGCTCTCGTCAATTGTCAGCCCGTCATAAAAGTATAAACGCTTCGTCTCGCCTTTTAAATTAGTGCGGTATATAAGCTCCCCGTCATAAAAATACCCGTCCATAACGTTCTCAAAACCGGCGATTGTGTTTAAGTTTTTCATTTTATTTTCCTCTTTAAAATGCGCTTGTGCGCTTTGTTTGTTTAAGTACACTTGTTTTGTTAGCGTGTAAATATTATATAAAAAGTCACACGCGTGTCAAGCTTTTTTGTAAAATAATTATATAATAAAATGCTTGACAGAAATGTCATTTTATTATATAATAAGGTAATTGTGAAATCTGTGGGGCGAGGTTGGGCGGTTAGTTCACATGCACTGGTGTCCAGCGCCAAAGGGCATGAAACCGCGCTTGAAGAAATTAAAAGTGACATTGCCAGGTTAAAACAGGAGAACGGAATAAATGCGTAATTCAACATTGTGCTTATTTGGTGGCGCCATACTTGATACCCCAGACACCCAAGGGGTTAAGTACGCGGGATCAAAGCTGAAGCTCATTCCACACATTTTGTCATTATTTGATGAGATTGAAGTCGAAACTGTATTCGATGGATTCTCGGGAACTACGCGCGTATCGCAGGCGCTAGCAAAGTCTGGGTTCAAAGTCACAAGCAACGATATTTCTGAGTGGTCGTATGTATTCGGTTTGTGCTATTTAAAAAACAAGAAAAAAGCATCCGAATATAAAGAACTAATAGAGCACTTGAACTCAATCAAAGGCTACGATGGTTGGTTTACTGAAAATTATGGCGGGCATGATTTTTCAGGTAGCGCAATACAACCAGACGGCACCAAGAAACCTTGGCAAGTGCACAACACTAGGAAACTTGATGGGATACGAGATGAAATTGATGCGTTATGTTTGCCAGAAATAGAAAAAGCAGTTGCATTAACCAGCCTAATTCTTGCAATGGATGAGGTTGACAGCACGCTTGGGCATTTCACCTCTTATCTAAAGGATTGGTCTTCACGCTCGTATAAGGAAATGCGGCTTAAGGTGCCGAAGATTTTTGAGAACACAGAAGAAAATGTCATTCTGAAAGGTGACATATTCGACTCCATGAAAAATATTGCGGTCGACTTTGCGTATTTTGATCCGCCTTACGGCTCCAATAATGAAAAAATGCCTCCATCAAGGGTGCGTTACGCTTCCTACTATCATGTTTGGGCAACCATTTGCAAAAATGATAAACCCCCTGTTTTCGGCGCGGCTCTTCGTAGAGAGGACACCTCGGATCGAGTGGCCGCCACAGTTTTTGAAGAATTCCGCAAAGATAACGACGGCCATTTTATTGCCGTTAAAGCAATTGAAAGGCTTATTCAGAACGTCAATGCGAAATATGTAGCCCTCTCTTATAGCTCTGGCGGAAAAGCCACCGCAGAAGAACTCAATGACATATTGAATCGTCACGGAAAGTTGATAAAAACCATAGAGATTGATTACAAGAAAAATGTGATGGCAGATATGAAATGGACGAATGAATGGTTGCGAGATACAGAAGAACCAAACCGCGAATTCATCTTTCTAATCGACAAGCAGGCATAACAATTCGTTCCAGCGGACGCGCTGACGCGCGCCGCTGAACTCAAACGATATGGCAAACTATCTTCAAGCCGCAATTACCAAACTTGACAACGAAGGAAACTAAAATGCAATATCAAGACATTAAAAACGGGCGCTTCTATCTTGGCGATTGTCTGGAAGTTATGAAAGAAATTCCAGATGAGGTTATTGATTTAACTGTAACTTCGCCGCCTTACGATGATTTGCGAACCTACAATGGTTATTCGTTTGATTTTGAAAATACAGCAAAAGAACTTTATCGCATAACTAAAGAAGGCGGGGTTGTTGTTTGGAATGTAAACGATGCGAAAATAAACGGAAGTGAAACGGGAACAAGTTTTAGACAAGCTTTGTATTTTATGCAAATTGGATTTTCTTTAAACGATACAATGATTTGGAACAAAGGCGGGTTTTCCGCAGTAGGCGCATTGAAATCTCAATACGCACCTGTTTTTGAATATATGTTTATATTTCGTAAAGGCAAAGGCGGCGTTTTTAATCCAATTTGCGACAGACCTAATAAAAACGCTGGAAAAAAAGTAAGTGGAACAATAAGACAAAAAGACGGCAGTACAAAACCCATGTCTAAAACAATGGTTATCAATGATTTTGGGCAAAGATTCAATATATGGGAAATACCACCACAACGACAAAAAGGAAGCAATTGTCATCCTGCGCCATTTCCGCTAGAAATGGCGCGCGACCATATTTTAAGTTGGTCGAACGAAGGGGGTTTGGTTTTTGACCCATTTGGCGGAAGCGGGACGACCGCCTGCGCAGCGATTGAAACTAATCGCAAATGGGTTACTTGCGAAATTAGCGAAAAATACGCAAATTTGGCAGTTGAACGGATTGTGAATCATGAAAAAAAGCCGCAACAGACAAGCGAAGTTCAAATAGAATCCGATATTCCAATTCCCGAAGGTGAAGAAAATGGAAATTAAAACCGAATCAAAAGCAAAGCCCAAGCATCGCGCCAGACGACCAAAGGCAACCGCGAACCTAAGTTCATGATAATAAAGACGAAGTGAAAAATGGGTATTTTGGATTTTTGTACAAAAAGCTTGACAAATTGTCGACTTTATTATATAATTATAATAAGAAATCATGGCAGAAATTTTGGCGTCCCTTTTCGCCCAAAACGCTTTATAAGACGATGACTTTATTATATAATTAATACAATCGTAAATCTCTGTCTAATTTTCTCGCCGACTGTTCTGGTCAAAAATAATCCCACCTTCGTCGGATGGGATCGTGATAAGAATGGTGTGAATTAGGGGCATTGACGGATAATCGCGCTCTCCGTATAATTCCGTCGCAGGTTCGAAAAGATGAAGAAATCGTCGCATTCGTCGTTCAACAAACGATTGAATATCGATTCTAAGTCAGTATCAATATCTTTCCCTCCCTTCTCATAAATCTCGGTCTTAAATGAATCTTCTTTCAATGTGCAAAGCTCGTGGGTCTTATTATCGTTGACTTCTTGGTAAGTGGTCGGGTGGTGGGTGGGGTAGTGGTAAAGTGGATCGCCCACTATAAAGCCTCGTAGAGCGTTGATTCGGAATTTATTCGCGTTCGAAATAGCGGATGTATTAGTTAGAGAAACGAGTGGGCTCAGGCGTGCAAGCTCTATAATAAAAGCCTTATTGGTGTCTCTGCTTAGCCATATATCCATGAATTCTGTTCGTCCCAATGCTGAATTAAACGTTAAATTACTAGAATCGAAAGGTAGGATAGGTTGGTCAAATGTATCGATATCAAGGTAAATTTCGCCTTGATTCGTATAAGCATGGCCGTGGACTACTGCGCCCGTTTTAACCTTTCTCAGCTCCCCTATCAGCTTCATCGCTTCTGTGCTCATTAAGTTAGAGTAACCGTATCCGAATTTCATTTGATTTCCTTTAAAAGCATTGTTTTGTATTTAAGAAAGTTGGTGTGGTGTTTCGTGTAGTCGTTAGTGTTGTAAGCTCTATCGAAAAGTTCGTTGGCTCTTGTTCCGAACATTTTTCTAAGGGTAATAGAGGTTCTTAGGTCGTTGGTATAATCCATGCACCAGTTTGTCCAGAAGAGTGCTTCGGTGGGGTCGGTAGTATAGTATTCGCAGAGTTTGTCAGCGGCTAATCGCTCGGGGAGTTCCATTTCAGATTTATCGATCTTTCTTACGCGGTGGAGGCGCCAGGTGGTGGAGATGGCGTGCGCTTTGAAAACTTCTCGCTCGATACGTTTATGGATTCTGAAAATTTCAAGGGGGAGGATAGTGGTGGAGGTGGGGGTGTGGAGGAGGAGGGAGGTTGAGAAGATCATTTTAGTTAAAGTCCATGGAGGGAGGAGGGAGGTTGGAGTAGGTAAGTTTCAACATCTTCATGGAAATAGGAAAGGTCTATTTGAAAATGAAAATGAGAATGTGCTTTGTCACATCGTACTACTTGGCGGATGGGGTAAGGGGAAAGGGAATTCACACCGTCGTAAGCGTAGGCGGGGGCGTCGAAGCAGGTGACCCATTTGTCGTTCTTTGTTTCGAAGCATATGTCGGTGATTTTGGTGAGGAAGGACTTGGAGATCAAGAAGTCTCGGCATTGAGAAAGGATTTTGTTATTATTGTGGAAATGGATTAGCATTTCCTCAAAAACGTAGCGCGGGAAGTAAGGGAAAAGCACATCACACTCTTGAAGCGATTTCTCATACTGTCTGATGTAAAGCACAAAGTTCTCCCCGTCCACCTTGCTTGCCGTAAAAATCATACATCTCTGTCTTCTCCTCTTTTAAACCGGGTTTGAAAAGAAATTTCGTTTTATCAACACCATTGCGCATAATGCTGATGTCTACTATATTGTTGGGATAATGAAGTTTCATCTATTGATCTCCGATACAAGTGTTCAAAATATACATGAATAACGCAAACGCATACCAGAACTCTATACTGATGTCCATTTATTTCTCATTAATAATCGCAAGGTTAGCCAGGTGGTCGCAGCGCTCAATTTGTGGATGCCCATTGTGCCCTTTCACCCATATGGGGGTGAGGGTGTGGGGTTGAGAAAGAGAATCGTAAATTTTCCATAAGTCTTCATTCTTCACAGGAGTCTTGGCTTTGGTTTTCCAATTGTTCAATTTCCACCCTTTTAGCCATTCAGAAATGCCTTGCTGCACATAACGGCTGTCGGTGTAGAGCTTACCGGTGACGGGGCGTTTAAGCGCACGCAAAGCGCCAATCACGGCCATCAATTCCATTCTGTTATTGGTAGTATTGCTTTCGTAACCGGAAATCTCAAGCTTATGCTCTTTGTATATCAACAAAGCCGCCCACCCTCCTTTCCCTGGATTACCCTTGCACGCTCCGTCTGTGTAAATTTCAATCTCTGCTTTCATGTTCTGCAAAACTCCCCAAACTCATTCAAGAAATAGTAACAATCTTCAAGGATATTGATACCATCCACTATAACTATACGATTATTGATGAATTTGCCGTTTTCATCATAATTGACGATTTCTAACTTTGTTCCTAACCGCCCTTTAACCAACCCATTGCGCCCCTTTATGCAAACCGTGGTATTAAAAGAATGTGCATTGGCTAAACAATCGTTACCCTTCAACACCACGACGCTGGATTCTGCGTAGGCTACTCCGTAAATGTTATCACCTTCCCGCGTTAGCGTAGTGTTACGTCTGGCATTTATAACAGTTTCTTTTATTTCGTCGAGTTCCATTTTTGTTCTCTTTTTAAATAATGTGTCTTAATTATATAACAAAGTTAAATATCAAGCAAGACCAATTCTGTATTATCTTTGGAAGCGGGCTTGAAGGAATTGTAATTCCCGTTGATGGATTGTAATTTTATTTGGATCTCATCCTCTAAGAAATCGTCTTGAAGTTCATAATAAAGATTTTCATTTACAAGATGATGATTGCCGTTAGCACGCAACCATATATCAATTTTCTTCCCCGGGGCTAAGGTTTGCAGCGCGTATTCTATATCACACACGCGGTCAAGGAGTTCATTTACAAAGACTTCTTTTTTACATTCTTGGGGCATCACACGTTTTCTGAAATCATCTACAAAGCAGACTTCATCGAGCCGTGAGCCGGTGTTGGGGGTTATCCTAATTTGAAAAATTTGGTCGCTGTCAAGATCAATCTTTCTAAAATCTTCATATTTAATCCACTTCCGATTTTTCGTCAAGACATAATAGTGGTGAGAGTGCTTTATGTCTTCTAATCCGAAACGGGTGAAGAGATAGAGAAAGGCGGAAATGTCGTAATTGACTTCAGAGAGGAAGAGTTGTAGGTAATACTTGAAATCAGCATCATTTTTATACTCTTCTAACTTCCGTTGCAAAACCGCTTCAGCAAGGAGGTTGACGCTTTCTGTGACTTGATGTTGGTTTAGGAAATACATTTATGCACCATTAATATTTAAATGGACGCGTTAAGGCTTGGTTAAATATTCTTTCACGCTATTAGTGATTTCACCTAAGGAAACAGTACGAAATTTCTTATGGTGCTCGTTGTAGCCTACAGTTTTAAAATAAAACCGTCCGGTAGTGTCTTGGATAGGAGTATAGGTTTTGACGCCGTCCTTCTCTTTCTCCATATACACCTTCATCAATGTCATGTTCAATACGTAGCAATCTTTAATATCTTTGAAATAATCAATCGTATTCAACCGTATAACGTCAGCATGGAAGGGATTGATTTGGTATTCGGTTTCGGGCTTGGCTTCGGGGATTAGCGCTTTACGAATAATTTTGCTTTCCAAATCTTCAATATAAACAATTCTAAAATCATCCCCATTGCCTACATGGCACCCGTGCTTGTTTATAGTAGCATAGTTGATGATTTTTAATTGCGTAAACCCATCGTCCTCTTTAGCGTATAGCTTACGAGAGTCTGCATTGTAGTAGAACTTGTCTTTCACATCTTCATACCCCTCTATCGTATTCAATTTCACGAAGGCAGTGGGGAGGAGAGGTTTTTGAAAGCGACTTATAAGCAGATTGTCTAAATCTGGCTTGTTTATTTTATAAGCACCTATCCCAGTGTTATGCGGGGAGGCTCTAAAGACGTATTGAGGGATGGTTTGGTCTGGTTTTGTCAAGAACTCTGTTTCAATTTCTGTGAATGCAATCTTATAATCATGCACTACAACCTCATTCACCACCTTATCCATGCTGGGCACGTAGTAGTAGAATTCGTCTATATTCTTGAGCATCTCAATGGGTGTATCTAAATCACAAAGACGGATCTTGACGATTTTATTGTGTGCAATATTGTGCTTATTGACGGATTCAATAAACGATCTGAGGTACCCATCCACCAGGGCTTGGGGTAGAACTTTCGTTTCACCGTCTTTGGTGTGGAATCGAAAACAACGTGATCCTTCAGTATATTTGGTGCCTTCATATACGCCAGTGAAGTAGCGCAAACGGATCATCAAATTTTCGACTTTTGTGTATAAGGTATAAGAGGTGGCAAGAACCGTGTTCTGCTCTTTCTTATCGCCGTCAAGCTGTATGAAATAATCACTATACAAGTCTTTGAATGGTTGGAGTTGGTTGAGTTTGAACATGAAATCTCCTTCTAGATAGTTAAATTGTCTAATTTGCACACAAAATCACGCTTCAAAAAATGCTCCAAAAATTCTTGGAGAATTAAAACTTCGTTAGTGTTAGCAGTTTTCAAATTCGTAATAGGAAGATAATAGGCAGGCATTCCGTCATAGCACGCCAATGGGAGTTCGACAAATTTGTCATTCTCTTTCTTGTATGCCTTTCTGTTTACTTTATTGAAGAAATAACCGTCGTCAATCACGCTGAATCTTTCGATCTTATTGATTTCAACGAAATTGTCAGTGTTCAAAGTAGCTAACAGTGTTTGGGCATGACGGAATTTGACAAGGATACCCGTATCGATGCCTGTTTTGAAAAGAAAGGTCTTTTGCTTGCGAGTAAAGATTTCAACTTCACCCTCTTTTTTCAAAATTCCCTCGAAAAAATAAACCCGCTTTGTCTCATTATAGACAAGTTGGCTAATTAAATTGTCTTTATAGACATAGGAGTCCAAGATTTTCTCTAACCCTGGCAAGGTGTTTAATTTGATCATGATTTTCTCACTTAGAAGGGTTTAATAGTGTGGAGGGTAACGTTGCGTTTGAACTCCCCATTTGGGTAAATCATCGAAATTTGAGTGTTTTCTGGTGCGCTAAGCCATAAGGCAATGCGGCGGTTATCAGGACTATAAACGAGTTTTTCACATTTCCACCCAAGATTGGTGGCTTTGTAGAGAACCTCTTTTTGTTTATCAGTGGCAAGCTGAGACAAAACTTTGTCAAATTCAATTTTTCTTGCTTTAACTTGCTTTTCAAAATCGTCGAAAATGTGATTAACTTGTGCGATAACGTCTATCATTTTGGGTTCCTCTTGTTTAGTGCGCTTTTGCGCTTTGTTTAAAGTGTGAAATAATTATATAAGAAAGTAAAACAGAAGTCAAGCACTAAAAAGCCCCTTTCGGGGCTCTAAGTTTAAATTCCTAAAAGATTTTTAAAAATATCTTCAAAAACCTTGTCAAGAATGTACCGCTCTGTGTAGAAAACAAGGTCTCCTGACTTGTCCTGAAGCATGTACGTTTTGTCTGATTCCAAGACATACCGTAGCCCTGACTTGTCCTTCGCTGCACCTTCATAATACCTCATCTCTTTCTCAATCATCTTCTCCTCAAGCGGGAAAAAGTATAAATTGGGCTTTATATGCTCATAGCCTTTCACATTGCACATCCTAACAGTTCTTACTTCAGTTTCACAATTCATGAACCGGCGTAAAACCGTTTTAATGGAGTTAGCTGTAAATAATAGATGTAGATATCGTATCGTATTTTTGTGGACCACCTGTTGTTTCGTTTTTATTGTGTTCAACTCTCCACTCAATAGCTCTTTTAACCTGCTCAGGTATTAAGTCTGAAGGTATGTCGATTACAAAAGATTCTCTTTCGACATCAGCTCCACAATGTAAGGCAGCTCCATAATCAGATAGCGTAATTACTAATTTCATTTTTTTGTTCTCCATAATAAAGACCAGCTAACAAGTCGCCCAAGCTGACGGCTTATACGCCGTCGCTCCAAGCAGTTAATTGCGCCGCAGCTTAGCTCTGCGTTATAAGAAATCCGCTTAGTAAACATTACCATGGAGTTATCTTTTGCCCTTGTCGTGCGGATTAGGCCCATTTTCCGCTCTTCTTCAGACCTTTCATTAACCTCGAAATAAAACGTAGCGCACTCGTCCTTCTTATCAAATTTGACCTCTTCTGCTTCGCCCATCTCAACAAGCGCATGGATATCGGAAGGCGTATGGTGGGCAGGCGCGTCTTCCCATTCAGGTTGACTAAAATCACCTAATGCCTCGCAGTACGCTTTGTTTACTAAATGTGCGACGCGGGCTATTTCTTTCTTTTCCATCATAGCTGCTCCAATTAAGTTTATAGGCTTTGAAACTTACTTCAGGAATGGTGAAATCTTTAGACTTCTCCATGAACAAATGGGAAGATGTATCGACGCTCATTGTGCTGAGGTTGAGGACTAAATCGCCTAAAAAAGACGATGCCATCTCTCCAACAGGTTTTTTCGCATAATAATTCAAAATATAAAGACGCTCTGTGTCATCGCTTGCATCATATTTCTGCTTAAGAAACCGCATCCCGTTCAAAATTTCGGTGTAGTAAGTTGGATGATTTGACGTCTTTACGATATCCAGTGCCACATTAATATTTTTTTCAATTGAACGGAACAAAAAACGCTCAAAAGGATAATTTTTTGAGTCGGGTTTGCTAATCATTTTCATAGAATTAATATACCTATAAGGAGTAATAATGTGGTAAATTGCGGGCATCAAGATCGTCCAGGTACTCTTTTATTAAATCTAACTGAACTTTTAAATTATATTCAGTATCATTCTCGAAAAAGGTTACATTGGCATATTTCTGATGCTTCAATTGTAATAGCGTGCATGTAGGATAAGCTGTCGGATTCGAAAAAATATCGACTATTTCTGACTGATAGTGTTTCATGTAAGCTAAAAGAAATTTAAGCATCTTTCAAAATCACTTCTGTTTCAGAATGAGATTCTACACGGTAAGGGCTGTCCGTAATTATGTAAAATTCATCCTTCTCATCGATACAAATAGAGACGAGCTTTTTGTCTTTAAGAAACTCGCCAAGGCATTTATAAGAATGCTGATGTTCGCGTTGGCGCTCGTACCCTTTAGCTAATAAAATATCATAGGCGTGGTCATAAAGCGGGAAAGCGGGGGAACTAACACCGCGGTCTAGTTGGCTTGGGGTGAACATAATTTTAACCCTTTCAATATACTGTTAAGTTTTTCGAAAAATAATGCTTGCGCATTAAGATCGGTGAAATTTACTTCATAATTACAAAAAGACTCTTTCGTGATATAACCGTTATAACGGTTCAAGAGTTTGATGAATTTTGAGCGTGGAATCCTGGCGTAGGTGGTAGCGTGGGAGGTGTAGGTTTGCATTTTCTGTTCCTTATTTAAATTGTGAGTTTATTATATAAGGAAGTTTTTAGATTTGTCAAGACAAGATTGCAGTTAAATTTTCACCATGCTGAACTTCAGCGTATTGTGGGAGGAGCTCGGTTTGCTCAGTATGCCATTTCTTGTATAAAGAGAGTGGGTCGGTGGTGGCGAGTTCGAACTTCATAACATCTTTGTCTAATGTGATAGTCAAGGGCGTTCCGCTCAGATACTCTTTGATAAGTGGATTCTTGAAAAGGTTTCTTGTGAAGTTAAGGACTTCAGGGCAAGTGTTTTTCTCAATCATCTTTAGCCACTGTTTGAAGTAGAGTGGATCAGGTAGGGTGAGCTGGGGCGGAATGGTGGTGAAATTGGTTATTAAAGAAGTATTGTTACAATTGACACAAGGCTGCAAAATGGGTTGGGGGCGGAAAGCAGGTTCGGGCGTTGTGGGGCACAAATCTGTTATAGACGGCTTAGCGTATTGGGCGGGGATGTCAGTATGGAGCTGGAAGGGAGCTTGGGCGAGAAAGGCGTCTCTGTCCTTGTCCCAATCATTATGTATACGCACGCAAAACCATTCTTGTGCAACCACATCTTTCATCCCTTGTATCGAAACCTCAACCTTAAATCTCCACTGCCTCCCCCAACACGTTATCTTACCGTCAAAGTTAGCAAAACTCCAGTTCTGAGAAGGTGGAAGGGATGCGTTGTCCTCCATGCAATCGAGCTCGGGGGCAATGCCGATAACGCGTCCTAAACTGGTCATTCTGAACCCAGGAGGAAGAGAACCATCTACTATTTTGAAAAATAGGGGGCGCGAGCAGGGAGAAGGTGGGCGGATGTTAGGGATGTTAGGAATGTTACCTCTTAACGTCACCCCATCACTAAAATT
>RRZT011204937.1_pt1 | contig 35827 bp, 39 predicted proteins | sample 2165551 | NCBI WGS metagenome assembly RRZT01 (sample SAMN10456910, study PRJNA506462) | wastewater metagenome | biome: wastewater; feature: sludge; material: wastewater sludge; isolation source: wastewater sludge with Escherichia coli K12::gfp cells carrying plasmid... | place: USA: Moscow, Idaho...
GCTAGCAGGGCGATAAGCACAAGAAAATAAACCCTAACGACAAGATCATTCCTCTTCCGTCGCCACGATTACTACTCGTTCAACGAGCCCAGTGCCTCAGCAAGTTGCTCTCTCAACTTCTCGGTCGATTGCCCATCAGCCTCGGCGAGGCGAATCTGACGCATCAGGTCGGCGACTTTCGACTGTTTTGCTTGCTGATCGACCGGCGTCACCTTGATCGACGCGGCTTTGCTGTCGGCAACAGAAGCGGCCGAGAAAGTGGCCGATTTCCCATCAACCAGCACTTGCGCCCGCTCGGCACCGGGGCGCCCGCGCTTGGCCGTGATCACGAGCGATTTGGGCTGATAGGGCAAGGGCATCGGGCGACGCGCAGCTTTCTGCGTCATGGCGCTGCGCCTGAAGGCATTAACTGCATCACGCAACTGTTTGTGCAACTCTTCGCTAGGCTGCCCCTCTGCTTCAGCTTCGCGAATCTTGCGCAACAACTCTTCTATTTCAGCCGATGCCGGCGCCGAACGTGAGGCCACGCCAAAAGACTCCTTTGGTGCCTTTACTGCAATATCGAACTCCTCGGGCGAGGAAATCATTTTTCCCAGCCGATAATGGTCGTAACGCATCGCCATGATCAAGGGCGTATCGCCCCAATCATTCTTCGAACGGGTATCGCCGCCGGATTCGAGCAGCACCTTGGCCAAATCCTCTTTGCCTTCACGAGCAGCGATCATAAGCGGTGTCGAGCCATTCGGCGACGGCGCATTGACTTGGGCACCCTGAGCGATGAGATACTTGACCAGGTCGTCATGGCCATTGAAAACGGCGTAGTGCAACGCGCCCCACTGTTTTCCTTCACGGTTTAGCGATGCACCATGCGCAAGCAGCCACTTGGCAGCATCCATGTGGCCCTTCCACGCCGCCAGTTGCAAGGGCTGCTCACCGTTTTTATTGGCGCGGCGCGGGTTGGCGCCGCGTTCGACGAACAGCGCCATCATCTCGACATTGCCATTCCAGGCGGCGATCATCAGCCCGGTGCCAAGCTGACTGCCGACGAACTCGGGATCCAGCCCCTCATCAAACCATTCTTTAACTTTTTTGACATCGCCGCGCTCAACCGCCCAGGCAAAGCTGTTGGGATTGGGCAACTCTGCCTGCGCCGTACTGGCAAACAGGCAAAACGCAAGCAGCAATGCTCTACCGCAAAAAGTCATCCACAGCATTAAATACTTCCTCCAACATCAACACGCCAGATAAGGTACTGCACCGAATTTTGTTGCACAATACGACGCTCATGCCGCTTCGTCTAATTATCGCTTTTGCGCTCTCGCTCGCCTTTCACGGCAGCCTGCTCCTTCCGGAACTCATCAAGCGCCTTCCCGTTGCCCCGCCCCGACCGGCGTTGCAGGCGTTGCTACGCCTACCGCCAATGCCAGAACCTGTGCTGCAAGCGGCCGAGCCTTTGCTGAAAGATACAATTACATCGGAAGCGCCGGAAAAAACATCCCCGCTTGAAAACCCGCCTCCGGCACCTGCAAAGCCTAACGCAAAAGACATGCTGAAACGAGATGTGCAAATCGCCCGGAAAAAGCTCTCAAAGACACAGTATTACCCACCAGAAGCAGTGGCCCAGAACATCGAGGGCAACGTACGCCTGATCATCAAGCTCTCCGCCGATGGAGCGGTCGACGATGTCGTTATCGCCGCCAGTAGCGGCTACACCATCCTCGACAATGCGGCCGTCAAAGCCGCGTATGCAATGGGCTCGCTGACCGGCGTCACCTCACGCGAGCTGATTCTACCGGTGATCTTCCGCCTCGAGTAAGCCCATCTTCCTTCTGAAAATCACATCCCAAACTCCGTGACCTAAGCGCAAGCCGCGTTGCTCGAATTTGGTGAGCGGACGATAGTCCGGGCGTGGCGCAAAGTCGGCTGCGGTATTCTCCAGCAAGGGTTCTGCCGAAAGAACCTCGAGCATCTGCTGGGCGTACTCTTCCCAGTCGGTGGCGCAATGAAGATAGCCGCCGGGCTTAAGTCGGCTGGCAAGCAAGGTAACCAGCGGCGCCTGAATCAAACGCCGTTTGTGATGGCGTGCCTTCGGCCAGGGATCGGGGAAAAATATGTGCACGCCAGACAAGGCGCCAGGTTGAATCATTTCATGCAAGACTTCGACCGCGTCATGCTGAACGATACGCAGGTTAGTTAGCCCATTTTCGGCAACGAGCTTGCACAAGCTACCCACGCCGGGCGTATGCACCTCGATACCGAGATAGTCGTTCTGCGGATTGGCTGCGGCAATCCGTGCCGATGTCTCCCCCATGCCAAAGCCGATTTCGAGGATCTTCGGGGCCGACTCTGCGCTACGGCCGAAAACCGTTGCCAGATTATGCGGCGCGGCGACGTAAGGAATGCCGATCTCGGCCATCATCGCTTCGTGGTAGCGCAGTTGTGCGCTCGAGACGCGCCCCTGACGCAATACAAAACTACGGATGTGTCGATGCACTCTATCCGGTTCTCCGGACGGGGCGATGTCTTGCAAAGGATCGCTCATAGCGGGAACCTTTCCCATCCGTTCCTCATTGGCAAGCGCTGCCAACGGATTTTGCCGGCAAATCGCGGGAGACAATCTTGATCATTCATGGCGCTTTCCTGGACGGGCGGTGAAAAATTAACTCTTAGAGTACTGAAATTGGGGTTCTCGGCAGTCTGGTGAACGAGGAGCCGATTGCTTCATAGCAATTCGAAGGAAGGCGATTCTATCACGCAGCCCCTAACCGAAAAACCGCAGCTCAAACCGCAACGACACCACGGGCACAACGAAAAGGCAGAGTCTTTAAGGCTTTTCATAGCTCACCAATTGGATGGACTTGGCAAGGGCGTTCTTGCGTTATGTCGAAGCAAGACGAAACACTGCCATTGTGTCGGCTCAATCAGATCGGTGCTGGTTTACCGCGTAGTTATGATCCGCCTAATGCTGTCGGCGCCTATATCGAACGCATTGCTTGCAAAAAGCTTAAGCCGTGCGAGATATGCTATCGTTGGCGACCTCTCCGTGGTCTGAAATGACCGCTGTCTGTGACACTCACTGATTGATCACAAACCTTATTGGAGCCTCATTTTTTAGGAAGTCGGATGGAACTGGAACGCATCCTTAGATCACAGGGCTTTGGCAGTCGCCCGGAATGCCGCGCTTTGATTCATAGCGGACGGGTCCGTATTGAAGGACAGTTGTGTGAAGACCCATACGCCGATTACGCACCGGAAGGTCTTATTTTTTCCGTTGATGAACAGATCTGGAATTATCGAAAATTAGCCTATTTGTTGCTGAACAAGCCGGCCAATTATGAATGCTCGCACAAACCACGGCACCACCCGAGCATCTATACCCTGTTGCCGCCCCCCCTGCTCACGCGGGGAGTACAGGCCGTTGGACGGCTCGATGAAGACACGACCGGATTGCTCCTCTTTTCCGATGATGGGCAATTCATTCATACGTACACCTCGCCCAAGAAGAAGGTTACCAAGGTTTATGACGTTACACTCAAGCATCCTGGCGATCAGCTTCTGGTTGCAGCGCTGTTAGCAGGAGTTCAGCTTAATGACGAACCAGCGCCGATCGCCGCAAGCGCTTGCGAGATTCTGGCAGAGCGCTTGCTTCGCCTAACAACGACCGAAGGAAAATACCATCTTGTTAAACGAATGATCGCCGCAGCTGGAAATCGCGCCGAAGGACTGAACCGTGTAGCCATCGGCGGGCTATCTTTGCCGCCAGAACTACCGCTCGGCCAATGGATCTGGCTTGAGGAAGCCGATCTGCAGAAGCTGGCGGGTCGAACGCCGTAGGCTTGAAAAGCTCTTTTGACGCAAAGAGCGCGAAGAATGGCCTTGAGGAGATTAGCGGTCGTAGCGAAACAGCGGCTCGTACGGAGGATTACTCGAGGTCTTTCTCGGCAAACTGTTGCGCAACTAGGCCTGACTCCTAAACGAGACGCTCTACCGCCCACCGGCGTGGGCGCGATCTCACTCCGCCAGTGATACCCCATCACAAAATGAACAAGGACTCTATTCGCAGCCTTGTTCGAGAACAGGTTAGCTGCTGGCTTTCCGGCTCGCCGGCTTCCTTTTCGCTACGGGCTTGGCTTCGTCTTTAGCTGCCGAAGTTTTTGTAGCCTTGGACGGAGCTTTCGCTTTAGGCTCGCGCTTTTCAAACTCAAAGCCTACTTTTCCATCGGCACCACGAACGAGGAATGCTGAAAACTTGCGCCGCGTGCGCGCTGAAATGAAGTCCTTCAGCAAGTCCGTTCGCCCGGTCGAGAGCAGCTTCTTCATCTGCTCTTCTTCGACCGGCTGCTGCAATATCACTTTGCCGGAGCGGAAATCACAGGTTTTGGTCGGCCCGACGGATTTTTCACAGACATAAGCCATGCCATGGTCAAAAACACGCGCGCCACACTTAGGGCAGTCGCCCAAGGCTTCTTGGCCCGAAAAATCAACTTCCTCGGCATTCCCGTCATCCCCCCCGGCCCCCTGACCGAAATCAAACTCCGGCGTATTTTCGGCATTAAGCCTGATGATGGCGTTGAAAGGCCGTCCCATCTTGTTGCGGAACCCGGTGAGCGGGCCAATTTTGCGCTCGGTAAGTAATTCCTCGATTTCAGCCGGCTCATACTGACGACCAGCGACAATCTTCCACAAGGCAAACTCGCACGCTTGGCACTGAAACTTCTTGTAGGTCTCTTTGATCTTGCCGCCGCATTTAGGGCAAGGCGTTGAAAGTTCACCAAAATCCCCAGGAATCGTATCACTGTCGTAGCTCTTGGCACGATCGACAATGCGCTGCGTCATTGCAGCAATTTCCTGCATGAACGCATCTCGCGACATTTCGCCGCGCTCCATGCGCGCAAGCTTCCACTCCCACTCACCAGTGAGTTCCGGCGCCGTAAGTTCACGGATGCCAAGACCGTTTAATAAGGTCATCAGCGAAAACGCCTTGGCTGAAGGCTGAAGTTCACGACCTTCGCGCTGCAGATATTGTTCGTTGATCAGATTTTCAATAATCTGCGCGCGGGTGGCGGGCGTACCCAAGCCACGCCCCGCCATTGCTGCCTTCAACTCCTCGTCATCCACCATCTTGCCGGCGCCTTCCATGGCCGAAAGCAAGGTCGCTTCAGAATAACGTGGTGGTGGTCGGGTTTCCGTGGCGTTAAGCACCACCTCGTCGGTACGCACCTTTTCCCTAGGCGTAACCGCTACCAAATTACCTTCATCTCCGTCTTGACCCTCGCGGCCGTAGACAGCCAGCCAACCAGGATTGACCAGTACTTTGCCTTCCGTCTTGAATGGCTCGCCTTCAACACGCGTGATGCGCGTAGTAATCAAATACTCCGCAGCCGGATAAAACACGGCAAGGAAGCGCTTGACGACCATGTCGTAGAGCTTTTGCTCAGGCTCTGAAAGGGTTTTAGGGGCCTGCAGGGTCGGAATAATGGCAAAGTGATCCGATATCTTGGCGTTGTTGAAAATCCGCTTATTCGGCAAAACCCAGTTTCGAGCCAGAATCTGATGCGCAAATGGTGAAAATCGGGCCAGAATCGCTTCATCATGCCCTTTACCGGCAGCTTCTCCGGTGAGCATCTTGAGCGTGTCTTTAACTGTCGCAAGATAGTCCTCCGGCAATGCGCGCGCATCGGTTCGCGGATAAGTCAGCACCTTGTGCTTTTCATACAGCGCCTGTGCCAGACCCAACGTTGATTTTGCCGAAAACCCAAAACGGCTATTGGCTTCACGCTGCAAGCTCGTCAGGTCATAAAGCAAAGGGGAGAGCTGGCTTGATGGCTTGGCTTCTTCGCTGACCTCTCCGGATTTTCCCGTGCATTTTCCCTGCAATGCTTTGGCGCGAGCTTCATCCCAAATTCGGTCGGCACGCTGATGCTCATCTTCTTCGGCTTTGCCTTTGGCAAACTTTTCGTCAAACCACTTGCCTTTGTACTCACCCGCAGCGCACGAAAACACGCCTTCCAGCTCCCAATAGGGGCGCGGTTTGAATTTGCGGATCTTGTCCTCGCGTTCAACCATCAGCGCCAGCGTCGGCGTTTGCACACGACCGACCGTAGTCAGATGGAAGCCCCCCGTCTTTGAATTAAAGGCGGTCATGGCGCGCGTGCCATTGATGCCGACCAGCCAGTCCGATTCGGATCGGCACACGGCGGCATCGGCCAGCCCCTGCATTTCGGCGCCCGCGCGCAAGCGGGAGAAACCATCCTTGATCGCCTGTTGCGTCATCGACTGCAACCACAAACGCTCAACCGGCTTCGCGCTCTTGGCATGCTGAACGATGTAATTGAAGATCAACTCACCTTCTCGTCCCGCGTCACAGGCATTGATGAAGCCGGTGACATCCTTGCGCTTGATCAGGCGAGTCAACTGCTTAAGACGGGGCTCCGACTTTTCGATCGGACGCAAAGCGAAATGCGGCGGAATCACGGGCAGGTGCGCAAATGACCACTTGCCTCGCTTGACCTCGTATTCTTCCGGGCACGCCAGTTCGAGCAAATGGCCTACGGCCGAAGAAAGGACATAGTCCTCGGTCTCAAAATAGTCGTCGTGCTTGGTAAATCCACCAAGCGCGCGCGCGATATCGGCGGCGACGGAAGGCTTTTCGGCAATTATCAGCTTCTTGCTCATGAAATATTTTTGGCCCGGGTGGGTGACGAAGTAACATGACTTCGGAATGGCATATTGGTGCCACGGTGCAGGGCATAATAAAAGCAGTATGCCGCACTTGGCAAGCAAGAGTCATTTGCGAGAGCGCCTCGCAATGATCTAAGAACTTGCGGAAATAAGCGCGTAATGCGTTTGTAACAGCACAAAATCAGGCTGGATGACTCACACGTATGCAGTAACGGCATCAGAGTCAGGCCAAGGAAAGCCGTTGAAAAAAGCCGCCCGGCAAGCGGGCAATTTGACCTTCCAACTCCAAATGCAGCAGCATGACGGAAAGGACATCGGCGCTCATTCCGCTACGCACGCTCAGTTCATCAAGAGCACAAGGATCAAAGCCAATCAATGAAAGGAGTTCATTTGATTCCTTCGAAGACATCCCACTTGATGGGCTTGTCGAAAGCGGACTGCTCCAGCGAAGCTCCTCGAGAACATCTTCGGCCGTTTCAATCAGTTTGGCACCTTGCTTGATCAGCTTGTGGCACCCGCGTGCTTGCGGCGAATGAATCGAACCGGGAATGGCAAATACCTCACGCCCCTGTTCTGCAGCCAGCCTTGCGGTGATTAGCGAGCCGCTCTCAATGGCCGCCTCAACCACCAGAACACCACGCGAAACGCCCGAAATCAAACGGTTTCTTCGCGGGAAGTTTGCCGCCATTACCGGTGAGCCAAGCGGAAACTCTGAAACGATGCATCCCTTGGCACCGATCTCCAATGCCAGATCCCGGTTACGGGCAGGATAAATTCGGTCAATACCGGTTCCGACAAAAGCCACGGTATCGCCCTTGGCCGCCAAGGCACCACGATGGGCCGCTGCGTCAATGCCGAGTGCCAACCCACTGGCGATGCTTAGTCCGGCGCTGGCAAAAGCGCTGGCGAAAGACTCTGCGTTCTGGATACCTTGCGGCGTTGGATTCCGGCTCCCCACAATGGATAAAGTCGGACGATTAAGCAAGTCAAATCGGCCACGCACGTAAAGCACGCTCGGCGGATCTGCAATTTCGAGCAGGGCCTGCGGATATTCCGGGTCAGCCAGCGTAATGATGTATTGGTCCTGAGCTTCCGACCACGCCATGGCGCAGTCCACAAGCGCCTCATTGCGGGTATCCAGGAGAAGGTCGGCGGCTTTATCGCCAATCACGCTGCGCAACGCGCTACGTCCCGCCGAAAAAACAGCCTCAGGAAGTCCGAAGGCGTGAAGCAACTTGCGCTGCCGTTCGCCTCCGATTCCGGATACCAGCGTCAGTCGTAACCAACTCGATAACGACTCACCTTCGGTCATTACTCACTCAGGGAGTACGCACAAAGTCGTTAGAATCGATAGTACCTTCAGACTGGACAATCAAACCATACGAGATCCGATTGAAAGTGCGGAAGACAAAAACCAGCCCGACACGCTCCGGAGGAATTGGCAACGAAGTCTTCTGATCGTATTCATCACGTCCGCTCACCGTCCGGTTGCGCTCGATTGCCAGTACATGGCCGATCTCAAGACCATCTTCTGATCCACGGCTCAACGAAACGATAGAACCGCGCCCGGCAGAGTCAACACCGCCGTAAACAGAAACGATACGCCCCTCAACCAATAAATCCGGCTTATGGGGTATATAGGCTTCTAACTGCGGACGAACGGACGGCAGCAAACGATCTCCGCGGCCGATTTCCTCTTTCGCCGACTTGATTTCAAAGGTCGCCGGATTGCCTGGAACCGTCTGCTTCGCCGTGCCAAGATAGAAGGCTTCATAACCCAAGACATATTTCGGATTGTCCTGGCTCTGCCCTGGGTAAGCAGGATCGAGCAATGCTTTGCCGCGACGATAAACCTGCCAATCCTGCCTGCTCGGGTCGGCGTTTTCAACATAGGCCAGATCGCCTTTCCCCAGCATGACGCGGTCCTGCTGCGTAGCAACAATACGCGCGGCATTCTCCAAACCATTGGCCTCGACAACGAGCGGCTCAGAAAGGAATGGACCAATCACGTTAGGGGGAATCGGCGGAATCGCGTCGCGGTTTTTCTCGAAGTAGATCTGAGGCAACAACGTCACATCCTGAGATATCTGCGTGATCTTCGCGCCGTGCTTTTTCATCACGCGTAAGATCGGTTTGCCTTCGGCATCGCGATCCAGAACGATAACATCGCCCGGATAGATAAGATTTGGATTCTTGATCTGATCCCGATTCATGCGCCAGATTTCTGGCCAGCGCCACGGCTCCTTCAGGAATTGGGCAGAGATACCCCAAAGCGTGTCGCCCTTGGCGACAATGTGCTTTTCAGGCGCATTATCGGCAAGTTGAATCGGTTGTTCAGCAGCGCTGCAGACCGTTGCGGTCAAAGCCAGAATGAACGCGGACATAATGCGAATCATCGTGTTATCCTCGTGCGGGCAGTTAGCGACGCCTGTGAAGCCCGTGCAAACCCGGTAATGCGTTTGTCAAGCCATGCTTTCAGTCGGAATCAGCAGCGTTTTCTGCCGCAGACATCGCATACAATGCGCAAATATTGCGCCGTTTTTCAATGTGTTGCGTTAGATTCTGCACGTAATTACTTCTACGATCAAGCTATTTTTATGCCACTACTTCCAATACTTCGCTTTCCCGATCCGCGCTTAAAAACCGTTGCAGCGCCGGTTATTTCAATTGACGATAGCATTCGACGCCTGACGCGAGACATGGCCGAGACAATGTATGAAGCGCCCGGTATCGGTCTGGCAGCCACTCAAGTTAACGTACATCAACAGATTATCGTAATCGACGCATCAGAAACCCGGGATCAATTATTGACCTTGATCAACCCAACGCTCGTTGAAAGCGATGGAAGCCAGATCTGTGAAGAAGGCTGCCTTTCTGTGCCCGGCATCTACGACAAGGTGGAACGCGCAGAACATGTGGTGGTACGCTACCTTGACCTTAACGGCAAAGAGCAAACCGTCTCAGCCACCGGTCTGCTCTCGGTTTGCCTGCAGCACGAAATGGATCATCTGAATGGTCGAGTGTTTGTTGATCATCTTTCCGTTCTAAAACAAACGCGTATCAAATCCAAATTGGCCAAACAGGCAAAAGTCACCGCATGAAGCTCATCTTTGCAGGAACTCCTGAATTCGCGGCAGTCGCCCTACGCGCCATTATTAACGCAGGACACGAGGTAGTGTTAGTACTCACTCAGCCGGATCGCCCCTCTGGCCGAGGGATGAAACTGCGCTATTCGGCAGTCAAGGAGGTCGCTCTGGCGGCCGGAATCGAAGTTTTTCAGCCACAGACGCTCCGCGAGCACGATGCGCAAGAAAGACTACGCTCCTTTGCAGCAGACGCGATGATCGTCGCCGCCTATGGGCTGATCCTGCCGCAAGCCGTGCTCGATATGCCACGCTGGGGTTGCCTCAACATCCATGCCTCGCTACTGCCCCGCTGGCGCGGGCCGGCGCCCATTCACCGCGCGATTCTCGCGGGTGACGGCACTACCGGTGTTTGCATCATGCAAATGGAAGCCGGTCTGGATACCGGCCCGGTTCTGCTGGCAGAAAGTCTGCCCATCGTGTCCGATGATACGACGGGCGCCTTGCATGACAAGCTCGCCGAACTCGGCGCACAAATGATCGTCAAGGCGCTTCATCAGCTTCCGCTCAAACCTAATCCTCAACCGGGAACTGACGCGTGCTATGCGGTGAAAATTGAAAAATCGGAAGCCGCGCTTGACTGGCGCCTGCCCGCCGCACAACTAGACAGGCAAATCCGAGCCTTCAATCCTTTTCCCGGTGCATTTGCCGATCTTGACGGTTTTGCAATCAAGATCTGGCGCGCCGATCAAATGACTATCTGCGGCACTCCCGGGCAGATCGTTTCGATCGATACTGACGGCATCGTCGTCGCTTGTGGCGAAGGCAGCCTGCGCCTGACCGAACTGCAGAAACCCGGGGGCAAACGGCTTCCTGTCGCGCAATTCCTCGCTGGGAATCCAATCACTGAAGGTTCGCGCTTTACTGTTACTGCGGATTAGGCTTCGTCGCATGTGCTGGCCGAAAAGCGGCACAAAAGCTTGGATCGGACTCCAGCCACGCACCTTCAATCAGATCGACGCAATAGGGTACCGCCGGAAACACCGCCTTTAGACAATCATCAATCGCCGATGGCTTACCGGGTAGATTGATAATCAGGGATTTTCCGCGAATGCCAGCGGTTTGGCGAGAAAGAATTGCCGTCGGAACAAACTTCAACGAGGCTGTCCGCATCAGTTCGCCAAAACCAGGCATCATTTTGGTGCACACCGCCTCGGTTGCTTCTGGCGTCACATCACGCAATGCCGGCCCTGTGCCCCCGGTGGTGACAATCAAACTACAGCCTTCGACATCACTCAACTCACAGAGCGCAGCCTCAATCAGCGGCTGCTCATCCGGAATCACCCGAGCCACAGCCTCCCACGGGCTGGATAACGCACGCGTAAACCAATCGCGGATCGCCGGCCCACCCTTGTCTTCGTAAACGCCTTGGCTGGCGCGATCTGAAATCGTCAGTATTCCGATACGTGCGCTGCTCATACATGCTCCTCAAAACCCGCTTCATCCTGATAGGTCATGCCATCAAGCAATTGCACAATAGCGCGCTCTCCTGCTGCTATCCCAGAACTCGTCGCTGGCACGATCAACAAGGCATCGGCCTGTGCCATTGAAAGCAGCGCACCACTACTCTGATTGCCCGTCGTCCATGCTACGTAGGAGCCCTGCGCATCGCGCTCAAGCCGTACCCGGATGAAATCCGTGCGGCCAGGACGAATATTGACGGAGTGAGCAGTTTGCGCCTCGAGGGTGCGCCGAAACAGCTTCGTATGCCCCATCATCCGCCGCAAAGCGGGGATAACCAGTTGCTCGAAGCAAACCATGCCGGACACCGGATTTCCCGGCAGACCAAAAATCGCCCCGCGTTCGGTCGTACCGAAAGCAACCGGATGTCCGGGGCGCATCTCGACACGCCAAAAATGCATGTCGACGCCGAGAGCTTCGAGCGTCGGCCGCACGTAATCATGCAAACCCACCGAGGAGCCGCCGGAAACCAGCAGCACATCAAACTCAAGCCCACGGCGCAAATACTCGGCCAACTCCTGCGGATCATCACGAGCAATGCCGAGCAAAACCGGTTCAATACCCAGCGCCTGCGCCTGCGCCATTAGTGCATAACTGTTCGAATTGGGGATCTTGTTCGGATCAAACGCCTCGTCAAGTCCCTCAAGTTCGTCACCCGTTGCCAAAATAGCCACACTTGGCCTGCGATAAACCTTCATTTGCGCGCATTTGACGGTCGCCAATACGCCAATCACGCCGGGCGTGATTTCCGTCCCCGCCGTTAGCACCACTTGCCCATCACGCATACCTTCACCAAGCGGACGAATGTCGTTACCTGTGCTTACCGCCTTAACGATCTCAACCCGAAAGTCATCAAGCGCTCGCGTATCCTCAACGCGAATTACCGCGTCGGCGCCTTGCGGAATTGGCGCCCCAGTCATAATGCGCGAACACTGTCCTGGCCGCAGGGCGTGCTTGGGCATATCGCCCGCCTTGATGTCCTCAACAATCATCAAAACCACTGGCGCCTGTTTAAGATCGGCGCTACGCAACGCGAAACCATCCATCGCCGATACGTCAAATGGCGGCTGATTGCGATTGGCGCGAATGTCTTCGGCCAACACTCGGCCGAGCGCACACCCAAGCGACACAAGTTCGGCGTCTTTCGTTCTTACCTGCTCCAAAACACGCTTTTGCGCGTCCTTGACCGACAAATTACCCATCTAAACGAACTCCAAAAAATGCTGACTGGCCACTGCAATGGCTCGACTATTCAGGTGATATTCATTGCGTAAGCTTTGCACCTTAACGGTGAATTTTGCGTATCTCACGCGCCCTCGTATCTTCTCGCTTCTGCCATATCCTGTGGTGTATCAAGGTCGAGAAAACTTCGCAAACCAGGATCGGCGACAAGGAACTCCGACTCGTCAACATAAAGAACGTTCAATTGCGCAAGCGCGCTGCGAACACTGCGTTTGCCGTGGCTTGAAAGAATACGGTGAATTACCGGCAGTGCCGAATTCGAATAGAAAGCCGCCAAAGGCTGAACGTGGCCTCGCACCACGGGCACCACTGCCTGATACGCTGCCCGTTGCTGCGCCAGCTTTTCGATTAGCGCTGCTTGCAAAAAAGGCATGTCGGTCGCCACGGCAAAAACCCAAGGGGTACCCGCCTCTGACAACCCAGAAAATAGTCCGGCTAAGGGCCCGGCATCGGCATGGGCGTCACATATCTGAGGCAGCGCAATGTCGGAACGATACTGACGCACACTGACCAGAACCCTTGCAAATAAGGGCTGTACGATAGCCGCTACACGCTCTAACAGGGTATCCTCGCCGAGAAGCAGCGTCGCTTTGTCGCAGCCCATACGCTGCGATTGCCCGCCAGCCATGATGATGGCCGTACAGCCCTCGATCATCGCGGCATGCGATCCAGCAAAAAGCTGGCCAAGCCAGCAATATCGTCGAGCGCGAAATGCGGCAGTTGAGGATAAACCTCGTCCATATCCGTAACCAAAGCAATCAGCCCAGCCTCAACCGGGCAGCGCGGCGGCTTATTACATTCACGACGCAGAATCTCGATCTTGTTTCCTGGAATCAGAGAAAACCCTTCAACCAGAACAAGATCGGCTTCGCCCAGAAAACGCTCGGCCAACTGCGCCGGCTCACGCCGATCCACCGCGTCGGCAACGATCTGCAATTCATTCGACGTCACCAACATGCTCATCACCGCGCCGGCCTTCTTGTAACGCCAACTGTCCTTACCCTCCTTGTCCAACGTTACTTTGTGGTGCGCGTGCTTTATCGTGGCCGGGCGTAAACCACGAGCTGTGAGTTCTGTCAGAAGTTTCTCAACGACAGCGGTCTTGCCGGACCCTGAATGGCCGACAAACATGAATATTGGAGGGGCTGCTGCGTTCATGGGTGCGGGGTCACCCAACTCTCACCCTGTGGGGTGGTTTCCTTCTTCCAGATCGGCACTCGCTCCTTCAGTTCGTCGATCATCCAGCGACAAGCCTCCAGCGCCGGCGCACGATGTTCCGCTCCGGCGGCAATGAAGACGATCTGATCCCCGGCCTGCACCACGCCAAGACGATGCACGATACGCGCATCGAGCAAAGCAAAACGGGTAATGGCTTCATCACGCAACTTCTTCAGCTCGGGCAAAGCCATCCGCCCATAGGCGTCAAAACTTATCTCCCGGACGTCGCGCCCTTCCGAAAAATCGCGCGCACACCCCAGAAACGTAGCAATTCCGCCCATGCGCCTGGAACTGCCCTGCAAGGCCTGTATTTCCTCGTCCTGCGAGAAATCCTCCAATTGAATTCGTACCGATTCTTTCATACTAACCACCTGAAAACTTTGACATGAAAACCACCTCGCTACGGTCTTCCAGCGCAAGCGAAAAATCCCGAACATGTTCACCATCGACTGCTGCAATGGAAACCAAAGCAAACGCCTCGGGATATTGCGCCTGCAACAATTCACGCAGGCTTTGCACGTTCATACCGAATTCAAACGCTACGTCCAGACTTCCTTTGCCGACACGCTCGGCCACCGGCCCGAAAAACAATACTGTAATCATCGCGCCCCCTTGCTGCTAGCTCCCTCACGACGCCACACGCCACTTTTGCCGCCGCGCTTTTCATCGAGTTGGACATTCTCGATGCGCATGCCACGATCAATCGCCTTGCACATATCGTAGATGGTAAGCAACGCCGCGCTCGCTGCGCACAAAGCTTCCATTTCAACACCTGTTTGGCCAACGCAAATGGCGGTAGTCAGCACCCGAATACCGACACAGCCCTGCGCGTCGGGTTCCAACACCTCGCTGAACGCCACGTCAACAGCCGTGAGGGCGAGAGGATGACACATCGGAATCAAGTCAGATGTACGTTTAGCCGCCATAACTGCCGCCACGTCGGCAACGGCTAGCACGTCACCCTTTGCCATCTTGCCGGAACGAACCCGTTCCAGGGTCGCATGCTGCATACGCAATACTCCGCTGGCGACGGCCACTCGCTGAGTTGCCGACTTTTCGGACACATCAACCATACGCGCCCGCCCGGAAGCGGAAAAGTGCGTCAAATCATTTGCTTCGTTCACATTGCTTCCTGTAAGTATGTAAGTTGATGATATTTTAGACCGGTTTAAACATGGATTGGTTGCAAAACTGGGCAAATGGAGGCCCGTACTGCCTTCCCAAGTCGCCGGAAGAGAAGACGCCATTAAATCTTTCGGCGTAGCAGCTTGCTTGAGCCAACATCAATAAGGTAAAACACGTGAAATTTGAATCTCACTGCCCAAAAAGTGTGCGCAGCACTTTCCTCAAGCCAAACCTCAAGCATGACAGCAAGGAGGCTCTTATTGACTCGCCCGGAGATCCAACTGATCTGATAAACGAGATACTCTGGTGATGCGCGGGCCCGACTTACATGCCCTTATAGCAGCAATTTCCGTTGGGAGAGGTAGACAAATAGTATCTCAAGACGCGAAACAGGATCATCCAATTCAAGCAGCTTTTGCTTAGCCAGCAACTGAACCGGAACAACCTCAGTCAGCCTGTAGCCAACCCAGGCCGCGTTATCAAAATAATGAGGCTCTTGGATTTTTTCCACGCCCAGATCGCCGACTACTTTGCGCAATAGCGGCAGCAAGCCGCGCAGACTCACGGGAATCCCTTGCCGTTTAGGCTCAAGCAGCAGTTCAACCTGAGCACGTAGCAAACCATTGCCTCCGAGGGCCTCTGAGAGAATTCGAAAACGACGGCCGCCGCGAACCTTCACCGACAAACCATCTGACAGCACTAGATCATCGGTATCGATGTACGCCAAGGTACCGACCTTGTACGATTGCGCGGCCTGCCCAACCTCTTTACCACTAAGCACTAAGCAAACTCCAAATGGAGTACGGTCCTTCATGCAAGCAGCTACCATTTCCAAATATCGCTGCTCAGACAACTTGAGCGACAACACTCCTCCAGGAAAAAGAACGGTGGCAAGAGGTAGCAAAGGAACCTCAAGCTGCTCCGGCTGCACCTTCTCAAGCGAAGACAAAGCGGCCCTCTTCTTGAATAGATCCATCCAACTCAAGACACGACCTCCTCAACGCCCCAGCGCGGCATCAACGAATAAAGCAATCGCAACTGGTCAAGAATTCGGGCGACGACAAAAGCGACTGAACCCTCTATCCGCTGAAGATGATGATAAAAACCCGGGGCCGGCGGAAGAATCACCGCACCTACATGCACCAAACGCAGCATGTTCTCAAGATGGATGACCGAAAAAGGTGTTTCACGTGGAACAAGCACCAACTTACGGCCCTCTTTAATTTTAATCACCACATCGACTGCGCGCTCAATCAGATTCTTGGCCACCCCCTGCGCAATTGACGCCAGCTTCCCCATTGTGCAAAGGCAAACAACCATGGCGTCCGGCGGATTCGAGCCTCTGGCCACGGGTGAAAACCACTCATCACGACCAAACACATCAAGACTCCCGCGCAATGCAGCATAGCGCTCACGAAAAAAAACCTGGGCATCGGACGCCCGTGACGGCAACATCAGCGCCATTTCCTGCCTGACCACAATTTGCGCCGCTTGCCAATACAGCAATTGCACACGGCAACTGGCTCAAGCAAACACTCGAGTAGACGAACGCCGTACTGCATCCCTGACGCGCCAGTAAAGGCTAGGCAAATGGTATTGGACATACTATTCCTTTGTTTCAGCTTCTGGCAATTCAACAAGCAAACGGGCAGCGACCAAACCGTTGATGATACCGAAGGCCAATGCAGCTAAGGCAAAAATTGGCACTAGATAAAACACGCCATTATGCGGTATCAACCAGGCGCGCGCGAGCAACAGCTGCCCTGCAACATGCGCAAAGGCCGCAAAGACGCTCCAGCTCACCAGGCCAAACCAACGCAAGGGCAATCGACACACGATAGCCAGCACGAGCAGGCTGAATATCGCCCCGGTCAAACTCATGAAAAATCCGGGGGCGAGAAATTGTCCGAGCAGCAGACTACCCGCCACCACTCGCAAAGCGCTCACCCAAACTGCCGCGCCCCACCCGTAACGTGCCAACACAATCAGCGTCACGATATTCGATAATCCCGGCTTAACTCCGGGCAATGGCGACGGAATCGCAGCATCAATCAGCGCCAGACCAATCGCCGCCGCCGAAAGCTGCGCTATACGATGATCTTCCTGCGTACTTTGCAGCTTAATAACTGAGCGAGTCATAGACTTCCTTGCGCCCAAGCACCAGAACGCTGACTTGATTCGGCGCGCAAACAGCGACCTCACCGGCTCGGCTCAACCAACCTTGAAGCACGCAGTACTGGCGAGGCCCGGGATCAGAAACGACACGCACCCGGCGTGCCCTGACCTCCAGCCGGGTCACCCCGAGAGGCCCGGGAACATCGATCTGCCGGTCGTACAACAAATCAAGTTCGGCAAAAATCTCGCCGCCGCGCTTCACAATGACCTTCTCGGCTGCTCCATCCTGCCAGACCAGGGAATATGAAAGAACACAAATTGAAACGCCCAAGATCACAACCAGCCAGTCACCAGGGCGAACCAGCGACAACCAACGCATCAACGGTGTTCAGTGGGGCTTGGCGGCAACTCTCGGTGACGAACCAGAACGCGAGCTTGATTGAAAAATTCACGTCCTAGCCACTCGGCAATGTAGACCGACCGATGCTGCCCCCCCGTACAACCAATCCCAACCGTCAAATAATTCCTGTGATCCCGAACATACGATGGCAACCAGTTGCCAATAAATCGGGCAATGTCATCGCGCATCCTCAGCACTTCCGGCTCAGCCTCCAGAAACGCGACAACCGGCCTGTCACATCCAGTCAGAGGCCGAAGATTCAAATCGTAATGAGGATTGGGCAAACAGCGCACATCAAACACAAGCTCGGCATCCAGAGGAACACCGTGCTTAAAACCAAAAGACTCAAACAACAGCGTCAGCCCCTGCTCCCCTTCATTCGATGCAAACCGCCGAATCCATTCCCGCAAGGCATTCGGCTTAAGATCACTAGTGTCAATGTGGTGCCCGAGCTCGACCAGTCCGGAAAGACGAAGACGCTCCTCACCGATCGCTTCGCTCAGAGTATTCTGATCACTGGCAAGGGGATGGCGCCGACGTGTTTCTGAATAGCGCTTAAGCAGAGTCTCCGTTTTCGCATCAAGAAAAAGAAACTGCAGATCCAGCTCATTGGCGCGTAAGGCCGCCAATTGCTGCGGAAGCATCTCGATACTCTCGCCACCACGAATATCAATAGCTACAGCCACTTTGGTGTAGCCTTGCTGCCCAAGATGGTCCACAAGTTGCTGCAACAATTGCGAAGGCAGGTTGTCAACGCAAAAATAAGCCGTATCCTCAAGCATGTTGAGGGCGATTGACTTACCAGAGCCGGAAAGTCCGCTGATGATTACGATATGCATGGACGCGAGCATAACGGAAGCCTTATTCCATTTCCAGATCATTCGTGAGAACAAGGGCGAAACCGTCACGCTTGCTTTGAAAAAGGAATAAGCCCACGTCTAAGCCAAGCAGGCGTAGACTAACGATACCGCTTTGAAATACGACACCATGAATCTTCTGAACCTAGCTTTTCTCGCGGACCTCGTTGCCATCCGTCGCGACATCCACGCCCACCCCGAACTGGCTTTTCACGAAACACGGACCGCCGACATCGTCGCCCGTGAGCTGACCGCCTACGGGCTGGAAGTGCATCGCGGGCTGGCAAAAACTGGCGTTGTCGGCGTATTGCGCAAGGGCAATAGCCCACGATCGATTGGCTTGCGCGCCGACATGGACGCACTACCGCTTCAAGAAAAAGGCGACTTGCCGCACCGCTCAAAACATCAGGGTCAGATGCATGCGTGCGGCCACGACGGACACACCGCGCTATTACTCGGCGCAGCCCGCTACCTAGCCGAAAACAAAGACCGACTAGATTTTGACGGTACAGTTCATTTCATATTCCAGCCAGCCGAAGAAGCGGAGGGCGGCGCTGAAATCATGATCCAAGACGGCCTCTTCCGGCAATTCCCAATGGATGCCGTTTACGGCCTGCACAATTGGCCAGGCATCGCGGCCGGCGAAATGAGCATCATGCCGGGCCCGGTCATGGCTGGCACCTGCGCTTTTGAAATCACCATACGTGGGCATGGCTGCCACGCTGCAATGCCTAACCAGGGGGTTGATACCTTGGTTGTTGCCAGCGAGCTCGTACTGGCACTACAGACCGTCGTCGCCAGAAATCTGCACCCTTGCGAATCAGCCGTCATCAGCGTGACGCAAATCCACGGCGGAGAAGCGTTCAACATTATCCCGGACGACGCTGTACTACGCGGCACGATCCGCACCTTCAAACCAGAAATTCAAGCGCTTGTTGAACAATCAATCGAACGCCTGTGCGGCGGCATCGCCAGCGCATTCGGGGCTCAAATCAACGTCCATTTCGACCTTCGCTACCCTCCGACGGTAAACAGCGCCACGGAAACAGCCATTTGCCGTTACGCGGCAGAAACGCTTCTCGGAAAAGACAAGGTTAGAGAAAACGAACTGCCTTCGATGGGCGCAGAAGACTTCGCCTTCATGCTGAAGGAAAAACCCGGTTGCTACGTCTGGCTGGGCAACGGCCCAGGCACCGGTGGATGCTCCCTGCACAACCCGCACTACGACTTCAACGACGAGGTACTAACCTACGGAATCAGCTACTGGATTCGTCTGATAGAAACCGCACTAAAACCCGACACACCACAAAAATAGCATTCGCCTAGCTCAAGTGCGGCAAAAGGAACAACACGAATCTACACAAACAGCTTCATCTGCATTAGAGTAGCGGATGAATTTTTTTGGCTCTTGTGGAGAGCAGCACCTGTTTCTTAATTCTTGACGCAATCGGGACGAGGGGTCGGAAGATATGGAAAGGCTTTGCCGGATTCTTGTTGTTGACGGCTCGCGCGTGGTGCGCGCTACGTTAGCCAAGCATCTAAAAGACAATTTTGAAATACTGGAAGAAAGCGACGGCGTATCGGCTTGGCAGACGCTGATGCTGGATGCCAATATTTCCGCCGTTGTTTCCGGAATTCACCCGCCAAAACTCGAAGCCCACGACCTGTTAGCACGGCTAAGATCAAGCTCCATGCGTCGTTTAAGGGAAATCCCTTTTGTACTGATTGTCTCCGACCTCGCAAATGACGCGGAACGGCAATACGACCGAACCTGTGGCGTGGCCGGATTCATCACCAAAACAATGGCGAAATCAGCCATCGTCGAACTACTGAACAAGCTTTTCAATCCTACGGAGCTGACCTCAACCGACATCCTGCCTGACTTTGAAGCCCCCAAGGATGAGGCGCTGCCACAGTTGCCCACCGAGCCGCCGCTGAAACCGCTTTTCAAGCCCCCGAAATTGCTGACAAACAACGCGTTCACGTCGCTTATTTCAGAGGTTTCATTTACCGACCCCAAGGTCGGCAAAGCCTGTGCACTGATATTCGGCATTGATAACCGTGAAGCCCTAATCCAGTCTTTTGGCCAGGACGTCGTCGAAATCATCATTGCGCGTATTGCCAGTCTACTGTTCGCCAAGGTGGGGCCGCTTGACTCCATTGGCCGCTGGCACAATGACCAACTGGTCATCATCTCAAACGGCGTCGATATCGAACAAGGCTTACGATTCGGACACCGCGTATGCAAAAGTCTGGCCGCCGGGCAGGTCACTATCCGCGGGCAAAAAATGAAACTGACCGCAAGCGTTGGAATTGCCAGCAGCGCGGACGATCACGTTGCCGACGGTAGCGAGCTTATCGCGCTCGCCGAAAAACGTCTCGATCAGGCCTTGGTCTGTGGCGGCAACACAGTCGCCAGCGAACAAAAACCGGATTGTCCTTTGCATTGCAAGAACAAAACCGCCTTGAGGCTCATTGAGGCCCTAAGTACGCAGGGAGACAAAAGCATCGCCAAAAGCATCGGCTCCATCGGCTTGAAGGTTCTCCCACTGCTCAAAATAATGGATCACGAACTGTCGCTCGGATTACCGCTGACTGACATCAAACACCAGCTTCAACAACGAGCCAAGGCCGAAGAAGCGCCGACCTGATTGTCGCAACGGCACCCCAAGCCACTCTCTGCCAAGTCAGATCACGAAGACGCACCAGGAGTGACCCAAGTCGGCTTCCGCTTTTCAAGAAAAGCAACCATCCCCTCATGCCCTTCCTGGCTCAAGCGCGCACGAGTAATGCATCGAATGGTTTCATCTACGGTTGATTCATCAATTGGCTGCCCGGCTATCAAACGAATCAAGGATTTACACTCCGCCTGAGCATTCGGTCCATTTTTGAGCAAATTGTCGATAATCTCGCCAATCGCCTCGTCGAGTTGCTCTTCTCCCGGAACAATCTCGTGCAGTAATCCAATACGGTACGCCTCTGCTGCCGAAAAACGTTCAGCAGTCAGCATATAGCGACGACAATAGCGCTCACCAATGGCCGACAAGACATAGGGGCTAACCACAGCAGGCAGGATACCGAAGCGCACTTCCGTCAGCGCAAACAAGGCATCGTAAGTTCCAACCGCGATATCGCACGCGGCAATCATCCCCACTCCAACACCAAACGCAGGTCCTTGCACCCTTGCAATCGTCGGCTTTGACAAGCCATAGAGCGTACCCATCATTTGCGCCAGATCACGGGAGTCATCAAGGCACTCCTCGTCGGCATAGCTCGCCGTCCGTTTTATCCAATTTACGTCGGGGCCGGCACAAAAACTCTTGCCGGTAGACGACAGCACGATAACGCGAACCCGAGGGTCGGCCTCCAGCTCAATCAGTCCGCTCGTAATATCTTTGACCAAAAGCCCATCAATGGCATTGTGCCGTACAGCCTTGTTCAAGGTCAGAATCCCCACGGAATCATCAACCTCGGTAGCAATCGATTGATACATAAAACCTCCACCAAACGATCCGATCATCGCCAGGGAAACTGTTGCAATTTAACGGATTCTGACCGCAAAACACTGCCCGAGTCATTGCCAACAACACCCGCCAAGAACCCGGCTTCAAAGTGGCTGAAGTTTATCGATTCTTACAGCATTTTCAATCAGAGTCACGACTGTTGCGTAGAGAATCAAACCGGCAGAGCCGTCTTGTCGACCACCCGGCGCAATACAAAGCTCGAATGCACGCCGGTCACCCCCTGAATGCGCGTAATCCGGTTCAGCAACAACTCCTGAAACGCGTCCATGTCCCGAACCACAACTTTCAGCTGGTAGTCAGCGTCCTGCCCGGTCACCAGCAAGCATTCGAGAATCTCGGAGATCTCAGAGATTTCCTTCTCAAAATGTTCGAAGCGCTCAGGCGTATGCTTATCCATCGAAATGTAGATCAGCGCCATCAGCGTATAGCCGAGGGCCTTGGCATTGAGCAGTGCGCGATAGCCGGTAATGATCTTTGCCTCTTCGAGCGCACGCACCCGCCGCAGGCAAGGCGAAGCGGACAGTCCGATGCGATCAGCGAGGTCCTGATTGCTGATTCGCCCATCATCTTGCAGCGACTGCAAAATCTGCCGATCAAAGCGATCAATTTCCATAATATTGCCAATCGTTTTTTAGAAAAAACAGACAATAGCGCTAAAACCACAGTTTTAACAATAATCTGCCAAAAACAATCAAAACAAACGGCTAAAACGCAAGCACCTGCCGCAACGGATCCGCTACCATCGCATCATCAATAACAATCCCTGTCCCCTCTGAGGAATAGACAATCATGTTAAAACACCCCGCCACGAAGTACACCGCTTTTCCCCCCATCAAGATCGATGATCGGCAGTGGCCGAGCCACACCATCACCGCGGCACCGATATGGATGAGCACCGATCTGCGTGACGGCAATCAGGCGCTGTTCGAGCCGATGAACAGCGAGCGCAAGATGCGCATGTTCAAAACCCTATGCGACGTCGGCTTCAAGGAAATCGAAGTCGCCTTTCCGTCGGCCTCGCAAACCGATTTCGACTTTGTGCGTAAGCTCATCGAAGACGGCCATATTCCCGACGACGTCACGCTCGAAGTCCTCGCCCCCGCGCGCGAACCACTGATCCGCAGAACCATTGAAGCCCTGAAAGGCTCTCGCCGGGCCATCGTGCATATTTACAACGCCACCTCGAAACCTTTCCGCGAGATTGTCTTTGGCATGAGCAAGCCAGAGGTCGTCACGATGGCCGTAAACGCGGTCAAACTTGTCAAACAACTGACCGACGAGCATCCGGAAACGGAATGGGTTCTCGAATACAGCCCAGAAAACTTCACCGCCACCGAGCTCGATTTCGCGCTGGAAGTGTGCAACGCCGTCACCGAAGCCTGGGGCGCCACCCCAAACCGGAAGATCATTCTCAATCTGCCAACCACGGTCGAAATGGCCACCCCCAACATCTACGCCGACCAGATCGAATGGATGCACCGCAATCTCGCCCGGCGCGACAGCATCATCATCAGCCTGCACCCGCACAACGACCGCGGTACGGCAGTTGCTGCTGCCGAACTTGGGCTGATGGCCGGCGCCGACCGCGTTGAAGGCTGCCTCTTCGGCAATGGCGAACGCACCGGCAACGTCGATCTCGTCACGCTCGCGCTCAATTTGTATACGCAAGGCGTCTATCCCAACCTCGACTTCTCGGACATCAACGCTGTCGCCCGCAATTTTGAACACTGCACGCAATTGCCGATTCATCCACGCCACCCCTACGTCGGCGACCTCGTGTTCACCGCATTCTCTGGTTCGCACCAGGACGCCATCAAGAAGGGCTTTGCCGCGCAAGACCCGGACAGTCAGTGGAACTTGCCTTACCTGCCGATCGACCCGGCCGACCTGGGCCGCAACTACGACTCGGTTATCCGCATCAATAGCCAGTCAGGAAAAGGCGGCGTTGCCTACCTGCTTGAAGCCGAATACGGGATCGTTATGCCGCGCCGTCTGCAAGTCGAATTCTCCGGTGAAGTTCAGCGCTATACCGACCAGCACGGCGGCGAAATGGAAGCTTCCGACATATGGGCCTTGTTCACTGCCACCTATCTCGATACCACACAACCCATCGCTTACGTCGAGCATCATCTTTTCGAGGACAACAAGCTGCAGGGAATCCGCTTGACCGTCGAGGCCAAAGGGCAAACCCACGTCCTGAGTGGCGAAGGCAACGGCCCAATCGACGCGGCCATCCATGCCCTGCAGCAGTCCGGCATCAAACTCAACGTCCGCAGCTACGAAGAGCGCTCGATGGGTAAAGGCGGCGACGCCAAGGCCTGCTCCTTCGTCGAAGTTACCCAGAACGGCAGCGAACGAGAGTGCTACGGCGTCGGCATGGACGCCAACATCGTCACCGCCTCGATCAAAGCCCTGATCAGCGGCCTCAACCGGCTCAGCGCCACGAGCGGGGTCGCCGTCTGAAAAAGCAAAAAGGCAAACGCTCTCAACGCAGAGAACGCCGAGGCGCAGAGGCCGCAGAGATAACACCTCATTGAGCTTGGCTTTCTCCGCGATCTCGGCGCCTCGGCGCCCTCTGCGTTGAAAGAGTTGCTTCTTTGGAATTCGTAGACTGCCCACAGCGAAAACATCTGCAGCCTGTCCCGCACGGCGGGCGTGGTAGAATCCCGTCCCTTCCCGAACTCATCTGATTGATACTGAATATGTTCTCCGGAATTATCGCTGCCGTTGGCCGCATCACCGAACTGACTCCCCGTAACGATGGCACACCGACCGTCCGGCTGACGATCGATGCCAGACGCCTGAGCCTTGACGATGTTGAACTGGGCGACTCGATCGCCTGCAACGGCGTCTGCCTGACCGTAGTTGACAAGCACGACAACAGCTTCTGCGTCGACGTCTCCCCGGAATCCCTCTCTTGCACCGTTGGTCTCGACGCGCCCGGTCCGATCAATCTGGAAAAGGCGCTGCGCCTTGCCGACCGTCTCGGCGGCCATCTGGTTTCGGGCCATGTCGACGGTTTTGGCGAAGTTCTGCGCTTTGACCCGGTGGGCGACAACCGCCTGCTCGAAATCCGCGCCCCTGAAGCGCTGGCCAAATACATCGCCCGCAAAGGCTCAATCACCGTCAACGGCGTCAGCCTGACGACCAATACCGTCGAAGGAGCCTGTTTCACCATCAACCTCATTTCACACACACTCGAAGCAACCACACTCGGAACCCTGCAAGCAGGCGCTCGAGTCAACCTCGAGATCGATCTGATCGCACGCTACGTCGAGCGGATGCTCAATCCGAATCTCAATCCGGATACCAAGGAGGCTTAAATCCATGACATCGCAAAGCAAGTCCGCAGCCATTGCGCCGATCGAAGAAATCATCACCGAAATGCGCGCCGGGCGCATGGTCATTCTGGTTGACGAAGAAGATCGGGAAAACGAAGGCGATATCGTCATCGCTGCCGAACACGTCACGCCGGAAGCGATCAACTTCATGGTTACGCATGCACGCGGGCTCGTCTGCCTGACGCTGACCGAAGCCCGCTGCAAGCAAATTGGCCTCACCCAAATGGCGCGCGACAACAAGAGCGCTTACAGCACCGCCTTTACCGTCTCCATCGAAGCCGCCACCGGCGTCACTACAGGCATCTCGGCGCAGGACAGAGCACGCACCATTCAAGTCGCCGTCGCACGCAACGCCAAGCCGGAGGACATCGTCCAACCCGGTCACATTTTCCCGATTACCGCCAAGCCAGGTGGCGTTCTCGTGCGCGCCGGACACACCGAAGCCGGTTGCGATCTAGCGCAAATGGCCGGACTGGAACCCTCGTCGGTCATCTGTGAAATTCTTAAAGAAGACGGCACAATGGCGCGCCTGCCTGATCTAATCATCTTCGCCAAGAAACACGGTCTGAAGATCGGCACCATCGCCGACCTGATCCACTTCCGCAGTCATAACGAGGCTCTGATTGAACGCACCTTCTCCAAGCCCGTTCAATCGCCGCACGGCGAATTCACCCTGCACGCCTACACCGACCTGACCTCGAACGAGATCCACCTGGCGCTGACCAAGGGCGACATTCATCCGGAAAAGGAAGTCCTCGTCCGTGTCCATGAACCGCTCTCGGTGCTTGACTTCCTTGACCCCACCAGTGGCCGCCACACCTTTTCACTCGACCAGGCGCAGCAAGCGCTGGCCAAGGCGGAAGCTGGCGTCATCGTTCTCCTGCGCCGTCCGGAGCAATTTGACGATATTCTGGCTGCGCTTCGTGAGCAAACACCAGCGCAACATCCGGCAGCCAAGTGGGACCCGCGCATCTACGGTATTGGCGCACAAATCCTGCGCGACCTTGGCGTACGCAAGATGAAGCTGATGTCCAGCCCGCGCCGCATGCCGAGCATGACCGGCTTTGACCTGGACGTCACTGGCTACATGACCTCTCCATCTGAAACCGAATAATCTGCCCCACATCCCGAAACATTGAGAGGAAGCGCTGACATGGCTCGCTACGAAAACATTTATGAGTACGACTCCGCTCTGGCCGGTGACGGGATGACAGTCGGTATCGTCATGGCCCGCTTCAATCAGGACATCGGCGAAGGCTTGCTATCAGCCTGTACCACCGAACTGCGCCGTCTGGGCGTGGCCGCAAGCAATATCGAAATCGCCACCGTTCCCGGCGCTCTCGAAATCCCCCTCGCTTTGCAAACGATGGCGCAAAGCGACCGCTTTGATGCGCTGGTTGCCCTCGGCGCCGTTATCCGCGGCGAAACCTATCATTTTGAAGTGGTTTCCAACGACTCCTGCCGTAGCGTCATGGAGGTGCAACTCGATACCGGTGTTCCCATCGCCAACGGCATCCTGACCTGCGAAAACGATGATCAAGCGCTCGCTCGCACACAACAAAAAGGAACGGATTGCGCGCAAGCTGCGGTCGAAATGGCCAACCTGCTGCGCGCCATTGGCGAGAGGCCGGTATGAGCAAACCATCGGAAACCACACCGGCCGGCGCGCAAGAAATTCCCGCTGCAAAAGCTGCGGTTAAGTCACCACGCCGCCGCGCCCGCGAATTTGCCTTGCAGGGGCTCTATCAATGGCAACTGAGCGGCAACGACGAAGCGGCCATCGAAGCGCATCTGGCTGACATCTCCGGTTTTGACAAGGCCGATCGTCAATTCTTTGTCGGCCTGCTCCGCGGCGTACTGGCCCAGCACAGCGCATTGCAGGAACAGCTGCAAAGCTTCCTCGACCGCCCATTCACCGAACTTTCTCCGATCGAAGCTGCTGTCATGCTGGCCGGCGCCTATGAACTGGCCAACTACCCGCAAACGCCTTATCGCGTCATCATCAACGAAGCCATTGAACTGGCCAAAGGCTACGGCGGCACCGATGGTCACAAATACGTCAACGGCGTTCTCGACAAACTGGCCGCCAAACTGCGCCCGGTTGAAGTCGAAGCCAAGCGGGCGGCACGGGCGAAGGGCTAGACCCTAAAGCTAACCGCCGTCAACACAGAGAGCGCCGAGACGCAATGAACGCGGAGAAAAGACGATAACTTGCTCCTAAACCCCGCTACTTTTTCTTGGTTTACCTCTGCGTTCTCTGCGCCTCCGCGCCCTCTGCGTTGAAAGAGGTTAAAAAGTGCCCTCCGAATTTGACCTAATTTCCCGCTACTTTGCCCGACCCACGCCGCAAGCCGTTCTAGGGCCGGGCGACGATTGCGCACTGCTGGCACCTTCGCCGGGAATGGAGTTGGCGATCACCACCGACATGCTGGTCGCCGGAACGCATTTCTTTCCAGACACCGACCCTTACCAACTTGGCTGGAAAACCCTGGCCGTCAACCTGTCCGATCTTGCCGCAATGGGCGCCAAGCCACGCTGGGTGCTGCTTGCCGGCAGCCTTCCCGAAGCCAACGAAGAATGGCTTGCCACTTTTGCCAACGGACTTTTCGCCTGTGCCAAACGCTACGCCGTTGACCTCGTTGGCGGTGACACCACACGCGGCCCGCTTAACCTGTGCCTCACCGCGCTCGGTGAAGTGCCAGCTGGCAAAGCCCTGCGCCGCGATGGCGCGCCCCCCGGCGATGACCTCTGGATATCAGGACAGCCCGGCCTGGCGGCACTGGGCCTGGCCCACTTGCAAAAGCAAATCGTGCTACCCGAGGCGCTACAAGCGCGCTGCATTACCGCCCTGCAACGACCGCTGCCACGCCTTGAACTGGGACTGGCCCTGCAAAATGGCGCGCTGGCGCATGCGGCCATCGATGTCTCCGACGGCCTGCTGGCCGACCTCGGGCATATCGCCGAACGCTCAGGCATCGATGCCGAAGTCTTCGCAGCGCAGCTTCCCTGCATGCCTGCTGGCGTCGATGCAGGCGTGGCGCGTCAGGCCCAGCTAGCCGGCGGCGACGACTACGAACTGATCTTCTCGGCAGCCCCGGAAAAACGGCCAGAAATCGCCGAACTCGCCGCCCGCCTTGACCTACCGCTCTGGCGCATCGGACGCACAAGCGAAGGCACAAGTCGCGTTAAACTACTCGACGAGGAGGGGCAATGCGTTCCCCTCGCTTACAAAGGCTTCGATCATTTCGGGCATGGCAACCAATAAACCACCCTCGCTACGTTTCTTGTTCTCGCACCCGGCGCACCTGATCGCCTGCGGCTTTGGCAGCGGCCTATCGCCATTCGCCCCGGGAACTTTCGGAACTCTCTTCGCCTGGGCCTCCTTTCTGTTGTTCAAACCGTGGCTGAACGAGCTTGAATTGGCGGTTCTCCTTCTCGTTTGCCTCCTTGGCGGCATACTGGCCATACACAAAACAGGCGCTGACCTCGGTGTCGTTGACCACGGCAGCATCGTCTGGGACGAGATCGTTCCCTTCTGGCTCGTGCTGGCATATTGTCCGGCCAGCTTAAGCTGGCAAGGCGGCGCCTTCCTGCTCTTCCGCCTTTTCGACATCACCAAACCACAACCGGCGCGCTTCTTTGACCGTCAGGTCAAAAACGGCTTCGGCGTCATGGCCGACGACCTCGTCGCAGCAGGCTCTTCGATTGGCGCGCTGGCCGCTTTGCAATACCTGCTCAAATGAAACAAGAAGAGCTCGAGGCTCTTGCCGCCAAGCTCGGCGCGCTACTTTTGGCCAACGGGGAGAAGCTGGCGACGGCGGAATCCTGTACGGGTGGCTGGGTGGCTCAATGTCTTACCGCAATCTCCGGCAGTTCGGACTGGTTTGAACGCGGCTTTGTCACCTACTCGAATGAAGCCAAACAGGAAATGCTGGGCGTCGAGCCGGAAACGCTACTCAAACACGGCGCAGTCAGCGAAACCACCGCCAGCGCCATGGCCGCTGGCGCCCTGCGCCACAGCCACGCCAACTGGGCCTTATCCATCACCGGCATTGCCGGCCCCGCCGGCGGTTCCTTGGAGAAGCCGGTCGGCTCGGTATGTTTCGGCTGGGTCGGGCCGGATGGGCGTGTCGAGGTAGAAAGCTGTTTCTTCCCGGGGAGCCGCGAAGAGATTCGCAGCCAATCGGTCGCGCACGCCCTCACCGGGCTGCTTGAACGGGCCAGCGTCCTGAGCGCCTGAACTACTTGGTAATCGTCGCGTTACGCCCGGAAAACGTATCAGTCATACGTAAAGCCGCGTCGCCAAAGTCGCCCTGAGGTTTTTCGGCGCAATAGCGGTTCACAAAATTTTCCGCCGTCCCGCCCGATACCGCTGCCACCTGCTGGCTTTGATTGGCATAGTTGTGACCGGTCAGCACACCGCGAATCCAGGCCAGATATTCCTTTCGCTGCTCGGCGTCTGCCTTGGACTCAATCCAGGCACGGCAAGACATATCGTCAAACCCAACCACCTTGAGCGGCGCCGCGCTCACTGCCGCCGCATAAAAAACCACCGGCACGACCAAGCACAAAACACATAAGCCTCTCATCGGTTCAATCATCCTTGGCATTAAACAGCGTATGGCAGCAATCGCGCCATTCTCACCCCGATACCCGGGATAGTCTAGAACAACAATTTCGCAGGTACAATCAGCTCTGAGTACTTCGACTCCAAACTTTTTTACAAGCCAACGCCCATGAGTGGTCACCTCTTCATCGTCTCCGCCCCGTCGGGTGCGGGAAAAACAACGCTAGTGCGCCTTCTGCTGGAAAAAGACCCGGGAATTCGCGTGTCGATATCCAGCACCACGCGTCCGCCACGAACAGGCGAAAACGATGGTCGTGAGTATCATTTTGTCGACGTCCAGTATTTTCTTGAAATGGTAAGCCGGGGTGACTTCCTAGAATGGGCAGAGGTTCATGGTAACTACTACGGAACCTCGAGACGCTGGATCGAAGCCGAGATGACCGCCGGTCGTGACGTGCTGTTAGAAATCGACTGGCAAGGGGCGCAACAGGTACGCAAGGCCTTCCCCTCGGCGATCGGTATTTTCATACTCCCGCCATCGCTGGAAGAGCTGAAAAGCCGGCTATCGGGGCGAGGAACCGATTCGGCCGAAACCATCGCCCGTCGAATTGCTGCGGCGCGAGACGAGATGCGGCATGTCGATGAATTTGACTATGTTATTATCAACGACGATTTGCAACAGGCGCTCGGCAATCTACGTTCCATCGTCAGCGCCACGCGACTCCAATATACAACCCAGCGTGAGCGGCATTCCTCGCTCTTCGCAACACTACTTTAGATTTTCGAAAGACAGCTATGGCACGAGTCACCGTTGAAGATTGTATCCACAACATCCCCAATCGTTTTGAAATGACCCTGGCGGCCACCTATCGCGCCCGTCAGATTACCGCTGGTGCCACGCCAATGATCGATGAAGATCGCGACAAGCCGACGGTCATTGCCCTGCGCGAACTGGCACAAGGCTTGTATGGAATGGAAGTTCTCAACCGCGGTCACGCCTGACCGGGTAGCGCAGAGATCGGGGTGATCAACCGTGAATTCGGACGCCACCACCCCTGCCAACCCCACGACCGACGACTCCGGGCCAATCCCTGCGGATCAAAGCACACCCGGAGGCGCCGTCTATCAGCACGACGATCCGGCCTACCGGGTTTTTGTCGACAGCCTGAACCATCTCGACCCGGATGAGATAGCAACCGTCCTCGACGCCTACAACTTCAGCGAACAGGCGCACCAAGGCCAAACCCGCCTTTCGGGCGAACCCTATATCACGCACCCCCTCGCCGTTGCCGGCGCGCTGGCCGAATGGCGCATGGATGGACAAGCCGTCACAGCCGCGCTGCTGCACGACGTGATGGAGGATACTTCCGTCACCAAATCCGAGATTGCCGAACGCTTTGGCACGCAGGTCGCCGATCTGGTTGATGGCCTCTCCAAGCTCGACAAGATCGAGTTTCAGTCCTACCAAGACGCGCAAGCCGAAAACTTCCGCAAGATGCTGATGGCCATGGCACACGACCTGCGCATCGTGATGATCAAGCTCGCCGACCGCCGCCACAACCTGCAGACCATGGCGCACATGCGGCCAGAAAAGCGGCGACGCATTGCCCACGAAACACTAGAAATCTACGCGCCAATCGCCAACCGCCTCGGTTTGAACAACATCTCGCGGCAGTTGCAGGATCTTTCTTTCAGGCATATCCACCCGATGCGCTTCCGGGTATTGACCAAGGCCGTCAATGCCGTGCGCGGCAACCGGCGCGAGCTGCTGTCAAAAATTCTGGACGGCATCTGCAGTAAGCTGCAAGAGTGCAACATCGAAGCCGGTGTGTTTGGCCGGGAAAAAAGCCTCTATTCGATCTATCAAAAAATGATCGACAAGCACCTTTCCTTTTCGCAGGTGCTCGACATCTACGGCTTTCGCGTCCTTGTCAAAGACATTCCAACCTGCTACTTGGCCGTAGGCGCACTGCATGCGCGCTACAAGCCGGTTCCGGGGAAATTCAAGGACTACATCGCCATTCCCAAGGAAAACGGCTACCAGTCCCTGCACACCACACTGATCGGCCCCTACGGCACGCCGATCGAAATCCAGATTCGCACGCAAAGCATGCACCACTTGGCAGAAGAAGGGATTGCCTCGCACTGGATCTACAAGGATAGCGAAGAGAGCGGTGCCGACCTGCAACTCAAAATGCACAAATGGCTGCAATCGCTGCTTGAGCTGCAAGGCGCAACCGGGGATTCAACAGAATTCCTTGAGCACGTCAAAGTCGATCTTTTCCCGGATGAAGTCTACGTCTTTACGCCGAACGGGAAGATTCTCGCGTTACCGCGCGGAGCAACCGTCATCGACTTTGCCTACGCCGTACACACCGATATTGGCCACCGTTGCGTGGCGGCACGAATTGATCATGAACTGATTCCGCTCTCTGCGGAATTGGCCAATGGCAATCAGGTTGAAATTATCACCGCCCCGCTGGCCAACCCGAATCCCGCTTGGCTGACCTATGTCAAAACGGGTCGCGCCCGCAGCAAAATTCGCCAATATCTCAAAGCCATACAACAGGATGGATCAAGCGTCCTTGGCGAAAAGATGCTCAACCAAGAACTGACAACACTTGGCGTGATTCCCTCGGAAATTCCCTCTGCCGTCTGGGAACGCGTCGTTCACGATGTCGGCAAAAAATCGCGGCGCGAGGTTTTTGCCGACATCGGCCTCGGACGCAGTCTGGCTGCGGTTTTCGCGCATCGAATCGCCGCCTACGAAGAAGTGCAACAAAGCGAAGCGAATGCCGCAAAGCCACTAGTTATTAGGGGCACCGAAGGCTTGGCCATCCAGCTCGCCCCCTGCTGCCGACCAATTCCCGGCGACCCGATTATCGGCCTGCTGCGCAAAGGCCAGGGCTTGCGCATTCACACCCACATGTGTCGAACTGCCCGAAAATCGCGCAGTAGTGAGCCGCAAAACTGGATTCATGTGGAATGGGACCCAGCCCCCAATCAGTTTTTCGACGTGCGCATCAAAGTGACTGCCAAGAACATCCGTGGCGTACTGGGTCGTGTCGCCACCGCCATCTCACAAACCGGCGTCAATATTGAACACGTCAACATGGACGCCGAAAGACCCGGGCTTTTCACCGAATTGAACTTCCTGGTCGGGATTTCGGGGCGACGCCATCTGGCCACACTGATGCGCAACCTGCGTCACATTCCAGATGTCGTGCGCATTTCCCGCGAGCAGGAATAAGCTCGCCAAACAGCTTGCGACCAGGCCAGCCAAAGCGCTGGCGCACACCAAGGCTGACCCCGCTCAATGCTGATCGATACGCACTGCCACCTTGATGCACACGAGTTTTCCGAAGACCGCGACGCCGTCGTTCAAGCGGCGCTCAAAGCACAAGTTTCTAAAATCCTCATTCCATCGGTCGCAAGCAGCAATTTCGCCATGGTACGTCAATGCTGCTCGCGCTACCCGTCATGCCTTCCAGCGTATGGCATTCACCCGCTCTATGTCGACCAAGCCAGCGAACACGAACTCGTAAGCACCCGCGAATGGGTGCTCAGCGAGCTATCCGGCGCCTTCCCACCGGTTGCCGTCGGTGAAATCGGCCTCGACTTCTTTGTACCGGATATTGACCCTGCCCGTCAGGAACACTATTTCATCGAACAACTAAAAATCGCCCGCGAAGTTGAGCTTCCCGTCCTGCTGCACATTCGCCGTGCGATCGATCAGGTACTCAAATGCCTGCGCCGGATTCCCGTTCGTGGCGGAATCGCGCACGCCTTCAACGGCAGCCGCCAGCAAGCCAATGAATTCATCAAGCTGGGCTTCAAGCTTGGTTTTGGCGGTGCCATGACTTACCCGCGCGCCACTCGCATCCGCCAACTGGCAACGACGCTTCCCCTGGAAAGCATCGTTCTTGAAACCGACGCCCCGGACATCCCGCCCATCTGGCTAACCGGTTTGCCTAACCCCCGCAATTCGCCGCAGCAGTTGCTGCCGATTGCCCAAACGCTCGCCGAACTGCGCTCCCTAAACGTCGCACAGATAATCGAAACGACCGGGGCGAATGCCCATGCAGTTATTCAAGGACTGGACCGTTAGCGTTTGAGATTTGTGCCTGAGACAACCAGCCCCTTCAAAAGTTGCCGGGAATGCCGGAAAACGCCATACTCACAAGTTGTTAAGCATCAAGCGCCGACGGCATTTTGCTACCGGTGTTCAAATTACGCAGGCCGTAGTCAATTCGCATACGCGAGAAAGGATTGGGCGTGGAAATTTACAAAGCAGATGTAGTTATCGTGGGAGGCGGAGGAGCCGGCTTGCGCGCAGCGATCGCTGTGGCGGAATCCGATCCGAAGCTCAAGATCGCACTGATCTCCAAGGTTTACCCAATGCGCAGCCATACTGTGGCCGCCGAGGGCGGAGCCGCCGGGGTCAAGAAATCAACAGACAGCCTCGATTACCACTTTCACGATACCGTGGGCGGTGGCGACTGGCTCTGCGAGCAGGACGTCGTTGAATACTTCGTCAAGCAGGCGCCGATCCAGCTGACCCAGCTTGAACACTGGGGCTGCCCATGGAGCCGCACCGAAGATGGGCACGTCAATGTGCGCGCCTTTGGCGGTATGAAAATCGAGCGTACCTGGTTTGCCGCCGACAAATCCGGCTTCCACATCCTGCACACGCTCTTCCAGACGTCGATCAAATACCCGTCGATCAAGCGCTTCGACGAGCATTTCTGCGTCGACCTGCTCGAAGAAGACGGCCGCTGTCAGGGCGTCGTCACCATAGAAATGGGCACCGGCGAATTCCACATGATCGAAGGCAAATCGGTCATCATCGCCACCGGCGGCGCCGGGCGCATTTTCCGCGAGAGCACCTTGGGCGGCATCGTCACTGGCGACGGCATGGGGATGGCCTTCCGTCACGGCGTAGCCTTGCGCGACCTGGAGTTCGTGCAGTACCACCCAACCTGCATGCCGATTACCGGCTTGCTGTTCACCGAAGCCTGTCGCGGCGAAGGCGGTTATCTGGTCAATAAGGACGGCTACCGCTACCTGCAGGATTACGGCCTCGGCCCCTTGCAGGACAAGCCGAAGAACAAGTACATGGAACTCGGTCCACGTGACCGCCTGAGCCAGGCGTTCTACTTTGAGCAGCAAAAAGGCCGCACCATCGAGCATCCGACTCTCGGCCAGGTTGTTCATCTGGATCTGCGTCACCTTGGCGAAGCGCATTTGCGCGAGCGTCTGCCTTTGATCTACGAAATGGCCGAAACCTTCATGGGGCTCGACCCCGCCAAAGACCCCATTCCGGTTCGTCCCGGCGTGCACTACACGATGGGCGGTATCAAGGTCGACGGCAATACCGCCGCATCGCTCAAAGGCCTATACGCCATCGGCGAATGCTCGAGCGTTGGCATTCACGGCGCCAACCGTCTGGGTTCCAACTCACTGACCGAACTGGTTGTCTTCGGCAAAGTGGCGGGCGATCAGGCGGCAGCGCACGCCAAGGCCACCGCATACGGCAATACGGACAGCCTGCTCAAACAGGCCGAAGCGGTAAAACAACGCGTCGTCGGGCTGAAAACCCAATCGAGTGGCACCGAGCGAATTTCAGTGATTCGCAAAGAAATGACGCAAAGCATGGAAAACGGCTGCGGCATCTACCGTACCGAAGAAACAATGCAAGCCACCTGCGACAAACTCGCCGAACTGCGTGAGCGCTTCAAGAACATCAACATCGACGACAAGTCGAGCGTTTGGAATACCGACTGGCTGACCGCCATCGAACTGGACTATCAACTCGATGTCGCTCAATGTACGGCCCACTCGGCACTCAACCGCAAGGAATCGCGCGGCGCTCACCAGCGTCTCGACGGCCCGGACGGCGCCTACAAAGAACGCGACGATGTAAACTTCCTCAAGCACTCGGAGGCTTACTACGTTCCAGGCAGCGCACCGCGCATCGCCTATGGCGACGTAAAAATCACAAAGTCTCAACCTGCGGCGCGCGTCTATGGTGCCGCCGGCGAAAAAGCAGACCAGGAAAGGAAAGAATCCAATGTCTGAAAACCATAAAATCATTGAAATCGAGGTTCTGCGCTATAACCCCGAGAGCGACGACGAGCCGCATCTCGAGGTATA
>RRZT010731454.1_pt1 | contig 35800 bp, 36 predicted proteins | sample 2165551 | NCBI WGS metagenome assembly RRZT01 (sample SAMN10456910, study PRJNA506462) | wastewater metagenome | biome: wastewater; feature: sludge; material: wastewater sludge; isolation source: wastewater sludge with Escherichia coli K12::gfp cells carrying plasmid... | place: USA: Moscow, Idaho...
GGGAAGTAACGACGGCGTTCGTTGGCGACGGCCGGCGAGTACACCTTGCCGGTGGTCACGTTGGACTCGCCGGTCAGGCTGACGGCCAGGAAGCGCTCGTAGTGGCCGATGTCCAGATCGGTCTCGGCGCCGTCCTCGGTCACGAACACCTCGCCGTGCTGGAACGGGTTCATGGTTCCCGGATCGACGTTGAGGTAAGGATCCAACTTCTGCATGGTCACGCGCATACCGCGCGCCACCAGAAGCGATCCGAGGCTTGAGGCCGTGAGGCCCTTCCCCAACGAGGAGGCAACGCCCCCGGTCACGAAAATGTGCTTGGTCTCTTGCGCGTCTCCCACGGACCTCCAGCATAGGCGCTCCGCCCGCACATCGGTGCCACCACGTCGGATGCCGGATGCACCCCGAACGTGATTGGGTGGCAGGCATGGACGTTGAACTCGCAATGGTGCGGGACTTCCTCGCAGAGCACGAACCCTTCAGCATGCTGCCCGCCGACACCCTCGACGGGCTGCCCTCCCGGCTGCTCACCCGGTATTACCGTCGAGGAAGCGTCTTGGTGGAACACGGTGCTGCGAACGCCTACCTGTTCATCCTCCGCTCCGGAGCGGTCGACATCCTGGACGCGCAGGGCGCCCTGGTGGAGCGCACCGAGGTCGGCGAATCGTTCGGTATCTCCTCGGTGATGACCGGCGGCCCCAGCAACTACCGGCTCGTCGCCCACGCGGATTCGCTGTGCCTCCTGCTGCCCGCCGACGAGTTCTCCCCGCTCATGGCGTCCTCGCCCGACCTGAGCCGGCACTACCTGGACCAGCAGGCGGGGAGGATCAAGACGGCCATCGCGTCGGTGCGGGCCCAGGACGCCGGCTCGGCGATCCTGCGCACCCGGGTGCGCGACATCGTGCGCACCGCCCCGATCACCATCACCGGCCGAGACAGCGTCCGCGACGCGGCGACGTTGATGACCCAGCGACGGGTGTCCGCGCTTCTGGTCACCGAGGGTGACCTGCTGGTCGGGATCCTCACCGACCGCGACCTGCGCGCCAAAGTGGTCGCCCAGGGGCGCCCCGCCACGGAACCGGTGTCGGCGATCATGTCGCCGGATCCCCTCTCGGTCTCCCCCGACACGCTCGCCTTCGAGGTGCTCGTGCTGATGAGTCAGCGCGGCTTCCACCACCTGCCGGTCCTGGAGGGCACCCGGCTGCTGGGCATGATCACCGCAGGGGACCTGATGCGTCTGGAGCAGGCCAACCCGAGCTACCTGGTGGGGCAGATCGAACGCCAGGCCAGCGTCGAGGACCTGGCCGCGACAGCAAGCCGGCTCCCCGAGGTGGTGTCCGCGGCCGCCGGCCAGGACGCCACCGCCGCGGACGTCTCCCGCGTCGTCACCGCCATCGTCGACGCCCTCACCCGCAAGCTGATCGGGCTGGCCGAGGACGCGCTGGGTCCCGCCCCCGCGGAGTACTGCTGGGTCGCCCTGGGGTCGCAGGGCCGCCTGGAAGCGGGACTGGGCTCCGACCAGGACAATGCCCTGATCCTGGGTCGCGACCCGGCCCCTGCGGAGGCCGACTGGTTCGCCGCCCTGGCGGCATTCGTCGTCGACGGACTGGAGCGCTGCGGGTTCCCGCGCTGCCCCGGCGACATGATGGCGTCCAACCCCGCGTGGCGGCAGTCGGTCGCGGGCTGGGAACACAGCTTTGGGCGATGGATCGGCACACCCGATCCGGACGCCATGCTGCACGCTCAGACATTCCTCGACATGCGGGCGGTCCACGGCGACCGCAGCCTCGCGGAGCGGGTGCACGCGCACGCCGTCGCCCTGGTCCCGGGTTCCCCCCGCTTCCAGGCCCACCTGGCCAAGGAGGCGCAACGGTTCGAGCCCCCCTTGGGGTTCTTCCGCGACTTCGTCGTGGAGAGCGCCGGGGAACACCGCCATGCGCTGGACCTGAAGGTCGGCGGCATCACCCCGGTGGTGCAGTTGGCGCGCCTGGTCTCACTGGCCGCCGGGTCGGCCGCACTGAGCACCGGGGAGCGGCTGCGGGCGGCGGCCGGGACGGGCGCGCTCTCGCAGGAGAGCGCCGCGAGCCTGGGCGACGCGTTCGAGTTCATCGGCTATGTGCGCCTGCAGCATCAGGTTCGGCAGTTCGCCACCGGAGCCTCGGTCGACAACTACATCGACCCGACCTCGCTGAGCTCCTTCGAGCGGCGGCACCTCAAGGAGGCGTTCGGCATCATCCGCGGGCTGCAGAAAGCAGTCGCCTACCGGTACCGGACGGATGTGACCTAGACATGACCTGGTCACCGTTCTTCGGGCTGCGCCGGGCGCGCGCCGCCCGGCGCGCCACCGGCGCGCTCGGCGACTTCTACGCCGTCCCGGCCCCCGCTGCCGACACCCCTCTCGACGACCTAGGACTCCTGGCCGTCGACGTCGAGACCACCGGCCTGAATCCCCAGGTCGACACGGTGGTGAGCATGGGCCACGTCCCCGTCGACGGCCGGAGCATCCTCCTCGGATCCGCCGCCCAGCATGTTCTCGACGCCGGGGTCGCGGTCGGCCAGTCCGCCGTCTTCCACGGGATCACCGACGACGCCCTCGCCGAGGGCGCAGACCTCGACGATGCGATGTCCGCCGTGCTGGCGGCGTTACGTGGCCGGGCCATGCTGGCTCACTTCGCCTACATCGAGCGCCATTTCCTGTCCCGGCTGTGCGAGCGCCTCTACGGCGCTCCGCTGGTCGTCCCCGTGGTGTGCACGCTGGTGCTGCACGACTCCCTGGTCAACCGGGGGTTCGACGACGAGGCCCGAGCGGGCCAACTGCGGCTGTGGACCGCGCGGGCGCGCTACGGGCTGCCCAGCTACCCAGCGCACGACGCACTCGTCGACGCGCTGGCCTGCGCGGAGCTCTATCTCGCTCAGACGGCCGAACTGGGGCAGCTGCGAACACTGTCGCTGGGGGCTGTGGCGACGCGATGAGTCGCCGGGTCAAGCCTGAGCCGGCCGCGTCCCGAAGATGACGCTGCCCAGACGGACGCAGGTTGCACCCTCCTCCACGGCCAGCTCGAAGTCGCCGGACATGCCCATGGACAGTGCGCCGAGCTCGGGCCCGTAGACGTCGCGAAGCCGGTCACGCAGGTCGCGCAGGCAGGCGAAACTGCTGCGGATCGCGTCCCGGTCGGTGGTGTGGGCGGCCATGGTCATGAGGCCGCGAACCTCCAGATGCGGACACGCGCGCAGCGTGGCGACCGCCGCAGGGGTGTCCTCCGGGCAGAATCCCGCCTTGGCGGCCTCACCTGAGGTGTTGACCTGAACCAGCACCGGCAGCGTGCGGCCCAGTGCATCCAGCCGCCGCTCCAGCGCCTCACCCAGGGCGACGGAGTCGAGGGACTGGAGTTCCGCTGCATGTTCGGCGATCAGCTTGGCCTTGTTGGTCTGGACGCGTCCGATCGCCACCCAGGAGAGGTCGAGATCGGCCAGTTCGGCGGCGCGGCGGGCGACTTCCTGCGGACGGTTCTCGCCGAACCGGCGGTAGCCCGCCCCGGCGGCGCGCCGCACGGCTGCGTCCGGATGCGTCTTGCTGACGGGGAGCAACTCGACCTCGGTGGTGTCCCGTCCGGCACGGCTGCACGCCGCGTCGATCCGGGCTCGCGCCTGCCGCAGGTTCTCCAGCACGTCAGCCATAGCGTCAGGACTACCACACCCGCACCGGTCGCGGGCTGCCGACGTCAGGCCTGAAGCACCGCGAGGAAGGGCAGCAACCCCGCGACCAGACCGACGCTCATCCAGAACATCCCGAGGTTCATCGCCGCCCCCATGGCGGCGTGCGCCCGCTCAGAGACCGAACCGACCGGGCGCGGATCGTGGCATCCCGCAGCGGCGGGGACATGCGCCGGGTGCTCGCCGGCTGACCGGTTCGTCACGACGTGCCCGGATGCATGGCCCGCCTGGGGACGGACGAGGTCGACGAGCGCGGAGAGCCCCATCCACAGCAGTGCGGCCATGAAAGGCAGCCCGACCCAGGCGACCACGTCGCCGGATCCGGCCATCGTGTGACCAGCGTGCTCGCCCATGCCGTGCTCGGACATCTGGGCCATCTTGACCATCATCCCGATCAGGTGCCAGGCCATGGCGGCGAACATCACCGTATGTCCCACGAAGTGCGGCCGGACGGAGCCGGGGCCACGGACCGCCAGGGCGACGAACCACCCGGCGGCCACGACGAAGAACCCTGCCTGGACGCTGAGGGGGACCACCGCGCTCAGCGCGGCGTACGTGCTGCGTGGGACCATCGCCAGCATCACCAGCGACATGATCAGGTGCAGGCCGTTGGAGATGCGGTGCTCGGTCGTGGTGGAGCGGACGAGTTCGACGGCGCTCCACACGGTGCACCAGGCGAACAGGATCAGCAGGCCGACGTACATGACGGGCGTGGTGGCGAATGAGAACATGGGCGGTTTCCTCCCTCGGTGACATGACCGAGGAGCATGAGCTCCTCATCATCGGGTCACCGAGGCGTGAAACGGACGCCGGGCGCTGGGATGAGTTGCACGGACCGGCGCGGACGCCGGTGGCGCAACAGTAGAACAATCAACCTCCGGACGCCAGCCACCCCACACCGCGCCGCCCGGGACGCCCGATCAGGGCCAGCGCGCCGCCAGGGAACCGACCGCAAGGCTGGCCAGGACGGCGAACGCCAAGGCGATGCCCGCATACAGTTCGGTCACCTCTTGGTCGACCTGCTCGTAGCCGACGGAGCTGGCGATGCTGGAGTAGACGCGTTCGAGCTCGTTCGCCGACCCGGCCCGGAACGCCTCGCCACCCGATTCGCGGGAGACGGTGGCCAGTTCGGCCGGATTCACCGGGACGGGTTCGCGGCGGCCGTTGCTGATCACATAGCCGTTCGCCGTGCCGTAGGCGATCGTGTAGATCGGGTAGCCGGCCTCCTTGGAGTCACGGGCCGCCTGCTGGCTGGAACGTCCGATGTTGGTGTATCCGTCAGACAGCAGCACGATCGCCCCGGGCGTCGGATCGTCAGGATGATCGGGATCGGGGGGTACCAGCGCCATGGCGTCCAGCGAGCTGTAGATCCCTTCGCCGATCGCCGTGGACGGCGCCAGCTGAAGGTTCTCGATGGCGCGATTCACCAGGCCGCGGTCCAAGGTGGGCGGGACGATGATCGACGAGGACCCGGCGAACGCCACCAGCGAGACGTTGAAGCCGGTGGGCAGCATGCCGACGAAGTCCTGCGCCGCCGCTTTGGCCGCCACCAGCCGGGTGGGGTCGATGTCGGTGGCCTCCATGGAACGGGAGACGTCGATGGCCACGACGATCGTCGCCCGCTCCCGGGGGACCATCACCGTGTCCTTGGGCTGCGCGAACGCCACCGTGAGTGACGCCAGGCTCAGCACGGCCGCCACCACCGCGACGTGCCGCTTCCATGCGGCTTGCTTGGGCAGCACCTTGCTGAGGTTGTCGATTCCGAAGCGCTTGTTGCGCGTCGCGCTTCGCCGGACGAGGGCGGCATAGACCAGCAGCAGCAACGGGACCAGCACCAGCAGCCACAGCCGGTCGGGGTGGAAGAACGAGATCAGCGGAGTAACGATCATGGCCATCGAGCTCCCAACGACACGGCCGCCAGGGCAGCCACGACCGCGAACGCGAGACCGTACCCGGCCCAGGTCGCGGTGGTTTCCTTCTTGACCTCGTCGTAGCCGATCTCGGAACGGATCGACTGGTAGACGCGGCTCAGGTCGCCGGCGGACTCAGCGGCCGCGAAGGAGCCTCCGGTCTCGCTGGCGATGGTGCGCATCAGGTCGGCATCGGGTGGGACGCGCTCACGCACGCCGTCGAGGTCGACCGAGCCGTTCTCGGTGCCGTAGGCGATGGTGTGGATGGGAACCGAGTCGGTCTTCGCCTGCAGGGCGCCTTGGAGCGGCGCGCGTCCCGCGGTGTTTTGGCCATCGGACAGCATCACGATCGTCCCGGGCGCCGCCGATCCGTCGTCGCCCTTGGGCGCCATCTCGATGGCGCTGAGCGCGACGTAGATCGCGTCGCCGACAGCGGTGGAGTCCTGCAGGGTCAGACCGTTGATGGCACGCACCGCCATCGTCCGATCCGTCGTCGGACCCAGGCGTGTGGCGGGGTTGCCGGACATCGACACCACGGCCACGTTGTACTGCTCGGGCAGCGAGTTCACGAAGTCGATCGAGGTCGCCTTGGCGGCCTCGAGCCGACTGGGCGCCACGTCGGTGGCGGCCATCGATTGCGAGACGTCGATGACCAGCACGATGGTCGCGCGCTCGCGGGGAACCCGGTCGATGCCGTTGGGGCGGGCCCAGGCGAGCACGAGCGTGACGAGGCTGAGCAGCGACAAGGCGACCGCGAGGTGGCGGCGCCACTGGGACTGTTTGCGCACCACCCTGCCGAGCACGGCGGTGTTGGTGAACCGCATCCCGGTGCGCTTGCGGCGCCGCGTGGCGAGGATATACACGAGGATGAGCACGGGCACCACGGCCAGCATCCACAGCCGTTCGGGCTGCAGGAAGGCTTCGCTCAGGTTCATCGGCTCACCCCCTGGGGCGGCTGATGAAGCTGGCTGGCGACGCGCCGGTAGGACAGCACGAACCGAGCGATGTCCTCCACCCAGTCGCGGTCGGTGCGCAACTGGATGTGGGCCACCCCTGCCCGCCGGAACGCGATGCGAATGCGCTCGCGCTGGGCTGAGGAGGCAGCGTTGAAGCGCTCACGGGCGGCCGCGTCGGAGGTGTTGATGTACCGGGCGAAGTCGCTCTCGGGATCGCGGATCAAGATGTCGCCCACGTCGGGGAACTCCACTTCGCGCCGGTCCACGACCTCGACGCAGATCACCTGGTTCTTCACGGCGAGCCGCCGCAACGGACGCTCCCATTCGGGAGGCACGCTCGGGTCGAGTTCGGTGTCGTCGGGACTGAGGAAGTCCGAGACCACGACGCGCAGGCCCCGCCTGCGCTGGGTGCGGGCCAACTGGTCGATCCCGCGGGTCAGGGAGTAGGGGCCGCTGGCGTGGTCGGGGACCACGGGCTCGGTGAGCATCTTGCGCAGCAGGGAGTACAACGCCATCCGGCCCGACCGCGCGGGGATCCGCACCAGCGCCTCGGGGCGCATGATGAACGCTCCGAACCGGTCGCCCATCTTCTGGCTGAGGAACCCGATGGTCGCGATCGCGGCGATGCCCAGATCGCGTTTGGTGACGCCTTCCGTCCCCCAGTTCATGGACGGGGTGGCGTCCAGCAGCGCCCACACCTCCAGCTCACGGTCGGCGACCGTGTCCCGGACGTGCGGGGTCTGGGTGCGGGCGGTGACCGCCCAGTCCATCTTGCGTACGTCGTCTTGGCCGGGCACGTACAACCGGGCGTCGTTCGTCTCGGAACCGGAGCCGGGCAGGAGCCCGCGATGGTCGCCGTGCAGGTATCCCTCCATGCGGCGCACCACCGCCAGTTCGAGACGCTTGAGCGCCTGCTCGGGGGCGAGCTTGCTCAGCGGGATGGTGGCACCGGTGGGTTCGCGCAGCACGGAGGCCACCGCGCCGAGGTCGTCGGCGGTGGCGAAATCTGGGCGGTCCTGAGTGGTCACGGGTTCCTTACGGGTGGACGCGACCAGGCTCGTAATGGTGCTCGGTGCGTGCCTGCTGCCGTTGCTGGTCGTTCCAGACGGGCGTCGGGGCAGGAACCATCGCGATCAGTCGCTCGACGACCTGGACAGGCGAGATGTTGTCGGCGATGGCGTCGAAGCCCAGGACGAGGCGGTGGGCCATCACGTCCTGGGCGACCGCCTGGACGTCGGTGGGCAGGACGTAGTCGCGCCCGTGGATCAGGGCGAGCGCCCGCGCTGCGGCGACGAGGCCCAACGTGGCGCGCGAGGAGGCACCCACGGAGATGACCGGATCCAGGTCCGGCATGCCGAACTCGACGGGGTTCCGGGTGGCCATGACCAGCCGGACGATGTACTCGGCGACGAGGTTGTGCACGAAGACGTTGCTGGCCATGTTCTGCAGCGCCAGCACGCGCTCGGTGTCGAGGAGGTTGCGCGCCTCCGGCGGCTGAACGCTCATCCGCCGCAGGATCTCGAACTCCTCGTTGCCCCGCGGATAGGGGACGTCGATCTTCAGCAGGAAGCGGTCGCGCTGCGCTTCCGGCAGCGGGTACACGCCCTCGGACTCGATGGGGTTCTGGGTGGCGATGACGCTGAACGGCTTGGGCAGCGGATAGGTCTTGCCGCCGAGGGAGACCTGACGCTCGGCCATGAGCTCCAGCATCGCCGACTGCACCTTGGCAGGGGCCCGGTTGATCTCGTCGGCGAGGACGAAGTTGACGAAGACGGGCCCCAGGACCGTGTCGAACTTCTCCTGGCTGGCCGAGTAGATCCGGGTGCCGACGATGTCGGAGGGCACCAGGTCGGGAGTGAACTGGATCCGGGCGAAGTCGCCGCCCACGACGGTTGCGAACGTCCGGACCGCCAGCGTCTTCGCGGTGCCGGGGACGCCTTCGAGCAGGATGTGGCCCTTGGCGAGCAGACCGACCATCAACTGCTCGACCATGTGCTCCTGGCCGACGATGACCCGCTGCACCTCGGCGATCGCCTCGCCCAGGAGTGTGGCCGCCTGTGCCGTGGTGTAGGCGGGCTGGCTGGATGCTGTCACGCGCGTGTTCTCCTTGGTACGGGGCGGACGCTGAACGAACGCGACCGACCTTACCCGGTGACGCTGTGACCTCCTCGAGCGGCGGCCCGCCACGGAATCGGCTGGCCGAAGCCCTGGGTGAACGATGCGGCACAATGGCAGTGATGACCGACCACGAATTCCCGCAGCCCCCCGAGCCCGACGACGGCGACGGCGCCCTGCTGCATCCCCTTCTCCCGGTCGATCCGCCCCGCGTGGGCGGGTATTGGCTTGAGGCGCGCGTCGCCGCCTCCCCGTCCGGCGTCGCGTACACCGCGCACGCCGCCGGGGGCGCGGGCGCGTTGGTGCTGATGCTCAGCGAAGGGGCCGCCGACGATGCCGCCGCGGTCGACCGGTTCGCCGGCACCGTCGAGAAGATGCACCTCGACACGGTGCTGGGGCGCGGCGGGCGCGGCCAGGAGACGGGCAGGCTGGCTGGCAAGTACGTGGCCCCCGCCGACAGCCCGACTCCCCCGGATGCGACGCCGGACGCCCCGTGGGCCGCGCTGGCCTACGACGGTTCCCGCACCGCCGTGGCGGAGGCGGAGCGCGTCCTGGCGGAGGTGGACCTGTCGTGGCTGCCCAACCTGGGCGAGCAGCACGGGCCCGGCTATGCCTTGCACTGGATCGACAAGGTCGCCCCCGGCGTGGCCCGGCAGTGGCCGCTGCCCTGGCCGGGCAAACCGGAGCGCGCCGGGTGGGCGACCGTCTTCATCTCCTGGCTGATCATGATGATGATGATGGCCCTGGCCGTGCTCATCGCGATCTTGCTGTTCCAGACCACGCCCCCGCAGAACGCGCCCGATCCCGTCCCGAACACGGCCTCGGCCAGCGGTGGGTCGGGGTCGCCCTCGCCGCAGTCCGGGTCGCCGTCCCCGCAGACGGGATCGGCCAGCCCCGAGCAGAGTTCCGGCTCCCCCGAACCGTCGGGTTCCGCCTCGGAGAGTGCGAGTTCCCCGACGCCCAACAGCCGCCTATGACGACGGTCCGGCTGATCGCGACCGACCTCGACGGCACATTGTTGGGCCCGGATGGACGGATCGCGGCGCCGGACGCCCACGCGCTCCTGCAGGCAAGCCAGCGCGGCATCCACCTGGTCGTCGCGACGGGGCGGCCCGCACGCTGGCTGGGCTGCCTGGAACCCATCCTGGCGGCGAAACCGCTTGTCATCGTCAGCAACGGGGCCGCTGTTGTGGACCTGGCCTCCGGCCGCATGACCCGCGTCCAGGCGATCCCGCGGGACGCTGTCGCCGCGGTGGCGGGACGCCTGCGGGCCGCTCGCCCGGAGGTGCTGTTCGGCATCGAACACGGCTTTGAGTTCCACTGCGAGCCGGCCTGGCCCCTGCGGGAGTTCGATCCGTCCGGGACGCTGGTGGAGGATCCGCGCGCCGTGAGGCGCGCCCACTGGGAAGAGTTGGCTGCGGGGACGTCACCGGTGGTGAAGCTCCTCGCCATGGCCCAGGGGGTGACGATCGACGCGTTCGCCACGCAGGCGACCTCGCTCGTCGGCGACCTCGTCACCGTCACGCATTCATCGCCCCCGGGGAGCCGCGGCATGGTCGAGATGAGCGCCTCGGGGGTCACCAAGGCGACCACGCTGGCCCGGCTGGCCGCAGAACTCGGTGTCGCGCCGGGAGCGGTGGCGGCCTTCGGGGACATGCCCAACGATCAGGCGATGCTGGAGTTCGCCGGACGGGGTTTCGCGATGGGTAACGCCCATCCCGCGCTGCGGTCGCGGTTCGAGGCGGCACCCGGCAACCACGAGGGGGGCGTCGGACACACGGTGCGCGCCCTGCTGGGGCAGCCTTCCGATCAGGCGTAACCGAGGTCGTGGAGTCGCGCGTCGTCGATGCCGAAGTAGTGGGCAATCTCGTGGACGACGGTGATGCCAACCTCCTCCACGACCTCCTCGCGGGTCTGGCACATCCTCAGCGTGGGGTTCTTGAAGATCACGATCCGATCCGGCAGCACCGCGCCGTACTCGTGGTCACGCTCGGTGAGCGGCACCCCGTCGTAGACGCCCAGAAGGTCGGGTTCGTCGGCGGGAGGCTCGTCCTCGACGACGATCACGCAGTTCTCCAGGAGATCCAGCAGGCTCGCGGGGATCGAGTCCAGCGCGTCAGTGACGTGCCCCTCGAACTCGTCGTCCGTCATCGCGATCACGGGCCCACCATATCCGGGACCGTGCACGGCAACGCTGTCACTCGAGCACGCCACCCCTTTAGACTTGGGGAAAGATCACACCTATCTGGGGGAACCACATGAAGATCGCCATCGGCTCCGACAGTTCCGGCGCTGAACTCAAGGACATCGTCGTCGCACACCTGGTCGAGGCTGGTCACGAGGTGACCGACGTCGGCTGGGACGGCACCGGCGAGGCCGAGTACTCCGCCCACTATGCCCGCCAGGTAGCTCACCTGATCCGCGACGAGGAGGCCGAGCGAGGCGTCCTCATCTGCGGCACAGGCATCGGTATCTCCATCTCGGCGAACAAAGTTCGGGGTATCCGCGCCGCCGTCTGTTCGGAGCCGTTCACGGCCCGGCACACCCGTGAGCACAACGGCAGCCAGATCATCGCGTTCGGCGCCTTCGTCGTCGGCCCGCAGATGGCCTGCGCCATCACCGACGCCTTCCTGGGGGCGGAGTTCAAGGGCGGCATCTTCACCGAGCGGTTCAACCTGATCGCCGCACTGGAGGATGAGGAACTGGCCGCCGCACGCGACTAAACGATGCGCAGCCGATCCCCGCAGACACCTCCTCGTCCGCGGGGCTCGGCCTCAGCAGGCCTGCGAACTCGTCGGTGGCCCGGTCGATTTGAGCCGCCACCGACGCCTCGATGGTGGCCTCTCGCCGGAAGGCTTCCTGCGGCCAGTCCGGCGTCAGCGTGATCGCTGACGCCACGACGTAGCGGCCCGCCGCCAGGTGCGCGGGTGCCAGTCCCTGCAACACCGGACGCAGCCCGTAGTCGAGGGCCAACACGTGCCCGGCCGACCCGCCCACCATGAATGGCAGCACGGTCGTGCCACGCAGCCCACTCATGGGGAACAGGTCCAGGAACGCCTTGACCGGGGCAGCGATGGAGGCCTGGTGGACGGGCGAGGTGACGATCAGCCCGTCCGCCCGGGTCACCGCCTCCACGACGGCGACCAGAGAGGGATGATCGACGTCGCGCCACAGCAGCGACTCGGCGGGCAGCTCCCGCAGATGAACCTCGACGACGTTGTGACCCGCCGCGACGAGCCTGTGGCCCGCACGGCGGCCGACGGCGTCCGCACGGGATCCCGGAGGCCGGGCGCTGAGCACCGAGACGATTCTCGCCACGACTCAGCCCTGCGGAACTTCGGGTTCGCCCAGCGACAGCATGAGCCGGTTGGCCCAGCTGAAGAAGGCTGCCGCGTGCAGCAGATCGCTGATCTCGAGCGCCCCCAGTCCGGCAGCCCGCAGCCGGGCCACATGCGTGGGACCGAACGCCACCGGCGTCGCCGTGAGGGCCGCCGAGGCCTCCACCACGGCGTTCCAGCGCTCCCCCAGATCGGCGCCGACCCCCTCCTCCAACAGTGTCGCCACCGCGTCGGGACGATGAGAGATCTGTCCGGCGAACCGGGCATGAACCGAGGCGCAGAACACGCACCCGTTGACGCGGGACACCGCCGCCGCGGCGAGTTCCCGCTCGGCACGGGGCAAGCCTCCGGCAGCGTGGAAGATGTCCAGGTCGGCGCGGGTGCGCGCCTCGAGCGCCGCGGGATCTTCTGACAGCAGCCGGAAGTACGGGCTGGCGGCCCGCTGCCGTTGCACCAGCGAGGCGACCTGCTCCGGCGAGAGCTCGTCCGCAGCGGGCGGCTCCAGCCACGGGACCCATCCCAGTTCCTTCGCGGTGAACGCCCACGGGCGGACGATCTGCGGTTCTTGGTCGATGACGGTCATGTCAGCGCCTCCTGGGTGACGGCGAGGCCGGCGGCGAGCCGGGCCTGGAACGCGGCGAAGGAGATGAGCTGGGACCAGGTGACGATGTCGGAGCGCCCCCACCCGACGTCGACCAACGTCTGCAGCGAGCCCGGGCGCGCATCGCGCGGATGCAGCAACAGCAGATGCGCGTGCTCCAGCACCGCCGACAGCGCCGCCCCCAGTTCCGCTCGCTCACGCTCAGGAACAGTCCAGGCCTGCCCGGGGACGCTCTCGTGGATCAGCCCAGGCTCCCGATAAGAACCCCACGGCCCCTGCTGGGCGCCAGAGTCGACCAGCCGGTCGACCAGGGCGGCATCCGCATCGGCCAACTGCCCCACCCGGTGCACGGCCAACGCGCCATCGGGGTCGGTCAGGGCCGCCGCGAACGCCCCAACGATGAGTCGATCCCGGCGCGGGATCGTCGCGGTGCCCCGGGTGAACAGCGCGCTTTCGGCGGCCTGGATCTGGTCGCGGGCCACCGCGCGGGAGCCCCGTGCCTCCGCCAGCGGGGAGCCGGGGACCAGCCCCGCAACCGCGCCGACCAGGTCGCTTGCTTCGATCTGCGTGGTCATGCCGCCGTCCTTCCTTGTTCGCCCCATCCGAGCGCCGGGGCCACCTCGGTGGCCAGGAGTTCCAGGGAGCGCAGCACCTGCGCGTGCGGGGCGTCCACCGAGTGCACCTGTGCGGAGACCTCGGTCGCCAGGGCCAGCGTCGCGTCGGCCGCCAGCGCCTCGGCGACCTGCTGCGGGCTGCCCACGAAGGAGTCGGTGACCGCCAGCAGGTCGGCCAGCGGGGCATCCGCTGCGACGCGGGACCCGAACGTGCGCGGCGACGCGGCGACCGCAGCCCGCAGCCCGGACTCGGCCCACCGGTAGGCCTCCGCGGTCGTGTCGGCCACGAAGATCGTCCGGGAGGCCAGCACCCGCGGTGCCCGCCCCACGGGAAGGGCGGCCCGGTAGGCGTCCACGATCGGCACCTGCACGTCCGCCAGGCTCGCCCGCGGGGCGTCCTCGGGGCGCGGCTGGGTGCGCGAGAGCATCAGACCATCACCGTCGCGTCCGGCGCGGTCCCCGCCGAACGCGGAGAGCGTCGCCTGCCACAGCCGCCGGTCCAGGCCGAACGCGGCCGGGTAGAGGACGTTGTCGGTGGCGTTGATCGGTTCGCCACGCCAGGCCGAACGCAGCACGGCGAGCTTGTCGTTCGCGAGCTGGTGCCGGTCTGCGACGTCCAGCCCCCAGGCCCCGAACGACGCCGGGGTGCCGCCGGTCGCGATCCCCACCTCCAGGCGGCCTCCGGTGAGGGCGTCCAGGACGGAGGCGTCCTCGGCGGTACGCACGGCGTCCTCCATGGGCAGGCAGATGACCCCGGTCCCGAGCCGGATGGTGGAGGTGAGTGCGCCGACGTGGGCGAGCAGCAGCAGCGGCGAGGGCAGCCCTCCCTCGGCGCCGTGGAAGTGGTGCTGGGCCACCCAGGCCGTGGCGTAGCCCAGTTGCTCGGCGTGCCGGATCTGCTCGGTGGCGTTGCGGTAGCGCTGCGGGGCCGCGGCGTCGTCCAGCAGGCGGGTGAAGAATCCGAGATCGGTCATGGGACGTCCTTTCGTCAGCGGCCGGGGATGGCGGCCAGGAGTTCAGCTGTGTAGTCGGATCGGGGGGTGGTGAAGACCTCCGCGGTCGTGCCGGATTCGACGACGCGGCCGTGCCGCATCACCGACACGGTGTCGCTGAGGTGGGCGACCACACCGAGGTCGTGGGAGATGAACAGGTAGGTCAAGCGGAGATGCTCCTGCAGGTCGGCCAGCAAGCGCAGGATCTGGGCCTGCACGGTCACATCGAGGGCGGAGACCGGCTCGTCGAGCACCACCACCTCCGGTTGGAGGATCAGCGCCCGCGCGATCGCGACCCGTTGGCGCTGCCCGCCACTGAGTTCGCGGGGCAACCGGTCACCCACGGACGCCGACAGCGCCACCTTGTCCAGGTACTCGCCCACCAGGGCGGTCCGGTGCGCCCGATCCCCGATCCCCTGGTTCAGCAGCGGCTCGGCGATGATGTCGGCGACCCGCTGTCGGGGATCCAGCGACGAGTAGGGGTTCTGCAACACCAGTTGGGCCCTGCTGCGGAACGCCCGCAGTTGCGCTCCGCGCTGCAGGGATGTGACGTCGACACCCGCCACCTCGATGCTGCCCGCACTCGCCCGGTGAAAGCCAAGGATCGCGCGCGCCGTCGTGGTCTTGCCCGACCCGGATTCCCCCACGAGGGCGTGCGTCGTTCCCGCCGCCACCCGCAACGACACGTCGTCGACGGCTCGGAACGCGGGGGTGCGGCGCCCTCCGCCGAACTCCTGGACGAGCCCTGACACCGTGATCGCCGCCGGTCCGGCGATCCGGTCTGACGGGGTCTGGCGGGGGTTGGTGCCGGCGAACACGGCCGCCTCCGCCAGCAGCGTGCGGGTGTAGGCGTCGCGCGGGCGCGAGGTGAGACCGTCGGTGCGGCCCTGTTCTACCAGGCGTCCCTCGCGCATGACGACGATCCGGTCGGCACGCTCGGATGCCACCCCGAGGTCGTGGGTCACCAGGACGACGGCGGCCCCCGTCTCTGCCCGCAGGTCGTCGATCAGATCCAGCACCCGGCGCTGGACGGTGACGTCGAGGGCGGAGGTGGGTTCGTCGGCGATGATGAGTTCCGGCTCCAAGGCGATGGCAGCGGCGATCAGGACGCGCTGCTTCATCCCGCCCGACAGCTCGTGGGGATACTGCCGGGCCCGGCGTGGCGGATCGTCGATCCCCACCCGTTCGAGAAGCTCCAGCACGCGAGCGGCAATGGCCACCTTCGAGCCCCAGGCGTGAATCCGCAGTGCCTCCCCCAGGCTGTCCCCGATCCGTTTGACCGGGTTGAGGGAGTTGTTGGGGTCTTGGGGGATGAGCCCGATGCGGCGCCCCCGGATCCCGCGCAGTGCCGTGTCGTTCAGCCCGGTCAGGTCGAGGCCGTTCAGCAGCACGCGTCCGCCCTCGATGCGCCCGTTCTCGGCGAGCAACCCGATGACTGCCTGGGCCGTCGTCGTCTTGCCGGAGCCGGACTCCCCCACCAGCGCCACCACCTCGCCCGCGCCGACGTGGAAGCTGACGCCGTGGACGACGGTCGTGCGGCGTCGGCGCGACTCGTAGGAGACCACGAGGTCTTCCACGGCGAGCACCGGGGCGACCGCCACGGGCGTCCGCGCCTGAGTGGCCAGGCTCACGGCGCTCATCGGGCACCCGCCTGAGCCAGGGCGTGGCTGAGCCGGTTGGCCGACAGCACCACCAGCAGCACGACGACCCCCGGCAGCGTGGTGAGCCACCAGGCGGTGCCCACATAGGTGCGGCCCTCGGCGATCAGCAGCCCCCACTCGGGAGTGGGCGGGGGCGCCCCGTAGCCGAGGAACCCGAGCGTGGAGATGGCGATGATCGCGGTCCCGAACTGCAACGCCGCCAAGGCGATGACGGGGGTGAGGGAGTTGGGCAGGATGTGGCGTCGCAGGACGGCTGCGAACGTCCCTCCGGAGCCGAACGCCGCCTCCACGTAGTCGGTGCGGCGCACCGAGATCACCTCGGAGCGTGACAGGCGAGCGAAGGTGGCCACCGACGTGATGCCGACCGCGATGGCCGCGTTGGTGGTGCCGAACCCCAACAAGATGATGATGCTCAGCGCCAGCAGGAGCCCGGGGATAGCGAGGAGGACCTCGACGATCCTCATCACGACCGCGTCCAGCCAGCCGCCGATCGACCCGGCCAGCAGTCCGAGCGACGTGCCCGCCACGAGGCCCACCAGCACGGCGACCAGCGCGCCACCCAGCGAGTGCACGGCCCCGTAGACGGCGCGGGAGAACAGGTCGCGTCCCGTGGCGTCGGTGCCGAACCAGTGGGCCGCGCTCGGCGGCCGCAGCGCCTCCCGCGCGGTGCCGGCGAGCGGATCCAGCGGGGTGAACAGTCCGGGCAGCAGGGCAAACCCGATCGCGACGGCCACGACGAGCACCGACGCGACCACCGAGGGACGCCAACGCACCCCCTCCCGGCGGAGGCGGCGCCTGCGGGGGATGCCTCGGGCGCGGGCCGAGGTCGTCAGGCGGTGCGTTCGTGTCACGGTGTCGGCGCTCATGCGGCCAACCTCACTTCCGTGGTGAGGCGAGGATCGATCAGGGGGCTGACCAGGTCGATCAGCAGGTTGACGGCCACGAAGGCGGCCGCGCTCAGCACGACGATCGCCTGCAGCACGGCCACGTCCTGGTTGGCGACGGCTTGTTCGGTGAGGCGTCCGATCCCGGCCCGCCCGAAGACGGTCTCGGTGACCACGGCACCCGCCACGAGTTCCCCGAACAGCACCCCGGCGATGGTGAGGGTGGGCAGGAGCGCGTTGCGGGCCACGTTGTGGGTCAGCACCCAGGCCCGGGAGGCGCCGCGCGCCCGCACCACCGCGACGAAGGGGCGGCGCTGCACATCCTCTAAGGACCGCACCAGGATCTGGGCCAGCGGCGCACTGATCGGGACGGCGATGGTGAGCACCGGCAGGATCAGCTGCTCAAGGGGTCCGGCCCCCACCACCTTGATCCAGCCGAGCCGGAACGAGAACACCTGGATGAGCACCATCGCGAGCCAGAACGCCGGCACGGAGACGAACACCGACGGCAGGCTCGCCAGGGCGTTGCGCAGCCAGGGCAGGGGCGTCCAGGTGGCCGCAAAGGCGATCGCCAGCGCCAGCACGACGGCTGCCGCGAAGGCGAGACCAGCCAGCACGACGGTTTGCGGCACCACCTCGGCCAGCAGCGCCCCCACGGCGGTCCCGCTCTGGATGGAGTATCCGAAATCGCCGACGACGAACCCGGCCAGGGTGTGCAGGTAGGCCTGCCACCAGGGCGTGTCGGCGCCGTAGGCGGCGCGGATGGCCGCGATCTGGTCTGGGGAGAGCCCCAGCTCAGGGTTCTCGAACTTGATCAGCACCGCGTCCCCCGGGAGCGCTTGCAGCAGCACGAAGGCGAGCGTGAAGGCCAGCACCACGACGATGAGCGCCTGCCCCAACCGGCCCAGGAGCGCCTTCCCGCTCACCGCTGGACCCAGGTGTTGTAGAACGAGGGACGCGCGATCGGCTCGGTCGCGAAGCCGTGGACGACACCGGTGTAGGCGAATACCTGCGGCTCCTCGAACAGCGGGATGACGTAGGTTTGGTCGAGCAGGTACTCCTGCACGGCGTGGTCGGCCTGGATGCGTCCCTGCTCGTCGGGGGTGCTCGCCACCGCACCCAGCAGGGATTCGAGGTGCTCATCCCCCAGGGAGTTGTCGGCAGGATTGCGGTTCAGCAGCGTGTTGCGGTTCTTGGCGGCGTACTGGCTCTTGATCACGTCGAAGTCGGCGCGGCCCACCATCGAGTGGTACACCTGGATCTGGTCCGCATCCTGGATCGCTTTGGCGTACGTCCCGGCATCCGCCCGGAGGATCTGCAGGTCGACGCCGAGGTCACGCTTCCACTGCTGGGCGACGAGGGTGACCACGTCGAACGAGCGCGGCTGGGGCGCGGCCTCGTTGACGACCAGGCTCAGCCGCTGCCCGTCCTTGACGCGGATGCCGTCGGCACCGGGCACCCAGCCGGCCTCATCGAGGAGGTCCCGGGCCCGCGCCGGATCGTGGCTCAGTTGCGCCGACAGGTCCTGGTAGCCAAGCGCCGTCTTGCCGATCACCGAGGTGGCCAGAGGGTAGTTGTCGGTGAACAAGGTGTCGACGATTTCTTGGCGGTCGGTTCCGAGCGCCAGCGCCTGCCGAACGCGGAGGTCGGACAGCGTCGCATTGCGGAAGCGCAGCGAGAAGCTGTTGTTGACGCCGCGGGTCTGGGCCGCCAGCAGGTGCGCCCCGGACGCCTGCACGACCGCCTCGTCGGGGGCGGCGATCTGCCGGGCGATGTCGGCTTGACCGCTGGTCAGGGCCCCGACGCGGACGCCGGACTCGGGGGTGACCACGTAGCGGATCTCGTCGAGGTAGGCGCGCCCCTGGTTGACCGACGGCTGAGGTGCCCAGTGGTAGCCCTCCCGTGCGTTGAGGACCACTTCGGCGCCGACCTTCTCCGAGCCCACGACGAAGGGCCCGCTGCCGATGACGTGGGTGCCGTTGCCGGCGCCGTAGGAGGTGAAGTCGCCGTCCAGAGTGGCCGAGGAGAGCAGGCCGGAGTTGATCGTGGAGGTGGCCTGCAGGAAGCCCGGTGAGGGGGCGCTGAAGTGGAACACCACCGTGGTGGGGTTCACCACCTCAGAGCTCGCGTAGTTGTTGACGGCCTCGGAGACGGGCAGCGCCCGCGCGGCGTCGCCCAGCCCGAACAGCTCGAAGTTCTTGGCCACCACGGCCGCGTCCAGGGGGGTCCCGTCGGAGAAGGTGACGTCGTCGCGCAGCGTGAACTCGTAGCGGGTGGCGTCGGCGTTCACCGTCCACGCCGTCGCGATCCACGGGTGGAAACCCAGCGTCTCGGGGTCCTGATAGACGAGCCGGTCGGTGATCTGGTTGACGAGGCCGCCGTTGGGGTAGAACCCGGCCGAGGGCGGGTACAGGCTGGTGTGCGGTTGTGCGTCCAGGTAGGTGAGAACGCCGCCGCTGACCGGGTTCGTCGCCTCGGCGGAGGCCGGGGAAGCCGCCGGGGTGCCGCACGCGGACAAGGTGAGGGCGCCGAGGGTGGTGAGGGCGATCAGGGCGTGCTTCCACGAATGACGGGACATGGTGGTGGGAGACTTTTCGGGCAGCCGAAATACGGCAATGGGGGCGCACGGGAATGTCCGGGAATGTCGACGAGAATGAGAATCGACGTCCGCCGTGGTCCTGCGAGATGCCTCCACCCAGGCGTCAAGGACACCGGTTCAGTGAGGATCCGCAGGAGAATGTGGGGGTGATGCCAGGAGGCGTGACTGCGGTCGAGCCGCGATCACCAGGGGCGTTGGCTCAGTGCCGCACGACCGCGAGCGAACAGCGACAGCGCATGGACGCCATGGGACCGGAGTCCACATGAGTGCGGCGCGTCGTGGGGTAGCTCATATCTCCATCATGCAGGAATGTTGACGCATCCACAAAATCGGGTCCGGAATGTGGACGCCCGCTCACGACAAACCCTCATCTAGGGGCTGGGAGAATCACACGACAATGAGAAGGGACTCGATACCGCCACGGCGGTATCGGTGGGGATCGTTCCTGCGCTCGGCCCGAGTGGCGGGGTGCACGCGAGGGCCCCTCGACTGGCAGGGTGACACCATACTGCCGCCCCCATGCCAGCGCGGTTCCTTCCACCGTCCGGATCTGGAACGAACGCGCCGTCCTTTCGTCCCTTCACGACGGTCGCGCCTGGCGCGCCGCCCAGATCGCCGACGCCGCCGGGCTGACCCCGGCGTCGGTCCGCGACGTGCTGCGTACCCTCGTCGCCAAAGGCCGGGTGCGCAGCCTGGACCCGGAGCAGGCGGGCGCGATGGGGCGCGTCCCGCCCGCACGTTCCAGCACGCCCGCCCGGACGGACTGACCCTCGGGATCCACCTGGACGAGGAGATCGTCCGGATGGTCGTCGGCGAGGTGTTCGGCAAGGCGCGGGTTGTCGGCGAGATCCCGGTCGCGTCCGACGACGCCGACGAGGCCGCAGGCGCGGTGACCGACCTGCTGTCGCGCGTCGATCGCACCCGCGTGTGGATGACCCGGCTGTACACCCTGCTGCAGGAGCATCCCGGCCCGCTTCCTCCGCTGACGCGCGAGGGCTATGAGGCGGCGGCACGAGCCCAGGAGGGAAGATGGGGGGATGACTGAGGCATCCGCGTCGCCCCGCGCCCACTACCGCCGGATCGAGGCGTGGCTGGAGGAGCAGTGCCGGATCCTGCCCCCGGGCGCACCCCTCCCCTCCGAGAACGACCTGGCCGAGCAGTTCGCCGTCAGCCGGATGACGGCCCGGCACGCCCTGCAGCGGCTGGCCCAGCGCGGACTGATTGAGCGTCGCCGCGGGGCGGGCAGCTTCGTCCTGCCGCCGACCCTGCACCGTGAGGAGGGCGTGCTGCGCTCGTTCACCGAGCAGGTGCGGGAGCGAGGCATGACCCCCTCCTCGCGGCTGCTCCGTGCGGAACTCGCCCCCGCCCCCGAGCGCGCGCAGGCACTGGGCCTCCCCGGTGACGCTGCGCTCGTCATCATCGAACGGTTGCGGCTGGCCGATGGCGTCCCCATCGCCTGGGAGCAGGCGGCCTTGCCGCGGGAGTTCGTCGGCGTCCTGGACGCCGACCTTGAGGCGGGCTCGTTGCACGAGGCGCTGCGCGCACTCGGCCGGAGCCTGGGCCGCGCGTCCGGGCAGGTGAGCGCCAAGGTGGCGTCACGCGACGAGGCCACCGCACTGAGGGTGACTTCCCCGGCGGCGCTGCTGGTGGAGACTCGCGTGATCGAGGACACCGCTGGGCGCCCCGTCGAGGCGACCACCACCGCCTACGTGGCCTCCCGCTGGGTCTTGGACACCGGTTCCTTCGTCGCCCCGGGCCGCTCCGCCTCGCCTCAGTAGCCCGCGGCAGGGGCCGGGGCGCCCGGCTGCGTCAGCCCGAGCACGACCGGGGTGGAGCGGTAGCCCACTCCCAGCCGGTCGGCGCCCGCATCGATCAGTGCGAGGAAATGCTCGCGGGTCCGGATTGCGCCCAACCCTTTGATCTTGGCCCGTCCGGCGGCAACGGCGCGCAGCAAGCTCACCATCGCCAGGGACGCTCCGGGCTCAGCGTGCTGGAGGTCGCCGGTGTAGAAGCCGGTCGACGTCTTCACGAAGTCGGCCCCGGCCGCGATGGCAGCCTCGACGCCACCGCGCACCTGCGCCTCGGTCAGCGCGTCGGTTTCCAGGATGACCTTCACCGGCGTCTCCGCTCCGTGGCAGACCTCGATGACGGCCCGCAGGTCGCGCTCGACGTCGTCGTAGCGTGCCCCCCGCAGGAAGCCGTAGGGCGCAACGATGTCGACTTCCGCGACCCCTGCCGCCACGACGTCGCGCGCCTGGGCGACCCGGGAGGCCGTGCTGGACAACCCGAACGGGAAGTCGATGACAACACAGACGCCGGTGCTGGTGCCCGCACACAGCGGCTGGGCGAGGGGGATCGCCGCGGGGTTAATACAGACGGTGCGGCACCCCAGCTGCACTCCCCTGCCGACCTCGCGCTGGATCTCCTCAGGGGTGAACTCGGGTTTGAGCACCGAGTGATCGATGTAGGCCGCGAGCTGGGGGACGGTCAGACCTGCTGCCGGAGTGCGGGGTGTCATGTCGGATTCCTCCCGGATCAAGGGCGGGAACGCCCCGCCAGTTGTATATACATCTTGCCTGAACCCGCTCAGTTTCGCCACCGGGCGTCAGGCACACAGGGGCGCAGCCGCTATGCTCGCCCTGGCCGTCCGGCGGTGTGAGCACGCACACACGACACGTCGGACCAGACGACGCGACGCCATGGCGTTCACGCTGGGGGCGTTAGCTCAGCCGGTCAGAGCAGGGGACTCATAATCCCTGGGTCGCGGGTTCGAGCCCCGCACGCCCCACTAGGCTGGCGTTCTCACATGCGCGTGGGGAGCCCGCCCCGCCGTGGACATCACCGTCACCTCACCATCAGGTTGAGACAGATGCGTCCACGAGGCTCAGGTCCGGGTCGGCTCCGTCTCACCCCTTGAGGGCACCGGGACGCGACGCGGGCTCCCGCCCACCGCCTCACGGCCGGCCGCGTCGCCGGTGGCTGGCTAGTAGCTCGTGCCGCGCGGTCCGCCAGCGGGGCGCAGGCCATAGCGCGCTGCCAGCGCGTCCAGGGCTGTGGCGTACTCCGTCACGTCGGCACCGACCGCGACGAACGTCGCACCCAGGTCGAGGTAGCGCTGGTTGAGGGTCGCGTCGAAGGTGAGGATGCCTGCCGGTTTGCCCGCCGCCAGGATGCTCGCGATCCCCGCCTCGATCACGCGTTGCACCTCGTCGGAGGCGACGGGCCGCCCCAGGTCCGCGGCCAGGTCGGCCGGACCGATGAACACCCCGTCGACGCCCTCCACCTCGGCGATGTGCCGCACGTTCGCCAAGGCGGTGCGGGACTCGGCCTGCACGAGCAGGCACACGTTCTCGTCCGCGCGCACCGCATAGCCGTCGTCCCGGCCGAAGTCGGAGGCGCGAGCGATGGCCGCTCCCATGCCCCGAATGCCTCGCGGCGGGTAGCGCACCGCCCGAACGAGTTGCTTGGCCTGGTCGGGGGTGTCGACCATCGGGACGAGCAGGTTCTGCGCGCCGACGTCCAGCAACTGCTTGAGGATCCAGGGCTCGCCGGTGGGCGGGCGCACCACCAGCGCGGACGCCGACGCCTGCAAAGCCATGAGCTGACCCAGGATGCTGCGCAGGTCGTTGGGTCCGTGTTCGGCGTCGATGAGCAGCCAGTCGAACCCGGCGCTGCCCGCGATGGAGGCCACGTAGGGATCGCCCGAGGCGATCCACAGCCCGATCAGGGACCTGTCCCCGGCGGTCAGGGCCGCCTTGAAGTCATTGCTCGCCGTGGCGTTGCGCACAGACCGGGGCCTCTCATACGGGGTGGGTGCCATGGAGTCTTCCTCACTGCCGGACGCCGCGCTCGGGTGCGTGTGGCCTGTTCACCGACTGTATCTTGGCACCACCACGGCTAGGGGCTCTTCGCCCGTCGTCGCGTCAGACGGCGTCCGTGCAGGCGGGTGGACTCAACCGCGCAGGTGGCCCATCCGGCGCACGATCTCGTCACCGAGGGACTGCACGACCTGGACGATGACGATCAGGGCGACGACCGCCTCGATCAGCACGGGCGCATTGAAGCGCTGGTAGCCGTATCGGATGGCGAAGTCCCCCACGCCGCCGCCGCCGATGACGCCCGCCATCGTCGAGTACCCGATCAGGGTGACGAGGGTCAGCGTGGCGCCCGACACCAGCCCGGGTAGCGACTCCGGCAGCAGTACCTTGCGGACGATGTCCCAGGTCGAGGCACCCATCACCTGCGCGGCCTCCAGCTTGCCGGGAGCCACCTCGCGCAGCGCCGCCTCGACGACGCGCGCATAGAACGGGATCGCCCCCACCGACAGCGGAACCACGGCGGCGGTCGGCCCATAGGCGGTGCCGACGATGAGCCGGGTGAAGCTGATCAGGGCGATCATGAGGATCAGGAAGGGCAGCGAGCGTGCGATGTTCACCACCGCCCCCACCACGAAGTAGAGGAACCGGTTGGGGGCCAGCCCATCGGGCGCCCACAGCCGCAGCAGGACCCCGATGGCGATGCCGAGCACCGCGGTGATGAGGAAGGACCAGCCGACCATCCAGGCGGTCTCGCCCAGGGCTCCCCAGAGTTCCGGAAGCGCTTCTTGCCAGGACGTGGAGGGAATCATGCTTGGACGCTCACCTCGTGCTCGGCCAGGTACGCGTCGACCCCGGGTCGATCGTAGGTACCTGAGGGGTGGGACAAGACCACGCGCAGGCGACCAACCTTGCGCCCGGCAATGAGCTCGACGGCGCCGCCGAGAATCGAGACGTCGACGCCGAAGCGGCGCGTCAGGCCAGAGATGACCGGTTCCTGCGCGTGCCCTTGGGCGAAGCTGAGCACGATCGACGCCGCCCCGTCGACGGCGACCGGCTCCCCCACGGGCAGGAGGATGTCGGCGAGCCGACTCTGCGGAGCGGTCAGCAGGTCGAGTAGCGCACCCTGTTCGACGATGCGCCCGGATTCCATCAGCGCGGCACCGGAACAGATTCGGCGCACCACCTCCGACTCGTGGGTGATGAGCACCACGGTCACCCCCGTGCGCCGGTTGATCTCCGCGATCAGGTCGAGGATCTGCTCGGTGGTGGCCGGGTCGAGCGCCGAGGTGGCCTCGTCGCAGAACAGCACCTGGGGATGGGCGGCCAGCGCCCGGGCGATGCCGACGCGCTGCTTCTGCCCACCGGACAACTGCGCCGGGTAGGACCCCGCACGGTCGCTCAGACCGACCAGTTCCAGCAGTTCCGCGACGCGGGCCGCGCGTTCGGCCGCGGGCACCCCCTGCACCTCGAGCGGGAAGGCCACATTGGCTGCGGCCGTCCGGCTGGCGAGCAGGTTGAAGTGCTGGAAGATCATGCCCATCGTGTGCCGGACTCGTCGCAGCCCGGCAGCCGACAGGGACGTGAGCTCCACGTCACCGATGGTCACCGTCCCTGACGTCGGCCGTTCCAGTGCGGTCAGGCAACGCATCAGGGTGGTCTTGCCCGCGCCCGAGCGGCCCAGGATCCCGAAGATCTGGCCCGACTCAATCCGCAGGGAGACGTCGTCCACCGCCGTCACGTCGCCCGCGGCGGACGGATAGACCTTCGTCAGGGAGGTGACCTCGATCACATCAGCTCACTTCGCCGGCAGGACGGACCCCTTGAAGGTGTCCGTGATGTACTTCTGGATCTGCGGGCTGGTGAGGGCCTCGTTGAGCTTCTGCACCCGAGGATCATCCTTCAACGTGGCCTTGACCGCCACCACGTTCGCGTACGGGTTGTTGTCCGCGGACTCCAGCGCGAGCGCGTCGGTGGTGGGAACGAGGCCCGCCTCGATGGCGTAGTTGCCGTTGATGATGGACAACGTGACCTGCGGATCATCCAGGGTCGCGGCGAGCTGCGGGCGGTCGATCTTCAGCCAGGAGAGGTTCTTCGGGTTGCCCGTCACATTCTTCTCCGGGGTGATCTGGCTGTAGTCCAGGCCCTCCTGATCCGGCTTCACGTCGAGGGTGACCAGCCCCGCGTCGGCCAGCAGGAACAAGGCACGCGCCTGGTTGGTGGCATCCGCCGGGATCGCGACGACGGCGCCGTCGGGCACCGCGTCGAGCTTCACCTTCTTGGAGTACAGGCCCAGCGGCTCGACGTGGACGGGAGACAGCGCCACCAGGTCAGAACCGGTGTGCTTGGAGTTCCAGTCGGTCAGGTACGGCACGTGCTGGAAGAAGTTCGCGTCCAGGTCGCCGCTCTCGACGAGCTGGTTGGGGTCGATGTCGCCGGAGATCTCGGTGATGTCCAGCTTCACGTCGCCCGGCAGCCCTTCCTTCTCGGCTTCCTTCAGCAGCAGCGAGTGGGGGGTCACGTCGGCCATGATGCGCAGCGGCTTCGACGTGTCGGGCGTGCTCGTGCTGCCCGCGTTGGCGGCGCCGCACCCGGTCAGCACGAGTCCCGTGGCGAGAAGGGCTGCCGTGGTGGTGATCAAACGTCGAAACATGTGTCTTCTTCCTCAATCTGCGTGGTTGGCGTGGAGCAGGGCCGACAGCACGGGACCGCGAGCGAGAGCTGGCAGGTACGTGAGGCATCCAGAAATCGCTCGACCCTCCCGGGGAGCGACCGGAACCGTGCCGTCAGGCCGACATTCGCCGACAGCACAGGGGCATCATCATGACGCAGCGCGCCGTGTTGACGATGTCACCCATGGACTTCACCTTACGGCATCGGCGGCCCGCCGCTGACCAACGGCCCCGCGCGGACGCGACCTACTATGGAAGGCACACGAGGGGAGGTCACGTGCACGAACCAGGCTGGTATCCCGATCCTGCGGGCGCGCCGGGGCGTTACCGCTGGTGGGACGGACAATCGTGGACGCGTGAGGTGCGAGACGCCCCCGTCGGATTGGACGACCTGTTCAGCGGCGCTGGCGCCGATCGTCCGCGCAGTCCGGCTCGCGTGCTGGGCTATGGCACGTTGGTGATCGCTCTCGTCGTCGTCATCACGGGCCTGGCCACCGCGACGGGCGCCACATTTGGGCGCACCACTCCCCTGCCCATGAATGCGACGCCGCGCGGCGCGTCCGGGTCCTCGCCGTCGCCGGTCACGTCGCCGCCGACCGTAGCGTCCACGGCGAGTGCCGCGACGGTGCAGGAGTCGGCTTCGCCTACCCCCGCACCACAGGACAGTGTGAGCCCTTCGCCTGCACCGGCTCTGACGGCGCCCGGCTGTGAGGGGGTCCCCGACGACGAGTCGACGCTCTCTGACGGCGCCCTGACCGTGCAGGCCGACACCCGCTGGGCACGTATCGGTGTCCCCGGCTGGTTGGCGTGCGGCCAAGGCGGACGGCTGCTGGCCGGTGACGGGACCGCACGGATCTGGGTCGCTCACCTCGAGCCGGGATTCGCCGGGTCGGGGCTGGACGCCGCCAGTGCGAGCCTGTTCGAGCAGACGCTGCTCGAGGTGGGTACCTTCCGGACGCTCTCCTACGCGACCGACGACGTGACCGTGGGCGGGCGCCCCGCCTGCCAGGTGGTCGCCACCACCGGGAGCGGGCAGGAGCCCACCCTGCATGTGACATTGACCGTGGTCGACACCCATGCCGAGGCAACGACGGTGATCGTCGCCATCGCCGAGACCGACGACGGGGAGGGGATGCGCGCCACCGAGGAGGCACTGCGTTCCCTCACCGTGCGGGCCTGACCCCCCACCATCTGGCAGCCTGTCCCCCACCGATCGCCAAGGAGCCCTCATGGACGGCATCGATCCCTTAGTCCCCCCGAGCGGAACCGGATGTCAGGAGTGCCTGGCCGAGGGCGGCTGGTGGTTCCACCTACGCCGTTGCGCCCAGTGCGGCCACATCGGCTGCTGTGACACCTCCCCAGCGCAGCACACGACCGCGCACTACAAGGAGACGGGCCATCCGCTCATCCAGAGCTTCGAGCCGGGCGAAGACTGGTACTACAGCTATCCCGAGGATGCGATGTATGAAGGGCCGACCCTGGCAGCACCTCACAGTCACCCCGCGGATCAGCCGGTCCCGGGCCCGGAGGGCACTGTCCCCGCGAACTGGATGAGCCTGCTGCACGGGTGAGCCGCGACCCCCCTGAGCCACCGGCTGGACTCGAACCAAACCCCGGTCCGGTCCCCCTCCTGGTGGGCGCGCTTGTCGCGAGTGGCCCTGACTAGGTGCTTGGCAGAACAGTGGCGCGACCGGCCCGGCAGCACCAGTGGGCATGAACTCCGCACCCATGGGACGCGGCTGCGACGAGCGCCGCCTCTACGCAGACCATGGGTGCACTTCTCCGAGTCCGCGGCCGGATTCTGCGCTGCCCGCGAAGCCGCCGGACGCCTCGACCTGCGCCGCCCCGACCTCCAGCACACGGGCGCCGTCCCTGCCGCCTAGACAGGCGCCACGCACGCCGAGTTTTGTGGCCAGACTCGGCAAATTCACCCCGCGGCAGCGATGCGCCACCAGCACTCCGCCCGGGGAACGCGACAAGCGGATCGCGGCGACGCTGTCCGCCCTGGCGGAAGCATCCGCGTAACCAGCGTCGACTCACTGGGCCAGTAGTTGTCGACTCGGCTCATCGTTGCTCCTTGCTTGAGCTCGGCTCCTGGGAGATGCTTCACCCAGATGAGGGGGCCGCGCCCTTGATCCGGCTGCCAGAGCGCTCAGCAGAGTTCACCAGCCTCGCGACCGTCCGCACGCAGCGCAGAGGTGCCCCGCACCGACTCGAGCGCGGTGATGAAGCTGCGTCGACGGGGCGTGCGTGTAGTCGGGGAGAAACGAACGAGCCGTTCAAGAGTTTGCCCGTCATCAACTACCTGGATGGGACTTCACTACCTGAAGAGTTGCGGGGTTCCCAAGCGTCCGTTTCGCTCAGTAGAAGACCATCTCCCAATTGTAATCGCGGAGGACTCCCCACATCGACGCATGGGCCATGGCAGCAATCGCTGCTTCATCAATGCTACCGAGGGGAAATTCCGGGAAATCCCAGTCGTACTCATCCCAGATTGAGAGGACGTAGGGTCCTTCCTTCATGTACTTGAACTTCCCAACGGCGTAATGCACGTCCTGTTCGGTCGGGTCCGAGGACGACTTGAACTCGTCGCTCATCACAACATACTCGGGAGCGCTCTGTAATTGCTGGTAGAGTCCCGTCGCCATGACGCGGTCGTGGTGCATCGGGAAGTACGTCTCCGTGGCATCCGCCACGGTGGCATGCGTCAGGAGGTCCGCGGCGAAGACATAACCATTGGCCCAGAAGTAGGCAATGACCGCAGCCACGGCCGCCGCGCAGATAGCCTTCGTAGGGATCGTCGGCTCTGGGAAAGGATCGCCGCCCGTCGGGCTCACCCGGCTCTTGCTTGCAGCGTAATCGCCGACTGGGCCCCTGGTTGCGACATAATCGGCGCTTGCCTCCGCCAAGCCCTTCAGGTTCTGTTCGATCCCCTTGCGCTGCGCGGCGGTCAACTCGTTGTTCGTCCGGAGTTCATTTCGGTAAAAACTAGCAAACTCATCAAGGGCTGAGTCGACGCTTCTTCCTCGCTCGGCCAACTTGCGATCGACACTTGAGATCGTCTCCACCGCAGACGCTACCTGGGCGGACTGCTGCTGCGCTGCCGACGGTGCAGCAGCGGCCGGCGTGGCCGAGACCAACCCGAGCATCAGCGCCAGAGTTGCAACCCCGCTAACTAAGAACTTCTTCATTCTACCACTTTCTTTCGTATACATAGAATCTATTCGATCGGGGCTCGTACACTGACAAAAGCAACTCAGTGGCGCCAGGGTAATCTCGGGACGCCCTGCTGACAGACCGTTTCTTCAGGTCGCCGCGTGGCGGTGGCTCCGTGCGGCGGAGAGCTCGACTCACCTCCGCGATGAGCGCCCACTCCTCATCGGTCAGTTTCTCCGAAATCATCGCGGAGGTATCGAAGAAACTCCCTTCGAGACCGACAGCCCCGGTGGGTTGCAGGATCTTCACGAAGCTGGTCGGGTCGGGGCTGACCTCGGCGTCAGCAAAGACGACCTCCATGCTCCCGTCGGGGAACTCGGCGCCCCAATACTCCCTCAACACGGTGAGCGTCCGTTTGTTGCCGGCCTCGTGTGCGTATCTCAGAAAGGACCAGATTCCAACCGAAGACACCAGGATCAGGACAGCTGTCGCGACAACTATTAGCGTCACCGACCGGCGCGGGGATAGGTTAATCATCCCTCGCACCATATCCACGTTCTCGCACCCGAAGCAAGCAGTGGCTCGCACGCCCTGAGAGCACCGCTGCGATGATCAGCGGGCGGGAACGCCGCTCTGGCGCTCAATGCCACTGGCAGCCGCCCGCCAGCATCTCGGCGTGGGCGAATTGGCAGACCCCCTGACCCTCGAACTCATCCACGAAACGGCGCCGCTCCTCGTCCAGCCTGCTGTCGGGTGCTCGCCGAAGTCGGGCGGCAGGAAGCTGTGCCGCGTGCCGGCGAACATGTTGAGCCACTCGAACGTGATGTGGATAGGTGCCCTTCGTGAACACGATCGCGTAGAAGCGCTCGAACTAGAGCTTCTGCCCGAAGACGCAGTCGTGGGAGCCTCGCAGGCGGAATGGGGCCGGAGTGGAGAACCCATCCCATCGAAGTAGTCCAGCACCAGTTCGATGCCGGCCAGCGTCTCGATGGCGCTGGACCCGAGCGACCCGAACCAGTCGAGGCCCGCGGGCACGACGATACGCCGGCCCTACCTGCCGGGCGTCGTTGGCCTTCCAGCCATTGCAGTAGTGCACGCTCTTGGACAACCTGCTGCACGCACGCTGCTGCGACAAGGTGTCTGACACCTCCACGGTCTCATCCTCCGCGCTCCGACTCGGGCCCATCACCAACAGCAGTTGGTCGGCATCGCGGCATGGACACATTTCCACCGAACCACCCAACGATGAACTGAGCGGCGCGTGCCGGCCCCGAACAGTTCAGCCGCCTTGCTGTATCGAACCGGGTCGGCCACGTTGACCACCTGGATGCCGGAGTGCCACCCCTCGAGCCCGATTCGCGGTCGACGCACCATGCCGGGCACACGCCCCTTTCGTCATCTGAGGTGCTGTCATGAGCGTGCTCTGTGATGATGATGACGTCCTCCTGTAGGTGAGGATCAGCCCCGCCATGTTGCACGCGAACGGCAACAAGGGCGACCTGGTCAGGTGTTCCACCCATTCAGACCGCCCTTGCACGTGGCTCCCCCGACTGGACTCGAACCAGTAACCCTCTGATTAACAGTCAGATGCTCTGCCAATTGAGCTACAGGGGATCGCTCGACGCGAGAAGAAACTCTAGCAAACCCTCAGCTAGAACGCATACTCGGCCCGCAGCCGCGCCAACTCCACTTCGGTATAGGCGAGGATCTCGCCGTCCATGTGGGTGCCCCGTGCCGGGTGAGCGGTCCACATGACGCGTTCGGTCGGATCCATGAGGTTGCGCCGCGCGCTGATCGTCACGTGCCGCCCCGGGAACGGGGTGACGACCTGCTGCAGCAGGAACGTCGACTCCACCCTCTCCCGGAAGGTCTCCGGGAAGCTCTGTGGGTCGGTGAGGTGTTCCTGGCCCTCGTCCCCCGTCGACATCCGCTCCCACCGCAGATCCCCGTCCTCGGTGAACCCCCCGTGGAGAATGTCGTGCCAGCCCAGTTCCTCGGTGGGCCCCCCAGTCCGGAGGATCAGCATCCGATCCGGAAGCGCCACCACGTAGCCGTCCTCGGTCTGAGCCCAGGCCAGGATGCGCGCCGATCCGCCCACATGTGCGTCGGTGCTGGCGACGAGAGCGTCGGGGGCTTTGCCTTTGCGCGAGAACAGCTTCACGCCCCCATTGTGCCTGACCCTCCCAGACCTCAGGCCGCCAGCGCCCCCTCGCCGGCGCCCCGCAGCAGGGTGAGGGCGGCCTGCTCGTAACGCCGAACCGTGGAAGGGCTGCACCGCAGGACGTCCGCGATCCGGGCGGTGGATAACATCTCCTCCCCTCCCAGGCCGTGCCGCAGGACCAGGATCCGACGCTGGATTGGCGACAGCCGCGCCAGCATCCCTGAGACGTCCAGCGCCGCCACCTCACGCGGCTCCGCGGCCGTGACCGCCTCCTCGTGCTCAGGCGTGAGGCGGCAGGCGGGTCGGAAGGCCAGCAGGGACCGCACCACCGCCTCGGACTCCCCCGTCTGGGCAGCGACCTCGTCGAGGCGTGGGGCCCGCGCCATTCCGCTCGCCAACGCGTCTCGGATCGCGAGGGCGCGTCGCCACTGGCGGGCCCGACGCGGCGGCATGCCGAGCGAGCCGTGAGCCGTCACCGCCTCATCCCAGGCACGCATCCTGATCCACGGGATAGCGCAGCTCGCGAACGAGCCTCGAGTCGGATCAAACCGCCATGCGGCCTCCACCAGCCCCACACGCCCTTCCTGCGCCAGCTCGTCACGGTCCAGCCCGGTCGCTCGCGCAATCGGGGCGACCACGAAACCCACCAGGGCCAGGTTTCGCTCCACCAGTTCCGCGAAGGCCGCTCGACCTTGCGCCGACAGGCGAGCCAGTTCCTCCGGTGTGGCTCCTGCGGCAGCGGCGAACATGCCGGCCGCCACAGCATCGGCCACGAGCCCGGCCTCGATGCGACGGGAGAGGTCCGTCTCCTGCTGTGGGGTCAACACGGGGCCACCGATTCGATGCGATGTCGTCATGACGGCAGCCTGCGCGCCCGGCGGGGCAGCTGCGACCGGTCCGAGCGCTATCCCCGGTCCGCATCCGGACAACACCGATAAAGGTCAGGTGGTTGCGTTCACGCCGGATCGCCGACGGCCATGGCCTGCAATGCTCGTCGCCGCGTCTCCAACTCCAGGAGCTGGGCGAACATCTTGTTGTAGGACGCCTGCTCCTCCACCGGGTTGGTGCGTTGCAGCCGAGATTTCAGGTCGCCGATCTCGCGCAGGACCCGCGCCAGCCGCAGTCGGGCGGCGTACTCGCGGGCGTAGGTGGCCGTCGGCTCAGCCAGCAGCGGTTCGACGCAGAGGGCGACCGCCAACTGCGCGGCCACCGGGTCGGCGAGCGCCGCCACGACCCGCTGCCCGAACCCGGCCTCGCCGCGGCTGGTGGAAGACAGCGTCTCGAAGACCAGCCGGTAGGCCGGATGATCGAAGTCGCCCGCCTCGATGCCTCCCCAATCCGGTGGAAACAAGCCGGGTTGCTGCAGCAACACCTTCAGCACCCCCCGCTCGGTCGCCAGCCGGCGATCCTCGGGGTCAGGAAGCGGAACCATCGCGACCTGCTCGGAGGGAGCCGGCTCCTGCCGACTGACCGTCACCGAACGCTGCTCCGCCGGGACCGTACGCCGGTTGGCCCGTTGGACTTCCGAACGCACCTCGTCGGGGTTCATCCCGACCAGACCCGCGAGTTCACGGATGTACCCCGAGACCAGACCCACGTCGCGGACGCTGGCCACCAACGGCGCGGCCGCCCGGACGGCCGCCAGCCTGCCGTCGGCGCGGTCCAGGTCGAACCGCTCCAAGGTGTTCTTCATCACGTAGCGGTACAAGGGGATGCGCCGGGCCACAAGCTCACGCACCGCGGCGTCACCGCCGCTGATCCGCACCTCGCAGGGGTCCATCCCGCCCGGCTCGATCGCCACATACGTCTGCGCCGAGAACGTCGCATCCGAGGAGAACACCTTCAGCGCAGCCGCCTGGCCCGCGGCGTCCCCATCGAAGGTGAACACCACCTCTCCGGCCAGGGAGTCGCTCGTCATGAGCCGGGCGATCATGCGGCTGTGGTCCGCTCCGAACGCCGTCCCACACGAGGCGACGGCCGTGTCGACGCCCGCGATGTGACAGGCCATCACATCGGTGTAGCCCTCGACGACGACCGCCTGGTTCTTCTTGCCGATGTTCTGTCGGGCCAGATCCAGCCCGTACAGCACATGTCCCTTCTTGTAGACCAGCGTCTCGGGGGTGTTGAGGTACTTGGCCGGCATGCGGTCGTCGTCGAAGATCCGACGCGCACCGAAGCCGAGCGTCGAGCGGCCGGCGTCGCGGATCGGCCAGACCAGACGTCCCTGGAAGAAGTCCCAGCCGGCTTCCCGCACCAACCCGGCCTTGACCAGGTCGTCCTTGCTGAACTTCTTGTCCAGCAGATGGTTGAGGAGATCGCGACCTCCCCGCGGCGCGAACCCGATGCCGAAGTGCTCCGCATGCTCGCGGGTGAACCCGCGATCATCCAGGAACACCCGCCCCTGCACCGCATCCGCGCTGCTCAGGTGCTTGGCGAAGAACTCGGCGGCGAGCTGGTTGGCCTCCAGGACGCGCATCCGCAGGCCCGGTTCATGCCGTGGCGCCCCGTCGCCCTCGGTGTAGCGCAACTGCAAGCCGACCCGGTCGGCCAGGAACTCCACCGACTCGGTGAAGCCCATGTTGTTGATCTTCTGCACGAAGCTGATGACGTCGCCGCCCTCGCCGCACCCGAAGCAGTAATAGAACCCCTTGCTGGGGGTCACCCGGAAACTCGGCGTCTTCTCGTCGTGGAAGGGACACAGCCCGACCAGGGCGCCACCCCCGGCGGGACGCAACTGGACGAACGATCCGACCACGTCCTCGATCCGGGACCGCTCGCGGACCGTCTCCAGGTCCTCGGGATGGATCAGGCCGGCCATGCCCGGCAGTGTAGTCCGGCGCCACCTGCGGGGACGCCTCAGGCGCCGCGACCGATCCCGGCCGGCAGGCGATCCGGATCCCAGCCCAGCAGGTTCTCCGCGGTGTCGAACGCGAACCGGTCGGTCATGCCCCCGACGTAGGTGACGGCGGTCACCACCGGATCGGCTTCGGCCTCCTGCCGATAGTCGGGAGGCATGGCGTCGGGGTGTTCGGCGTAGAACTCCACCAGCCCGCGCAGGACGCCGATGACGGCGTTGGACTGCGCCACCGAGTCGGGCCGGGTATAGATGCGCTCATAGTTGAAGCGGCGCATCGCGGCGAGCGCCGCGCCCGCGTCGCCGGACATCCCCACCACGCCGGTCTCGGCGACAGTGGCGATGATGGAGCGGATGAAGGACGCCAGTTGTTCGCGGCGGGTCGCCCCCACCACGGCGGTGATCTCCCGGGGCAGGGTGGCCGGGTCCACGATGCCGGCGTGAACGGCGTCCTCCAGGTCATGAGCGCAGTAGGCGATCCGATCGGCCCAGCTCACCAACTCGCCCTCGATGCTGTGCGGCGCAGGCCGCGACCAGGAGTGGTTCCGGATCCCGTCGAGGGTCTCCCGGCACAGGTTCAGGGGCGCCAAGACGACGTCTGCACCCCAGGGGCCGTGGTCGTACCCGCCCGGAAGGAAGGCGTCGAAGGCGTCCTCGGAGGCATGCCCGCCCGGACCGTGCCCGCAGTCGTGGCCGAGCGCCATAGCGTCGGCCAGCGTCGCATTGACGCCCACGCCACGGGCCAGGGAGGTCGCCACCTGCGCGACCTCGAGGGCATGGGTGAGGCGGGTGCGCTGATGGTCGGTCGGATAGACGACCACCTGCGTCTTGCCCGCCAGCCGGCGAAAAGCCGGCGAGTGCACGATCCGGTCCCGGTCGCGTTCAAAGCACGTCCGTTCGATGTCGGGTTCCTCGGGACGCGCCCGATCCCCCGCCCCGACCGCGAAGGCGGCCTCCGGGACGAGGATGTGCCGTTCCCGTTCCTCGCGCGCCTCCCGGCCGATGGGTGCCCCGAGCCGGATGCGCGCGGCAGAGTCCGCATGGGCCACGACCACATCACCGGCTTGATGCCCGCGCATGGTCGTCGCCCAGGCCACCGTCCTGGGATTCAGCGCATCACTCATGCAGCCATTGTCCCCGGTTCCCTATGCTGGCCTCACCGACGTCAGGAGTGGACACGATGAGCGACCCCAGCCCGAACCCCAAGAACCCCGCGCAACCGGATTCCGGCGCGTACGGGCAGCCATCGTTCTCGGACGGCTCCGCCACCCAGCCCGGCTACGGGCAGGGCCCCTACGTCCCGCAGGGTCAGGGCTACACCGATCCCCAGCAGCCCTACGGCGCTCCCACGCAGGGCTACCCCGACCCCAACCAGCCCTACGCGGCCCCCGCCCAGAGCTACCCGGGTTCCAGCCAGCCCTACGGCGCCCCCACGCAGGCCTACCCCGACCCCAACCAGCCCTACGGAGCCCCCGCCCAGAGCTACCAGCAGGAGCCCTACTACGCGTATCCGCCGCAGGACCCCAACACGGGTTATGCCGCCCCCACCTACGGGCAGCCCGGATACGGACAGGGCTACCCCCTGCAGCAGGGTTACCCTCAGCAGAGCTATCCGCCCGCCGAGCCCGCGCGTCCGCAGGCCAACGCCACCCTCGGCCTGATCGGGCTGGCCGGGGTCGTCATCTTCGCCATCATCTTGGTGGTCACCAGCGCCATGATGGGCCACTCGATCGGCGAGTTCGTGCAGCTCAACGGCGTCGA
>RRZT010287942.1_pt1 | contig 35609 bp, 35 predicted proteins | sample 2165551 | NCBI WGS metagenome assembly RRZT01 (sample SAMN10456910, study PRJNA506462) | wastewater metagenome | biome: wastewater; feature: sludge; material: wastewater sludge; isolation source: wastewater sludge with Escherichia coli K12::gfp cells carrying plasmid... | place: USA: Moscow, Idaho...
CCGCGCAGTCCCGGTGCCGATCTATCCGACGAGCACACCCGAGCAGGTGCGGCACATCGCCGCCGACTCCGGCGCGCTGTTCGCGTTCGTCGAGAACCAGACGCTGCTGGAGCGGCTTACGCCCGTCTGGGGTGACCTTCCTGAGGTGCGAGGCGCATGGACGTTCGATGCCGTTGAGAGCGGCGACCCCCGCGTCCGCACGCTCGCCGAGGTGCTGAGCGAACCTGTTCCCCCGGACGCCACTGCGGAGGTGGACGCCCGCCTTGAGGCGGCCTCCGGTGACGACGTGGCCTCCATCATCTACACCTCGGGGACCACCGGGGAGCCGCGCGGCGCCGTCTTGACCCATCGCGGGTTCACGTTCGAGACCGACGCGTTGGACGCCTTCTTCACGATCACTCCCAAGGACCATTCGCTGGCCTTCCTGCCGCTGTCGCACGCCTTGGAGCGCGCCTGGACGTTCAAGGTGCTGTTCGAGGGCTGCATGAACACCTATGTCGCGGACGCACGGACGGTGGCCGACGCCCTCGTCGAGGCGCGTCCGACGATGTTCGTCAGCGTCCCGCGTCTGTACGAGAAGGTCTTCACCACCGTGCATCAGAAGGTGGCCTCCTCCCCGCTGCGACGCAAGATCCTGCGGGCCGCGCTGAGCGTCGGCGCCCGCAGCCAGCACGCCTACCGCAAGGGCCGCCGCCCCTCCCTAGGGTTGCGCCTGGCGCTACCGATTGCCGACAAGCTCGTCTTCACGTCCATCCGGGACGCCCTCGGCGGGCCCAAGACTGTGATGGCGTGTGGCGGAGCGCCCCTGCGTCAAGAGATCGAAGAGTTCTTCTCGGCGGCAGGCATGCTGCTGTGCCAGGGGTACGGGCTCACCGAGGCGTCCCCGCTGATCTCGTTCAACTCCCCGGGAGCCTTCAAGTTCGGTACCGCCGGCCGCATCATGGAGGGCGGCGAGGTGCGGATCGGCGACGAGGGCGAGATCTGCTACCGGGGCCCCAACGTCATGCGCGAATACTGGAACAACCCCGAAGCGACCGCGGCGGCGCTCGATGAGGAGGGCTGGTTGCGGACCGGTGACGTCGGCTACGTCGACACGGACGGCTACCTCGTCATCACCGACCGGATCAAAGACATCATCGTCACCTCGGGCGGCAAGAACATCGCACCCGCACCCATCGAGGGGCTGATCCTCGCTGATCCGCTGTTCGAGCACGCGGTCGTGCTGGGCAACAACCGCCCCTACGTCACACTGCTGGTGCGTCCGTCGCTGCCAGGCCTGGAGGACCTCGCACACCAGTTGCAGTTGACGTTCAAAGAAGTCTCCGAACTGCCGACGCGTCCCGAGATCGTCGAGGAAATCACCCGCCGCGTCGCCGCACTCACCGACAAACTCCCACGCCAGGAGCAGATCAAGGATCTGCGCGTCATGCTGGAAGAACTCACCATGGACAACGGGCTGCTCACCCCGACGCTGAAGGTGAAGCGCCGTCAGGTCGAGGAACGATTCGGAGCCCTCATCGAGGACATGTACGCCAAGGTCGCCCAGGCGAAGGACCGCCTCCACCACTGAGGTTGTCGCGTCCGAGCGTGGGCAGGGCGGGACCACTGCTTCTGAAGTGGCGGTGGACCCCTGCGATCACCAGGCGCGTGCGGCGGCCCGGATCACTCGAACTGGTTGATCATGAATTGGGCGGCCCGCATCAGGTAGGCGCGCAGTTCGGCGTCCTCGGGTTCGGGCAGGGCGAGGGTGTCGACAGCGGCCAGCATGTGGTGCAGCCAGCGATCGCGCTGGTCGGGGGTGACGGCGTAGGGGGCGTGACGCATGCGCAGCCGCGGGTGGCCGCGCGTTTCCGAATAGGTGTGGGGGCCGCCCCAGTACTGCTCCAGGAACAACCGGAGCCGATCGGCCGCCGGGCCCAAGTCCTCTTCCGGGTACAGGGCTCGCAGCGGCGGATCGCCCGCGACCCCCTCGTAGAACCGGTCGACGAGGACGCGGAAGGTCGGCTCCCCGCCGACGCGCTCATAGAAGCTGGCTGTGGGCTCGGTGGTCACCGGACCATGCTGCCACGAACCCGTCGCCTGCCTCGTCCCGGCACTTGCCCGGTCCGGCTGCTCGGGTCCGCGGCCCCGGGGCAGCGGTCACGCGTCGAACAGGTGCGCCACGTCCAGCACGCCGCCCGCGGCGGCGAAGTCGGCAGCGACGGCGTCGGCAAGGGCGTCATCGCTGAGGAAGTCCATGGCGGTGGCGGCCAACCCGTAGGCGCCATCGGCGATCCCCGACAACGCGAACTCGGACGCGGCAGCCTCGGCGAACTCGCGGGTGTGCAACGCGGTGCCCTCAGGGGCGATCTGCAGCAGTGGGTGGATGCCCGGAACCCGGACGCTCACGTTCCCGAAGTCGGTGGACGCGGCGATGGTCTCTGAAACCACACCTAGCGGCAGCGCCCGGCGGCCGCGCTCGGCCTGAGCGAGCGCCCAGCGCCGTGTCAGCGGGTCGTTCGTGCGCACCGGCAGTGACGCGGGGTGCTGGTCCCACACCACCTCCACGCCAACGCCCGCCATCAGCGCCGCGCCGTGGGCGAGGTCGTCCACGCGCTGGCTGAGGTCGACGAGCGTCTGCGGGTACTTCGAACGGACGTAAGCCTGCACGACGGCCCGCTCCGGGATGATGGATGCGCGCGTCCCGCCCTCACTGATCACCGCGTGCACCCGGTCGACGGGGATCATCTGCTGCCGCAACAGCCCGATGCCGGTGTAGAAGAGCGTCGCGGCGTCCAGGGCGTTGCGCCCCATGAACGGCTCGGAGGAGGCGTGCGCGGCGCGTCCGGTGAACGTGATGGTCAAGGTGCGCCGCCCCAGCCACACCTGGTCGGCGGCGTCGTAGCCGTAGGGGTGCAGCATGAGCGCGGCATCCACCCCGTCGAAGGCGCCCTCGCGCGCCATGTACTCCTTGCCGCTGTGACCCTCTTCGCCTGGCGTCCCGAGGAAACGGACCCGTCCGCAGAAGGCGTCGGGGTGGCGTTGGGTCAGCCGGTGCAGGGCCAGGAAGGCGCCCACCCCCGTCGCGGCGATGATGTTGTGACCGCACGCATGCCCCAGGTCAGGCAAGGCGTCGTATTCGGCCAGGACGGCGACGGTGCGGCCACCCGTCCCGGCGGTGAACTCGGCCGCCACGCCGGTCTCGCGCCCGAAGACCCCGACCTGCGCGTCGAGGCCGTCTGCGGCGATCAGATCGGCCAGGCGTTGAGCCGCGCGCTTCTCCTCGAAGGCGGTTTCCGGGTCGCCGTGCAACGCGACGGCGAGGTCGCGCAGGGAAGGCGCCAACTCGGCCACGGCGGCGTCCAGGTCACGTCGCAGGAGGGCGTCGGCGCCCGTGAAAGGAGACTCCAGTGGGTCGGCGTCGGCTGCCAGGGACGCCGTCCGCGCGGCGAGTTGCTCGGAGAAGAAGGGGGACGGCTCGGTCGGGGAGGTCGGTGGCAGCATGCCCTGATTCTAGCGAAGCGCCTTGTCACGACGATGTAACGGGAAGCCCGCTGGCTGTGATGCCGCGCGGTTTAGGGGTGGGTCGGTGCCGTCCGGTAGGCTGGGTCGGTGGACGCTCAGCGTCCTGCATGAAAACCCTCCTGCCCCGGGAGATTCCCGTGGCCGCCAGTCCAGAGGAGGTGGGGAATACACATGCGCCAGTACGAGATCATGGTGATCGTCTCCCCCGACGTCGATGACCGCCAGGTCGCCGGCATCGTGGAGAAGCCGCTCGAAGCGTTCAAGACCGCCGGTGGCACCGTCGAGAACGTCGATGTCTGGGGCCGTCGTCGGCTCGCCTACGACATCCAGAAGAAGTCCGAGGGCATCTACGCGGTGCTCGACGTGACGGCCGAGCCTGACGTGGTCAAGGAACTCGATCGCCAGTACACGCTCAACGAGCAGATCATGCGGACGAAGGTCATCCGCCCCGATCTGCACAAGTGAGGTTCTTCCTCCCCAGATGTGCTCACGACCCTCGTTTTCGTCGGTCGTGGCTGACAGTCTGAGAAGGACGCGGCGCTTCGGCGTCGCAACCTCGACACTAACGTCCGACGAATCGGAGATCTGAACCAATGGCTGGTGAAACCATCATCACGCTCGTGGGCAACCTTACGGCTGACCCCGAGCTTCGCTTCACCCCGTCCGGGGCCCCGGTGGCTAACTTCACCGTCGCCTCCACTCCTCGCACCTTCGACCGTGCGACGAGCGAGTGGAAGGACGGGGACGCCATGTTCATCAACTGCTCGGTGTGGCGACAGGCTGCTGAGAATGTGGCCGAGACCCTCACCAAGGGCATGCGCGTCATCGTCCAGGGCCGGCTGAAGAGCCGTTCCTACGAGACGCGTGAAGGTGAGCGTCGCACTGTGTTCGAGATCGAGGTCGACGAAGTCGGTCCCTCCCTGCGTTACGCGACGGCCAAGGTCAACCGCACCAGCGGTGGCGGCGGCGGTGGCGGCGGCTACAGCCAGCAGGGCGGCTCGGGTGGGGGCGACAACAACTGGTCGTCCAACTCCGGCCAAGGTGGCGGCGGGTACGGGGGCGGCGGCAATCGCCAGCCCGTCAACGACCCGTGGGCTTCGGCCCAGAGCGACGAACCGCCGTTCTGATCCACCTGTTCCAACCACGTCATTCCGGCATCTGCCGGGCTCCAGAAAGAGAGCACCACAATGGCTCCACAGCGTAAGCCTGTGAACAAGAAGAAGATTGCCCCGGTCAAGTCGATCAAGATCGGCACCGTGGACTACAAGGACACCGCGACTTTGCGGAAGTTCATCTCCGAGCGTGGGAAGATCCGCGCCCGGCGGGTGACGGGTCTGTCCGTGCAGGAGCAGCGCAAGGTCGCCATCGCGATCAAGAACGCGCGCGAGCTCGCCCTGCTGCCCTACACGTCGAACGCGCGCTGAGAAAGGAAAGCTGACATGAAGCTCATCCTCACCGCCGCCGTCGACCACCTCGGCATCGCAGGCGACATCGTCGAGGTCAAGGACGGCTTTGGCCGTAACTACCTCCTGCCCCAGGGCTTCGCGATCCGTTGGACGCGCGGCGCCGAGAAGCAGATCGAGGGCATCAACCGGGCCCGCGAGGCTCGCACCGTCCGCGATCACGCGCACGCTGGCGAGATTCGCACCCAGCTCGAGGCCCTGGAGATCCAGGTCCCCGCGCGCGTGTCCCCCGAGGGCAAGCTGTTTGGCGCCATCACGGCCGCCGACATCGCGTCGGCGATCAAGAAGGCCAACGGCCCCGCCATCGACCGCCGCAACGTGGTCATCAACAAGCCGATCAAGTCCGTCGGCGAGCACAAGGTTGGCGTGAAGCTGACCGACGCCGTCACCGCGCACGTCGGCGTGAAGGTCGTCGCCGCCTGACGCAGCACCACGAACGCCGGTCAACCCTCGGGTTGGCCGGCGTTCCTGCGTCCCGTCCTCCCTCCGCCGACGACTTCGGCTCCCCCCCGTCGATGACTTCGACTCCCCCCGCCGAGGACTTCGGGTTACGGCGCCGAGGACTTCGGCTCACGGCGTCCAGGACTTCGACTCTCGCCGTCGAGGACTTCCGGTCACGGCGTCCGAGGCTTTCAGCTCACTCGATCTCGGACGGATGCACGTGGTGGCGGGCCAGCCACACCGCTCGTGCAGCGATCGCGGCGCCCAGCAGCAGGCCGAGGATCGTCCAGACGGGGCCGTCGGCGATGAAGAGCGCGACCATCACGACCAGGATCGGCACCAGGTAGGTGAGCGACCAGCGCAGGTAGCCGCCGAAGCTCGGCATGTTCACCCCGGCGCTGTCGGCGACGGCCTTGGTCATGAAGTTGGGGCCGTTGCCGATGTAGCTGACGGCGCCGCACAGGACCGAACCGAGCGAGATCGACACCAGATACGCCTCGGGGACGCCGGGAGCCAGCCCGATGCGAGGCTCACCCGGCAGCTGCGCGGCCATCTCGAAGAAGGTGGCGTAGGTCGGCGCGTTGTCGAGGAAGGCCGACAGCCCGCCGGAGAACACGAAGAATGTGATCTCGTTCAGGGGCAGCGTCGGTGCGATCTGCCCGAGGAAGGTCAGGGCCGGGATCATCGCGAGGAAGATCCCGACGAACAGCGCCGCCACCTCGAGGATGGGGGCCCAGGTGAACTGGTTCATCTCGAAGCGGACGTCACGATCCCCGACGACGAACGACAGCGCCGCGGCCGCCACGAACACCAGCTCACGCCAAGGCACCATCTGCGCGAACGTCGCGTGACCGGTCTCGATGGCGTGCAGGTCGAGCGACGGCAGGAAGGCCACCGCCGCGATGATCAGCGCGAAGAACACGAAGTTGATGCCGCCCTTGATCCGCAGCGGCGAGACGTCGGTCGTGTCGAACGCGATCGCCTCCGGCGTCTCCCGGGCGTACTCGCGCCGATCCAGCGCGTAGTAGGTCAGCAGCAGCAGCGCGTTCACGACGAGCCACTCGGGCAGCAGCCGAAAGGTCCACTCGAACGGGACGCCGCGCAGGAATCCCAGGAACAGCGGCGGGTCGCCCAGCGGCGTGAGCAGCCCCCCGCAGTTGGCGACGATGAAGATGGTGAACACCACGGTATGGACGCGGTGAGCGCGCTCCCGGTTGGTGTTCAACAGCGGCCGGATCAGCAGCATCGCCGCGCCGGTCGTCCCGATGAAGGAGGCGATCAGGCCGCCGATCGCCAGGAAGATCGTGTTGTTGCGCGGCGTCGCCCGGATATCGCCGGCCAGGAAGATGCCCCCCGAGACGACGAACAGCGCGAGCAGCAGCATGATGAACTGCACGTACTCGAACAGCGCGTGCACGACCTCGCCGCCGTGTCCCGCGGCGATGAACCAGATCGCCACCGGCAGCCCGCAGGCCAGGGCGACGAGCAGTTTGATGCCGTTGCTTTCCCAGGCCCGCTCGGTGGCCGGGAGGAGTGGCAGCACGGCGATGCACCCCAGGAGAACCACGAAGGGGATGATGCTCCACCATTCCACCTGCACCGCTGCCCCCTCCGCTCGCCCTGCGCCGGACATTCTTCCAGGCGGGGACGCGCGCGTGTCACGCTGGGCCGCTACCCTCACGGGCGCGTCGCGTGTGACGTGCCGGGGGCTGCTCAGATAGTGGACCTCAGGCAGCGTCAGGACGCGTCGGCGTCGCGCGTGGGCTTGTGGGTGTGGAACGTGAAGGCACCCATCGTGCCGCCGGTCGCGAAACTGGTCGCCGACGGGGTCACCGCGCCCTGCTCGGACCGTTCCGCGGTGGGAGCATCAAGGGGTGCCATGCCGGGCTGGCTGGGGAGAACGGGCTCCCCAAGCGCCGCGAAGATGGCCTGGTCGATCTGGTCGCGTGCCTGAACGCGGTGCTTGCGTGTTTCGGGCATGGCGGCAGTCTAGAGCGCCCGGCTGTGGTGAGCCTGTGCGGGGCGCCTGAGCGGGGCCGGGCGAACGGAACGGACAGGTCCGTGGGGAGCCGTGTAGGCTGTCGTGCAGGTTGAGGTTGGTAGTTCTTACTGCGGTTCCCGTCGGTAGAGTTTCGAGCGTCACCCCAACGCCCCCGGGACCCCGAGGGTTTGAGTAACAGCATTAAAGAAGGCAGGAAACATGGCCACCGGAACCGTGAAGTGGTTCAACGCCGACAAGGGCTACGGCTTCATCTCCCCCGACGACGGCTCGTCGGATGTGTTCGCGCACTACTCCGCGATCAACTCCCGCGGGTTCCGCTCGCTGAACGAGGGCGACAAGGTCGAGTTCGAGACCGAGCAGGGCCCCAAGGGCCTCCAGGCGACGAACATCACGCCGCTCGCCTGAGTCACACCGAACCGTCGAAGCGCCGCATCCCTGTGGGGTGCGGCGTTTCGCATGTCCGCACCCGGCGGCGTCACGCCGGGAACGCCACGGCAGCAGCGCGTGGGGACACTGAGGACGACACCACCCCTGCGGAACCCGACGGTTGATGCGCGTGAGCCGCGACTCCCCAGGGGAAGCCGCGGCTCACGCGCGTGCGGTGACGGAACTCCTTAGCGGGAGGCTCCTGCCAAGGCGTCCCCGTCGAGGCTCGCGTCCTCAGCGGAGGAGGCGTCGTAGTTGGTGTCCTTCGTCTCGCGCGACAGGATCAGCGAGATGAGGGTCAAGACGCTGGCGGCCGCGAGGTAGACGCCGACCAGCACGGTGCTGCCACCAGCCTGGGCCCACAGCGCCACGGCGATGATCGGTGCCAGGGCGGCGCCGAGGATGCTGGACACGTTGTAGGCGATCGCCGAACCGGTGTAGCGCACGTTCGTGGGGAACAACTCCGGCAGGAGCGCACCCATGGGGCCGAACGTGACACCCATCAGGGTGAACCCGATGATCAGGAACGATTGGGTCAGTGCCCCGGTGAACATCGCGTCCGGGCGCAGGCTGAGCCACATCGGGAAGCTGATCCCGAAGATGATGATGACGACCGTGACCCAGATGAGCAGGCGGCGGCGGCCAATGGCGTCGGCCACCGGGCCGGACAGCAACGTGAAGATGCCGAAGAAGATCACGCCGATGATCTGCATCAAGACGAAGTTGATGTAGCTGATCCCCAGGCCGCCGGGCTGGGCGGTCTGTGAGGCGGTGCCGTAGGTCAGGGTGAAGCTGGTCATCAGATAGAACAAGACGTAGGTGGCCAGCATGATGAACGTGCCCAGGATCACCTCACGCCAGTGCAGGCGGAACGTGTCGCTGAGCGGCAGCTTGCGGATGGCGCCGCGCTTCTCGGCGGCGTTGAATGCCTCCGACTCGACCAGCTTCAGGCGGACCCACAGGCCCACGATGACCATGACGGCGGAGAACAGGAACGGGATCCGCCAGCCCCACGTGAGGAACGCTTCCGACTTCAGCAGGGTGTCGGTGGGGTGGGGCAGGGCGTAGTTGATGATCAGGAACAGGCCGTTGGCGATGATGAAGCCCAGCGGGGCGCCCAACTGCGGGAAGGTGCCGTACCAGGCTCGGCGTCCCTTCGGTGCGTTCTCGGTGGCGACCAGTGCCGCACCCGACCATTCCCCACCGATCGCGAAGCCCTGCGTCAGGCGCAAGGCCAGCAGCAGGATCGGGGCGAGGACGCCGACGGTGTGGTAGGTCGGCAGCAGGCCGATGAGGAACGTGGCAATGCCCATCGTCAGCAGGCTGATGACCAGCGTCGTCTTGCGGCCACGGCGGTCACCCAGGTGACCGAACACGATGGCTCCGATCGGGCGGGCGATCATCGCCGCACCGAACACGGCGAACGAGGCGATCAATGCCGTCGTCGAGTTGCCGCTGGGGAAGAAGAGCTGGGGGAAGACGAGGACTGCTGCGGTCGCGTAGACGTAGAAGTCGTAGAACTCAATCGTCGTGCCGACGAGGCTGGCGGTGATGACGCGAGCCGGTGAGTTCAACGGGGCGGCCGGTGTGGCTGTATTGGCTGTCATGAAGTTCTGATTCTCCTTTGCAGCCTCCCATTGTTCTCCCATGAGACGAGCCGTCTCGAACAGTGGTCATAGCGTGGGATGCCTGGAAGCGCCCCTCCGTCCGCGAAGGCCTACGCAGAGGGGAAGAGGCGCCCGCACCCGGTGAGGCCATCAGCTCGGGCTCAGAAGGCCGCCGGTTCCTCGTCGTCCTCAACCGTCTCTTCGGGCGGGGTCGGTGAGCCGGGCAGGCGTGCGATCAGTTCCGCGCCCCCCTCGGGCGCGTGCCCAGCCTTGACCCAGCCCCCGTGGGCTTGGATGGTCTGGGCGACGATGGACAGCCCCAGGCCCGAGCCCGTTGTCGCGCGCGCGTGCTCGGAGCGGTAGAAGCGCTCGAAGACGTGGGGGAGGTCCTCATCGGCGATGCCGGGGCCTTCGTCGGCGACGCGGAGGCGGTCTCCGATCAGTTCCACCGTGATAGTGCCCCCGGCCGGGGAGAACTTGACCGCGTTGTCGAGCAGGTTGGTGACTGCACGCTCCAACGCGTCCGGCTCGCCCACCAGGTAGAGCGGATCGAGGTGGACCTTCCAGGTCAGCCCCGGCCCGCGTCGCTTCACCCGTTCCAGGGCATGGTCGATGATCTCGCGCAGATCGACGGCCTCGGGTGCTGGCTGCACCGTCTCCTCGCGGGAGAGCTGGACCAGATCCCCGACGAGTTGGGTGAACTCACCCAACTGGGCGGCGACATCGCGCAGAATCTCGGAGCGGGCACCTTCAGGAAGCATGCCCTGACGCTCATCGGCCACCAGCAACTCGACGTTGGTTCGCATCGACGTGAGCGGGGTCCGCAGTTCGTGTCCCGCGTCCGCGATGAGTCGACGCTGGCGCTCCCGCGAACTCTCCAACGCCTTCAGCATCCGGTTGAAGGTCTGTCCCAGGTCGGCGATCTCGTCGTCGCCGTGAATCTCGACGGGGGTCAGCTTGTTCGTCGCGGCGATGGACAAGACGGCATCGGTGAGTTTGCGGATCGGCTGGAGCCCCGACTTGGCGATGACGTACCCGATCGCCGCCGCGATGGCGGCACCCACCCCGCCGAACACCAGCAGCGACAGCCCGGTGGTCTGGAGGATGGCCAGCGTGGGGGCGAGCGGACGCCCCACGACCAGGGCGTAATGCTGCTGCTGGTCCACGAGGGGAACGGCGACGATGCGGGTCAGCCCACCGGCCGAGTTGACCCCGGTGCGCGCCGACCAGCCGTGGGACAGGCGCGCGATCGCCAACTCATCGGGGCCCAGTTCCAAGGTGAGCTGGCGTCCCGGCATCGCAATCGTGTGGTTGTCCGACCGCACCAGCATGACGATGACGTTGGCGGCCCGCCACGTCGAGGTGTCGATGCCGCCCATGTTCTCGAGGTCTTCGGCCAGCGCGCCGGAGGTGATGTTGGCGACGTCGACCAGTTCGGCGTCCAACTGGTTGTTGACCGTCACGAGGGTGAGCCCGTAGGCCGCGACACCGGTCACCGCCACGGCCAACGCAATGGCCAGGGCGATCGCGATCGCCAGCCGCTGTTGGAGGGAACGGTTGGCCGAGGTGAAGAACGCGCGAATCCGCTTCACGACGGCGAACTCACGGGGCCGACTCCCGCAGCACGTAGCCGATGCCCCGCACCGTGTGGATCAGACGCGAACCGCCATCGACCTCGGTCTTGCGGCGCAGGTAGCCGATGTAGACCTCCAGCGAGTTTGCGGTGGTCGGAAACTCAAACCCCCACACCTCGTTCAACAGCCAGGAGCGCTCCAGCACGCGGCGAGGGTTCTCCATGAAGGTCTGCAGCAACGCGAACTCGGTGCGCGTCAACGCGATGCGTTTGCCGTCACGGGTCACCTCGCGGGTTCCCAGGTCGAGGCGCAGATCCGCGAACGCCAGCACCTCGCCTGCTGTTGCGGGGGCGTCGTCAGATTCGGGACGGCTGCGGCGGGTGAGGGCGCGCAGGCGCGCCATCAGTTCGTCGAGAGCGAAGGGCTTAGCCATGTAGTCGTCGGCTCCGGCGTCGAGGCCGTCGACGCGGTCCCCGACGGCGTCCCGTGCGGTGAGGACGAGGATCGGGACATCGTTGCCCTGCTGCCGCAGCATGCGGGTCGTCTCCAGGCCGTCCAAGCGCGGCATCATGACGTCCATCACGACCGCGTCGACGCGGTGGGAGGACAGGTGGGCGAGTGCTTCGATCCCGTCGCTGACGGCAGACACCTCGTAGCCGCTGTACTGCAGCGAGCGTTTCAGCGAGTCTCGCACGGCTTGGTCGTCGTCCACTACGAGGATCTGCATGGGGTCATCCTATCGGCGCACGTCCGCGACCTGAGCGAGGATTCCGGGCATCGCGGCCTCCACGCAGGCCAGCGTGTCCTCGAACCCGGCGGTGTCCCCGTACCAGGGGTCGGGGACACCGGAGCCGGGCGGTGCATCGGGGTCGAAATCGGTCAGCAAAGCGAGGTTGTTCGCCCCCGGCGCGAGGGATCGCATGCGGTCCAGGTGCAAGGGTTCAAGGCCGATGACCAGGTCGGCCTCGGCGATCTCGGACGCCGTGATCTGGTGGGCGTGGTGCCCGGACGCCTCGTAGCCGTGCCGGGTGAGGACGGCGCGGGCGCGGGAGTCGATCGGGTTCCCGGACTCCTCGGCGGACACTCCCGCGGAGGTGAAGGTGACGCCGTCGAGCCCCGCGTCCGCTGCCTGCCTGCGGGCGACGCGTTCGGCCATGGGGGAGCGGCAGATGTTGCCCCAGCAGACGAAGACGACCGAAGTGGGCGCAACGGCGTCGGTCACGAATGGACCTCGCCGCGGCGTCCGACGAAGGAGTTGAGCACGAAGCTGACCACCGACACCATCAAGGCGCCCCAGAAGGCCGACCAGAAGCCGTCAACGCCCCACGGGACGCCCAACTTCGCGCACACCCACGAGGTGAGCATGAGCAGGGCCGCGTTGATGACGAGGAGGAAGAACCCCAGCGTCAACAGCAGCAGCGGGGACGTCACGAAGACGAACAACGGCTTGACCAGCGCGTTGACCAAGCCGAAGATCGCGGCCACGACGAGCATGGTGACGACCGCGTTCGCGGTGCTGGAGGTGTCGAGCCAGATGCCCGGCAGAAGCCAGGTGGCGACACCGAGGGACAGGGCACTGACCAAGAATCGAAGGATCACTCCGCTAGTTTTCCATGTGCGGCACAATGTTCACTTCCGGGATTTACCTTGCCGCGCCCTGAGTCGCGCGGCGACCTGGTGATGAGAGAGGCAGACGCGTGGGCGAGTTGACCGGGCGGGATTTCCTGAAGGAGGTCGACTTCACTCCCGATGAGTGGAGCCACCTTGTGGAACTCACCGGAGCGTTGAAGACGGCTCGACGTGAGGGCCGTGAGGAGCAGCGCCTGCGCGGCAAGAACTTCGCCCTCATCTTCGAGAAGAGCTCCACCCGGACGCGGGCCGCGTTCGAGGTCGGCGCCCGGCAACAAGGCGCCCACACCACCTACCTGGATCCCTCCGGCGCGCACATCGGCTCCAAGGAGTCCGCCGCCGACACGGCGCTCGTCCTGGAGCGCATGTACGACGGCATCGAGTTCCGGGGCAACTCCCAAGACACGGTCGAGAAGCTCGCTGAGTTCGCGTCCGTTCCGGTGTGGAACGGCCTGACCGACGAATGGCACCCCACCCAAGCGCTGTGCGACGCGTTCACCATGGTCGAGGCCGCAGGCCGGCCCGCGAAGGATCTCTCCTTCGCCTACCTGGGAGATGCCCGCTACAACACCGGCAACTCGATGCTGACGATGGGAGCCATGATGGGCATGGACGTCCGCATGGTGGCCCCCGCCGAGTTCGCTCCCTCACCTGCCCGCATCGAACTGGCGCGTGAGATCGCCGCGAGCACCGGGGCCACCATCACGATCACCGACGACATCGAGGAGGGGGCGCGCGGCGTCGACTTCGTCCACACCGATGTGTGGGTGTCGATGGGGGAGCCGCACGGGGTGTGGGCCGAGCGGTGCCGCATCCTGGCCCCCTACCGCGTGACGGCCCAGGTCATGGAGTGGGCGGGCCCGAACGCGAAGTTCATGCACTGCCTTCCCGCGTTCCACGACCTGGAGACGTCAACGGCCCGGCTGGTGAACGACCTGACCGGCATGCGCGAACTCGAAGTCACCGACGAGGTGTTCACCTCCCCGGCGTCCATCGTGTTCGATCAGGCCGAGAACCGGCTGCACTCCATCAAGGCCGTCATGGTGGCAACCGCCTCCTAGGCGGAAACCCTGGCGTCACCGGGCGCCGAGGTTCGTCCGCGGCGTCCGGCGCCGGGGCTAACGCCTCGGCAGGACGCCGATCTGCGTCAGCCAGGCGCGGCTGTCGGCGTCGCTGCTCCACAGGTGCGCCGTCCAGCCCGCCCGCAGCGCCGCCGACACGTTGAGGGCGCTGTCGTCGATGAACGCGATTTCGTCCGCAGCCGTCTCGGTGCCCTCCTCGACCCGGGTGTAGATCGCCGGGTTCGGCTTCACGATGCCCATGGAAGCGGAGACGAACCACAGGTCGGCATCAGGGGCGTAGTCGGCGTCCGCGAAAGCGAGATCGACGCTGAACGGGGCGTTGCTGAGCACGGCCACGGTGCGTCCTGCGGCACGCACGTCCCGCAGGAGTTCCCGGGCGGTGGGACGCATCACCGCCCACAGGCGAGCGTCCAGGCGGGCGAGGCGGTCGATCATCTCGGGGGTGGTGGGCTTACCCAAGGCCGCCAGGACGGGCGTCCAATACTCGGCGTCGGTGCAGCCCGCATCGTAGGCGGTTCGGCCCGCCCAGTAGGCACGGGCATAGTCCTGCTCGGGGACGCCGAGCAGCGCGGCTGCCTCCTCGATCACCCCCTCGCCCGAGGCGAGAACCTTGCCGAAATCAAAGACGACGGTGCGGATCATGGCTTCAGTGTGTCAGGCCCTCGATCCCTCGACCGGAGCGGCATCCCCGGGAGCCGCGTGAGCGTAGGCGGCGCTGAGCGTCCGGTAGGGCCGTGAGGCGAGGGCTGCGACGGTGATGAGCAACCCCACGATGCTGGTCAGGAGGAACACCAAAGCGATGCCGCGTGCGCGCCCCTCCCCCAGCAGCCAGCCCCATTGGGCCTGTCCCGCGGGGGTGTTCATGTAGGGGATGAGCCAGAACTGGGCGATGGGACCGATGAGGAAGGAACTGATCGGCGCGGAGGCCAACTCGACCGATTGTGCGAAGCCGAAGACGCGCCCCTGCTTGGGGAGCGGGACGACGCGCTGCAGGACCGTCTGCTCGGCGGCTTCGGCGAAGGGGATGATCGCCATGTAGATGAGCATCCCGACGACGAGCAGCCAGATCGACTCGCGGATCGCGAAGGTGCCCCCGATGATCCACATCACGATGTTGGCCAGCAGGAGGGCACGCAGTGGGCGGGCGCCCAGGCCGACCTTCGCGATGACCGCGCCGCCGATGAGGAAGCCGATGCCGACGAACCCGAACACCAGCCCCCACGTCTCCACCGAGACCAGCGACAGGCCGTAAGGGTCGAGCAGGGCCATGTAGACGCCGCCGATGAGGTTGTTGAACGTCGAGAAGATGATGAGCCAGATCAGGGCCGGAACTTCACGGATCGCACCCCACGCGCCTGCGAAGTCCACCTTCTTGGGGGCGCCGTCGGCGTGCACGATGTCCGCTTCGGGGATCGGGACGCTCAGCATGTGCGCCAGGGATCCCGCGGTCAAGACGAGCGAAATGAGCAGCGAGGTCGTCATGCCGAGTTGGCCGATCGCCAAACCCGCGACGACGGAGGTGATCATGAACCCGAGCCCGGCAACCATCCCCACTAGGCCGTTGGCTTTGGCGCGTTCGGTGTCGGGGACGAGCAGCGTCACGACGGTACCCAGCGCGATGCTGCGCGCCGACTCCATGATGGCGCCGGTGAGGAGCAACACGATGAAGGCGAAGAAGGGGAGCGAGCCGAGCGTGAGGAGTTGCTCGCGTGGGGAGATGAAATAGACGATCGCGGCCAACGCGAAGAACACCGCCGTGACGCCCTGGGCGACGACCATGACGCGCTTCTTGCGCGTGCGGTCGATCCAACTCCCGAACGGGACGCCGAACAGGGCCGTGCCGAGCATGTAGGAACCGCCGAGGATGGCGGTCACCAAGACGTTGCGGGTCTCCAGGTACATCCAGAACGTGACGCAGTACCACAGGAAACTGGTGGTGATGTTGGCGATGAGCGTGTTGATCAAGACAGCGCGAAAGCTGCGCTGCCGAGGGTCCGAGACCATCGGGCTCCCCTAAGCAAAGACGACGAAAAGCCTCGTCGGTCTAGGTCCCGCCGGGTGGCTGCGTCCCCTTCTCAGGCGGGGGTTCAGGGGTCGCCCAGGGTTGTGGGATCCCGCCCGCCGTGAGTGGGAGCGGGTGTTTGTGCAGGCGGAAATCGGACATGCGGGGTTCCTACCTACGGTTACGTAACTGTACAATCAGTGGTGTGATCGAACCTCTCGACCCCGACGCCACCGAATCGGTGGTGACCCCCGGGGGCACCCGGATCGTCCGCAGCGAAGAGTTCATCCAGCTCCTCACCCCCGAAGGGGAGCGGGTAGACGCCGACGGATTCAGCTATGACCATGACGACGCTACGCTGGCCGCGAATCTGCGCCACATGGTGCTGGGGCGCCGCTTCGACACCGAAGCCACCGCGCTGCAACGCAAGGGTCAACTCGGCCTGTGGCCCCCGTCGCTGGGGCAGGAGGCAGCCCAGGTCGGCTCAGGAGCCGCCGTCGCGGCCCTCGACGAAGTGTTCCCCAGCTACCGGGAACACGCGGTCGCGCTCATGCGCGGCGTCGATCCGCTCGACATGCTCAAGACGATGCGCGGCACTGCGATGGTCGACTGGGATTCGGTCGATACCCGCTTCCATCTCTACTCATTCGTCATCGGCACCCAAGCCCTGCACGCCGTCGGCTACGCCATGGGCATGCAGCGCGACGGCGTCGTCGGCAACCCCGATCAGGCCGACAACGGCGCAGTCCTGGTGTACTTCGGCGACGGTGCCACCAGCCAAGGCGACGTGAGCGAGTCGCTGGTCTTCGCCGCGTCCTATCAGGCGCCCGTCGTGTTCTTCGTTCAAAACAACCAGTGGGCCATCTCCGAGCCGATCACCCGACAAAGCCGCATCCCGCTCTACCGGCGCGCCACCGGGTTCGGGATCCCCAGCGTCCGCGTCGACGGCAACGACGTGCTCGCCGTCCAGGCCGTCACCGAATGGGCGCTGGATCGCGCCCGACGTGGGCACGGGCCGACCTTCATCGAGGCTTTCACCTACCGGATGGGCGCCCACACCACCTCGGATGACCCCACCAAGTACCGGGAGCGGGCCGAAGAGGAGCAATGGCGGGCCAAGGACCCCATCTCCCGCCTGCGCACCTACCTTCTGGGCACCGGGGCCATCGACCAGGCCTGGCTGGACGCGCTGGAGGCCGAATCCGAGGCGCTCGGCGTCCGTATCCGCGAGGGCTGCCCCAACCTGCCCGACCCGGTCCTGGAAGACTATTGGGGACGCGTCTACGCCCAGACCCCGCCCGCGCTGGTCGCCCAGCGGGAGGCCTACCTGGCCTATGAGGCGTCCTTCGAGGGAGGGCAAGCCTGATGAGCGAGACCATGACCATGGCCAAGGCGCTCAACGCGGGCCTGCGCCGTGCGCTCGAGGCCGACCCCAAGGTGCTTTTGGCCGGTGAGGACATCGGGCAGTTGGGCGGCGTGTTCCGCATCACCGAGCATCTGCAGCGCGATTTCGGCCCTGAGCGGGTCGTCGACTCCCCGCTGGCCGAGTCCGGCATCGTCGGCACCGCGCTGGGGATGGCGCTGCGCGGGTACCGTCCCGTCGTCGAGATCCAGTTCGACGGGTTCGTCTACCCGGCGTTCGACCAGATCGTTTCCCAGGTCTCCCGGATGCGATTTCGTTCCATGGGGCGCCTCAGCGTCCCGATGGTGATCCGCATCCCCTCCGGCGGCGGTATCGGTGCCATCGAGCACCACTCCGAGTCGCCCGAGGCCTACTTCGCGCACACGCCCGGCCTGGTCGTCGTCGCGCCCTCCACGCCCCTGGACGCCTACTGGATGATCCAGCAGGCCGTCGCCTCCGACGATCCGGTGATCTTCTTCGAGCCCAAGCGCCGCTACCACGAGAAGGGCGAGGTGGACCTGACCGCCCCGCCCCTGCCGTTGGACGCCGCCCGCGTCGTCCTCGAAGGCAGCGACGTCACCCTCATCACCTACGGACCGATGGTGAAGACGTGCGTGGAAGCCGCTTTGGCGGCGTCCGCCGAGGGGCGCTCGGTGGAGGTCATCGACCTGCGCAGCCTGTCCCCGCTCGACGATGCCACGCTGCGGGCGTCGGTGGAGAAGACAGGCCGGGCCGTCGTCGTTCACGAAGCGGTCCGCTCCGGCGGGCTGGGCGGAGAGATCGCCGCCCGACTCCAAGAGGACTGCTTCTACTCCCTCGAAGCGCCCGTGCTACGCGTGACCGGCTACGACATGCCCTACCCGCCTAGCCGCGTCGAAAAGAACTACCTGCCCGACCTGGACCGCATCCTGGATGCCGTCGACAGGTCGCTGGCCCACTGAGCCCCACGAAACGGAGAACTCCATGTTCGAGATGACGTTGCCCGACCCGGGCGAAGGCCTGCTGGAGGCCGAGATCACCCAATGGCTCGTCGCTCCCGGTGACGAGGTCGCCGTCAACGACGTGGTGGTGGAGATCGAGACCGCCAAATCGCTGGTGGAACTGCCCGCCCCCGTCGCGGGACGTGTCGCGACGTTGCACGCCGAGGTCGGCACCGTGGTGGCCGTCGGCTCGGCCATCATGACCATTGCCGAACCCGGCGATCAGGCGGCGGCGCCGTCCGAGGCGGAGCCGAGCGAGGTGCTGCAGGGGCGCGTCGAGACCGGCGACGCCGACGAACCCACGCACGCCGAGGAATCCGCCCCCGACGAGGACGCGCGACCCGCGCCACAGGCCACGGCCGCAGAACCCGCCGGGGCGATGCTGGTCGGGTACGGGGCGGCCGCCGGGTCGGTGGCGCGGCGTCCCCGCAAGGGAGTTCCCGCACGTCCCGGCCCCGAAACCGATCAGGTCCACGAGTCCTACGGGCTCGACGAATCACCCGCCCACAAGGTGGAAGAGGTGTACCCGACGGGCGCGGTCCACGATGAACCGGTCGAACCGCCACTGCCGCGTCCCGAGGCGGGGGCCCGCCCCGGTCACGCCGTGGATCCGGTGGGCCGTCCGCTGGCCAAGCCCGCGGTGCGCCGGCTGGCCCGCGATCTCGGCATCGATCTGGGCGAGATCGCCGGGACCGGCCCCGCAGGGATCATCACTCCCCATGACGTCGCGCAGGCGGCAGCCGGGGCGGCGACCGGACGCCGAGGCGACACGAGGATCCCGCTGCGGGGGGTCCGGCGTCAGATGGTGCAGGCGATGCAGGCGTCCCTCCAGGTGCCGCAGGCGTCTGTGTGGATGGACGTCGACGTCACCGAGACGGTGGCCCTGATCGACCAGCTCAAACAGCGCCGCGAGTTCGCGGGGCTACGGGTGTCGCCGATCGTGGTGCTCGCCAAGGCGGTGTGCCTGGCGATGGCCAAGCACCCGGAGGTGAACTCCAGCCTGGATCTGGCCCGCGACGAGATCGTCGTCCACCCGGACGTGAACCTGGGTATCGCCGCGGCGACCCGGCGGGGCCTGGTCGTGCCGAACATCAAGGCGGCCAACGACCTCAACCTGCTGGAGTTGGCCGAAGCTCTCAACGAGTTGGTGAGCAAGGTCCGCGAAGGGCGCATCACGCCCGCGGACGCGGCGCGTGGCACGTTCACCATCACCAACGTCGGTGTGTTCGGCGTGGAGGGCGGCACCCCGATCCTCAACCCCAACGAGTCGGCGATCCTGTGCCTGGGGACGTTCAACCGGCGTCCGTGGGTCGTGGGTGAGGGGGCGAGCGAGCGCATGGAGATCCGGTCGGTGGCCAAGCTGACGCTCACGATCGACCACCGCGTCCTCGACGGGGAACAGGCGTCCCGGTTCCTGGCCGATGTGGCGACGATCCTCACCGATCCCGGGCTGTCCCTGCTGTTTTGAGCCGGAGGGGCGCCCCGGGAACCGCAAGGAGCCCTCGGCGCGCAACAATGGTCGCCATGCTGAGCACGTCGGTCGCCACCACGCGGTTGGATCACATCCGGCACAACCTGGACGCCGTCCGTGCCCGCGTCGGTGATCGTCAGGTGCTGGCCGCGGTCAAGGCGAATGCCTACGGGCACGGCGCCGTCGAGCTCGCGCAGATGATCCAGGCGACGCGGGCCGCCGACTGGTTGGGGGTGGCGACCGTCCCCGAAGGGCTCGCCCTGCGCGAGGCCGGGGTGACGATGCCGCTGCTCAAACTCAGCCACGCCACCGACCCGGAGCAGGTGGCGGCCGCCGTCGCCGCCGACATCGATCTGGCCGTCGTGGACGCCGCCAGCATCGACGCCGTCGCGGACGCTGCCACGCGCATCGGACGCGCCGCAGCCGTCCACCTCAAAGTGGACACGGGCATGCACCGCATCGGTTGCCCGCCGCCAGATGCGGTCTCGCTGGCGCAACGCGTGGACGCGGCCGGGCTGCGGCTGCGCGGCGTGTTCTCCCACCTGCCCGTCTCCGACACCGAGGGTGGGCGCGCGTTCACCCAGGATCAGATCGCGCTGTTCGCGTCCGTCACCGAAGCCATCGCCGAGGCGCGCGGGCCCGTGGAACTGCGGCATCTGGCCAACTCGGGTGGCGTCTTGATGCATCCCGACGCCTGGTTCGACCTGGTGCGCCCCGGAATCGTGGTGTACGGCAGCCTCCCGGATCCGACCTCCGAGCCCGCACTCGATCTGCGTCCCGGCCTGGAGTGGACGACGCGGGTGAGCTTCGTCAAACAGGTCGCAGCAGGGGAAAGCGTCAGCTATGGGCGGACGTGGACGGCACCCGCCGACACCTGGATCGCGACCCTGCCCGTGGGCTACGGCGACGGGTTCTCCCGGCAGTTGTCCAATGTGGGGGCAGTGCTGGTGGGTGGGGTGCGGCGTCCGATCATCGGGCGGGTGTGCATGGATCAGCTGATGGTGGATCTTGGCCCGACCACGCAGGTGCGTCCGGGGGATCCGGCCGTCCTCATCGGATGTGACGGCGAGGCCAGCATCACGGTGGCGGAGGTCGCGCAGGAGATGGGAACGATCCCCTATGAGGTGACCTGCCTGATCACCCCGCGCGTGGAGCGGCGCTTCCGCTGAGTTCTGGTCAGCCCGCAGTGATGCGCCGACGAGTGACGAAGACCTCGCGGGCGAAGTTGCCGATCTCAATGGTCGAGTAGCCGTCCATGGCACCGCCCACCCCACCGCCCAGCAGCGGGATCCGGCGCGCGAACAGCAAGCCAGCTCGGCGACCGCCGATGCGTCCGACGAGTTCGCCGAGGACGCGCTCGCTGACAAGGTGATCGAGGGTCGCGTCGAACATGGGGGCGGTCGCGATGGCGAGAGGCGTGCTGGGAAGAACACCATCGTCGATCAGCCTGCGGACGCCGTCGCGCCCCATCAGGCACACGATCATGGCGGTGCGGACACGGGGAGAGTCGATGTCGTAACCGCGCAAATGCGCGATGGTGGCGATCAGCCGGACCTGGACGACCGCCAGCCCGGCGATGTTCGCCGGCAAGGTGACGGCGAGTGTGGGCAGGCCACCCAGGCTGGTCACGAACCCCTGCGCGCCCGCCAGGCCGATGTGGGTGAGGACGAGGGACTCGATGGCGTCTTCCGCCGATCCCTTCTTGACGAGGTGTTTCGCTGCCGCGCTCTTAGCTCCGGGGACCATGGCGGTGCCGTTGATCGCCGTCTCCAGCAGCCCGCGCAGCATGTTTCCGCCGACCTCGGGGGCGCGCGCGAGCGGGTTCTTGCTCACCTCGCGCGATTCGCCTGTCATCGTCACTCTCCTCTTCGGGCGTGGGGTGCCCGCGTCCCAGGCTAAACGCGCGCAGGGGTGGGGCCAACGGGTTTCACCCCCGGCCCGGCCCTGACCCGGGGCGTCCTCAGCGCTGTCGGCGGTGCGTGCCAGACTGGCGCCATGGCGTTGTCGGGGGTGTTTGGACCGGAGGCGGAATGGCCGCATCAGGATCTGATTGCCCTCTCGACCGAGTTCGACGCCGACCTTGTGGCCGAGGCGTATCGGGCTGGGGTGTTCCCCATGCCGCTGCACGATGCGGGCTGGCCGCCCGACGCGATGGGCTGGTGGTCGCCCGTGCACCGCGGCATCCTGCCGCTGGACGATCTGCGCGTCACGCGCTCCTTGCGCAAGTCCGCCAAGCACTACGTCGTGACCGTGGACGCCGACTTCGACGCGGTCATCCGACGCTGCGCCGACCCGGCCCGGCCCTCGGGGTGGATCGATGAGGCGATCATCAGCGTCTATACCGAACTCAACCGGTTGGGCGTCGCGCATTCGGTCGAAGCGTGGACCCCGGCCGGTGATCTGGCCGGTGGCCTGTACGGCGTCAGCCTGGGTGGCCTGTTCGCGGGGGAGTCGATGTTCCACGACGCCGCCCTGGGGCGGGACGCGTCGAAGGTGGCACTTCTCGGGCTGGCGAGCGTCCTGGACGACGAGACCGAGGGGCGCCTGCTCGACGTGCAATGGGTGACCGATCACCTCGCGACGCTGGGCGCGGTCGCGATTGACCGCGTCGACTACCTGCGGCTCGTGTCGGAGGCGCTCGCCCAGCCCGCTCCAGACTGGGCGAGGGCCACGCAGGGGGCGATCAGCGTCACGAGCGCTTGGCGAGCTTGACGGTGTGCCCAGCCATGAACGCGGTACCGGTCAGGACAAGGGTGCCGTTCGAGCCGTCACCACGGGCGTTCTTGGTGATGGTGTTGCCGTTCATGATGCCCTGGCATTCGTCGAGGACCTGCACGCCTGCGGGGACGCGGATGGTGTGCCCGCCCATCACCATGTCGGCGTGAATGGTCACCGTCACGCCCGGCCCGAACGCCGGGGTGGTGTCGATGGTGTCGCCGCCCATGATGACCACGTTCCGCACCCAGGTCTCGCCCGGACGCAACGCGTAGGCGCGCCCCGACATCACCACGAAGCGCGTATCCCCGGTGTCCGGCACGGGTGAGGCAGCGAACCGCTGCTGAGGGGCGGGGACGCCCCACCGAGCGGCAACCGCCTGCCCCTCCGGCAGATCGACCACGATCGGGAGCAACTCGTCGGTGTACACGCTGGTCAGGGCCCGCTCTTGCCGTTCGGACACCTCGGCGGTCGAGAGACGGCCGTTCGCGAAGGCGTCCTGGATCACGGACAAGATGGCGTCGCGATCCGCGTCCCCGGCGCGCATGCGCGAGGGCTCGGGAACCAGTGGCTGAGGGGACATGCGTCCAGCCTAACCATCGCCGCTGGCTACGCTGAGGGTGCCCGGGGTGATCCCCGGGGCTTCACCCATGAGGGAGGCCGTCATGCCCGAGATGCCCGAGGTGGAAGGCCTGCGCGGCTTCCTGGAGACGAACCTGGTCGGTCGCACGATCGCCACGGCGCAGTTGGCGGCGTTTAGCGCGCTGAAGACCGTGGAGGTTCCTCTCAGCGCGCTGCAAGGGCTGGAGGTGACGTCGGTCACCCGCCACGGCAAGTTCATCGCGGTAGGCGTCGACGGGTTGTGGCTCGCGTTCCATCTGGCGCGCGCGGGGTGGCTGACCTGGCACGACCCGGTACCCGCGACGCCGGTGCGTCCCAGCAAGGGACCACTCGCGCTGCGCGTCACCGCCGAAGGCCCAGCGACAAGCCCGGAGGCCGAGAATCCCGGGGAGGGTCCGGTCGGGTTCAGCCTGACGGAGGCGGGAACGCAAAAGCATCTCGCCGTCTTCGTGGTGACCGACCTGGTGCAGGTTCCCGGCATTGCGCGGCTGGGGCCCGACCCGCTGGGGGAGGGGTTTGACCGGGAGGCCTTCGCGCGCGTCCTCGCCGAGCACGGGCGCACCCAGCTCAAAGGGTTGTTGAAGGACCAGTCGGTGCTGGCAGGCATCGGCAACGCCTACTCCGACGAGATCCTGCAGGCGGCCCGGCTGAGCCCCTTCAAACTGGCAGGGACGTTGAGCGAGACCGACATCACCGACCTGTTCACGGCGATCCGCACCGATCTGGGGGCGGCCATCGAGCGGGCGCGTGGCGCGAAACCCGCCCAACTCAAGGACGGCAAGCGCACCCATCTGCGCATTCACGGGCGCAAGGGCGAACCGTGTCCCACCTGCGGGACGCCCATCGCCGAGGTGAGTTTCGCCGACACCTTCCTGGACTATTGCCCCGGCTGTCAGACCGGCGGAAAGCTGCTTGCCGACCGGCGAATGTCCAAGCTGCTGAAGTGAGAGCACCGGACGTCACCTGGGTGTGCGGCATTCCCCAGTAACCTGGTCGCACTGAGACCGATGGTTTCGCCCTCCCGGGCGAGGCCCGCCCCGGAGGACCACGTGAGCATGATCGTCGAGCGGATGCGCCGCCTCGGCGAACAGCCGTGGACCCGCGACGGGGCCTTGGCCGTGAAACTCATTGTCGTGAGCTGCCTGACGACCATCGTCGTCGCGTTCCTGGGGCCCTCGACGGTGGCGCTGAATGTCGGCCCCGCAGGTACCAGCCTGCTGCCGCCATGGTTCATCCCCGTCGCCTGGGGGCGGCAGATCGGGTTGCCGTTGTCGGAGTGGGTTGTCGTCCCCGTGTTGTGGGTCGGCATCATCGTGGGGGCGATCGGGCTTGTCATCGGGCACCGCGCGATCCTGCACGGTTGGCGTCCACGGCTGCGCCGCCTGGTCGGGCTCGGGATCGGCCTGAACCTGGCCACCGCCTTCACGCTTCCCCTGACCAGCGCCGACGTTCTCATGTACGCCGCCTACGGGCGGATCCAGCGTCAAGGGCTCGACCCCTATTCGGTCACCCCGGCGGAGATCTTCCGGCAATCCTTCGATCCGGTGCTCGTGTGGACCGAACGCCCGTGGCAAGACACCCCGAGCGTCTACGGGCCGATCGCGTCGGCGTCCCAGTGGTTGGCCAACGTGCTGGGTGGCGAGTCGATGCACGACGTCGTGTTCTGGCTCCAGATCATGTCGGTGCTGCCGTTCATCATCGTCGGCCTCGTCATGATCAGGCTGGCCCGCGACGACGCCGCCCTGCAGACCCGCGCGGCCCTGTTCGTCCTGCTGAACCCGCTGCTCATCTGGTCGGTCGTCGCCGGAGCGCACAACGAGGCGCTCACGCTGGTGTTCGCCATCGTCGGCTTGCTGTTCATGCGCCGCAGCGCGTTCATCACCGGCATCTTCATCGGGCTCGCGGGCGCGGTGAAGGTGTCCTTGGTGTTCTACGGCGTGGCGATGGTGTGGGGCTATCGGCGTGACTGGCGCAAGGTCGTCGCCCTGTGCGTGGGGGCGGTGATCCCGCTGGCCTTGCTGTACGGGCTGTTTGCCCCGCAGGCGCTGTTCGCGGCGTCCCGGAACACCGGCTATATCTCGGCTGGATCGTGGGCGCCGTGGCTCAGCTCCGCGCTGGCCTGGGTGCTGCCCGACCCGGTCGCCCGATCCATCACCGGCTACGTCGGGGTCATCGGGCTGCTGGTCATCGGCTGGATGCTCAGCCGCGTCCTGCCGTGGGGCGCCGTTCCGGGCGCGCAGGTGCCTGCCGAACGTGACCCGCTCACCATCGCCGTGCGCACCGCCGTCATCTTGTGCACCGCCTGGCTCGTGACCTCCCCCTACACGCTGAGCTGGTACGACCTCATCGCGTGGGCGCCACTGGCGCTGCTGCGTCCCACACGGCTGGACGGCTTGATGGTCCTGCGCGGCGCTGCCCTGTCGGTCGCCTACGTCACCGGCCGAACGGTCGGGTTCAGCGACCTCATGGTGGATGGGGTCGCGTTCGTCGTCCGCGACGTGATCTGCTCGGCGATCCAGTGGTACGTGCTCGTCGCGATCGTCCACTGGTTCTGGACGACGTCGCGGCAGTGGCCGACCGTCGCCTTCGTCCGCGAGGGCATCGCACATCTGGGGCGCGACGGGGCGGCAGACGCCACCGCTCACCCTGCTCCGGTCGTCCGCAACTGGCGTCGGCCTACGAACTGAGGCGTCCACGCGACGCGCTTCGCCCTAGACTGCCCAGATGCTCGGATACTTCGGCCCCGCAGGAACGTTCACTCACCAGGCGCTCCGCACGGTGACCGACGCGCCAGCGCAACCGTTCGGCAGCGTGCAGGCCGTCCTGGACGCCGTGCGGGCCGGGGAGATCGAGGCGGGGCTGGTGCCCATCGAGAACTCGGTGGAAGGCGGAGTTACGGCGACGCTGGACAACCTGGCCTCCGGCGACCCGCTGGTGATCGTCTCGGAGGTGCTGCTGCCCGTCTCGTTCGTGTTGGGGGTGCGTCCGGGGACGACCCTGGACCAGGTGCGCGCCGTCATCACCCATCCGCACGCGCACGCGCAAACGCGTGACTGGGTCGTGGCGAACCTGCCGGGTGCTGTCGTCACCGAAGGGGGCTCCACGGCGGGCGCGGCCGAAGAGGTGGCCCGGCCCGACTCACGGTTCGACGCCGCCATCTGTGCCGCCGTTGCCGCCGACCTCTACCACCTCGACGTGATCGCCACCGACATCGCCGACAACGCGGACGCCGTCACCCGGTTCGTCCTGGTGCGCAGGCCCGGTTCCCTGCCCGAGCCGACCGGGGCGGACAAGACCACCTTGGTCGCCTACATGCACGCTGACCGTGCCGGTGCCTTGCTGGAGATCCTCCAGCAGTTCGCGATGAGGGGGGTCAACCTGACCCGCATCGAGTCGCGTCCCACCAAGAAGGCGTTTGGCGACTACTGCTTCTCCATTGATGCCGAGGGGCACATCGGGGAGCCGCGGATGCGCGGCACCCTCAAGGGGCTGCATCGGGTCTGCCGCACCGTCACGTTCCTTGGCTCCTACCCTCGCGCCGACGGCATCTCCCCGAAGATCGCGCACGGGTTCACCGCCGCCGAGTACCAGGCCGCCGAAGACTGGATCGACACGGTGATGGGGCGGACCCGCTAGTCGGCCCTCACCCGTCCTCGTCGGTGCCGCGCGCCGAATCGACGCCGCACACGCGGGGGATCTCGGCCAACTCGCGCAAGAGCTGGGTCAAGGAGCCCCCAATGGTGTGCATCTCGATGCGGACGCGTTGCAGCGGCACTCGCGTGTCGCGGTCGGGCACCGACAAGACGTCGAGGTGATCGACGGCCACCCCGTGATTGCCGATGGTGTTCATCACGTCGCGCAGGACGCCGTGACCGTCCTCATAGGTGATGGAGACGACCTCGTGGGTGAAGGACGAGTGGGGGAGCCGGGAACGCAACGGCGTCAGGCCGATGATGACCAGCAGGTAGAGGATCGTCGCGGTGACGGCCAGGTCGATGACGCCTGCGCCCGCCGCCATGCCGACGGCGGCGACGAGCCAGATACTCGCGGCGGTGGTGAGGCCGCGCACCGAATCGCGTCGGACGAAAATCAGCCCAGCACCCAGGAAGCCGATCCCCGACACGATCTGGGCGGCGACACGGGCGCCGTCCACGTTGGTGACCGTCATGCCGGGGAGTAGCCATTCACCCTGGCGCGACACCACAGTGAACAGCGTCGAGCCCAGGCCGACCAGCGCACACGTTCGGATCCCGGCAGCTTTGCCGTGGAACTCTCGCTCCAGCCCGATCAGCATCGACAGTGCGACGCCGACGGTGAGCTCGATCATCGCGTCCCAGTGGAACATCAACACGTTTCCCCCTTGAAGCGCCCACCGTCTCGCCGTTGGACGCATCAGGCAAGGGTTCGTCACCAAGCGGTGACGTGTGTGCGACGCCGGTGAGGAACGCGGCGGTGCGCTCAGCGGCGACGGGCGGGGGCCATGATCCGCAGGACGTGCGTCAACGTGGTCGCCTCCAGGTGGCTGCACTCACCCATCGCGTCCCCATCGATCTGATAGGCGATCGGCGCGTCCACGTCGAAGGTCACGACCTTGGCTTGGGCCCGCTCGATGCCGGGTGCGTCGATGGCGCGAGCCAGGATGCGTGTGGTGATCGCCCCCCAGTCGGTCGGTTTGTCGGGCGAGGCGAGCACCAGGTCGACGCGTCCATCGTCGGGGCGGGCGTCCGGGGCGATCTGGATCTGGCCTTGGATGGCGCCCACGTTCGCGACCATCGCCAGGCCCACCCGGCGTTCGATCGGCTCGTGGTCGCCCACGGTGACGCGCACGCTGAAAGGGGCTTTGTTGAGTGTTTGCAGGGCCGCTATCACGTAGGCGGCCGAGCCGACGAACTTCTTCAAGTCGTCGTTCGTCTCGGCCATGATCAGGGCATCCGCGCCGATACCTGCCATGACGAGGGAGCATTCGGGTTCACGGTCATCGGCCCGCACCTCGATCAGGTCGATGGGTCGCGGGGTGCCGTCGAAGGCGACGTCCAGCGCCTCGGCCATGTCGAGGGGCACACCGAGGTTGCGAGCCAGCAGGTTGCCGGTGCCCGCTGGCAGGATGCCGATGGGGATCCCTGATCCGGCCAGTTCGGCGCACGCGGCGCGCACGGTGCCGTCTCCGCCCGCGATCAACGCCAGATCCACCTCGGCGCGGCGGGCGCGCCTGGACGCGGCGGCACCGGAATCCTCGGCATCGGATTCCAGCCACAGGGGTGGCTCCCAGCCGCGCTGGCGGCACTCGCCGTCGACCTGGCGGCGGAACAAGGCAGGGTCGGGGATCTTCGTCGGATTGAAGAGGACCGCACATCGCAGGGTGGCGTCCGCGTTCTCTCCCGTGGGGAAGACGCGGTTCACGTGGACGCCGAACACGGCCAGCGAGGCTGTCGCGACGAAGACCCCGAAGAATCCGCCCCCGATGAGGTCGGAGAACCAGTGGGCGCGCACGGCGATGCGGTCACCCAGCACGCACCACCACAAGACGGCCAGCAACGTCATGGTCAGCACCGTGTAGAGGCGGCGCCGGCGCGTGATGACCTGCGCCGCTGCGATCATGACGGCGGCGATGGTGGCGGCCACCATGTGCCCGCTGGGATAGGAGAAACCCTCCGACGTGATCAAGGGAAGGCGCTCAGGAGGACGCGGGCGGGCGAACAGCGCCCTGAGCCACAACGATCCCAGCGCGCCGACGACGATGCTGGCGATCATCGCCGCGCCCAGCCGGGTGAGCCGACGCCGCACCGCCCAGAAAGCGAAGCCGGCCAGCACCGCGTAGACGACCACAGGGGACGACACCATCGCGAACGTGGTGAGGATTTGCCCCCAGGCGGACGAGGCGGCCGCGCCGCGACCCAGCGACAGGGCATCCAGGGGTGCGAGCACCTCGGTGCGTAGCGTCAGCCACGTCCAGCCGACGAACAACACGGCCGCGGTGGTTGCGGTGGCCGGGGCGACGCCGATCCTCCTGGTCATGCCCGCGATTCTCGCACGCCGCCCGCGCACCCTCGGGGTGAGGTTGCCGTGGTGTCAGCTTGGGAGTCACGACTGCGTGGTGCGGTGGGCGCCCGATCAGGCGGCGGTCCTGCTGTCGCGACGCGTCGGTGGCCGCAACCAGGCGGGCAGGTGCGCGGCGATAGGATCGAGGGGTGATCGACCCGAAGATTCTGCGCACCGACCCCGACGCCGTCCGCCGTAGCCAGGCGATCCGCGGTGAATCCGTGGACCTGGTGGACGACCTCATCGCCGCCGATGAGCGCCGCCGCAGCCTGATGTCGTCGGCGGAGACGGCGCGTGCCGAACAGAAGTCGCTCAGCGCACGCATCCCGAAGTCGTCTGGGGAGGAGAAGACCGCACTGCTCGCCCGCACCAAGGAACTCGCGGCGCAGGTCAAGCAGGCCACCGCTGAGGCGGATGCCGCCAACGTCACCTTCGACGATCTCATCCGGCAGGTCGGCAACCTCGTCATTCCGGGCGTCCCCGAGGGCGGCGAGGACGACTTCGTCGTGCTCGAGGAGATCGGGACGCCGCGCGACTTCGCCGCCGAGGGTTTCACTCCCCGCGACCACCTCGAACTGGGCGAGATTCTTGGCGCCATCGACATGGAGCGCGGCGCGAAGGTCTCCGGGGCGCGGTTCTACTACCTCACCGGCCAAGGCGCCCTCCTAGAGTTGGCGCTGATCCAACTCGCCATGGCGAAGGCCCTGGCGTGGGGCTTCACGCCCATCCTGCCGCCCGCGCTGGTGAAGCCGCGGGCAATGGAGGGCACCGGCTTCCTTGGCCAGGCCGCCGAGAACGTGTATCGCGTCGAGGCGGACGACCTGTACCTGGTCGGCACCGCCGAGGTTCCCCTGGCCGCCTACCACTCCGAGGAGATCCTGCCTGCCGACACGCTGCCCCGGATGTATGCGGGGTATTCGCCCAGCTATCGCCGCGAGGCGGGCAGCTACGGCAAGGACACCCGGGGCATCTTCCGCGTCCACTGGTTCGACAAGGTCGAAATGTTCGTCTACTGCGCTCCCGAGGAGGCCGAGGCGATGCACGCCAAGCTCCTCGGCTTCGAGAAGGAGTTCCTCTCCACCTTGGAGATCCCCTTCCGCGTCATCGACGTCGCCGCAGGCGACCTGGGCGCCTCGGCCGCCCGCAAGTTCGACTGCGAAGGCTGGGTGCCCACCCAGGACAAGTACCGCGAGATCACTTCGACCTCGAACTGCACCGAGTTCCAGGCCCGCCGCCTGGATGTGCGCATGCGGGACGCGAACGGGACGCGTCCCCTCGCGACGCTGAACGGCACCCTGTGCGCCATGACGCGGATGATCGTGCTGCTGCTGGAGAACCATCAGCAGGCCGACGGCTCGGTGCGCATCCCCGAGGCGCTGCGCCCCTACCTGGGCGGGCAGGAGTTCCTGACGCCGGTCGCGAACTGACGCTGAGGTCGGGGCGTCCGGACGTGCCCTCGCGCCGACCGTCGGTGCCCTTCGGGCACGATGATCGTCGCGTTGCCCCAGTCGTTGACCATCACGACCAGATCGATCACCTTCGAGGGGACGGTGGCCTGGGTGAACTCGAGCGGACGCCGCCGATGGACGTTTGCACCTCCAGGAAGGGGGGCACCGCCCAGGGGCCGACCACGGCCAGCTCCGACCAGCGTTCGCTCTCTAGGACCAGCGGATCCTCCCCCGAATAACCGGGGCCCTCTCCCAGTGGTGGCTCCCCACCGACGATCTCCTCGATGCGCTCGGCGGACAGGAGATCGGTGAGCACCGCCGTCAGGTCGTCACGGGTGATCGCGTGCAGCGCGCGGGACGCGCCCCTCCAGTTCCTCGAAGGTGAGGCGCTCCTCGGCCGCCGCATTGCGCAGGACCTCCAGGGCCTGCTCGCGTTGCATGGTGCCGACGCGGAGGTGGCCGTTCGAACCTGACAAGGGAGAATCAGTCGCGAGGACCACCGTAGCGGGCGCCTGCCACGATGGAGGCATGGCAGATCCGGTGAGCATTCCTCCACGGTGGGCGGCACTCGGCGGGGCGTCGCGGCAGCAGTGGGTGGCGGGGCTGCCCGCGCTCATGGCGTCCACGTTCACCCGTTGGCATCTCACCCCCGACGGAGAACCGGCCACGGGCATGACCGCGCTCGTCGTTCCCGTGCGGGACGCCGACGGGGTCCGTCGGGCGGTGAAGTTCTCCTTCGTCGAGGGCGACAACGTCGGCGAGATCGCCACCCTGCGGCTGTGGGCCGGACGCGGCGCCGTCAGCGTGCTGCGCGCCGATCCACCGCGCGGAGTCATGGTGCTGGAGTGGCTGGGGGAGTCGTTGGAGGAGTGGTGGGACGCCGAGGAGGCGACGCGGGTGGTGGCGGGCCTGTACCGCGACCTTCACCGTCCGGCGGCGCCACGACTGCTCGATGGGCACGCCCTGGTCCGCGGCTGGCTCGCCGACCTGGCCGCGCTCGGGCGAAAGGTGCCCGCTCCGCCGCGGCTCGTCGCCTGGGCGCTACGGGCTGGTCGTGAACTGACGGCGTCGCCGGGGACTCACGTCGTCCACGGGGACCTGCACTACCTCAACGTCCTGCGACGCGGGGACGACTGGGTGGCCATCGACCCCAAAGGGTTCAATGCGGATCCCTGTTTGGAGCCGGTGCCGCTGATGTGGAACCGGTGGGCGGCCCTGGAGGCGTCGGGGGATGTGGGAGAGGCGTTACGCGAGCGGTTCTACGCGATCGTGGACACCGCCGGACTGGATGAGCGTCGCACCCGCGACTGGATCGTGACCCGCTGCATGATCAACCTGGGCTGGCAAGCCGAGGAGGGCGCCCCGCCCGGGGCAGGGCTGACGGACGCTCAGGAATGGATCACCCGCAACATCATGATCGCCACCGCCATGCAGGGCCTCGAGGTGCCCGAGTAGGCGCGCCGGGAGGAAGGTCGCTACCGTCGTCGCCATGAGCTACGACCAGGTACTGATCCCCGTCGCGCGCGTGAATGACCTGCCGGAAACGCTGGCCTGGGTCGAGGCGGAGGGCGAGAAGGAGACCGCCACCTCCACGGCGGCCGCGCTCGCCGCGACGCTGAGCGAAGCCGCGTCCACCGAGGCGCTGTTCTCCATCGTTCCGCTGCAGGCTACCGGCGAGGCGCTGTTCGTCCCGGCGGTCTACTCCGCCGCCCAGCGCGCCCGGGACGTGGTCCTTCCAGCAGCCTTCGCTGCCGGATACGCCGTCTACGACCCCCAGATGATGGTGCTGCTCGACCCGCGCACTGCGGTGAGCGGGCACCTCACCACCCAACGGTTCGGATCCTTCCCCACGCTGTCCCCGGCTCTCATCGATGCCCTCCTGAAGGCCACCCGCAGCGGGGACTTCCTCGTCGCCGAACGCGAAAAGCTGTGGTTCATGCAGTGCTACGACAACGGGGACGGCACCTTCGCGTTGGAACGCCGAGACGGCGCCGAGCACGACCATCTCGCCACGGTGGCCACCAGCGCCGGGCAGGTGGGTGATGCCCTGCGCGGCTGGCTGACCGGCGACGACTCCGCGTACCGCGACCTGGCCTGGGAAGTCCTGACGCTGTGACCGCCGTGGTCCCGCCCGCGATGGCGCGGACGGGACCACGGGCGGTGGTGCCTGAAGTGTCGTGGGGGCTACTTGACCGACCCGCTCATCAAACCCGACACGAAGTACTTACCCAAGGCGATGTAGACGATCAGCGTGGGCAAGGACGCGACCAGGACGCCCGCCATGATGGACGGGTAATCCGGGTTCTGCCCGCCCGCCAGCGCCTGCAGGGCGTACGTGACCGGGCCGTTGTTCGGCGTCGTCAAGAACAAGGCGAACAAAAAGTCGTTCCACGCGCTGGTGAACTGCCAGATCAAGGCGACGACGAACGCCGGGATCGAGACGGGCAACACGACGCGCAGGTACGTGCGGAACGCCCCCGCCCCATCGACGCGAGCCGCCTCGATGATCTCGGTCGGCACCGCCGTGGCGTAATAGTTGCGGAAAATCAGGCTGCAGATCGGGATCCCGTAGACGGTGTGCACGAGGATCAGCACGACGATCCCCTCAAACCAGGGGGCGCTGGATTGGACGCTCAGCATCAGCGCCTGCAGCGGGATCATGATCGCCTGGTAGGGGATGAACATCCCGAACAGGAACAGCACGAACACCACATGCGAGCCCGGGAACGGCCACTTGGCGAACACGTAACCGTTCAGCGACCCCAGCAAGGACGACACCACGGACGCGACGGTGGCCAGCAGCAGCGAGCGGGCGACCGCGGGGGCCAACCGATCCCAGGCCTTCACCCAGCCGTCCACCGACCAGTCTTGGGGCAGGAACCAGGCCGTGGCCTGGTTGAAGGTCGCCGGATCCTTGAAGCTCGTCACCAGCAGCAGGTACAGCGGCGTCAGGATCATGACGGCAAAGACGACCAGCAACAGCATCTGCAGGCTGGACCAGGCGCGCTGGCTGCGCGTCTTTCGGCGAGGACGCAGCGCGACCGCGCGGGCGGGCCTGACGGTACTTTCGACGCTCACGGCGCTACCTCTTCTCGCTGCGGTTCGTGTAGACCAGGTACGGCACGACGACCACCGCGACGATCACGAGCAGGAGCGTGGCGTTGACGGCGGCACCGGTGGTGTCGCTGAGCTGGAACATCTGCGCCCACATCAGCGTCGCGGGCACCTCAGCGGTGTAGGAGTTGGGCCCGGCGATCGAATAGATCAGATCGAACATCTTCATCGACATGTGGCCGACGATGATCAAGGCGCTCAACGCGACCGGCGACAGTTGCGGGAACAGCACGTGACGGTAGAGCTTCCACTCGGTCGCCCCGTCCACGCGGGCGGCTTCGCGCTGGTCAAGGGAGATCCCGCGGAACCCCGACAAGAACAACGCCATCACGTAGCCCGACAGTTGCCAGATCGCGGGGATCGCCATGGCGGCCATGTTGAACTGCCCGGCTGACCACCACGAGGACTGCAACCAGGGCATTCCCATGTATTGGAAGAGCTGGTTGAGCCCCACGGCCCCCTCGCCGGTGGCGGGGGAGAGCAGCCAGCGCCATACGACGCCCGCGGCCACGAAGGAGACCGCCATCGGGAACAGGAAGATCGAACGGAACACCCCCTCGCCCTTCACCGAGCGTTCCAGGAGGACGGCCCACAGCAACCCGAAGAACATCGTCCCCACCACGAACACGACGGTGAGGACGAGCAGGTTCCACAAGGCGTGCTGGTAGCGCGGATCGCCGATCAAGGTGGCGTAGTTCTCCAGCCCGCCCGGGGCGCGGACCTTGCCCGACTTGGTCACCACCTGGTCGAAGGAGGTGAGGATGTTCTTCCCGATGAAGCCGTAGACAAAGATCCCTACGAGGAGGATCGAGGGCAAGAGGAAGACCAACCCTGCCCCCCACCGCCGAAGGCCTGTCATGAGGTTCCTTTCTGCACACGACGGGGCACCCGCGGCGGGTCGGTCACGTGAGCGATCCGACCCGCCGCGGGTGCCGTGAGCCTCTTAGGCGGCGTACTTCGCGTGGGCCGCGACGAGGGCCGATTGGAGGGCGTCCGCGTTGCGGCTTTGGTAGAAGGCGCTCATGGCGGTGTTGATCTCCGAACTCCATGCCAAGGAGACCGCGGCACCGTGCGCGATGGACGGGACGATCTTGTCGTTCTTGAACGACGTCATCGTCTTTTGCTGGTACTCCCCAAACGACGAACTCGGCACGTCCGTGCGAGGCGGGATCGACCCCTTCTTCAGGTTGAAGGCGAGTTGGCCCTCAGCGCCGCCGACCAGGTTCAGCCAGTCCTTGGCGCCGCCCGCGTTCTTGGCGCCCACCGGCAACGTGAAGGCGTCGGCGAGGAAGCCGAACAGTTGTTCCCCGTTGCCCGTCAGCGGGAAGGACGAGTACTCCTTGCCCCACGTGAGCCCCTTGCTGGTGAACTCGGCCAGCGCCCAGTCACCCATCAGGTTGTAGGCGGCTTTGCCGTCGGCGACCATCACGGTCGCGGCAGGCCAGTCGTCACCGTCGGAGACCGTGTTGGCGTAGCCGAGGATCGTGGCGTAGTCGGTGATCGACTGCTTGACGCCCGCGGCGTCCCACTTTCCGCCCTTGCTGAACAGTTGCGTGTACGCCGAGGAGCCGAGGTTGGCCGCCAGCACCGATTCGAACAGTTCGGTCTGCGTCCACGTGCCACCGATGCTGAGCGGGGTCGCGACGCCGCTCGCCTTCACCTTCTGCAGGTCGGCGATCCAGGCTGCGACGGTCGCCGGAGGTGCCGTGATGCCCGCCTTGGACAGCAGCCCGGAGTTCGTCCACACCATGTTCGCCCGGTGGATGTCGCACGGGACGCCGTAGACGTGGCCGCCGACCGTGATGAGGTCGAGCAGCGTTTGGGGGAAGACCGAAGCGCCACCCAGGGCCTTCATGATGTCGTCGACCGGCTCGATCTGCTCGTTGTCGATGTAGTCGGTCAGTTCGGCGCCCGCGTGACCCTGGAACGAGTCCGGGGGGTTCTTGTTGGCCAGGTCGGAGGCCAGCTTGGCCTTCGCGTTGGAGCCGCTGCCGCCCGCCACGGCCAGGTTCACAAATGTGTTCTTCGGGTACTTCGTCTTGAACAGGGCGATCAGGGCGTCGAGGCCCTCCTTCTCCGACCCGTCGGC
>RRZT011505071.1_pt1 | contig 35403 bp, 51 predicted proteins | sample 2165551 | NCBI WGS metagenome assembly RRZT01 (sample SAMN10456910, study PRJNA506462) | wastewater metagenome | biome: wastewater; feature: sludge; material: wastewater sludge; isolation source: wastewater sludge with Escherichia coli K12::gfp cells carrying plasmid... | place: USA: Moscow, Idaho...
CCTTAGGTGCGGGAAATGGCAGATTAGATTGGTCAAAGGTAAAAATCCTGATGGAACAATATTTATCGCCACTTCATTGCAACATTTATATTTATGAACCGAACACTGACGCTTCTTAAAGCCCCAAACCGCTATGAACAAGTTTACTAAACTAAAAACAATTGATATGCAAAGGTAGATTGTAACTTTATATCTCAAAGTCTTTTTTTCACTTTTGACAAAGAGCAAAAAATTAAAGTGGAGACCAGCAACCACTCAAAACGGGGCGACACCGAAAAGCCAAATGAGTAGGACAAAATTTTAAAAAACAAAAAAAATGAACGCAAACAAAAAAAAAGAAACGCAGATATACGTAGTATCTGCAAGTATAAAAGTAACAGAGGGATATTTATGCCTTTGTCAAATTAAAGAAAATACTAAAAGCTACGCAATATTATATTGCGACGATAACTTTGAAATTATAAGAAAAGGGACAATTCAGAACTGGCTAGAAGAATGTACTAAAACTACTTGTTTTACAGACAACAAAAATCAGGAAATTAAGACTAATTCAATGATTATGCCAAGTAATCCATATAAAAAGATTACAGAGGACGATAAATATTGTATATTTCCTACTTTTTATACACTTCATTTCAGCAAAGATTCATACTACATAGGGCATGATAGAACTAATTACATAGAACCTGAATCTTTTACATTAACTCCCCGTCCTTATAATTTACAGTTTTTAACGGGAAAATTAAATGATAATGAAGAAACAGTACTTGTTGTATTTTCCCATGAAAAACGCATAGAAAATAAGGTATATAATGTCTTTACAGAAAAGGGCACAGATATAATACGTTTGGCAATTGACTGCGAAACTGGAGAATGTATAGAATTCGACCTAAACAGGTTTTTTAAAGACGATTTAAAATAAACCAATAAATATATGAAGCTATCATTAAAATGCTTTAAAAGGGTTAATTTAGCCCTGTCCGATCCAAGACCCATAAAAGAAATCATAGACGAAATTATGGAGTCAATTTTTAACCCAAAAAAAATAATCAAATGAAGAAATTTGTTTTTTTAATTTGCGCTTTATGCGCAATTACAGGCTGCAAACTAGCCAAAGATGTATATGTATATACAACAGATTGTGGCGCATATTGGAAAAAAAGTGTATCAGAAACTGTTAAGGTAGATATAAATATAAGTAAAAATTGTCTCAAAGTTTACATTGTAAATACAGACGTACATACGCAAGGAATTAAATTTACAACTACAGACAGTTTAAGTCATTTAAATATTATATTTAAATACACTGTTGTAAATCCTAAAAAATTAGCTTCTTTTACATACGACAGTAAAGAAAACAACGCAAATAATTTTGCAGAAGATATTACAACTGCTGTCGTAGCATATAAACTTAATGAATTTATAATGGATAGGGAACATAACATAGATGTAATAAATGAAAGTTTTAAACAGTTTATGAAAGACACAGGAATTTATGTGGAAGTAATTAGTTGTAAAATAACACATTAAATATGTCAGAAATTGTATATTTTAATAAGGATATTACAAAAAATACTTTTGGTATAATAGCTGTTGTTTGTAATTGTCAAGGTAGTATGCACAAAGGACTTATAAACCAGTTTCGTAAAAAATATCCAATAATACAAGAAGCTTGTCAAAATGAAATACGTTATAAATCATTAAATGAATTATTGGGGGAAATACTACCCATTAAAATAAACAATTCATTTTATATCGTGCTCATGTTTGCACAATCTGCAAATGAACCTAATAAAATAAATACAAATGTTAAAGCTCTTGAAAGTGCACTTAATAAATCATTAGAATTTTGTACTTACAAAAATCTACCATTACTTATTCCAAAAATAGGCTGTGGTTTAAATGGACTAAGTTGGTCACTTACTGTAGAGCCTATTATAAAAAAATTATTCTTAGATTTTGATATCCCTATTGAAGTCTATTCAATTTAACAAAAAACAAAAAAAAAATGAAAATAAATATTATTGTAAAAGTAGCATTAATGTTACTTTTGTGTCAAGGATTAATGGCACAACATCGTATTACAAATCGTTATGTAATACAGATTATACCAAAGCCTGCTGATAAAGAGGGTGAAGTTGCTCTTATACATACAGTATCTACCATAGAGTATATGCAAAATAAAAAAGGAAATATAGTTTATGTTCTTTATATAAATCCATACAATATTTTTGTATGCCCTACTCAATTTAAATGGCGTAAATTTAATAAAGCAAATAAAAACCTGAAAGAAGGATTAAACTGTAATTGCTTAAACATTCATTTATCTAACAGCTCTGAAAAAATATATTAATGATGACTTTTCAAAATCTTGTAAAATTTTTAGTGGTTATCACTTGTTGCGCAATAAATTTTTTTATGGGCTTTTATTTTGGAGGTAAAGACAATTTAAACCTTCCCATAACAACTTTAAAACAAAATATAGAAATTGCTGATTGTATGCATACACATGAAGTAAAAATAGATACTGCCACAATAGTCTATTGGACTGAATCTGATGGCTTGCCTGAAATAACGGCAATATATTATAAGGGTGTTTGTTATGCAATAGATACCTTAAATAATGAAGGATAATTTTGATAACGATAAAGAATATGCTGCATACAAACAAGCAGTACGCGATGGTAAAGACTTCGCAAATATACTTTCACTTGATATATTTCTTCTTATATTAGGTGCTACTATAACAATTTTAGCCCTTCTTTTAGGACAATGATACAAGATTTAGCTGAACTAAAACAAGCTATCGATTTAATGGTAGCATTAAAAATAAAAGATGCGTCACTTGTACAAAAAAGGTTTTTACAACTATGTAGTAAAGAAGCCACTAACCCTGCTGAAACAAATCTAAAAAATCTTAAATTATTAATAGATTATGTAAGGTGCGCTTTAATAAATAAAATACATGGAGAAGAATTCTGTACTGTTTGTGAAGCTAAAAAACCAATAAAAGATTATAAAACAATAAAATTGTATTTAGAAAATTCAATAGAAAGAACTATTCTTGCAGGGATATGCCCTACATGTAATAATATTATATCTGTAACCTTAAATCCCCTTTAAAATGGTAAATTTAAAAGAAATTAAAAAAAGACTAGAAGCTAAGTATGTTTTAATTAAAGAAGAACATAATTCTCAGCAAGTCAAAAAAATTAAATCACCTCCTGTAAAAACAGAATCAAAACACTATTTAAAAAAATAATTATGAGGAAAAACTTTAAGAGCAAAATTGTAAAAGAAACTACACCTGAAATTCAACAAATAAAAGCAAGCGCATTAATTGCATTGTTTTTAGAGTATGGTCTTTGTAAAGATTGTAATGCTTTTAATAGGTTAAAAAGACCTTATTGCGGAGCTTGTGGAGGTGAAATAATTCCTCTTACAAAATCTCATGTAAATAAAATACAAGCTAATATCACAAATAAAGACAAATCACTACCTGTATATGAAAAATCTAAGGATATTTAGAATATTACTAATTATATTAATTGGTATAGGATTAGTTTGGTGGCATAACAATGCTTCTAAAATTAAGCTTTTGAAAATAATCAATGTAAAAAGCTTGTGTATAAGTGCACAAGATTGCGACATGATGATTAAGAGAGGCATACTTTTAGAAAGTTGGAATGAAAACCCAAATAAAGTAGTTTGGCAAGCTACTGTTGATGGCAGGGAAGGGATTAATCACCAACTACCTACAAATACTGCTGAATATGTTATAGGGTATATTTTTACAGGTGATCTTCAAGACAGTGTAAGAACTGTTTTTAATTTGACCAATGAAATACAAAAAACCAAAAGGTTTTATCCATGGTCCACAATTATAATCGCAGAAGATACACTAGAAGAACCTGCCTCATGGATGAAGGCTATTTATAATAGCAATGAAGACAGTTGGTTCTGAAAAAATAATTGTAAAGTTTATAAAAAGCACACAACAAATATGTGTGCAGTATAAAAATTATGTTTGGACTAATATCATAGATTGTAATCTTTTAATTCCAATTTTTAAAACGGAAAAAAGAGAAAAAATCAGTCCAAATGGCATTATTTATACTGATTATATATTGCAAGGAATACATGTATTTTATCCTTTAAAGAATTTGTTTTACATAAAAAACAATCTTTTATGTATTAAGGAATGTGACATTAGTAAAACAATTAAAGAAAATGAAATTACATTAAATACAACAGCAGTCAATCCTGATATAGGAATGGCTGCTGTTTATAGTAGAACTGAGCAAATATATGAAGAATTGCCTGACTTAAATTATTTAGAGGCAGTAACAAAAGCATTTCTTTTAAAAAAAGAAAAAACTACTTCAAATGAGCTTACAAGAGAAGTACTTGAATATATTGAAGAAGTAGCAGCAGATTTATTTGCTTTACGATATTCTCTTGAGGAATTGCCTCATGTATTTTTTAAATTAAATGAAGAAAAAAGAAAACTTAAAAGTTTTTATAAAACTACAAAAGAACTTAATACAGTCAATAATTTTTTTATAAGTATTGCTCTATTATTTAGTTGGGCACATAACCCTAAAATTTTTGCTGAGCTTATAGAAAATAAAAGATTAAGCAATCAATTTTTAAAGGCTATAAATAAAAAGCCACATGAATTTGAACTTTTCCTAAAAGAAACAACAGATTTAAATACTTTTTGGGAATCATTATATAAAAAAGAAATTAAAAATCCTAAAATTATAAAAATTGTTGGGGATTCTGGCTGCACTATTAAAAATAATGTAGTTAAAATAAATGCTGAGAATAAAAAAGGCAGTTTCGTAACAGTGACTTTTGAAGAAACTGCACCAAGCAATGAAGTACTTGAATGGGTAGAAAATTATAATACTCTTGTAAAGGAAACATTGAATCTTAGAGCACATCCCTATTTTTTGAAATGGGTAGAAAATGCTTTTGCATGGAAAAAAATTAGAGGCAAACTTATCACGCAAAGAAAAATTACAATTATTTTGCCTGATTATGCTTCATATACAGTTAATTTAGACTTTATGTTAAATGAAATGCTAAAATTACGAAAATTAATATTAAATACCTCTGTAAATTTAATTGTAGACATTGTTTTCTACAATTTAAAAACATTAGAATTGACAACCAAAACAAAAATAATAACAAATGAATAAAAATGAACTGTCCAATATAAATTTGTCTGCATATTCAAAAACACGGAACTTTTTAAAAATAGTTCCAGCAATTACAAGTACTGTTTTGTCAGATACATCATCAAATAATTGTATTTTATATAAAGGACTAAAAGAAGTTCACCAAAAATTATTGAATCTTTGTATTAATCCTGATCCTGTAGAGAAGAGAATTGCTGTTTTAATAGACTTTTCAGGCAGTATGAAAGACAATAATACACAGGAGGATTCAAGTTATACACAAACTTTAAAATTAATACATGAAATATGTACTACAGGCGTTACTGTTGAACTACCTAATAAAATTATAAATGACATTGAATTGTACTTACCAGATATATTTTTATTCAATGATGTCTTACAATTAGCTTTATATAATAAAGTTGAGTTTCCTAGACAAACTACAAATGATATTCAAGCCATCCATTATGTGATAAAAGAATTAGGATATAGATACTTAATCGTCATTAGTGATGGAGAAGGTGTAGGTAAAGGAACAACAGAAGACATTAGTTATGAAGCATATGATACAGAAACTAATACTTTAAAAGAAAAAACATTTAATAGATTTAATTATGAAATAGCAGGTGAAGAAAATTATACACAAAATAATTTTTTAACTGACTTAAAAGAAATAGAGCCGACTATATATATGTTATATTTAGGAAAATATAAAAATTCTCCTATGGACATTGGCGTAAGTCTTGAAGAAATAAATAATTTATTAGCACTAATAAAAAACATACATAGATTAAGACAAAGTATGATAACTCTAAAAGAAAGAGCAGAATATGAAACATTAATAAATACTTTAAATGAAAAAATAAAAACTAATACTATGAATTTGAATGAAATTTCAGAAATATTATCAATTTGTAGAAAATATGCTATATTTTTTAAATTTATTAATAATAAAGGCACTTTATTCCAAGGAACAAAAGGAAAAAAAGGAGCTACATCATTAGAAGAAAATAATCAAAATACAAAAGAGTTTTGTACAAGATTGGCGGGACATTTAGCTGTAATGATTTCGGCAATGGAAGCTAAAATTGGACAAACAACTCCTCAAAATAATTTATTTTTGACACATTTAAAAAGATTCAATAATGGATAATATTAAAAACCTTTTAAATAGTACAGAAATTTGTACTATACATAATATCCCATTTAAATATATAAAAACAACTTATCAAGAAAGTAAGTTAATAGCAGGGGCAATTAATACTTCTTCAGAAGAGTATGCAAGTAAAGTACCTTTTGCAATTATTTCTAATAATTCATATGGAACACTTGGAGTACAAGTTGTAGACAATTATGTTTTTTTAAAAGGAAGCATATTTAGGACAGAAGAAGACAAAACAACTCCTGACATTATACTTTTTTACTTGATAAAATACTGTAATCATTTTTCTGAAACCTCTTCAGAGTACAAACAAGCCATTAATCATACCTCAAATACACTGTATATTGATTATACAAATAGGCTTGCTATAGAAGCAAGAAATCTTTCACAAACAATAGAGGAAGCGAAAAATACCTATCAAACTGCATTGCAGAAACTGTATAGGTTAAATTTAGAAGAGGAAAAATTAAATGAAAAGACGGAAGCAGTTCCAAACTTTTGTTTAAAATTCTCAAATGCTGCAATGGCATTAAAAAATCACCCAGATATCGAAAATGTGACACTGATAAGTAATTTTATTAACGTTACATTAAAACCATTTTTTGCTGTGGGTAAATATGCATTTTACATTTTACCGCAAATGGAAATTGTTATAAGAAATTTCGGAAAGAGTAATTTTATAATTTCTATAAATCCTGCTGATAAAGTTAATACTGAATATTATAAATTTGTAAGAAGGTATGCAAAAGTCACTAAAGCAAAAATAATGCTTGAGTATGCAAATAAAAACAAACATTTATTTGCTCACCCACATATATATGGTTCATTTATAGACAGCACTGAAGAAACTAACTTTTGCTTCGGGAATAATTTAAAACTTCTTTCAATGTATAATTTAAATCATGAGTTATATTTACTTATAATTACCATAATTAAATGCCTAAAAACTGTAAATGAAAATGATAAAAACGGAACCGCTGCAATCATTGCCTTTCCTTCAGCAGAAGACAAGGGAAGTGCAGAGGAAATGTTTAATATAATTCAAAGAAATGAAGTAGATAAGTTTTTCGATGGCATTGAATCTGCCAATTTTCCTGATGTAGTTATGCAGGAAGAACAAGAAGAAATTGTAGAAAATGACGAAAATACAATACCCTCACAACCACAACAGCAAAATGGACATAATTATCAATCCTAAAGTCTTCTTAATCTTTGCTTCAATAATTGAGGCAACAAAAGTAACTAATCTTCAAAAGAAAAGTAGCTTAATTAAACTCCCATACGAATTTTCTGTACAGGGAATTTTAGCCATGGTTAAATGTAGATTACCTGACGGTAATTTTCATACTTATGCTGAAATTTTAGGAGTAATTGTTACACCAATTGAAATAGGAAGAAACTATGTAATAGAACAACCTGTAACAGAAATCATAAAAAGGATGCGTCAAAATCCTGATTTAACAGAGTATATTACTGATGAAAATAAAATTAAATCCCATATTATAGAAAAGGACGATAAAGCAATGCAATTGTTTTATTTTCAGGCACACACACACCCTGAAATGCCTACACAATCTGTAACTCCTTCGGATACAGACATAAAAACAAGAGAACAACTTAGTAACTATCTTCCAAGAGTAGTTACAATGATTTTTCAAGAGGACATGTTAAAAACATTTAAAAATGTAGCTTTTGTAAAACCTCAATTTTTTATACAAGAAGAGGCATCATTTGATCTCATTCCTATAAATCCGGAAGCTTCTTTATACATAGTAGATAAAAATATAACCTGTGTACAAACTTTCCCAATACAAATATATCAGGGATTTCCTACAAGGTATTTTATCACAGAAGATAAATACGGTACAAAAATTGTTGATTCTATTTTTATAGAAGATATTGAAAAAGTAAATTTTATACCTGAGGTATATTTAGATGCATTTGAATATAGTTTTTATGTAAGCCCAGAAGGCGTTGTATACTCTCCAGAAGAAATTCTAAAAGGAGGTTTATTAGAAGAAATTGAAACATATACACATACAGGTATTACAGTACCTTTTAATAAAAATCATGGACAAGAAGAAGTATTGTCTACATTAGATGCAGTTATTAGTACAGAAAGAATAGCCTTAGAACCAATTATAAATTTTAAAGAGTACCCAAAAGATCCAGTAACAGGAACAAAGGGTATTAAATATTATGTAAAAACAGTGACACCTGAAGATTTTAATACAATAATTCAGGAACTCTTAATTGAGTACTGTCTTTTAGTAAAAGTAGAAGATTTCAGCTTTTCTAAATTTGCAGAACATTTATTAACTTTTGCAACCATAGAAATTCCTGCGTCTCTTCCTACAGTGCCTCCAATTAATTTTGACACTAAAAAATTACAATCCATTACTATAAATCTTGAAGCTTTTGCAAACAATGGTGAATCTTGACAGTAGTGTACTTTTAAAAGAACTGCCTACAGACCAACTAATAAATATAATTGGATTAGGTGCTGTTGGTTCATATACCGCAGAATTTTTAGCAAAGTCTGGGTTTAATAATCTTAATCTTTGGGATTTTGATAAAGTTGAAGCTTCAAACATTTCTACACAAGCCTATGGTGTACAACATATAGGAATGTCAAAAGAAGAAGCTTTAGTAGATTTATTAAATTACCATTTAATGCCTAAAGAACAGTATAGAGAATTTCAGGCAAATCTTCCTTATGTACAGGCAATAGAGCCAGTACTTAGAGGAAAATTTAATGCAGGAGATCCTCTTGAAGGCATTGTAATAGTAGTAGTAGACAATGTGCAAACACGTATAGACATATTAAATTCTTGTTTTGCCAGTGTAACTGTTGATTTCATTATATGTACTTCTCTGCCTTATATGACAGGACTGTCAGATCTAAGTGTACAACTTACATGCATTGATGGAACAGATTCAGAAGGAATAATGAATCAAATAAATCGATACGAAACATTAAAAGAACAAATAGAAGCAAATGAAGAGTACTACAAAACAGTACTTGAAAGTTTAAAAGCGTGTAGAACACAAGGATTAGGTATACTTTCAGCCTTTTCTGCTGTTGCAACTATTACAGCTTTATTTAAATATTATGAAAGAAAAGAAAAAAATAAATTGCTTAATACTTTAGGAGAACCTGAAATTAAAGCCTCTAATAAACCCATTAACATAAATATATACGAACTAATTTAATCATGATCAATTTATTCCAAAAGAAAAAAAGCATTACAGTAATTTTACCAGGCAATGCACCTATATCAATTGTACTTGAAAACTCTATGTTAAATGTACCTACTTTACAGGCACTTTTTATAATATATAATTCAACGAGGCAGTATAATTTAATTACAGGAATGCATTATAAATATAACATTGAATTTATAGACAAAACAAAAAATGTAACTGATCTTACATGGAATGAAGTACATAACTTCAATCCACAAGAAATACTTAGCATGACCCTAACAGCATTAACTACAAGTAATGCCGGACAATCTATATTAGAAAATATTCAGGAAAAAGGAAATAAAGTTCCTACACCTGCTAAAAAATCCGGACAACGTTGGATTAATCCAGCAATGGATTTTATTTTGTCCATTTTAAGTGGACTTGAAAAATATAATGTTCCTAAAGAAGAAGTAAATGCATTACTTAAAACATTAGGTAATATTATAGGAACACTTAAAGCATTAAGCCCAGCCAAAAATACTGACGGGACTCTTGTACCTAACAAACCTCTTTTATCCATTTTAAACGATTTACATGAAAAAATTTATCATTATTATGCTTGTAAAGACATGGATCCTAATTTTCCTGTCCTCGTGTACCAAAAACAAAGAGCAATCTCTTCAAGAGATGCTTCAAATGGCCCCCAGCAACCAAACATTGACACAAACCCCTCAGGTTTCCCAGCCTCTGCCTCCAGCGCAACCGTCGCAGACATTAGTAACCAGCCAGGGGGGACTTTTTACAACGACAATAACAGTGCAAGTTCCATACTTGCAACATAAGACTGTTGAAATCAATGTTAAAGGACGCAGTGAGGTAGAGATAAACACTACAATAAACAATCTAAAACTAGCATTAGAAAAGGATATGAAAAATCCTAACGCTGTTGAAAATTATATCCTTAAAAATAAAGAAACTTTAAACTTTATAGTACCCCCTGACCAAATACAAGTAGATGAATGTGACACAATTCCTATTGTAGCTAAAAAAGCTATAAAAAGTACACCAAACCCAGTAAAAAAAAGAACTGTTACGAAGTTTAAAGACACAAAAGCTACAAAAATTAAAACTCATGTAGTTCAAAAAGGACAAACAAGGAAAGAAATAGCAGATAAATATAAAACTTCAATTGAAGTTCTGGCAAAGAATAATCCAAGTGTAAAATGGAATAGTTTAAAGTCAGGTCAAATTATTGTTATTAAATAAATTGCAACATTACAAAAAAAAATGTAATTTTGTATTTTTTCACCTAAACCATAAACTATGAGTTTATTAAAAATAGTTATACCAGGGTTTTTAATTGGGTTATTTGCAACACTTATAACTCCTATTGTAGAAGTAAATTTTGCTTTTGGTAAAAATACATATTCAAAACAAACTACAAGCAGTAGACAACTTTCTGAAAAAGATTTAAAAAAAATACCTAAACCAAAAAAATATAATAAAACACAAAATAAAAAAAATCAAGCAAGAGAGCAGTATATTGAAAAAATAACTCCTATTGTACTACAAGAAATAAAAGAAGCAAAAGAAAAAGGATTAAAAACTCCTTTTCCTTCTGTTGTAATTGCACAGATGACCTTAGAATCTCAAAATGGTAAAAGTGATTTAGCTAAACACAATAATCATTTAGGATTAAAAGCAAGTAAAAAATATAAAGGTAAAACTGCAAAGTATTATGATGATGAATACGATAAAAATAAAAGAAAAATAAAATCTAATTTTATGACTTTTAATTCTGTAGATGATTGTGTTGCCTCTTATATAGAGAGAATAAACTCAAAAAAAATAACTGCGTATAAACACGCATTAGAAAAAGCAACACCTGAAGCACAAATAAAAACTATGGCAAAAAAATATGCCACAAACCCTAATTATGCAATAGCAATTATTGCGTTGATAAATAAACATGATTTAAATAAACTTAATGAAGAAAACATATGATATGATACAAACACTTCATCATACATTTTTAACAGCTTTGTCTGTATTTATAGGTATTATGATAGGTATAATTGCTGCAGGATACATCTTAAGTTTAAAGCCTATAAAGGAAGATGATGTAAGTATATACATAAAGGAAATTTTAAATGAAGAACTTATAAAAGAAGTACCCCACAGCATACAAACAGGATTCTATTATGAAACCTCCTCAGGCTGGTATTTTGGGTTTTCTTTAAATCTTATACCTTCTGAATATGGATTACTTTTTAATAATGAATGTGAATAAGCAAAAAACTAACATGGGAAATCCACTTCCTATAATACAAGTAAATACAAACAATTTAAAAAAAAATGAAGAAGAAGTAGCAGTACAAAAAATTCCTTTTCTAAATTATTTTTATAGAGTCTATAAGATAGTTGAAGAAAAAAGACAATACATTGGGCAACATACTTCCTTTTACTATACAAAAGCCTCAGGAGAGGCTTTTTTGTTTCATACATATCCTACATTTGATGAAATAATTAATGGATTCAAATGCATTGGTTTAGAAAATGTAGGCAGTTATGATGAAATTCATGATTACTTTAATTGGGAATATGAATATATAGATGAAACTAAAACAAGTTTAGTAGTATTTTACAAAGGAAAATTATTACTAAATTCAGGAAAACTTTCTAAAAAGCTTAGTTTAGAACAAAGAATATTTGCAGAAGTGCCTAAAATAGCTGATCTTTACATTTACTTGCAAGAGTATTATGACTATGACAGTAATGAAATTTGGCAAAAGATGTATGTAGAAACTCTACAGTTACGCATTCTATCTGACAATAAATTAGAACCAAATACACTAAATTTAAAAAAAAATGAACCAGAAAAAGCTGTTTCAGGAGATGCTCCTGGAATTACAAACTCAACATATAATAGGGTTTGATACAGAGTTTAGTGATTTTGACTATACTACTAATGATTTATTAGTCGTACAGATAGGTACTGAAAATAATCAATATGTATTTACTTGGTATGATTTAGAAGAATGCCAAAAACAATATATATTTGATTTACTTAAAAATGAATCAATTCTTAAAATAGGACATAACATAAAAGTTGATTTAAACCAATTTTGTTACAAATATGGTATAGTCACTAAAAATGTTTATGATACTATGGTAGGTCATTTAATGCTTTTTAAAGGAGCTGACAAAAAAGCATCATTAAAACATATATTAAAAGAGTATTTAGGAGTAGAAATTGAAAAAGAAACTCAAAAAAGCTTTATAAATAAAAGAAATCCAATTTCTTTAACAGCCATTGAAATTGAGTACTGTAAAAACGATGTAAAATACTTAATACCTATTTATAAAAAACAACAAATAGGTATTAAGTTATACAACATGGAATATTTGGCAAATAAGATTGAAATGCCATTAATTCCTGCCCTTTCGCCAATAGAATGTAGAGGGATAAATTTTGATGAAGTTGCTTGGTTAGAACAAGCTCAAACAAATAAGCAATATTTAAAAGAATGTGAGGATAATTTACGTAAAAAGTTAAAAGCTATTTATGATAAATTTCCTCACATAGGCGACATAGAATACATTAAAAATAAGCCCTTTACAGACTTTTTAAGCGACTTTTCTGTTAATTCGCCCATACAGCTTACTAAGATGTTTATTACTACCATTGGGATTAAAAACACTAATGATGCGACTTTAAATACTTGGTTAATACAAAATAAAACTCAGTTAAAACACACAGAAAAAGAAACCATAAGATTATTGTTTTTTGATTTTATTGAAACTTTATTACATTATAGAGAATCCAATAAAGCAAACAGTACTTATGGCGTGAACTTTTTAAAATATGTAAAACAAGAAAATAACTGTTCTATAATCAGAACATCCTATAAAACATTATTTACTACAACAGGAAGATTATCTAGTGGGGATGTTAAATATTTAACCACAGATAAGTCAGGGAAAGACGTAGAAAAAAAGGCAAACTTGTTTGTAAATTTTCAAAATATTCCTGCAAAAAATATGTATAGAAAATGTTTTATAGCTTCTAAGGGCATGCTTTTTGGAACAATTGATTTATCAGCTTGTGAAATAAGAATTTTAGCAAGTAGAAGTCAAGATCCTTTGTTAATAGCTGCAGTTATGGAAGACAAAGACATGCACAGTTTATTAGCAACTGAAAGTTTCAGAATAATAAAAAAAGATCCTAAATTTATTGTTTCAGAACATGAAAACAAACATTTAAGAACACTTCATAAAAAAGTGCTGTTTGCATTATTTTATGGGGCGCAGTATCAAAGAATATCTGAAATATTGAATGTGTCTACAACAGACGCTAAATTAGTTTATAATAAAATTAAGGATATATTACGTCCTTGCTTTGTTTGGTTAGAAAATTACTGTAACGAAGCGTTAAAGAAAAAATATGCACTTATAAATTTTGTAAGTAATCGTAGAATATGGTTAGGGGATTATTCAAAATATAATAAATTAAATTTAGAATATCCTAAATTTGCTGGTTTAAAAAGAGAACTGTATAATGCTCCTATGCAAGGAACTAATGCAGATATTATGAAAGAAATTATAGTAAATGTAAATAGTATAGAAGGAGTACAAATATTAGGCAGTGTGCATGATGAATTAAAACTTCAAACATACAAAGAAAGCTTAATATATGAAGTAAATGATTTGATGATAAATACAGCAAATAAGTACCTGACAAATCCAGTTACTATGAAAACTTCCGTACATATTTCAAATACATGGATAAAATAAATTCAAAAAAAAAATAATATGCTAATACCATTAATTCTTTTAGGAACTGCAGTAGCAATAGTACTACTGTATTTGTCTATGGGCAGTAATAATTTATCTGCCTTAAAAGCTACATTACTTACTGAAAAGATAGAAAAGACAACTATTGTTCAATTAATTCTATTACCTCTTGTATTTCTTACAAGTACTCTTGGAATTTCTTGGTATAAAGGGCATACATCAGCCCAAAAAGCTAAAGAAAGTTTTATTACATATGCAATAGAGTATACTAACCTAACTGATCAGTCTGTTACTTATAAGTTTGTAACAGCAGCTGAACAAGAAGCTGCACAAAAAGGTTTAACAGGAGCTGCTGCAAACTCTTACATAATCCAAAAAGTCGCAGAGGCTTCAGGAATACCCTACACAGGATTTGATGAATACGCCATTACAGGTATAAATATAGTAAACACATTTGCAACGTTAGCTGCTGTAGCCTTATTATTATTCATAATTAGTGGACGTGCCCGCAGGTATAACTTCGAATTAGAACATGACGCAGCTTTAAGTAAAGCTTTAAAGTACAATTTCTTAACTGAGCAGTATACTTTAGGGAAGTTTAAATTTACTTTTATTAAACCTTTCTTGTTAGGACTAGTAACTTTAACAGTTGTAGTACTACAATTAAAGAATTGGTACTTTACTGATGTTAGTATTGGTTTAATTTTAGATATTTTTATTATAGCAGCCATTGGCTTTGCTATTTTAATGGAGTACAACAATAATAAAAGTCAAGCACCTACAAACATGATCATAACATGTTTTGGATTATGGGCTTTTATTTGTATTGTTTATGGTCTTGATTTATTTCAAGATTGGAACAATACCATAAATATGGGGTATCAAATTACTAAGTTTAAGCTACAGGCTAAACTTATAGATTTAAATGCATTAGAAGCAGAATATTTGAAATTGGTAGAAGCAGGAGCGAATTTAACAACCCCACAAGCTATGCTTAGATATAACGTTGTCAAAGGAGGTACTCCAGCCATTTTAAATGCTCTGGAAGAAATGAGAACAATTGAAACAGCAAATCATTTCAGATCTTTTATAATGCAGTTAGCAATTACTGTAGTAATGATTGGAATTGACATTATTACAATGCTTTGGTCAAGTATTAGTGGTTCATTAACTAATTTATTAGACATTGTTCTAAATAAAGCAGTTGGTGATGCTATATTGGCTAATGACATTATTGAAAAGAATGTTCAAAACACTCAAAGCACAGTTAAAAATACAAACAACATTAAAACAGTGCCTCCTGTAACACCTGTACCGCCTGTAACACCTGTAACACAAGAGGCAGCGAAACCACACTACAATACTACTAGTAATCCGTTAGTGCCCACTGTTGTGGTGACTAATACTGATACAGACGATATTGAGGTAAAGAATCTTCCAATTTAGATCTCACTTATAAATTTTCATATCTTGTTGTTTATGAGTTAGTACAATTTATTTGTAAGCTAAGAAATTTAACAACAGCAAGTAAAATACCAATTACAAAAACTATAATTAGCAATGCTTTAAATAGTATAAAAGAAATAGAAAATGAGGCGCAAAGAAAAGCTGCATTTGCTATCACTGTAAAAACTATTAATACCTTGCATAAAAAAGTGAGTGATAAAAATATTGCGCCAGAAAAAATAAGTGGTGAAATTATTCACACATTTGAAATTTTTCCCTTTCATTTTTTACGGCATAATTGGGAATTACCCACAGGACAACTACAATTAAAAAAGCTTGCTGAAAATTTAACCTTAATTTATACTAATTTAGGAGGAGCAGAAACTAAAAGAAACAATTTTATTGCCTATGGTCAATGGTTATTTCAAAGACAAAATGCGTCTAAAAAAACTGAATTTTTCTTAAAAATTCAAAATTTATCATTAATATTAACTACTAGAATATTAATTAATGAACTTATTAGGCTTGGGTTTGATAAAAATTTATTAACCACAGACACAAATAATTACATAAAAAAGCCTTTTTCTAATTTAAAAGAAACAGAAGTACTTGAATTAAGTAGTAAATTAAGCAATAATGTAAAAAAGATCATGTCTTTATTAGTTATTGACAAACTTTTTAATGGGAGTAAAAAATTAGAGGAAGTTTTACCAAAAACTTTATATACGTTGGCAAGAGATGAAGATAATAAATTCATAGCATCTGAAAAAATAACAAATGCTTATAATCTTTTAGCCAAGATAAATGAAGAAATGGAAAAAAAGCTTGGTAAAATAGTTGTTCTTAAAGAAGTCATTCATAAATTAATAGTAGATAAGAAAGAAATTATAGACAGTATATTAAAATCTCCTGAATTAGTTGAACTACGTAAAGTTGTAGAAGATACTAAAGCAGATTATGTAGAAAAACTCATTACATATGAGGAACATCAAAGAAAGTTATACGGAGAAGATAAAAATTCACCAGGACTATTACACTTTTTAAATGATGCCTTAAAAAATGAAGACACTGCAAAAATTGCAGCTGCATTACATTATCAAGAAAATGGGAATGTTACAAGAAAACAATTGCTAGAAGTATTGACAGAACAATGTACTCCTTTTAGCATAAAAGAACTTATGGAAAAAAAGGAAAAAGAATTAAATGAAGCGCAAGCTAAAAAACTAAAAGCAGCGCTTACATACTCCAATCTTTTTGAAAAATTACAAGAAAGAAGTAGGAGAATAGAAATTATAGAGAACAGTAAAGTAACATATAAAAAAGAGTATAAAAAAGAACTAAAAGACATTAAAGAAAATTTAATGACATTGTCTGAAAATTTGAAACCCATAGGGTTACAATTTTGTAAAGCTTTAAAACAAAAATTAAATGAACATAATAACCAATAAAGAATTGGTAGAAATCTTAGTAAACAATGAGGAAGCAAGAACACTTGTTTTTAATTCTTTTAAATTACTAAGATTTCTACCCTTAAACAGTCCTCTTATAGATATAAGAGAAGATGAATCATTTTTAACTTTAAAAACAAAAGAAAAAGGAAAAATTAGTGCTGCTGAAAATGCTGAAAAAGAAAGTCAAAGAAATTTAAAAATACAAGCCATAAGAAGATTATGGCTTGACGAGTTAAAAACAAACCTTAGAATAGGTAATGGAAATAAAGAAACATTTATTAAAAGATTAGATGGATTTTTAAAAGAATTTCCTAAATATACTCTTGATGATATAAAAGCTGCTGCTATAAATTATATACAGGATTGCAATGCATATAATAGAATTGCAAAATTTCCAGAATACTTTATATTAGCACAAAACAGTAAAAACTTTAAAGAAGGTACTTTATATAATTGGCTAAACAATGACCAAACCTATACAGACTACACAACCAACCTGTAGTTCAGAAACAAATAAATCAGTAGAGGCTAAAAAATCTTTATTTAAAGAACGAATAAAAGATTATAAGAATAAAAAGTATTTTAAAGACAATGGCATAGATAATTGTTTATCTTTTTCTCCCTTTTTGCCTAAACTATCTAAAATTATTCCTGGGCTTGTAAAAGGTACATACTATGCTATTACAAGTTTTACTAATGTAGGTAAAACTCCATTAGCTAAATTCTTATTTGTTTTAATTCCTCTGTATTGGGCAGCAAAAGGAAAAAAAATAAAGGTAATGTATTTTTGTTTAGAAGAAAGCAGAGAACAATTCTATGACAGTATGGTTTGTTCTAAACTTTATAGAGAGACAAAAAAAAAATTAAGTATTTTACAACTTAATTCTATGTTTGATGCAGGAAATATAGATGAGGAAACTTTAAATCAAGTCGAAACTTTTTCTGATTATTTTGAAATGTTTGACAAAAATATAGAAGTAATTTCTCATTTAAAAAATCCTACAGGAATTTATAAACATATTAGAGATTATGCAAAGGAAAATGGTAAATTTTATTATAAAGGACAGGAAGTAGAACAGGGAGGTGATTCATACATTCCTAACAATTCAGATGAATATGTAATTATTGTAACTGATCATATAAACTTGCTACAACCTGAAAAAAATGCTGATACCTTAGCAGCTGCAATGCAAAGATTTAGTTCAGAATATATGTTGGCACAAGTTTGTAGTACTTACAATTATGTAGTGTGCTCAGTACACCAACAAGCAGCAGAAGGAGAAGGAGAAGCTTATAAAAATCATACAAACAATGAGGCTAGCTTAGCTACATTGGGAGACAACAGAAAAATACAAAGAGACTATATGGTAGTGATGTCTTTGGACATGCCTCAAAAGCATAATATAAGTGTGCACAGAGGAGTAGACATAGGACGAAACGGTGGAATTTTTTATAGAGGATTTAGGATATTAAAGAATAGATTTGGACTAAATAATGTTTCTTCTCCTTTAATTCTAAATCCCTTCGAATGTACTTTTACAGAAATCAACAAAACATAATAAAATGGCAGAACAACCAATGATTGACCAACTTGCAGTACAATCTGCTACAATGAATCAGTACATTGAAACATATTTGACAGAAAAAAATAAAAGTGGAATAGACGAAAAAAAAACTCAGCAACCAATTGGGTATTTTAGTCAGTGCTGTTTCACTGCCATTACTTCACATGTAATGAGTAATTTACCAACTTACATTGATGATTTTGGAAATCTTAAAGAAAATGAATTACAGCGTACATCTGAACAAATTACAGAGATTTTTTTTATCTTGTGGACTACAATGGTAAAAAAAAGAATAAGACAAAGCTATAAAAAAGTTAAAAAAGAGCCAGAAGAAGTTAAAAAGGAACAATCTGCTGTTCTTGAAAAACCTTCTGAAATTACTCATGAAGAAAAAGTAAGAAAATTATTTTCATCACCATTAAATTTCAAATAATGAGCACAAAAATCGTACAGGCTACAACAGCTCCTGAGCAAGAAATTCAGCCGAAGCAAGTAAACAATGTATTACCTCATTATAATATAGAGGTAATTATAGTTGATACAATAAATACAATACAAGACGTTGAGCTCCATGAGGAAATGTCAAAACCTGACAGAGATACATGGAGAGACTATGGAATAAGACTTTCAAATTTTATTACAAGGCTGCAAAAAGTAGGCTTTGATATTTCCTTTGTTCTAGGTACATTTGGAACAGGGAAGTCCTATGGTATGAAAACTTTAACTCCCGGATCATATATCTGGTTTAATGCAGATAATAAAAATCCTACATGGGAAATAACAGAAGAACAAAAAAGATTATATGGAACAATCCATAATCCCGGACCTCTTATGGTTATCCCTACAGCCTATCAGCAAATTACTGATAGAATAAATAGCTTAATAACCGGAGTAAAATTACCTACATGTACAATAAAATTAGCTAAAAATCCTATTGCTCTAATATTAGGACATGTGGAAGAATATAAAGGATTACATGAGCAAATATATTCAAGGTTAAGAACATTAGGTAAAGTACCAACTAAAATGCAATTAGAAGGAAGATCTGCTAATACCTTTGGAGCAGGAGTAAGTATAAAAGGAGGTAAAGTACAATATGTATTACGCACTACTCCCAGTGGATTTGATACAATAAGAACAGTTGAAAATCTATTTGAGCCAATAATACCTAATGATTATGCATTCATAGTGAGTAAAATACAGGAAAGAAACAATTTAATTAATTCTTAAAAAATAAAAAAACAAAAAAAATGGCAAATCTACAAGGCACTACAAAAACCACAGAAAGAGTTCTTCTTACAGGACCTGCATTTCTGATTCCTATTGCAGTTAATCCAACAAATGATAGGTTATCTTTACTAACTAATAAAAAAATAAACAGAAATGCACCCCCTGTGTATGAGTTTACATACACAGACTCACAGGGACAAGAACGAACGATAAAAAAAGCAGAAATTTGGTTAAAAGTGCCATATCATTTAGATGAAAACAATGAAATAGTACAATCAAAAGATCCTAATCTAAATACATTAGAAACTTTTGTTAAACTGTCTTTTCCCTTATCTGCTGCACCCGACGAAAATGCAAATGGGGCATGGTATGTAAGTTCAAATACCTGCGAAATGGAATGGGTGAAAAATGGACAGTCTTTAAAAAGATTAGATGCAACAGCCCCTCATGTACATAAAGCACAAAAAGGGGAAAAAGAATTGTATAATTTTATATCTACTTGGCTAAACTTAAAAGAAGTTGGTATAGAAACTCCTTTTGCTGATTTGTTGCAAGGAAATTGGACAGAATTTAATGATATTTGTACAGAAAATTTAAACAGAACAGATCGTACTCCTCGTGGTTTCATTGGTCTTTTATGTATAAAAGGTGATTCTGACAACAATTATCAAGAAGTATATTCTAAAAAATTCCTTATTGAGGAAAACAAATATCCTCAAAACCTTGCAAAAAATGCAGCTGGGGATTCATATTTCACTGCAAATAATGAATTTAGCAATAATTTCATGGAGTACAATCCAATAATTGCAAGTGACGTGAACATTTCAATTACACCTACAGCATTGCCAAATGCAACTAGCTGGTAAAGTTAAAATACCTGAAATAAGCCTAGAAGATCAAATAGAAATATTTAATTTTCTAGGCTTTGAAAAACAACTTAATACAAAAATAACTAATCCTTTAAGAAAGGACACTTCCGCAGGCTGTATTTTATGTATTATAAACAATGAAATTATACTAAAAGATTTTGCATCAGATATTTATGGAAATTGTTTTAGAGTATACGCTGTTTACAAAAAAGTTTCAATGGCACAAGCCTATGAAGAAACTTTAAAATTAATAAACCCTATCAAAATAGAAAAAAAAGAAAATATTAAACCCACAGGTACTTACACACAAAAAAAAATAACAAGTAAAATTGTCGCAAAAAAAGCAATTGATATCAAATATTTTAATTATTTTTTAAAGTATTTTATACAGTATTCTACTCTTATTAAGTTTAGAGTAAGTGCAGGATTAGTTGTAACTGTAAGTGGTACATATGATGAAATATTTAGATGGACTGAAAAAGAACCTTGTTTTGTATACAGCGAACAAGAAGGAATGCAAATTTATCGTCCTCTAAGTAAAAAATCTAAAAAATGGCGTATGAATTGTAAAATTATTCATGGTCTAGAACAGCTTGATAAAAGAAAAAAATATACCTTTGTAATAATAACAAAATCTAGAAAAGATGTAATGGTTTTGTATGAGCTGGGGTATCCAGCAATTGCAATAGGCGCAGAAAATTTTAAATTAAGCATAAAAGAATTAAGAAAAATTATAAACACTAAATACTTTATTGTGCTGCTAGACAACGACAAGACAGGAATAAAAGCAGCAAAAGAGCTTGTAAAACAAGATAAAGACACAAAAATGATTGTAACAGGTGGAAATACAGACATTAAAGACATAAGTGATTACATTTTAAAATATGGAAAAATATATACTGCCAATGTTTTAGCTTTTAAAATATTGCTTAAAACTAAACAATAACAAGAAAAAAAAAAATAATGATTTATTTGGCTTTAAATTTATTAGGAGACGCATCCCTCCTTCTTACGCCCAGAGATGCACGTATAATAATAGAAGAAATAAAAAAGAAATCAAAAAATACACAAGAATATTCCATTACCCATCACACAAGAAATTTAAAAAACAACCTTAACTGCGGACATAATGAATTTGTGTTGGGAGAAAGCAATATTACACGTATTTATAAATCTGGAAATATACAAATTACAGAATATAAAAATTTTTATGTTGTAAGTATTATTACACAAAAAATAAGTGAGAATAATTATTACTTAATAATTAAATTTTCACATGCTAATAAAGAACAAGAAAAATATTTTAAGTTTACTTTATCCTCATGAAATTTGCAAAAGTACTTGGAGTACGATGTATAAATAACACAACAAGCTCACATATATTACCAAGTGTGTTAGTAATCCCACATACACCAGAATTAGTATTATTTATTCATACATTAAAAAAAGGAATAAAACCTACTTCATTATTTCCTGTACATAAAATTATTAATAACAATCAACTTAAAGAAACGTTTAAAAAAGATGTTTACAACATAGATGTTGCGTATTTAACGCATAAAACAACTGTTACAGAATACAAATTAGAAGAAGTACGTACAGTAAATAATTTTACTTGGTATGAACTAACAATAAAAGGAAACTATTTATTAGAAAATGTAGAATTTAATTTTTTAACTCCTCCCTTAACTTTCTTTATAAAAAATGTGGTATGATAACTCTTTTATAAGAATAAATAGCTTCCATATTATGGAAAAAATAAATAAAGAAAAACAAAAAAATACTATAACGCCTGAAATTCAAAATATTTTTAAGGCAATATTACTTTGCCCAGAACCAAAGGTAATTATCTTAGGCAAAGAACCTTATAAGAACAGTCAAGCTAATGGATTAGCTTTTAGTACAGTTAATGAAGTAACCCCTGCTCTAAAAGTTATTTTTAAAGCAATGAAAGATCTGTTTGGTGTAGAAAGAATTAATACAGATTTTTCTGATTTATCACGTCAAGGAGTATTATTATTAAATTCAGCCTTAACCACAGAAAAAGGAAATGAAGCAGCTCATTTAAAACTATGGCAACCTTATATAAGTGCTTTGTTACAGGACATAGCTTTAAACTACCCAAACGCACAATGGCTAATATGGGGTAAAACTGCTTTGCATACTTTCTTTAAAGCAATTAATTCTTTACCTGTGGATTTTCAAAATAAAATGAGAGTAAGAGTGACTAATCACCCAGCAAATGTATATTTTAATAGAAATTTACAGTTTAATCCAGGATTTGAATTAACTCCAGACATTGTCTGGGCATAAATATTTATTATGCTTTTAAATGTACGTCGTAAAGGACATAACTTAGAAAGAAGTGATGTGCTAGACTTAAAACCAATATTTCCATTTGCTGTTACTGCACGTTATGGCTCTAAATTAAGTGATGATTGCGGTATTGATATAATTAATATTCCATTTGCTTGGCAATGTAAAGCAGGCTACCCAAAAGGAATAAATTACATTAAATTAATTGCAGGCATTGAAGCTACACAATTAGAAAAATTACCTCAACAACTGCCTGTAATTATACATCATAAGGCAGGAAGAAAGGTTGAACAAAATAATATAATAATGCGTCAGGAAATATTTTTAACTACTTTTGTACAACACATAAAAAGTGCAACCGTGACCTTTAAACCTGAACTTGTTATAGTAAATTATCGTACATTTTTAATTTTTTTAACTGATATTTATGCGACTAACAGAAAATCCACCAGAAGAATGGTCAATACCTGAAATTGATACAAGCGATTTTATTGATTTGACAATGACTCCTACTGCACCTGTAGTTAGTGAAGACGGAGAAGAATCTTACAGAGGAAAAAAAGGTATATCCCAATCAGAATTAAAATTGTTGGCATATAACCCTCAAACGTTCTTTGAACCAAAAAAGAAAAGAAAATCAAAAGAACATTTTTTAATAGGTTCATTGGTAGATGTACTACACACTAATAAAGAACAATTCGATAATATATACAAAATAGTGCCAAATGAGATAAAACCAAAAGGACAAATGCTTGAACTTGTTGAGTATTTGATTGAATATGGTTTGGAAGACAGCGATGAAAATTTAATTCTTGCACAAGCGGCTGTTAAATTTAATCCTGGATGGGGGTTAGCTGCTGTAAAAAAATGGTATCTTGCTACAGGTCAAAAATATTATGAGGAAATTTTTAGGAATACTGAAAAAATTGTAATTGATGATGACCAATACAGCAAAGTCTGTATGATCATGCAAAGTTTAAAAACAAATGAATTTACACAAGAAATTTGTAATGAAAATACAAACAGTAATGTTGAAAGAGTCTATCAAATGGAATTATATTTTTATAAACAAGTAGAGAATCCTGCAACAAATCAATTTGAAGAAATTTTATGTAAAAGTTGTTTAGACATTGTTGATTTTGATCACTTGAATCAAACAGTTCAAATTTATGATCTTAAAACAACAGGTAAAAGTACACGACAATTTCCTGAAAGTATGAGAGCTTTTAGATATGATATTCAAGGCGCTTCTTATTTGTATGGTATGTTACAATATACAAAAGGAAAAGCTACATCTAATGTAGATATTTTTGCTGTAAATTATACTGTATTGCCATTTAAATTTATAGTAGAAACAACAAACATGGAATTAATTGGCACACCTATGATATATGAATTAAGTGCTACAGACGTTACCTGCGGTATGTTTGGTGTTAATTTTCCTAGTAAGGCTTGTCCTGCAAGTCTTTCTAATAATTTAGCTATGCCTGTTCCAAGTATACCTGGATGGGTCACCTTGTTACAGCAGTATTTATGGCACACAACCACCGGAATTTATAATTACAAACCCCCAGAATGGCATGAACTACAAGGACCAACAAGAGCTATATCATCGCGTATTTGGTGATGATACTTTTAGCAAAGCGGTATTACAGGAATTAAATCACAGCAATACTAAAACATTTTTTAGTGTGTTGGTAAGTGAATTAATTCCAGAATTATTTTTAGAATATGACATGAAAGAAATTAGATATTATATATTAGACCACAAATCAATCGCTTTAATATGTGACAGAGACTGGTTAAAAAAAGGAAAAAACGAAGAAATTATAGCCCAAAAATGTACATTACATGCAATACTGCCTAATGAAGCAGGTGTATTTAGGTTAGAAATACCAGAAAAGTATCTATCTGATTTTAATTCTGTTCTTAATGGAGATTACAGTAAGGTTGAAAAACTTGTAGAAAAGTATAATAAAAGATCTTTATCCTGGCTAGTATGTAAAAAAGATCCTAGTGTAAGAACAGTTTTTGAAAAGTTAGAAGATTATTTACAAGCTACTATATTAGAAAAAGGTGAGGTTTTTCATCCCTTTAAAGAAACTGATTATTTATATAAAGCATATAAAGAATTAACATAAATTTAATTAACCTCTAAAAAAAACTAAAATGAACGAAATAACAACAACAGATTTTAAAATTGAATTTTCTATTGTAATAAAAGATGTAGAGAACCCACATGCATTTCTTAAATTGTATTTAAAAGATACTATAATTGCCAAATTAAAAGAAATGATAACTCAGAAGGAAATAAAACCAGAAGAAATTTCTATAATTAGCTGCACTAAAATAAGCAAAAAGAAGAACGAAGAAGAAAACAATGATTGGGACAATAAATGGAGGGAGGAAGAGAAAGAGGAGGAGGAAAAGGAAGAAGAAGACGACGACGACGACGAAGATGATGATGATGATGATGATGATGATGATGATGATGATGATGATGATGATGATGACTATTTTGACTTTTTTGACGTGTAGATGAAGAAGAGGAAAGTATAAGCTTATGTACGCAAAAATGAAGATGTACTTAATAAAAAAAAACGGCAAGATTGTTATGTACAGCATAAATGAATTAATTAACAATAACAAATTATAGCTAAATATCCTGCCTTTACATCATTAATTTATAACAAACCAAAAACATAAAGATATGTCACTTACAATGTAAATAAAGTATTTTTATTAAATAAAAATTTAGGGTGTTAAATAATTTAACCACAGTTGTTTAACACCCTTTAAATTTTAAAATTATATTACTATGTTAAAACTTAATAAAGGAAATGCAGGAAATGCAGGATTTACAGTATTTGTAATTAACTTTGGTGAAATGCATGAAAAAGAAATACAAACTTTTCAAATCTTAGCGCACGAAGAAGGTACTGTAGTAAAAACAATTGTTGTTAATACTTATGTAATAGTTGTTATGGAAACACCGGCATTATCCAAAGAATTTTTAGAAGAAACCGTTCTATATTTAATAGGACATCACTCCATTGTTTTTGATGAGCTTATATGCACTTAATGGAACAAAAGAAGATTTAAATCGCTTTAATACAGCCTTAAAAAAAATTAATAAAGATATATTAATTAAATTAATCTATAATGGGAACACAGTTGCACTATACTTTATCAGTGATTTATTTCCACAAGATAAAGAATATTTTTTATCAGCAGTTCTTGAATTTCCTTTATTAATAGTTCATACACACAACATAAATTTAATGTAAATGCCTAATGTTTACTTTTGCATCGCCATTGAAAATTTTAATATAACTGAGCTAACTAATAATTTGGAAAAAATTAAACATAATATTATTAAAGTATTAATTATTAATACAGTAGCTATAATTTGTTTTGCTGTAATTGATAAAGAACTTACATCTGACTTTTTTATGTACACCTCTATATTACTTTTTAAAACTTATAAGATGTTTAAAATAGAATTAATTTCTCCCCTTCAATAAATTTAAATTATGTAATGAGCAAACTTTCAAAACACATAAAAGATTTATTAACATTTGATCCTTTTTACGGCTTTGTTCTTTTAGGACTGAATACAGTAGAAAATACTAGTATTCGTATAGCAGGAGTTACTTGTCAAAATTCTCAAATTGTACTTATTATAAATCCTATTAATTTTTTTGCTTTGGAATATAAAAAGCAATTAGAAATTTTAAAGCATGAATTATTGCATTTAACGCATTTTCACTTAATATTGCGTGATGATTATATAGATAAATATCGTTTTAATGTAGCAGCAGATATGGTTGTAAATCAACATCTAAATAAAGCATTATTTGATAATGGATATTTTCCAGAAGATTATAATTTACCTCCTGGTGAATCTACTAATTATTATTATTACAATTTGCCTGAAGAAATAAAAGATAATACAGAACATTCTTGGGGAGATACCTTAACCAGCTATGAAAAAATGGAGTTAATGAGCAGTATAAATGAGGCAATAACAAAAGCAGCAGGTAATGTATCACAATCCATAAAGAATTATGTAAGAGACTTTAAAAAACCAAAACCAAAAATTAACTATAAAAAATATATTAGGCAATTTTTTTCAGCACATAATCGCATAAAATATAAATTAACAAGTAGAATAGAAAATGTATATTACCCAGGAGAAAAAGCAATGACTCGAGTAGGACAATCAAAAGTTTTGGTTTTTCAAGATCAGAGTAGTTCAGTAAGTATAAAAGAATTAAAGGATTTTAATAATGAATTATGGCATTTAAAAAAACAATATGATGTAGAAGCGTTTTCTTTTGATACTGAAATTGGGACAAAGATTGAAATAAGTCGCAATGGAGATTATGTCATTAGAACAAAGCAAGGAGGAACTAACATTGCTTGTTGCATTAAAGCCTTTGAAAACAATAGAAATGTAAATTCTTGTATTATATTTACAGACGGATATTTTTCAAAAGTCCCTACATGTCAAAAAAAAGGATTACTTTTTGTAATATGTAGCACAGGTACACTTAACAATGTAGAAAACCAACAAACAAAAATACAAATTGATGCATCAATTTAATCCCAAAACTCTAACTGGCTTTTTAAAAAGGCTTATAAAAATAAACGAAAAATTAAGTGATTCTGGTAAATATCCTATAAGTATGGACATTATAGGAAATCCAGGAATTGGAAAATCAACTATTGTAGAAGATGTTGCCAAAGAATTAGGATATCATTTAATAATAGAAAATTTAAGCACCATTGAATACATTGGAGATTTAATTGGGTTTACTACAAAAATATTTGAAATGATAGATCCAATAACTTCCTCCATAATAAAAGTCACTGAGGGAGAAAAATCAACTTATATTGGTTTAGGTTACAAAGATACAGGAGTACACTATACTAAAATAATTTCAAAAGAGAAATTTACAAATATTCCTGAAAAAACTATTCTTTTTATAGATGATTATAGAAGAGGAAATATATCCATATTAAATGCTATTATGGAATTAGTTAATAAACAAACATTACCTGGAGTAATATTTCCAAAACACATAACAATAATTCTTGCAAGTAATCCTGATGACGGCATTAACAATAATACAGCAAGTCCAGATGACGCATTTAATGGAAGATTAATTGCAGGTGAGTTGATGTTTGATGTTGAGTGTTGGGCTGAATGGGCAGATGCTAATAATTTAGATGAGCAGGGAATTGATTTTGTACTTATGTACCCAGAAATTGTTACATCTAAAAGAAAAACACTTGATGATACTGAAACAGGTGGTGTTCAACCAAGAGCTTTGGCTAGATATTTTAGTGCTTTAAAGCATGTACCTAATAAAAAAGAAGATTTTGACTTTGTAACTACTTTGGGAAACTGTGCTGTTGGAGAACATATTACAAGTTTATTTTGCAATTTTATAAAAGATTCATTAGAAGATTTCCCAAATATGGCAAGTTTGTTTGAAAAGGAAGGAGTTAAAACTCTAATAAGTGCATGTACTACAGATCGCAGATCATATGTTTTAGTAAAAAGATTAGAATACTACATTATCAATGCAAAAGCAAAAAAAATAAATTTGGATAAAAAAAGAATAGCTGAATTAATATTGTCAAAAGCATTTACTCCTGATCAAATATACTACTTATTAGGTAGATTGGAACACTTAGCTTCATTACATACTTTTTTATTAAATAATCCAGAAATAATTAAATTCATAACACACAATGTATCAGAACCCATTGAAGCACAGTGATGTAAAAAAAATACAAGATGATTGGAGCGCCTTGCAAATTAAAGCTTATAACACATTGTTACAAACTCCTTGCAAGGTTACATTCAGTAAATATTGTAGGTATCCCAGAAGTTTTTTACAAAATAATCCTTCAATTGAAAGAACCATAAAAATAGAAAATGCAGATTACTTTGTAGTAGATGCATTTTCAAACTTGGTTTTTGAATATTGTTACAAAAAAGAGGAATTTGAATTTACTAGCAGGTATTTTATGAAAGAAACTGCCTATCAAGAATTAAGTCAAATATTAATTAATCCAAAAAATGCTTATAATAAAGAATATATAGAAATTCAGAAAGCATTTATTAAAAATCCAAAAATTGAAGTAGTACTCTCTTCTAACTTACATAGACAAACTCATAATAAACAAGTATATGATGAATCAAGATTAAAAGAATTTTGCAATATTTTTTATCATGGAACCCCAGAAGCAGTAAGTCTTTTAATGGGTTCTCTTGTTAGATGTGATTTTGACATGTCAAGAAATTTACTTACCTCTTTGTTAAAAAACGCAAGCTGGAAAATGAACACTTTAAAACACTATCACATACTCAATAATTGGAAATGTGAGACTCGGCGATTAGAAGACTGTATAAATTTTAAAATAAATTTAGATTATGATTGGAATAAATCACTAACTAAAATCTCTAATAATCAAAACAACGAATGAATAACCACATTAAAAAATTACATGTATTTTTTATTAATTTATCATTAAAATATAAAACATTAAACCCTAAATAAAATTATGTACGACAAGTTTAAACTTCCAAAACAAATAGTCAATAGATACAAAGACATTAAACCAAATTTTGGATTTAATGGGCTAGGAGAAATAACCTATTACAGAACATACTCAAGATTAAAAGAAAATGGTGAAAATGAACAGTACTATGAAACAGTAGAAAGAGTTGTAAATACTTTATTTTCAATTCTTATTGAACATAAAGCAGTAGAAACTAATTCTTTTAAGTATTTAATGCTTGCATGTACCATGTATGATCTCATTTTTAATTTTAAAATTACAGCAGGAAGAGCATTTTGGGCATTGGAACCTAAATTACTGACTGCAAAAGGAGGCATGGCTTTAAATAATTGTGCTTTTGTAAGTACAAAAGACATCGACAAAGAACCTACTGAACCTTTTACTTTTCTTATGGACGTTAGTATGCTGGGAGTAGGTTGCGGGTTTGATGTAAGAGGAGCTGGAAAAATCTTTGTAAAGGGAGTAAATAAAGAAAAAATTATTTATTATGTTATTAAGGACACAAGAGAGGGCTGGGTAAATTCAGTAGAAGTTTTATTAAATGCTTATTTTTTCAATACTGCTGACATAGTATTTGATTACTCAAAAATAAGACCTTATGGAACTCCTATAAAAACATTTGGGGGAGTTGCCTCTGGCAGTGCACCACTTGAAGAGTTACATAAGAACATTAGAAAAGTACTGACTAAAAATACAGGTTTTTATATTACAGAAACAACTATTGTAGATATTATGAATATGATAGGTGTATGTGTAATTGCAGGTAATGTAAGAAGAACAGCAGAAATTGCGTTTGGAACTTCTGATGAATTCATGAACCTAAAAAATTACGAACTAAATCCTGAAAGAAACAATTGGGGAACAGGGTGGGGATGGACATCTAACAATACTATTTTTGCAGAAGTAGGACAAGATTACAGCAAAGCAGCTAATCTTACAGCTATGAACGGTGAACCAGGATATTTTTGGCTGGAAAATGCACAAAATTATAGTCGTATGAATGGAGTTCCTGATTACAAAGATAAAAAAGCATTAGGAGCCAACCCTTGCAATGAACAAACCTTAGAGAGTTTTGAGGTTTGTAATTTAGTGGAAACTTATCCTTCCCTGCATGAAAACGACAATGATTACTATATGACTTTATTTTTTGCAGTTTTGTTTGGTAAAATAATTTCTATAATACCTACAAGAAACCAAAAAACAGATGAAGTAGTAAAAAGAAACAGAAGAATTGGAATTTCCATGACTGGAATAGTTGAAGTAATTGCTGAAAAAGGAATGGAAAATTTTAAAAATCTTTGTGAAACTGGATATGACCACATCAAAGGAAATGACAAGACTCTTTCAGAATTATTAGAAGTGCCTTGTTCAGTAAAATTAACCTCTGTTAAACCCTCAGGTACTGTGTCTTTATTAGCAGGAGTATCTCCAGGACTACATTATCCTAATTCACCTTATTACATACGTAGAATACGTCTTGCAAAAAGTAGTCCCTTAGTACCTCTCATCAAAGAAGCAGGATATTTTGTAGAAGATGTTGTAAATGATATAGTAAGCAAAACTGTTGTTGTAGAAATTCCTATTAAAACAAACAGTCCAAAAACTCAAAAAGACGTAACAATGAGAGAACAGCTGGATTTAGCTGCATTTATGCAAAGGCATTGGGCAGATAATCAAGTTAGTTGTACTGTCACTTTTACAAAAGACGAAGCACCTGAAATAGAAGCTGTTTTAAAAGAATATGAAACTAAATTAAAGGGAATAAGCTTTTTACCTGCGCTTAGTGCAGATATTTATCCACAAATGCCTTATGAGACAATTACAGAAGACCATTATAATAAGCTTATGCTTAATATAAAACCAATAGATTTTAGTCATTTACATCTTGCCCCAGAGCCTGAAAGATTTTGTGATAGTAATAATTGTGAATTATGAAACTAAAAGATATAAAGAATATTGTCTCTCCATATGTAATAACAACATTGGCAAGAGCATACACAAAAAATCGTAAATATAAAGAAGAAACAAATGAAGTACACAATGCGTTTGTTGCAGGATTCTCAAAAGCTTTAGAATATGGTTATTTTTGGAATTTTAATAATCCAATAGAACCAGGAGAATATTATGTATTAAAACACATAGGCCCAACTAAATTACAAGAAATTATTTTAGGAACTGCTCTGTTTGAAACAGAATGGACAAATTGCAGAGACTTTAAAATAATAGCGCATTTAGCGCCTTTAAAAACGTTATTACCAGACGATTTAGAAGATTCTAACTGCTTATGAAAACCCAACAAAATCAAAAGAAATCAGTTAAAATCACTTTTATTATGAAAAAAATAATGATTAGTCAGCCGATGCATGGATTTACTGACGAACAAATCGTAGAAACGAATTTTAAACAATAAAAAACAAACAAAATGGGAACAAGAGCAGATTTTTATGTAAGACAAGACAACCAAATGAAATGGTTAGGCAGCAAAGGAAATGACAGCTATCCTAATGGTGTTGAAGAAAAAGTTTTGAAAGCCACAACTGCCGAAGATTTGAAGCAGAGACCGAAGCCTTTTTAAAAGCCAAAGATGATGCAACATTTCCGAATGAGGGATGGCCGTGGCCGTGGAATGATGGCCGATCTACTGATTATTCATACATTTTTGAAAACGGCAAAGTGATGGCAAGTTGGTTTGGTTATCCATTGTTTGACCCGCTGGAAGAAGAAAAAGAGGACGAAGAAGAAAGTGAAATAAAGCAAGCAAAAATGGATGGATACTTCCCTGATATGAGCCAATTAAAAAATGTCAAATTTGATGGCAAAGGTTCTGGAGTGATAACCGTGTCTGTCGGCAGCGATGGTTCAATAACCGTAAAGTAGCCTGACGCATAACAAACAGATATTTATACAGGTGAGGATTTGGAACATGAAAGTTTCAATTTAGCACAAAAACCAAATTGGAGAACTGAACTTGATTAAACCACGTCAGTTCCACTTGCTTAAAGCATTTGTTAGTAGCTGCCGTTTTTAACGATAATGCCTTAAGCGGCTTTGTAAAACTTACAAAATTATGTTAAACAAAAAAAGAGAATTAACAGCAGAAGATTTTTGGAACTCACAACTATCAATGAAAAGCATACCAAATACAATGACTGAATTTTACGAATTGGAACGCAAAGAACAAGTTTACGTTAGTGTTCACGGTGAAGCTCACGATGAGAATGCTTTTTTAGAAGCCTGTAAGCCATTAATGAAATACTTGTGTGAAAATTACCATCCACACGTAACTGTAATTATTAATGGCACAAGAGCCGAATTGGTAGAAGGACTAAAAACTGCTAAATGCGAAGATTACATTAAAGATTAGTTGATTGTGGTTCGTAGGATGCTCTTTTCGAAGGGTGTCCTATGGTTGCCACTAACATTTACGACTTGTAGCTGAAAGGGATTTAGAAGCACAATGTTTCAATCTTGCGCTACTGCCAATTAGAATTATTAATGTTTAAATAATTACAAAAGATGATAGAAAACAATCAGCCCCCATTTTGCCAAACCGATGTTACCAGCAGTACGTTCTTGAATAGGGACGGTTTGCCAAATTCTGACAACTGGGAAACGCCTGTATGGCTGTACAATAAGTTAAACGCCGAATTTAATTTTGATTACGATCCTTGTCCATTAAATGCAACCTTTGACGGCTTAAAAACTGAATGGGGAAAATCAAACTTTGTAAACCCACCATACAACCGAGTGGATAAGCCAAAGTTTATTCAAAAAGCATTTGAGGAATGGCAAAAAGGTAAAACGGTTGTATTACTTATACCTTCGGCTACTGGAACAAAACAATTTCACGAATTAATTTTACCAAATGCAGAAGTAAGATTCTTAAAAGGTAGAGTTGCGTTTAAAGGTATCAATACTAAAGGCGTTTACTCAACCAAAAATAAAGGCAAACACGATAGTATGATCTGCATCTTTCGGGGTATCTCGTAGCATTGCATATAACGTTTTGCAGCTAAACGAGGTAGCTGATTAATACCTCAAAACTTAATTAAAAGCACAAAATTATGAATACAGAAAAAACTTCATTAGAAAACGAAAGCCAGCCATCTTGTTTAGGCGCTATTATGCGATGCCCTTCTAAACTCATTCTTGAAAACCAAACAGATTTGCCAATGGTAGATTTTCTAAGGTTAGCTCAAGAAGTAGTTTCAATGGGTCGCATTTCAAACAATGACAAACAATATTGCTACTTAACTTCATTTACAATTGATGGGCAAGAATACCACATTGTAAGCGACCTTAATGAAAAGTCCGATAAGCTAACCTTTTACAAGCGTCCGTAGGGTTTCGTCTAACATTTTGCAGCTTAGCGAAGAAGCCGAAACGGATGCTAATTTGGAACACGAATGTTGATGTTTAACACAATGTTCATTTGAAATACTTAACGGCTTTTTTGCCAAACCGCTGCTATGTGCTGGCTACAGTTAATTACCGAAAAACTAAATCGAAGTAATAAACAAAAAAATTAAAAAAAAGAGCGATGGAAATAAACAAATCATACAACGAAAACTGCCTTGAAACAATGGCTAAAATGCCTGATAATTTCATTGACTTAACGGTTACTTCACCGCCTTATGATAACTTACGAAAATACAAAGGTTATTCATTTACATTTGAAGAAATTGCCAAAGAGTTATTTAGAATTACTAAACAAGGCGGTGTGGTTGCTTGGATTGTAGGCGACGCAACAATGAATGGAAGTGAAAGCGGAACATCATTTAAGCAAGCATTATTTTTTAAAGAGATAGGATTTAATTTGCACGACACAATGATTTACCAAAAAGTAAACTATGTGCCATTGACACATAAACGATATGAACAATCATTTGAGTATATGTTTATTTTAAGCAAAGGAAAACCGAAAACATTTAACCCAATAATGATACCTTGTAAACAAGCTGGAAAGGTTGAAAAATACGGATTAGAACGCAGACAAAATCATGGGTCAAAACACGCTATGAGATTGTATAATAAAACCGAATTTAAAGTAACCAAAGAAAATAAGATTGCACCAAATATTTTTTCTTATACACTTGGACGTGAAAAAACTGGACATCCTGCACCATTTCCCGAAGCATTGGCAAATGACCACATAACAACTTGGAGCAATGAATGGGATTTGGTTTATGATTGCTTTATGGGAAGTGGGACAGTAGCAAAAATATGTGTTCAAACAAACAGAAATTATATAGGCAGTGAAATTTCAGAAGAATATTGTAAGATTATCGAAACCCGTATTAAAGAGTGCGGTAGTCTTTTTTTTAATTCTTTTGAAACGGAACTATCAAACGAAGCAGAAACGTAGCAGCTTGCTTATAACGTTTTGTGTATATGAGAAGTGGCACTTGTAGAATGTTGAAATTTAGTACAAATGTTTCTGTGCCATTTCTTATATACGCTGTTATCTGTTGGTGCGATTAATTACCGATAAACTTGATACGAAGAACGAAACAAAAATTTTAAATAAAAAAAGTGTAGATAAATAACTAATCAATTAAATAATAATAAAAAAAAAAAAGAAAAAATATTCAAGTAACGAACAAA